>ULUW01066842.1_pt1 | contig 89593 bp, 65 predicted proteins | sample 1959041 | NCBI WGS metagenome assembly ULUW01 (sample SAMEA4835775, study PRJEB28245) | human gut metagenome | biome: gut microbiome; material: fecal sample | place: Denmark | collected 2008
TGAAGGCTTAATGAAATATGGGGTAGATGGGATGGTTACTGAAAAACAGACGGATTAACAGCGCTGTGTGACGCTGCCGGACTGCATAGCAAGCCAGGAGGAACTACGAATAAGCATAAGGTGAGCTTGTGCGTTTACCCCATGAATTGGCTACTGAACAGAAACAACTTTGAAAATATTTTGAAGGCCAAAATTTTTAGAACACAAAAAGACCGGATGTAAGTCTTGTTACTACGAACAGACTATACATCCGGTTTTCTTATGGGTGTTAATTGTCAATGGGTCATAAAAAATGACGCGACTTAACAAAGCGTTAGAATCAAAATTTTATTGCACCTGAAAACGCTTGCTTGCACGGAGCAAATGACGCGAAATACTCATCAATTCCTGAGTTTCCTGCAATGTAGAGAGGTAAAGCAAAGCTACCTTGATATTTGAATCTTCACGCTGAATGCGATCCTGCTGTGAATGACGAATCTGCGAAATGCGGCTCTTGATGGCATTACCTTCAACCAACAATTCGTCTGCTCCGTCGAAATCACCAGTAGTAATCATGCGGCGTGCTTCTTCGAGGAATTTGTCGACATCATTGCACAAGGGAATAAGTTCGTCGATATAATCCTGAGGCAGAGGCTTGAAATTGTTATCGACATGCTCAATACACGGCTCTAACATACGCTTCAAACCGTAGATGAGCTGGGTTGAACTGTTACAGCCGAGGTGGAACCAAGTGTTCTTTTCCACGGCGAGGAGGTAGTCGATTTTGCGCATTCCCACAATTTCCTTGCGGCGGTAACGCTTCCAAATACCTTTTTCATCTTCGATGGCATGCGCTGCCGTGCGAAGTTGTTTCATGTTTTCGTGCATCAGTCCCTGCGTGATATTGCGGAAAGTATCGCGCGTGAATGTGAGCACATCGCCCTGGGTGCGGCGCACATGCTGAATGAGCAAATCCCAGGTTTCAGCCTTGTCGTGACTACGAACTAACTGACGGAAAAGCGTGTCGACATTGTCTTGTTCGCGCTTTTGCTTGAATTTGCGGTTATTGTTGATGATTACAAAGGCAACCAAACACATTACCAACAGCATGGCTACGAATCCACCGAAGTGATTGAGCGTGGCAATGAGGAAACTTACAATGAATGCAGCACCTGCGGTGATGAACCATCCACCAATCACGGTGATTACACCGGTAATACGGTAAACTGCAGTTTCGCGCCCCCAGGCACGGTCGGCCAATGATGAACCCATGGCTACCATGAAGGCTACATAGGTGGTGGAGAGAGGGAGCTGAAGTGTGGTACCAATTACAATGAGTAAACCGGCTAATACCAAATTCACGGCTGCACGTACTTGGTCGAAAGCTGCACCCTCCTCGAGTTCTGTGCCTTCCTGTTGGAAACGTGTGTCAATCCAACGAGATACGCTCTGAGGTATGTACTTTGAAAGAACTCCGGTGGTATTAAGAACGGCTCGTACCGTACGACGTGCAATTTTTGATGAAGAGAAAACTTCTTCACCTTCGTCCTGACGAGAAAGGTTCACGGTGGTTTCAACCACTTTGTGCGCTTTCTTCGAGGTAAAAATAGCCACGGTCATAATGACTCCGGCGCCAATCAGGAAGAAATGTTTACCAGGCAACTGGCTTTCGCCGGCTAATACGTGTACGATATACTCGGTGGGTTTAGCGCCATTACCATTGGCTGTGAAATCGAGGAATGACTCAAGTCCGGCCAAAGGTGTACCGATAAAGTTGACTAAGTCGTTGCCTGCAAAGGCCATTGCTAAGGCAAAGGTTCCGAACAAAACGACAATGCGGAAAATGTTTACTTTACAGAGATGGAGTATTTCCATAATAACCGTAAAGACACAGAAACTTACCAGCAGAATGTAGTGACTATTGGCACTAATCCACTGAGGAGTCCAGCCAAAGTTTGAGAGCAAAGTACTTGATTTCAAGCCACTTACAAGCAGGAAGTAAAAAATAGAAGTTACGCTAATACCGCCAAAGATGGCTATGCTGTAACGTAAATGTTTCTTGTAATGGAAAGTGAAAACCAAACGAGCCAACCACATGACTATCAAACCGACAACAAAGGCAATGGCTACAGAAAGGAAAATACCAATGATTACACTTAAGGCCTTGTCGGTGTTGATTAACTCGGCATAGGTTTGCCCACTGCTTACAATCTTCGAAAATGCCAAAGCAGTGCTACCGCCCAACAAACCGAACACCATAGAAACGGTGGTTGATGTAGGCATACCTAATGTGTTGAAGATGTCGAGCAAAATGACATCGGTGGCTGCTACCGCCAAGAATATACACATCACATCGTCGAAGGTGTAATAATGTGGATTTAAAATACCATGACGTGCAATGTCCATCATACCACTCGATGTACTGGCACCTACAAAGATACCAATAGCTGCAACGAGTAGAATGGTGCGAAACTTGGCCGCTTTGGCGCCCACTGCAGGACTTAAAAAGTTGACTGCATCATTAGCCACACCTACTGAAAGGTCGAAAGTGGCTAACACAATGAGGAATAATAAAATTCCTAAATAGAAAAAATCCATATAGTCGGGTTCTAAAAATGGGTTGTGCTGCAAATTTAATATATGAAGAGTGAAGAACAAAGGCTTTTATTAAATTTCTATTACGTTTTTGTAAACACTTGGAAAATAAGTGGAAAATATTTTGTAATTCGAAATTTTTTATTAATCACTTAGAGAATAGTTATTGATTTCTCAGACGCTTACAAGAATAGGGCATTTACCCATAGACATTTGATACAAAAGGACTTTAACCCAAAAGAGGACATATAAAAACGGAAATGACGGATACATAGATACAAAAAGCTGCTATCAACGAGCGTAGCCGTGACTACGATGCGTTGATAGCAGCTTGAGCTGCAACAATATGCAAGGAATGTATGATTTTTTACTCGTACAGATGGAAAATACGCTCCATCAGTTGCCATTTCTCTGCCGAAGCGGAGGATGGGTCAGCTTGTTGATAACGGGCGGTCAGCTCTTCCCAGGCTGCTTGTTTGGGGAGGGTTGAGAGGCGCTGCATGGCCGTGGTCCAATCGACATCTGCAGGAAGTTCAACAATCATGAACAAACGGGTACCAAGCAGATAGATTTCCATTTCCAAAATACCTACCGTGCGTATGCCTTGAAGTACTTCGGGCCATACCCCTTCGGGCGAATGCAACTTGCGATAAGCTTCAATCAATTCGGGATTATCACGCAAATCGAGGGTTTGACAATAACGTTTGGTAGATTGCTTAAAATTCTTGACGGGGTATCCCTCTGATAAATCAATTTGTTTCATGGGTAAAATATTTTTTTTCTTACAATGTACAAGGTTCGGATTGCTATACTAAACAACACATTGTCTGCCTAAATTCATGTTTCATGGCTCGCTGTTGGATGCTCAAAATGCAGGTGTGATGGGAAGAACCCTGAATTTGCATCGCTTTTACAGGATGCACAAGCAGAAAACCAATATCACAATAAACGTTTTTATTGCATTCAAAAGGTGCTCTGAAATTGCTGAATATAAGCCAATTAGAATCAGTTTTTGAAAGTTCAAAAAATGCAGGTGCGATATCGAGTGCCGAAAAAATTGGGATTTCGGGGTGTTCATGTTGTATCTTTGCAAGCGAAAGGAAGGCGGGACATAGGCCACCTTGATGAAAAAACAGAATTCATTATTTTTTACCACATCGTTCTTTGACATTTTGATACAACAGAAAGTAAGGCATGTAGGCCTGCCTGAAACCCTTGGATATAATTACAAGCCGGATAGAAACTGCATGCACGGATATTCAAATTTCGCTCACTGCTGAATTGTATGATTCATGCTGCAAAGGTATAACTTTATTAAGCATGGCAATAACTATCCCTGTATTTTATGTATTACCCTGCAAAAACAGGGTAATTATAGGCATATAGGTCTAATTATAAGCATAAAAAAGGAAGAAATGCTACAATGCTACTACTAAAAAGTAACCTTGCAACATTTCTTCCAAAATAACTAATTACAGGTTTGAAGCCCCGATAACTTACGTCAAAATATTATCCACCAAAGTTATCGTACATAATACTTTCGGGTTCTACACCTAAGCTATCAAGCATCTTAACAACGGCATTTGACATGGGGCCAGGACCACACATGTAGTATTCGATATCTTCAGGTGCGTCGTGATCCTTTAAGTAGGTTTCGAACATAACTTGATGTACGAATCCGGCTGTATACTTCACGCCTGCCTGATCGGCTGCGGGATCGGGACGGTCGAGGGCGAGGTGGAAATGGAAGTTGGGGAAGTCCTTTTCCAACTGCTGGAAGTCTTCCAAATAGAACACCTCGTTGAGAGCGCGTGCACCATAGAAATAGTGCATTTCGCGATCACGGCAATTCAACGTACGGGTCATGTGCATGATTTGCGCACGGAGGGGAGCCATACCGGCACCACCACCGACCCAAATCATTTCTTTCTTAGAATCGAAATGGGGATGGAAGTCGCCATAAGGACCACTCATGATTACTTTGTCGCCGGGTTTAAGCGTAAAGATGTAAGATGAAGCGATACCGGGATTTACATCCATAAATCCACTGCGGTCTGCCTTGAAAGGAGGCGTAGCAATACGTACGGTGAGCATGAATACGTCGCCTTCAGCAGGATAGTTAGCCATTGAATAGGCACGAACTGTAGGCTCGGTGTTGACACACTTCAAGGGGAACAGACCGAACTTCTGCCATGCGGGAAGGTATTCTTCGCCAATCAAATCCTTATCAATGTCTTTGTCATAATCCATTGAGAATGTAGGAATCTTGATCTGTGCGTACGAACCGGGAAGGAAGTCCATGTGAGCTCCGGCAGGAAGCTGCACCTTGAACTCTTTGATAAAGGTGGCCACGTTCTTGTTAGAGATAACCGTACATTCGTATTCCTTGACACCGAGAACGCTGTCGGGAACTTGTACTGAAATATCGCCCTTAACCTTGCACTGACAACCTAAGCGCCAATGTTCCTTGGCTTGCTTACGGGTGAAGTGACCACGCTCAGAATCGAGGATTTCACCACCACCTTCAACAACTTGGCATTTGCACTGACCGCAACTACCTTTACCTCCACAGGCAGAAGGAAGGTAGATACCTTGCTCTGAAAGTGTAGTTAAAAGATTGCCGCCTTGATCAACGCTTACAGAATCTTTTCCATTGATTGTAATCGTAACTTTTCCACTGGGCGAAAGATATTTCTTGGCAACAAGCAGAATAATTACCAAAAGGAGTATGATAAAAAGGAATACTCCAATACTTGCTAAAATGAGATTTGAATCCACTTTATAAAAGCTTTTGATTAAGTGAGGAGAAGAATCGGTTACTTCTCCCCTACTTAAAAATTAGATATTCAGACCTGAGAAGCACATAAATGCCATTGCCATCAGACCTACGGTGATAAAGGTGATACCTAAACCCTGAAGGGGCTTGGGTACATCGGTGTAAGCCATTTTTTCGCGGATAGCAGCTAAAGCTACGATAGCCAAAAGCCAACCCACACCCGAACCAAGTGCATATACCAGAGCGTCTACTACGCTGCCAATGTACTGCGAACTACCCGGTTCCATGCCGATGCGCTGCTGCATGAACAAACTGGCACCCATGATGGCACAGTTAACGGCAATAAGCGGCAAGAAAATACCCAAAGCTGCATAAAGCGAAGGTGAGAAACGCTCAACAAGCATTTCAACCAACTGGGTGATACCTGCAATCACGGCGATGAAGATGATGAACGACAGGAATGACAAATCTACACCTTCAACAATACAGTCAGGACCTAATACGCGCGTCTGCAACAAATAGTCAACAGGCACGGTGATGCACAACACGAAAATAACGGCTACACCAAGGCCCAAGGCGGTTTTTACATTCTTCGATACTGCCAAATAAGAACACATACCGAGGAAGAATGCAAATATCATATTGTCCACAAAAATTGAGCGGACGAACAAACTTAAAAGATGTTCCATAATTTGCTAATTAATATTTGAGTTGGTATCTGAGAGATACAGTTTGATTTACATGCTGTATTCTCCTGCCAGATTTCCCTCCTCGGTTATGCTATTTTGCGTTTTCTTTGTTGAACGAGCGCAACAGCCAAATGAGGCAACCTACGAGAATCAATGCCATTGCGGGCATGGTCATCATACCATTGTTTACATAGAAGCCGCCGTTTTCAACATAAAGGCATTCAGGAATGATGCGCAAGCCAAGCAAGGTTCCGTTTCCTAACAATTCGCGCACGGCACCTACGGCTACAAGAATCCAAGCATAACCAATACCGTTACCCACACCATCGAGGAATGACTCCCAAGGACCGTTCATCATGGCAAAAGCCTCAAGACGACCCATAAGGATACAGTTGGTAATGATAAGTCCTACATACACTGAGAGCTGAACACTTACGTCGTAGGCATAGGCTTTCAGTATTTGAGAAACCAAGGTTACGAGGGTTGCTACAACAACCAGCTGAACTATGATACGAATTCGATTAGGAATTGTTTTACGAAGGAGCGAAATGATTACGTTGGCAAAAGCGGTAATCACCGTTACAGACAAACCCATCACAATGGCGGGCTCAAGCTGTGAAGTTACGGCCAAAGCTGAACAAATACCCAACACCTGAACAGTTACGGGGTTATTCAGGTTTAACGGGCCGGTGAGCGCTTCGCGATTTTCTTTTGAAAATAAACTCATGATACATTAATAATAAGTGTAAAAGCTTATACTGTTATCTTGATAAAGAGAATGTCCTGAACGAAACAGCATGACGATTGTTTCTATACATTTAGTTTATCAGTCGATTGGTTCTAAGCTTCACAAGTTTGCATGTTATTTCTTTAAGGATTCGAAATAGCCCAAGTACTGCTGGATGCCCTGAGTTACCATATTGGCTACACCGACGGAAGTCAACGTTGCACCGGTAATACCATCAACCTGGTAATTTTCCTTGCCGGCTTCTACCTTACCGTTTTTCACAACGGTGAGTGCAACCTGCTGGCTGGTAGTATCAGCAAAGATGTGCTTTCCTTTGAATTGATCTTGGAATTTTTCTTCTGCAATAAGGGCACCTAAGCCTGCCGTTTCACTTTCGTGTGAAATAAAGGCGCCGTAAACTGTTTTCAAGTCTGCATTTACTGCGATGTAACCCCACAAACCGCCCCAAAGGCCACGACCTGTCATAGGAATTACATACTTGGTTTCATTATTCACTTTGCAGATATAAACGGGCAGATTGTTTTCATTAAGGTCTTTATTTTCAACTTTAAAGCCGTCTTTATCCTTACTTTTGCCCTCTTTTACGACTGAGCCGTCGGCTTTTACCACCATATCAGACGCAACCACTTCGTTGTACTTAGCTTCAACGTCTGCAGCACTTTGCAAACCGCGAATATTAACGGCAGCCAGAATTTGCTTTTTCTTATCAAGTGCTACATTCTGATCCTGCGTAGGCTTCAGCGAAGAAGATACGAACGCAAGCAAGAAGGCTACGACAATCACCAGCACCGAAGCATAAATAATGGTGTATGAATTTTTATTGGTATTCATGTCATTCTTAAGTTTATAAGCTTCAAACTCAAGGCAAGCGAACCTACCCTAAATATTGTAAGCTAAAAACATATTTATTTTTGTACTCGCTTCATTCGTTTATTGATGTTGCGCTGAATCACGCAATAGTCAATCAACGGAGCAAACATATTCATAAAGAGGATGGCAAGCATCATGCCTTCGGGATAACCGGGGTTAAGCACACGAATCAAGATGGCCAATGCACCGATAAGGAAACCATATACATACTGTCCCTTTTCTGTACGCGAACTGGTAACGGGGTCTGTTGCCATAAACACGGCACCAAAGCAGAAACCGCCAGTTACGATGTGTTCGTACCAAGGCATGTTGGCTACTGCATTTCCTTCCATACCTGCCATATTAAACAGCACGGCAACCAATACACCACCAACAAATACGCTAGTCATGGTACGGATTGAAGCAATCTGCGTATAGAGCAAAATCAAGGCACCAATGGCGATAGCAATCACTGAAGTTTCACCAATAGAACCAGGAATAAGACCTACAATCATATCGCTGAGCGAAGCTGTGGGCTGAAGACCGGCACCAACTTCACCAAGAGGAGTTGCCATGGTGGCTGCATCGGGCAGATTGTAACCCAAGCCGAACACTTCCTTACCTGCTACCCATACTTTATCACCACTCATGCTTGTGGGATAAGAGAAGAACAAGAAGGCACGAGCTATCAATGCGGGGTTGAATATATTCATACCCGTACCACCAAAAATTTCCTTACAGATAATTACTGAAAATGCTACAGCCAAAGCAAGCATCCACAGCGGACAGTTAACGGGCACAATCAAGGGAATGAGAATACCCGAAACAAGATAACCTTCCTGAATTTCTTCTTTCTTCCATTGTGCAACGGCAAACTCAATACCGAGGCCGACTACGTAGGATACTACAATTTTAGGAAGCACTAAAAGGAAACCATAAAGGAACATGGACCAAAATCCTGTTTCTGCCAGTTTACCAGCAGCTGCAGCATTTTGATAACCGATGTTGTACATACCGAAGAGCAATGCCGGAATAAGTGCAATTACAACAAAAGACATGATGCGCTTTGAGTCGATTGCATCGTGAATGCTCACGCCCACTTTCGAAGTGGTATTCGGCACCAGCATAAATGTTTCCATTCCCTCGAACACTGATCGGAAGGCATGCAATTTGCCGCCTTCTTCAAAATTGGGACGGATTTTATCAAAGAATTGTTTGATCATTTCAATCGTTATTTAAGAAATACCAGTAGTGCACTTTTACACAGATAACTGAAACTATATGCAACTACGGTTGTATCCTATAATCTAAACTTAAGCATTTTCTTTTCTCAGAACCTCAAGTCCTTCGCGTACGATACGCTGCAACTCAAGCTTAGAGGAGTCAATAAATTCTGCCACAGCAAAATCCTCGGGAGCTACTTCGTAAATACCCAAAGCTTCCTGACGATCAATATCGCCGGTAATGATAGCCTGAACCAAATAGCTGGGATAAATATCCATGGGGAATACGCGTTCATATTCTGCACTCATAATCATGTGGCGTTCACCACCCTTGATGCGGCAGTCTAAGTTATAAGCGCGTTTCTTACCAAACAACCATGAGAAATAGCTGCGGCTGGTTGAAAAGTCATTCAAGCGAGGTGCAATCCAACCAAACGCTTCATTCACATCATCACCTTCGGGAATGGCACAAATTTCAGTACTAAAAGCACCAACGAAATCAGTGATCGCAGATTTGTAACCTACCAAAGGATTACCATTGATAATACGAACGTGTTCAGTTTTTGCCAGTTGATTCTTCAACACATCTGCCAAAGGTGCACCCACGAGAGTCTCAACATACTGAGGTTCCTTTACTTCTGATCCAGCAACTGCCAAGCGACGTTTCATGTCCAACTTACCGGTACGGAGCAAAGAACCCAATACGACAACCATTTCGGCATTCAGCGTCCACACTACCTCACCCTTATTAACAGGATTTACGTGGTTAATGTGCACACCTACATTGCCCGATGGATTAGGACCATCGAACACACTTACAACAGCCTCGCTGATAGGCAACAACTGCGAATTGATTTGTTCGGGCGAAATACCCAAGTTCACGGTAGCAATGCGCGCCAAGGCTTTGATACCTTCTTTAAAATCAGCTTCACGACCTGCGGAAACAAAGCTAAAGTCGGCAGCCAAAGGCATCTTGCTGAATGCAGACACGAAAATAGCCTTTGGCTCATCAGCTGCATTGGCAATCACGTCGTACGGACGCTGACGAACAAACGCAAAAAGTCCGCTTTCAAGCATCAGTTGCTTTACCTCAGAGCCTGTAAGCTTAGAGGGGTTTTTGACACCAAAATCCTTGTAAAGTTGCTCTTTATCAGCTTTTACGCGGAAACGCAACAGTTTACGGCGTTCGCCACGTTCTACACCTACAACGGTTCCGCTCACAGGCGAAACAAACTTGATGCTTTCCGTAGCTTTGTCTACAAACAAGGCATCACCAGCCAACACCTTATCGCCTTCTTTTACGATGGCACGAGGCATCACGCCAGGAAAATCGGTTGGCATTACCGCATACTCCTCACTCAGAGGAAGCACCGTAAGTTTTGCAACCGCTTCGCCTTCCAATTTAAGGTCTAAGCCCTTCTTAATTTTATACAAACGATCCATTCATCAAAAAATATTTACGCGCAAAATTAAGCAATAATTGCGATTTCAACCAAATTTTCAAGCACATTTTCAACGAAGTGTGAAAAAACAAGCAGTTACTTTGGTTTTCAAGCAACTTAGCGTAAATTTGCAGAATGATTGAAGGACCTTTTCCATACTAACACTTACAGTCAAGGCATCAACTCACAAACTACTACACAATGGAACAACTTGAAACTGAAAAAAAATCTGAAAAAATCATCGAAGAAACTGAGAATACGAACTTGCAACCCGATACGCCTAAACGTAAATGGGGCTGGTTCATTGCAGGTGGCATCCTGCTAATCAGCCTCATTGCAGGTGCTGTATATTACAACTCACTGCAAACAGAAGCTACCAACGAAGACTTGGCATACGGAGTTTTAGCCAACAACGACAATCCTCAGGATTACAAAGACTTCCTAACCAACTTCCCCAACAGCCCTCGTGCAACGGAAGTCAAGCAACGTTTGGAAAAACTGGAACGCATGCTCGACTCTTGGAACAAAATCGCACTTTCGGATAAAGTAGGCGACTTCGTTCAGTTCAAGAAACAGTTTGACGACACACACTTCAACCATTTATGCGACATCAAAATTGATTCTCTCGACTATATTACAGCTCAACGTATCGGCACACCGGCTGCTTTCCAGGACTATCTAAATGCCCATCCCGACGGACGATATGCATCTGAAGCATCAGTCGCTGAGGGCAATTTAAAAAGTCAGGAAATCTCTGAAGAAGAAACTGCAGCCATTCAGGATGTTGTAAATGTCTTTTTCCAGGGCTTTGCCAACCAAGACGAAACGTCTATCTGCTCAAACATCACTGCCACCATGCAAAAGTTCCTGAGTCAAAAAGACGTCACAAAAGGCATGGTAGTATCAACCATCAAGGGAATGTTCAATGAGCACATCCAAGGATGCGAATTCATTGTCAACCGCGACATGAGTATCAAACGACAAACCGACCCTACCAGAGGTTACATTGTTAATTGTACCATCGACCAGCACATACAGCGCGACGACGAAGGTAAAACTTTTGGGTCATACAACTGCCAAATGGAATTGACACCGCAAATGCTCATCAGTTCCTTGACGCTCGACGAAATTTCAAACCGATAAAGTCTAACCGATAATTATAAACCACAAATAACTACTGTTATGCTTACCATCAACTCGTACGAAGAATTTGAACAATACGTAGGCCAAGAACTTGGCAAATCTGAATGGCTCGAGGTAGACCAGGACCGCATCAACGCATTCGCTGATGCCACACTCGACCACCAATGGATTCATGTCGATCCGGAACGTGCCAAAACCGGTCCGTTCGGTCAAACCATCGTACATGGCTACCTGACCCTCTCATTGCTGCCCTACATGTGGGAGCAGATTCTGCAGGTAAACAATTTAAAGATGATGGTGAATTACGGCATGGACAAGATGAAGTTTGGACAAGCCGTATTGAGCGGACAAAGTGTTCGATTGGTTACCACGCTCCAAAGCATTGCCAATCTGCGCGGCATCTGCAAGGTTGAAATCAAATTCACCATTGAAATCAAGGATCAGCGTAAACCAGCTCTTACCGGTGTAGCCACTTTCCTGTACCACTTTAATTGATTCAGGAATTCGAAGCATTAACCAACATTAATGCCCTCGCAGAACATTCCTAATAGTGGGAGCAGGAAACATTGCTGCTCCCACTATTATTTTATTGGCAAAATAAGGAAGAATACCCCGTGCAATCAGGTGGCACCAGCCATCAGTCAAACACCTGTCAACTTGCAAAACACCGCACGGCATCATCCAATCTCATGTCACTGAGCTGACATCATTTAATCAAGGTAACCCATGGACACTTACCTCACACTAAAAACATTTGCTGAAGCACAACTCACAGAAAAACGTTCGCGCTTTTTAGCCTTTGCATTCCATGTTAGCAACGAGGCAGAAGCTAAAGAGATTGTCGCGCAATACAAAAAGAAATTCTACGATGCCCGTCACGTTTGCTATGCGTATGTTCTTAATGACGACAGTAGTTCTACCCGCGCCAACGACGATGGCGAACCTTCAGGAACTGCCGGTCGCCCCATCTTAGGCCAAATACTTTCGCGTAATCTCACGTACACCCTGGCCATCGTAGTACGTTATTTCGGCGGCGTAAAATTAGGTACAGGTCCCTTGGGAGTAGCCTACAAAAGCGTAGCAGCCGAAGCCCTCGACTTAGCCGAAGTCGAAGAATGCATCATCAAGAGTCAGTTTACCATCAGCGCACCCTATGCCGATGCCGACACAGCCATGCGCTTCATTCGCGAAGCAGGAGCAGAAATAACAGCACGCAACTACACAGCTACAGACACTTTACTCGATGTCAGTGTCCGCCTGGACGACGAAAAAGCCCTACGCGAAAGACTTTCAAAAATTCTGACGCTGCATTTCATCAATGAAAATGAAGAAGCGTAACTTCGCTACCCAATACCATTAACTCACATATTATAAACATCGATTGTTCAATCAATCCTTCATTTACAACACTATGAAATTCTGCAACATTTACCCACAATTCACCGACGCTTGTACCAAACTTTATACCGACGCATTTCCCGAAATTGAACGTCGTGAAATTTCAGCTTGGTTAGATTACATGCAAACGAAAGAAAATTTCAAGGCACAAGCCATTATCCACGACGAAACACTCGTGGGCTTTATTACCTCATGGCATCTTGCCGACTTTGTTTATGGTGAGCATTTTGCCATCTGTTCTGAAATGCGCAATGGCGGTATTGGCGGCAAAGCATTCGATCTTTTTCTCGAAGCCAACAAGAACAAGAATGTAGTAATCGAAGTCGAATTACCTGAAGACGAAATGGCGCGTCGCCGCATCGGTTTCTACGAACGTCACCGAATGACCCTTATCGACAAAGAATATCTGCAGCCTCCCTACCAGCCAGGATTCGACTTTCTGCCCTTGCGACTGATGGCTACAAATCCGGAAGAAACTCTTAAGAATTTCGACCATATTCAGCAAGCCATTCACCGCGAAGTATACGGAGTTCAATAAACTGAGCACAAAAAAAGCACAAGGCGTTTTTATTTCTCAAACAATATTTGTAATTTCGCAGTAGATTAAACATTCAACAGCATACAACTATGTATAGAACCAACACATGCGGCGAACTTCGCATCGAAAATGTTGGCCAGGAAGTAACCTTGGCCGGATGGGTGCAACGCAGCCGCAAAATGGGTGGTATGACATTCATCGACTTGCGCGACCGCTATGGCATCACCCAGCTCGTATTCAACGAGGAAACAAACGCTGACTTATGCGCACAAGCCAACAAATTAGGCCGTGAATTTGTCATTCAGATTAAAGGTATTGTCAACGAACGCTATGCAAAGAACGACAAAATGCCGACCGGCGACATCGAAATTATCGTCAGCGAACTCAATGTGCTTAATGCATCATTGACACCTCCCTTTACCATTGAAGCAAACACCGACGGTGGCGACGATTTGCGTATGAAATACCGCTACCTCGATTTGCGTCGCGAAAACGTACGCGCCAATTTGGAGTTGCGCCATAAATTCTGCATTGCCGTACGCAACTTCCTCGACTCAAAGGGCTTCCTCGAAATCGAAACCCCTATTCTCATTGGTTCTACCCCCGAGGGCGCACGCGACTTCATCGTGCCGTCACGCATGAATCCCGGACAGTTCTATGCACTTCCTCAGAGTCCTCAAACGCTCAAACAGTTGCTGATGGTTGCCGGTACCGACCGTTACTTCCAGATTGCCAAATGTTTCCGCGACGAAGACTTACGTGCCGACCGTCAGCCCGAATTTACGCAAATCGACTGCGAAATGTCGTTCGTAAAGCAAGACGACATCATCAACACCTTTGAAGAAATGGCCAAATACCTCTTCAAGGAGGTACGCGGTTACGACTTAGGCGACGCTCCCTTCCTGCGCCTCCCATGGCACGAAGCCATGCGTCGTTTCGGTTCTGACAAACCCGATATGCGATTCGGCATGGAGTTTGTTGAATTAGACGACGTTCTCAAAGGCACCGGCACACTCAGCGTATTCAACGATGCAGCCTACATTGGCGGTATCTGTGCCGAAGGTTGTGGACACTACACTCGCAAGCAACTCGATCAACTGACCGACTTCGTCAAGTCACCCCAAATCGGTGCCAAAGGCTTGGTTTACGCCAAGATCAACGAAGACGGAAGCATCAAGAGCTCTGTCGACAAATTCTACACCCCTGAAGTACTTGAACGCCTCAAGGAGAAAATGAGTGCCAAAGCTGGCGACTTGATTTTGATTCTCTCGGGCGCCGATGCCATGAAGACGCGCAAACAGCTCTGCGAACTCCGTTTGGAAATGGGCCAGCGTCTCGGCTTACGCGACAAGAACAAGTTTGCTCTGCTTTGGGTTGTAGACTTCCCCATGTTCGAATGGAGCGAAGAAGAGGGTCGCCTCTTAGCTATGCACCATCCATTCACAGCACCCCGTCCGTGCGACGTACCCTTGCTCGACACCGATCCTGCATCAGTGCTCGCCGACGCTTACGACATGGTATGCAACGGTGTTGAAGTTGGTGGCGGTTCTATCCGTATTCACGACGCCGTACTGCAAGCTAAAATCTTTAAAGTACTCGGATTCACTCCCGAACGTGCTCAGGAACAGTTTGGCTTCTTGATGGACGCATTCAAGTATGGTGCTCCCCCTCACGGAGGTTTGGCTTACGGTCTCGACCGTTGGGTATCACTCTTCGCCGGACTCGACAGCATCCGCGACTGCATTGCATTCCCCAAGAACAACTCTGGCCGCGACGTTATGTTAGATGCTCCCTCACGCGTTGATCAAAAACAACTTGATGAATTGATGATTGATTTACGTCCGCTTGAAAAATAAATTGTACCCTAGTCAGTACTCAACTGACAAAGGACAAACACCCTGATTCATCTTGCCTGCATCAATTTGCAGGCAAGATTTTTTTATACCCTATTGTATTGATGAAGGAATATCGAAACAAAACAATAGGTAACCACGCCATTATGTAGCTGTCCTACACATAGGTTTCAGACAGGCCTTCCTGCCCTACTTTCTTTTGTAACAAAATGTCAAAGAACGATGTTGTAAAAAAAATGAATGCTATTTTTTCATCAAGGTGGCCGATATTCAGCCTCCCTTTCGACTGCAAAGATACAACATATACCTACCGAATTCCAATTTTTTTAGGCACTTGATATCGCACCTCGTGTTTTACAAACAGACTAAAAACGCTTATAACTTTTTGATTTACAAGCATTTCAACACTCACTTTTCGCCGTTCAAAAAATTGAAATAGGGATATGGTTTTTAAGCTATTTCTCATATATCAACAGCCGTAGTTACACGCTAATTTCCTATCAAAATTCCAAACATACACTTCTACTCATAAGCTTCAGCCACCTATCAAGGCGCTACTAATTGGCAACACGAAAAAAACACCTTACCATCTCCGGAAAAGGAAATGGAAAGGTGTCAATAAATTAAGCGATATCATGAAAAGAAAAGACCCGGTAGTAGTTATACCAAACAATACAGAGTTACTTTTCTTTTTGAATTTTAAAATTCAGCTGACTTCGGCGTACGGGGGAAAGGAATAACGTCGCGGATATTCTGCATACCCGTAACGAACAGAATCAAACGTTCAAAGCCAAGACCGAAGCCCGAGTGAGGACAAGTACCGAAACGGCGAGTATCGAGATACCACCACATATCCTTCATCGGAATGTTCAGTTCCTCGATGCGACCCATCAGTTTTTCGTAGCTTTCTTCACGTTCCGAACCACCGATAATTTCGCCAATCTGCGGGAAGAGAACGTCCATAGCACGAACCGTCTTGCCATCTTCGTTCATCTTCATGTAGAATGCCTTGATTTCCTTCGGGTAGTCCGTCAGAATCACAGGCTTCTTAAAGTATTCCTCAACGAGGAAGCGTTCATGCTCGCTCGCCAGGTCAACACCCCAATATACAGGGAACTCAAACTTACGGCCAGCCTTCACAGCCTCTTCCAAGATGCGGATACCCTCAGTATAAGTCAAACGTACAAAATCGTGCTCTACCACGAAGTTCAAGCGTTCGAGCAACGTCTTGTCAATCATCTTGTTAAGGAATTCCAAGTCGTCCTTACAGTTCTCCAAAGCCCAGCGCACACAGTACTTGATGAAATCCTCAGCCAAGTCCATGTTATCATTGATGTCATTGAAGGCAACTTCCGGTTCAATCATCCAGAACTCAGCCAAGTGGCGGGGAGTATTTGAATTTTCAGCACGGAACGTAGGTCCGAACGTATAAATTGAACCCAGAGCCGTAGCACCCAATTCACCTTCAAGCTGTCCGCTCACAGTCAGCGAAGTAGTCTTGCCGAAGAAATCGTCAGAGTAATCAATTTTACCATCCTCAGTTTTCTTTAAGTCGTAGAGGTTCTTGGTTGTAACCTGGAACATCTGTCCGGCACCCTCACAGTCCGAAGCAGTAATGATCGGCGTATGGAAGTAGAAGAATCCATGTTCATGAAAGTAGCGGTGAATAGCCATCGCCATGTTATGACGAATGCGGAACACAGCACCGAAAGTATTCGTACGCAAACGCATGTGAGCATGCTGACGCATGTACTCAAACGTCTGTCCCTTCTTTTGCATGGGATAGTCAGAACCGCAGGTACCATAAACGGTAATATCCGTAGCCTGCACCTCAACGCTCTGTCCGGCACCCTGACTTTCAACCAAAGTACCCGTCACTGCCAAGCAAGCACCCGTAGTAATTTGTTTGAGCATTTCAGCATCAAATTTCTCTACGTCGGCCACAACCTGTACGTTATGGATGGTGCTGCCATCGTTCAGTGCAATAAAGTTTACCGATTTACTGCCACGGCGCGTACGCACCCAGCCTTTCACACATACTTCGGCACCATAATCCGTGCGACGGAGTAAGTCAACTATTTTGGTTCGTTGCATATTATGTATAAGGTTTATCTGACAAAAGGAATGAATGACCGGAACCAGTCATGTCATCTGTTTCCCAATCATCATTCCATTTGCCGACAGCCAAGGAGCCGATTGCCAAACCTTCAAACATTTTGCACAAGGGGCAAACCCTGACTAATATGATGTTATTATTCAAATGCGCCCATGCGCAGCATTTGCACTTCCTTCTCAGTGAGATAGCGCCAGTCGCCGCGACGAACATTCTTTTTAGTCAAACCAGCAAAGTAAACGCGGTCGAGCTTGATTACATGGTAACCCAAACTTTCGAAAATACGACGTACGATGCGGTTCTTACCACTGTGAATTTCAATGCCAACCTGCTTTTTATCCGTGGGGTGAGCATACTCCACTGCGTCAGCCTTGATTTCACCATCCTCAAGCGTTACACCCTCAGCAATCTGCTGAATGTCGGCAGCAGTTACATTCTGGTCGGTCGTAACGTGATATACTTTCTTTTTCAAGAACTTCGGATGCGTCAGTTTCGAAGCCAACTCGCCATCGTTCGTCAGCAAAAGCACACCCGTAGTATTACGGTCCAAGCGGCCAACGGGATAAATACGTTCAGGACAAGCATTCTGCACCAAATCCATCACGGTCTTGCGGTTCTGAGGGTCCTCGCTCGTCGTAACATAGCCTTTGGGCTTGTTCAAAAGCACATAAACCTTCTTTTCGATTTTCACCAAGTTGTCATGGAACTTGATTTCATCCGTACGAAGCACCTTGGCACCCAATTCCGTTACCACCTGTCCGTTTACGCTTACCACACCTGCCTCAATATACTTATCGGCATCGCGGCGTGAGCAAACACCGGCATTGGCCAGGAATTTATTCAAGCGCATAGGCACCGTAGGATCGTAATTTTCCTCCTTATACTCAAAACGCTTTTTCTGTGAGTACTTGGCATGCGGATCATAGTTTCCACGACGCTGCTGCGGACGGCCGCCATAGGCATTGCCACCACCTTGTCCCTGGAAACGCGGACGGAAACCGCCCTGCTGACCACCGCGCGGCGCATAGCCACCACGGTTCTGCTGGTAACCACCTTGCTGACGCGGCTGATAGCCACCTTCGTTTTCAAAGTCGTTACCCATGTTATTATTGTAGCGCGGACGGTAATTACCCTGATTGCCGCGCGGCTGATAGCCACCTTCGTTTTGTCCGTAACGCGACTTACCCCAACGGTTTTCGCGCGGTTGCTGATAACCGCCACGCGGCTGATAGCCACCGCCGTTGTTGCTACGTGAATGGTATTCACCATCATTGCTGTAACGGGGACGGTAATTGTTCTGACCACGCTGTCCGTAGTCACTGTTTCCAGTAGGACGGGCGTTACGGGTAAAGCGCGGACGTGCGCTGTGACCTCCATTGTAACGGCCACCATTGGCATTTCCATCACCCTGCGGATTGTAACCATCACGGCTATGTCCGCCTTTGTTCAAATAATCTTCACTCATAATAGTAATAATGTATGGGTTGTTTATGAAGCAGAGCCAACCTCAGGGGGTGCTCCGCACTAACATTCTCACGAATGCCTTTAAATAGATATATAATGTGTAAGTAAGTACAAAGTCCGGCCACACATCACGCCCAATGATGTTAGTTCATCTTACGTTTCAGCCGGTACCCTGTCTGCAATAAGCCGGTGCTCAACAGTTTGAGTGTCGTCCCACGCCCAATGCACATACAGCATCAGCAGCCAACGAACATCACCCAGGTCTTTTGAGCACCGCCTTATCAGAGTTATCAATTACATGCCGGTGTAATTATGCGGCGTAATGGCACGCAATTCCTGCTTTACCGATTCGCTCACATCCAGTCCTTCGATAAAATCATGAATACGCTCTGCCGTCATAGCCTCATTCGTACGCGTCAATGCCTTCAAAGCCTCATAAGGATTGGGGTAAGCCTCACGACGCAGAATAGTCTGGATAGCCTCGGCCACTACTGCCCAGCAATTATCCAAATCGCGACTGATGCTTTCCTCGTGCAGCAACAGCTTACGCAATCCCTTCAGCGAACTTTGGAAAGCGATGAGTGCATGTCCCAAGGGTACACCGATATTGCGAATTACCGTCGAGTCGGTTAAGTCGCGCTGCAAACGGCTGATAGGCAACTTTCGGCTCAAGTGTTCGAGTGTAGCATTAGCCATACCCAGGTTACCCTCAGAGTTTTCAAAGTCGATGGGGTTCACCTTATGCGGCATAGCACTTGAACCCACCTCGCCTTGCTTGATGCGCTGCTTGAAGTACTCCATCGACACATACTGCCAGAAGTCGCGGTCCATATCGATAACCACCGTATGAATGCGCTTCATGGCATCGAACAAGGCAGCCATATTGTCGTAGTTGCTAATCTGCGTGGTATATTCCTCACGTTCCAAGCCGAGTTTCTCGCTCACGAACTTGGCACCGAAAGCACGCCAATCGTAAGCCGGATAAGCCACATGATGTGCATTGAAGTTACCCGTTGCGCCGCCAAACTTAGCCGTCATGGGGCATTGTTTCAAGAGAGCCAACTGACGTTCCAAGCGGTAAGCAAACACCTTAACTTCCTTACCCAAGCGAGTAGGCGAAGCAGGCTGTCCGTGCGTTTTAGCCAACATCGGGATATCCTTCCACTCCTCAGCGTAAGCATTCAGCTGATCGATGAGTTCCTGAAGCAAAGGCAGGTAAGTTTGCTCCACGGCCTCCTTCAGCATCAAGGGGAACGAGGTATTGTTAATATCTTGCGAAGTCAAGCCAAAGTGAATGAACTCTTTATATTTGTCGAGTCCGCCCACCTTGTCGAACTGTTCTTTAATAAAGTACTCAATGGCCTTTACATCGTGGTTTGTCACGCTTTCAATAGCCTTGACACGAGCGCCATCTTCTTCTGAAAAGTTCTCGTAAAAACCACGCAGTGTGGCAAACAGCGACTGAGGAAAATCAGCCAACTGAGGCAAGGGGAGTTCGCACAGCGTAATGAAATACTCAATTTCAACGCGCACACGATACTTCATCAGCGCATACTCTGAAAAGTAAGGAGCCAATGACTCTGTTTTTGAACGATAACGCCCGTCAATAGGCGATACTGCCGTAAGGATATCCAATTCCATGATGTAAAAGACGAAGGGGTTGGTTTTTATATTATACTCTTTACCCGAGCAAAGTTACGAATTTTCAAAAGAATTTCGCAACTATCTGCCCGTTTTTTACCTTTTATAGCTATTTCTTTTATTTTGTCTGTTTTTTCTCACCCCTACTTCTCATAAAAATACTGTAACTTCGCAGTCTAAAAAACTTTACTTACTATTATGTATTATGTATCGAAAAGGCTGGAAATTGCCTTTGCTCACAAACTGACGCTTAACTACGAAAGTAAATGCCGACAACTTCACGGACATAATGGCATTGTCACCATTTTTTGTTGCAGCGAAGAATTGGACGAAAACGGCATGGTGGTTGACTTCACACACATCAAACAGGCCATTACCGAAAAGTTAGATCACCAGTACATCAACGACTTGATCAACTTTAACCCCACAGCCGAAAATCTGGCGTTTTGGATTGCCCAACAAATTCCGCATTGCTACAAAGTAATCTTTCAGGAATCTGAAGGCAATCAGGCTTGTTACGTCAAACCGGGATTTGAAAACCTATCCAATCCGTTTTAATTAAAAACGCCCTTCAAACTTACCCGTCCACGGCTTGCCTTCACAAGACTATACCTATAAGACTTCGCACAACATTTGGTCTTTTCACCCTAAGCCCAACCATTTCACTGCAACAGACATCATGCGAATCAACGAAATATTCTATTCACTTCAAGGCGAAGGCTTCTTCACCGGAACACCTGCTGTTTTCATCCGTTTTTCGGGCTGCAATCTGCAATGCGATTTTTGCGACACAACGCACCAATCATTTACTGATATGAGCGAAGATGAAATTGTGCAGCAAGCAGCCAATTATGCGGGCCGACATGTGGTAATCACGGGCGGCGAACCGTCCTTACAGCTCACAGCATCGCTTGTCGACAAACTACATGCAGCAGGCAAGTTCGTTGCCATTGAAACCAATGGTACACATCCCCTACCCCACAACATCGACTGGATTACGCTTTCGCCCAAGGATGCCTATGTAGCACATGGTGCAAAAATAGTCCTTTCCCGATGCCACGAAATCAAGTTGGTTTACGATGGCCGACCACTCCCCAGCTATCCGCAAATCGAAGTGTCACATCGTTTCCTACAACCATGCGACACAGGGAATGCAGAAAAGAACCAACAAATCCTTGCCGAAACCATCGACTACTGTATGCAACACCCCGAATGGCGTCTGTCACTTCAAACACACAAGTTGACTAACATTCGCTAAATCGGCATCAAACCACAGTTTTCTGCGAGAAATAACCGAAAAATGCATTTTTTTTAAAAAAATCTGCTGAAAAATTTGGAGGATTAGAAAAAAGAGCATACCTTTGCACTCGCAAATCAGAAATGAGGCGCAAACCTAATAAATAAGGTTGCCGAAATAGCTCAGTTGGTAGAGCAATTCATTCGTAATGAATAGGTCGCCGGTTCGAGTCCGGCTTTCGGCTCTTTTCATTTAGACAACTTTGTGAAACAAGCTTTGAGCATTATTTGTTCTGAGCTTGTTTTTTTGTAACCTTCCCATGCGTCAAAATGCTACTGATAGCAACTCCGCTACCTATTGTATAGGTACGGCCATTATAAAGACAAACTGTATTTATTGACGTACTAGCCTCCCTACCCCACGAAGCATCACCTCAAAATACGCGAGATTAAAAAGCATTTCCCCACTTCTTTCAGCTCATAGCAGCTTTAACAGAAAACTTAATAAGCGTAAAAATCAACCCCTCAAGTTTTCCTTCATTGTTGAGCGAAATCAACATACACAAAACCGAGTTCTGCGTTTTTATGAAAACGCTGATTATCAGTAGTTCCAAATTTGTATAAACTAGAGCGGAACTAATTCAAACTGGCTCGGAACTAATTTCAACAAGCTCGGAACTAATTCGGACAATCGCGGAACTAATTCGAACAATCGCGGAGTAATTTTTGAACATAGCCCGACTTACGACAGAAACGACGGCAAGCAGATGGCTTTTAGTCTTCTATGCAGGAGTGGCACAAGTACGATGCTTCGGATTTTTCCTATTTGGATAGTTTGGGCTATGACCGCATTATCGAAGAGGCACAGCAGGAGCGGTATTCCACACGCTCGCTGAGCAACTTTTCCTCGCTTCACTCGTCTCTTGACTGCCGCACTGATGTGGATCTTGACCCAATAGCTCCGCTTTGTATTGGAATGGACTACAATGCGAATATCAACTGGATTGTGTACGGTCCAGCCTCGCGGCAACCGCCTTAATGTGCTTAAATCTTTTTACGTCAAGTTTGAGCGCAAAATCCCTGCGCTCATTGCAGACTTCTGCACATACTATGCGCCCCATGCCAACCACAGTGTCATCTATTACTATGATACTACTGCTCTCGGCTCGAACTATGCGGTGAACGACCAAGACTTTAACAGGGTAGTTGTGCATGAGTTTGAACGCCACGACTGGAGTGTGCAAGATGTGTATTTGGGCAACCCCATGCGCCATGATGAAAAATACTTGCTCATCAACCAAGGATTTTCAGGCAAGCAACGGCTCATGCCTTATTTCAATCGCCAGAACAATGATGACCTTATTCTTGCCATACAAAGCGCAGGAGTGGAATGCGGTCGCAATGGCTTTCGCAAAAACAAGTCCACGGAGAAGAATCCCGAATCTGAGGAGGACTTGTTGGAGCATCGCACCAATGGTACAGATGCTTTCGATACGCTGTATATTGGGTGTGAAAAGTTTCCTCAACATGATTTTTATGGGGGAGCAGGGAATCCAGATAATGAAAAAAGCGTAGCCGATTGAAATATCAGCTACGCTTGGAAGCGGAAAGTGAGGGATTCAAACCCCCGGTACGGACAAGCCGTACAGCGGATTTCGAGTCCGCCCCATTCGATCACTCTGGCAACTTTCCTTTGATTTGCGTTTCGTTTTCTTGAATGCGGTGCAAATGTAGGACTTTATTTCGATACAACAAAAGTTTATTGCATTTTTTTCAAAAAAACCGCTGAATGCCCTTTTTAAAAGGATGATGCACTCAGCGGATATTAAAGTCGTCTAAACTTTTCTGACGAAGATTTGATTTGGAGATTTATCTATTCTAAATTCAATCTTCACCTTTCTTCTTGGCCGTTTTTTGACCCTTCATCAGTCGTGTAGCTCGCTACACTCCTTCTCTTCAAGTCCCAAAAACGCCTCTAAAATTAAGGCAAATCTTGAATTTCATAAAAGTTCAGACGATTTCATTGATTCGTAAAAGAAAAGTATTTATGACCTTTGCTAATTACTTGGTCTTTTTGTAGCGTTTGTTTAGGCCGGCAACTACCTCATTCGTTATGTCGACAGCAGGATCGGCGTAAAGCACATTGTCGCCACTGCGGCTCAGAATGAGTTTGTAGCGTCCATCGCGATTAAACTCTTTCAAGAAATTATCCAAGCTGTCGCGAAGCACCTGCTGATACTGCTGCGTAGCCTTGGCCATTTCGCCTTCAATCTGCATCTGGAAGTTTTGCAGTTGCTGCTGTTGCTTTTGCAGTTTGGCTTGTGCGGCTTCGCCCTGCTGCTGCGAGGTGAAAGCTCCGCTTTGTGCCTTTTTCTGAAAATCAATCATCGCATTCTGCAAAGCCTGTCCTTTAGCGTGGAGTTGCTTTTCGTAACCGGTTTGCTTTGCCTTGAGTGCCGACATCCCTTCCTTACAATATTCGTATTGCGAGGCGAGCGTGTCGATATCGACAATAGCCACAGTGTTGGCGGCGTTCACTTCGGTCTGAGCCTTAGGAAGTCCGTTCGACTTGATTTGCTGTGCCGGTTCTTTCTTGTTGCACGATGCCGTGGCTAATGCTGCGGCCAAAATCAGAATGGCCGGTTGGAAGAATCTTTTCATATTATATGGAATACTAATCGTTTTTGCGGGTTTCGTTAATGCGGTGAGGGTTCGCTGCCCGGGCCTGCGCATCCTGCGTCGACACGCAGTGAATGCCGCGCTGACGCATGGCCTTGCTTTGATCGACATGCGTCTTGACAAAGGCGCAACCGAAAAACAGGCGAACAGAAATCAGGGCAAAACAAACGGCCACAATTAAAAGTGTTATGATAAATAGCTTTAACATAGAGTAAATATATAGGAAATCAGTACCTGCTGAAGTAAAATAATGGCTAATCATTTTGCATTGAGCAGGGTTTGATGTATCTTTGCTTTTGCTGTGAGCGGCAATGCAATACTGCTGATTGCTGCTCCGCCTGCAAAATGAGCACGACAAACCCTCGACCCGCACACAAACGGGACAAACGGAAGCTGCATCTGCACAATTTTCTGCTTGTAGGGGTTTACTGTCTGCAAAAATAAGCATTTAAATTTAAAACCAATGAGCAAGAACAATCTTTTACAACCAAGCATCGTTTTCGACTGCTTTGCCGAAGTGAATAAAATTCCCCGTCCTTCGAAAAAGGAGGAAAAAATGATTGCCTTTCTGAAAGCCTTTGGTGAAGGCTTGGGTCTGCCCACAAAAGTGGACGAAACGGGCAACGTGTGCATCAGCAAACCTGCTACTCCGGGCTACGAAAACAGCAAAACAGTGATTCTGCAAAGCCACATGGACATGGTTTGCGAGAAGAACAAGGATAAAGATTTCGACTTCGAAAACGATGCCATCGAAACATACGTCGACGGCGAATGGCTGAAAGCGAACGGCACGACGCTGGGTGCTGACGACGGTATCGGCGTGGCAATGCAAATGGCTGTTCTGAAATCGAACGACATTGAACACGGCCCTATCGAATGTGTGTTTACGCGCGACGAGGAAACGGGACTGACGGGTGCAATGGGCATGAAGAGCGACTTCATGACGGGCGATTACCTAATTAACCTTGACTCGGAAGACGAGGGACAGATTTTCGTTAGTTGCGCAGGCGGTGTACGCACTACGGCTACTTACCCCTTCCCGACGGAGGATATGCCCGAAGGTTACTTTACGTTCCGCGTGGGCGTGAAGGGTTTGACGGGCGGTCACTCGGGCGACGACATCAACAAAAAGCGTGGCAATGCCAATAAGATTCTGGTTCGCTTCCTGAATCAGGAAATGGAAAAGATGGACTTGCGCGTTGTTGACATCCAAAGCGGTGGTTTGCACAACGCTATTCCGCGCGAGGGTTACGCTATCTGCGCTGTTCCGATGAACATGAAGGAGCAGGTGCGCGTGGACTTGAACGTATTTACGGCTGAAGTTGAAGAAGAATTGGCTGTGACGGAAAAGGGCATTCTGCTGAGCCTCGACAGCTGCGAACCGGCTGCCAAGGTGATGGAGAAACAGGCTATGCGCAAAATGTTGCTCTCGCTCCATGCTGTATATAATGGGGTGTTTGCCATGAGTCAGGACATCGACTGGTTGGTGGAAACTTCAACCAACCTGGCCAGCATTCACGTTGAGGGCGACAAGGTGGTTGTGACTACAAGCCAGCGTAGTAGCATTGGCAGTGCTTGCCAGCACATGGCTAGCGTGGTACGCGCTGCCTTTGAACTGGGCGGTGCTGAGGTGCTGACCAACGAGGGTTATCCGGGTTGGAAACTGAATCCGAACAGCGAAATTGTGAAAATTGCCAAGGAGAGCTACGTGGAACTGTTCGGCAAGGAACCGAAAATCCTGGCTATCCACGCCGGATTGGAGTGCGGACTTTTCTCTGAAAAATATCCGAAACTCGATATGGTTAGCTTCGGTCCGACGCTTCGCGGTGTGCATTCACCTGACGAGAAGTTGCTCATCCCCACAGTTCAAATGGTGTGGGATCACTTGCTCGACATCCTGAAGCGCGTATAAATCTGATAATTTTTGAACGAGAGGTAAGTACTATGGTTTACTTACCTCTCACTTTTACAATGAACCTTTCACCATAAGTTGATATTGTAAGTAGGTGTTCAAAATTATTTATATAATTCTATCGAAGTATTTTTACTTTGCATGGCATGCTTGCACCATATCTGCCAGCCCTGCACTCTGTCACATAGCCCGCTATGCTCCTGAGTGCATAACAAGCAGCTACGGCACAATCACACCATGCAAATGTAAAAATAATTATGAACACCTACTTATTTAATTATCTGCTTATTTCCTATCATTATTTCCGTTTATAAATGATATGCGTCATTTACTCATTTTACTAATCGTTCTGTTTTCGGCCTTGATTACAAGCTGCATGAAAGACGAGGAGTACACTACTTCGCCCAACGATGTGCTGTACTTCAGCACCGACACGGTTGCATTCGACACTATCATCAGCGGAAGTGCTACGAATACTTATACTTTTACTGTTTACAACCGCGCAAAGAAAGCACTTCGCATTCCGAAAGTGATGCTTCAGGGCGGCAGTAGTTCACCGTTTGCCGTGAATGTCGACAGTGAACCACTGATTAACGGAGTGGCTGAGGATTTCGAAATCGGCTCGGAGGACAGCATGATTGTTTTTTTGATGGCCAACTTGCCTGAAAGTGAATCAGACGAACCTGTGCCGGCTCAAGACAAACTGGTATTTACCACGGCTGCCGGGATGAACCAGGAAGTGGTGCTTACGGCCGCAGGACAATCGGTGGTGCCCATTTCGCAACACCGGGTGACGACGGACACTATATGGCAGGCACGAAAACCTTACCGCATTATGGATAGTCTGGTGGTGGAGGAAGGCAAAACACTGACACTGGCTGCCGGAACTCGACTGTACTTTCATGATAAGGCTGAACTGATTGTGAAAGGATGCTTGAAAGTGGAAGGTACGGCTGAAAAACCGGTGGTGCTGCGTGGCGACCGCTTGGGTTACATATTTGCCGGACAACCTTACGACCGCATCCCGGGACAATGGGGTGGCATCAGACTGACACATACTTCGTACGACAACCACATTAACTTTGCCGATATTCACAGCGGAAACTTTGGTATTCGGGTGGATTCTGCCGACATTTCGCGCAATAAATTGCTGCTTGAAAATTCAATAGTCCACAATACGACACATCATGCGCTGGACATTTATATGGCGCAGGTAAAGGTGGGCAACTCACAAATTACAAATGCGGGGGGCGACTGCTTGCATGTACGCGGAGGCGACGTGTCGCTGACGCATTGCACTATTGCGAGGTTCTTCGTGTTTACTGGGGGACAAGGTACGGCTATAAACTTTGCCAACTATGAGGGTAGTACGCGTTTGCCCTTACAAAACCTGACGCTGCAAAACTGCATCGTGACGGGCTACCTGAGCGACGAAATCATGGGAAGCCCTAATCCGAATTATAAAAAGGATGCGTTTAACTATGCATTCAAAAACTGCCTGGTCAACACGCCTAAGGTGGAGGACAGCGAGGGGAAGAACCCGTTTGTCGGCTGCCAGTGGGACGTTGACGGAAAGGATACGCCAACGGCTGATGACGGTACGCGCATCTTGCGTGAAAAGAATTTTACCCCTGAACCAAATCTTGACGATTTAACTTTCAGCTTTGAACTTTCGCCTTTGTCGAAAGCTGTGGGTAAAGCGGATGCAAACATTACGGCTAACACTTACACGCACGACCGATTGGGACGTCCGCGCGGAAATATGCCGGACATGGGATGCTACCAACATACGGTAAAGAAACCCGAAACCGATCCGAAACAGCATAAATAATTACTGACGCACAGCGAACTTTTACCTAACGAATTGCACCTACTTACATAATAAAGAGGATATGCCAACTGCTACTGGAAAATTTGGAAACCGAAAATACACGAAACAGCCTAACGCCCCCGAAACTGATAGCTACGGACACTTACAACCGCAGGCGGTGGAATTGGAACAGGCTGTTTTGGGTGCGCTCATGATTGAAAAAGATGCTTACTTTCAGGTTAGCGAAATCCTGAGACCTGAAAGTTTTTATGATAAAAGGCATCAAACTATTTTCAATGCCATCAGAAGACTGAACCTTGAGGAACGGCCGGTGGATATTCTGACCGTTACGGAACAGCTGAGAAGCACGAACGAACTGGAAGAGGTGGGCGGACCGTATTACATTACGCAGCTCAGCGGCATGGTGGCTTCGTCGGCACACATCGAATATCATGCGCGTATCATCGCTCAAAAGGCTACGGCACGCGAACTGATTACCTACACGAGCTTTATTCAAACAAAAGCTTTCGATGCTACACAGGATGTCGACGAACTGATGCAAGAAGCTGAAGGTAAACTCTTCGAGCTTTCGCAAACGAACATGAAGAAGGATTACACGCAAATCGACCCGGTGATTCGCGATGCGTACGAAATGCTGCAAAAAGCGGCGGCGCGAACCGACGGTATGAGCGGTATTCCTTCGGGCTTTTACTCGTTGGACAAAATTACCTCGGGATGGCAGAACTCCGACCTCGTCATATTGGCTGCGCGTCCGGCAATGGGTAAAACGGCTTTTGCGCTGAGTATGGCCAAGAACATGGCGGTGGATCAGAAAATTCCTGTGGCGCTGTTCTCGTTGGAAATGTCGAACGTACAGTTGGTTAATCGTTTGATTGTCAATGTGTGCGAAATCAAGGGTGAAACTCTGAAAAGCGGTCAGCTTAAACCCTACGAATGGAGTCAGTTGGACTTCCGCATCAAACAGTTGGTGGGTGCACCGCTCTATGTGGACGATACACCTTCGCTTTCAGTGTTCGAACTGAGAACCAAGGCAAGACGTCTGGTGCGCGAACACGGGGTAAAAGTGCTGATGATCGACTACTTGCAGCTGATGAATGCTTCGGGTATGAGCTTCGGTAGCCGACAGGAAGAGGTGTCGACCATTTCGCGTTCACTTAAGGGCTTGGCGAAGGAGTTGAACATTCCGATTTTGGCTTTGTCGCAGTTGAACCGTGGTGTTGAAAATCGTGAAGGCTCTGACAAACGGCCTCAGCTTTCCGACTTGCGTGAATCGGGTGCCATCGAACAGGACGCGGATATGGTACTTTTCATTCACCGACCGGAATACTATAAAATCTATCAGGATGAATCGGGTAACGACTTGCGCGGTAAAGCGGAAATCATCATTGCCAAGCACCGTAATGGTGCGGTAGGCAACGTGCTGCTTACGTTCCGTGGAGATTTTGCGCGTTTCCAAAATCCTGAGGATGATGCCCTTAAAAATTCATTGGGAAATCCGGCTGACGCTCCGAACGGGGGCAATGGTGGGGCCATCATCAGTTCGCACACTTCGGGCGATGACAGTTTGCCACCAGAGGGACTGACCAACAATTACCCTGCTACCCCACCGCCCTTTGGTTCGGACGATATGCTCATGCCGCCTCCTGATATTTCTGCTCCTCCTTTCTAAAAAAAATGTTGACCACATCATCGACCTGCTACTTTGACTACAGATTATAGTTAAGCTGGTAATGTTTTTACTTTGAGTACCTACTTACAAATTAAATGTTAACTATAAAATACAGCCCCCAAATTGCCATTACTGACAATTCGGGGGCTGTATGTATTTTATAAAGCATTTCTGCTCACTATTGACGAGCCTAAGATAATAGGCAATACTATGGATCGAAAGCTCTCATCGCTCTGCATTCGGTTTACACAGACATTGCATTCGCTATAAAGGCAGCACTGCAGCATTGATAAGCTGCACATTAGCCTTGACGGATGAAAAAATAATATTTCTTATTGATTCATTCAGCGTTCTTTGACATTTTGTTACAACAAAAGTAAGGCAGGTAGGCCTTTCTGAAACCCGGGATGCGTTATTGAGTTTTACCACACGCTTTTGCGACTGAGCCTATACTATCCATTCATTGACACCAAGAACTCTTCGTTGTTGACTGAGTCTTCAATGCGCTTTTTGATTACCGTAAGTGCTTCGTTGGGCGTCATATCGCTGATAAAGTGACGAAGAACACCCATACGTTGGATAGTTCCGGCATCCTGCAACAAGTCGTCGCGACGCGTTGAAGAAGCAATGATGTTGATAGCGGGGAAGAGGCGTTTGTTGGCCAAAGAGCGGTCGAGCTGGAGTTCCATATTACCCGTACCCTTGAACTCTTCGAAAATCACTTCGTCCATCTTCGAACCGGTATCAATAAGTGCCGTAGCAATGATGGTGAGCGAACCACCTCCTTCAATGTTACGCGCTGCACCGAAAAAGCGTTTGGGCTTTTGCAAAGCATTGGCATCAACACCACCCGAAAGAATTTTACCTGAAGTAGGAGCTACGGTATTGTAAGCACGAGCCAGACGGGTAATGGAGTCGAGGAAAATCACAACATCATGACCGCACTCAACCATGCGTTTTGCTTTATCGAGCACAATGCCGGCAATCTTCACATGGCGGGCTGCCGGTTCGTCGAAGGTCGAAGCAATAACTTCAGCCTTAACGGTGCGCATCATGTCGGTAACTTCTTCAGGACGCTCATCAATCAACAGCATCATGAGGTAGGTGTCGGGATGATTACGCGCAATGGCATTGGCAATGTCTTTCATGAGCATGGTCTTACCGGTTTTGGGCTGTGCCACAATCAGGGCACGCTGTCCTTTACCAATAGGGGTAAAGAGATCGACCAAACGACATGAAGTAGAATCTAACTTGGAACCATTGCACAACGTAAACTTCTCCTCAGGGAAAAGAGGAATCAAGTGTTCGAAGGAAATACGGTCGCGCACGTCGACGGGATTTAATCCGTTGATGTGGTGAATATCCATCAAGGCAAAGAACTTTTCGCCTTCGCGGGGAATCTTCACCATTCCTTCGACAACATCGCCGGGCTTTAAACCATACTGGCGAATTTGCGCTGGCGACACATAGATATCGTCGGGCGATGCCAAGTAATTATAGTCGGACGAACGAAGGAAACCGAAGCCTTCGGGAACAATTTCCAATACACCGCGACCTTCGAGCAAATGTGCCTCAGGAGCCGGACCCTGATAAACAGGTGCTGCAGGCTGAACGGGAACGGGTTGCGGTTCGGGACGCACAGCAGTTTCTGCTTCCTGCATCGGAGCTACTTGAGCTGCCGGAGCTGTTTGCTGGAAACGGGCTTGCATCATGGGGTCGTCCTTGAAACGATGGAACTTGGGACGACCTCCGAACATATTGGCTGACTGGAGTGCCTGATTCGGCATATAAGAAGAACGCTGAACAGATTCAACCTGCGGAACATTCAGTTCGCTTCCTTCAAAAATAACCGGAATATCCTTTACGATGATAAATCCGTTTTCGTTGTTGGGATTATCATTTAAGTTTGCCTTGTTGACTTTCACGGCAGAAGCTGAAAGGTTCGATTTCTTTTCAAACGAACGCTTAACGGCTTCCATATCAAGTTCTTCGACAGCAGTATTCGATTCGCTGTTGGACGATTCTTTGATTTGCTGGGCAATAAAGTCAGGAATATCGTTGATTGTTTTTCTTTTCTCTGTAGGTTCTGTTGTAGGTGCAGCGCTAATATTTTTTGAAGCGTTGCGGTTTGCCATTGAATTCTGTTCCATTTCTTCCGAAAGAAGGAGGGCAGCTTCGCGCGCAGCGATGTCGGCTTTCGACGGACGTCCGCGCTTACGCTTAGGAGCTTCTACCACTTCGGTCTGCTGCGTATCAGCAGCATCTTCAGCCACTGCATCGTTTGCATTTTCGGCAGTTGCAGGTTCTGCGACCTCGGATGCAGGAAGTTCAGCCTCTACGGTAGCGGGCTCAGCCGGTGCAGGTTCTGAAACTACGGGTGATTCGATTTTCTGGTGCGAAAGGTCAGTTGAAAATATGTGGTCAGCATCATTCTTCTTAATAATGCGTGTTCTTTTTCGGGGAGTAGCAGGAGTTTCGCTGCTTGCAGAATTATCAGCCTGAGCATCCAATATGGAATAAATCAAATCATCTTGCGATTTGTCCATATAATTAAGAATATTCATCTGTTCTGCAAGAGCTTGCAGTTCGGCATAATCCTTTTCAAGGAGTTGTTCTTTGGTTAAGTTTGCCATATAAGTTGAAGATTATATCGTAGCAGGCAACAATGCTGTAAAGTCAGGACATGCAAACTCGCCAATACGTACCCACTGAACACAATGCTCAGGAGTAAATATGAAAGCGCAATACGTGCAAGTGAACATCACGTTCACAATGTGCCCCGCAGCAAAAGGCTTGCCGGGAATCGTTGCTAAAGAAGTGGGATTAAAATGATAATAAGGAAAATAGCAGCCAAATGACTCAAAACACAGGAAAGGCTGCGATGATGACGAGCAGATTACATGGGTTAGCTTCACTGCTAAACCAACATACACCGCCTTTTACACTGCAAATTTACTGTTTTTTTTAGAACAACACGATTTTGATGATTATTTTTTTTATCTTTCTACTTATTTTCGAGATTTATTGACGTCAAAGCAAAACATCTTTTCATAAAACCAGACAAAAAGATTATTTACCATTTTATCTCTCATTATTTATAATGAAGTTCGGTTCTTCGTTAAAAAAAATCCCACTTCTTCGATTTTTTATGAAAGAGAAATATTTTACTATTCTTTTATACATTTGTGTGAAGTTCATGCGATTTGGAGGGAGTAATTTGGGAATTACATAAAAAAGCATTATCTTTGCAACCGTATTTTAGATTTTTTATGAAGAAAGAACTCTTATCGCCCAACTACATTTTTGAAACCAGTTGGGAAGTTTGCAACAAGGTAGGAGGCATTTACACCGTGCTATCCTCACGTGCAAAGACATTAAAAGACAATTATCAGGATCAACTCGTTTTTATTGGCCCTGATTTGAAGCAGCCAACAGCCAATGTTGACTTTAAAGAAGATGCCAAGCTCTTTCCTGCTTGGAAAAAAGCGGCTGCCAATTTCGGCGTAAAATGCCGTATCGGACGTTGGATGGTTCCAGGAGAACCCGTTGCTGTTCTGGTTGATTTCGAACCATTTTTTGAACAGAAAAACAATATTTACGCTCAAGCCTGGGAGTTATTCAGCGTTGATTCTATCCGTGCATACGGCGACTACGACGAAGCTTCTATGTTTTCATACGCTGCTGCACGTTTTGCAGAAGCCGTAGTAAGTAATTGCATTGAACAACAAGCCAAAGTTATTTATCAAGCACACGAATGGATGTCGGGACTGGGCATGCTTTTCCTCAAAAAGCAACTGCCCCGGGTGGCTACTATCTTTACAACGCATGCCACCAGCATCGGACGTTCCATTGCCGGCAATAACAAACAGTTGTATGCCTATTTCGAAGGTTACAACGGCGACCAAATGGCACGCGAACTGCACATGGATGCAAAACACAGCATCGAAAAGCAGAGCGCGCTGCAGGCCGACTGCTTCACTACGGTGAGCAGCTTCACCGACCGCGAATGCAAGCAATTGCTCGACAAGGCCGCCGACGTGGTACTGCCCAACGGCTTCGAAAACGACTTTGTACCCAACAGATCTGCATTTACCAAAGTGCGCCGCGAAGCACGCAAGCAAATTCTGAAAGTGGCCGGCGCGTTGACCGGATGCGAAATGCCCGACGACACGCTGATTGTATCAACCAGCGGACGCAACGACTATCGCTGCAAAGGCTTCGACGTATTCCTCGAATCAATGGCACAACTGCGCGCCCAGCTCAATGAAGCCAACAGCGAACAGCAGGTATTGGCACTCATCGAAGTGCCCTGCTGGCTGAAAGGACCGCGTGCCGATTTGCAAGACCGACTGAAATCAAAGCAAAAGGCAACCATGCCGCTGCCCAACCCTGTCATCACTCACGATTTACACAACCTGAACGACGACAGAATTGTGCAGGAAATATGGAAACTTGGATTAAAGAATTTACCTACGGACAAGGTTAAGGTGCTGCTCGTGCCCTGCTACCTCGAAGGCAACGATGGCATTTTCAATATGGCCTACTACCACTTGCTGGCAGCCAACGACTTGGCACTTTATCCTTCATATTACGAACCTTGGGGTTACACACCCCTCGAAAGCTGCGCTTTTCACACGCCCTGCGTGACTACCGACCTGAGCGGCTTCGGACAGTGGGTTGACAATGTTTTAGGACATTCCGGAGAGTTGAAAGATGGTGTGTGTGTAATTCACCGTACAGACGGCAACTTCTATGAAGTAGCTCAAAAAATGTGTGCCGTTGTACACGAAATGCTTCTGCTCACTACAAAAGAAAGAACTGAGGTGCGCAACAAAGCTGCCAAACTGGCCAACAAGGCGCAATGGAAACATTTCATTAAATTCTATTATCAAGCATACGACTTTGCACTCAACGCCGTTGCCAACGCATAACCATGCCACCGCAAACGGCTGCAAAGCTTTCGATGTAATCATTCACTAAATTTCATACTCATGAATATCAAAATCAGCAATTCGAACCAGCCTACCTGGAAGGTGGTTAACGTAAAAAGCCACATTCCCGAGGCATTGAAAAAGTTGGACGAACTGTCACACAACCTTTGGTGGTCGTGGAGCACCGAAGCCCTTGAACTCTTTGCCAGTCTCGACAAAGATTTGTGGCGCAAAGTGGGACGCAACCCCATCGATCTGCTCCGCAGCATCGACTACGACCGCTTGATCGAACTTTCGAAAGACGAGGAAATCATCACCCGCATGAACAAGGTGTATGACGATTTCCGCAAATACATGGACGTTAAGCCCAATCCCAAGCGTGCCTCTGTAGCATACTTCTGCATGGAGTACGGATTGAGCCATGTACTTAAAATATACTCTGGCGGTTTGGGTATCCTGGCCGGCGACTACTTGAAAGAAGCTTCAGACAGCAACGTCGACATGGTTGCCGTTGGTTTCCTCTATCGCTATGGCTATTTCACCCAGACGCTTTCAATGGACGGACAGCAGATTGCTAACTACGAGCCTCAGGACTTCGATCGTCTGCCCATCGAACGCGTACTCGACAAAGACGGCAACCAGGTTATCGTTGACGTGCCCTACCCCAACTTTATGGTACACGCTACACTTTGGCGTGCCAACGTAGGTCGCATCTCACTCTACCTGCTCGACACCGACAACGAACTCAACTCTGAGTTCGACCGCCGCATCACCCACTCACTCTATGGTGGCGACTGGGAAAACCGCATCAAGCAGGAATACCTGCTCGGTATTGGTGGTATGCTGGCCCTCAAAAAGCTCGGTATCAAAAAAGATATTTATCACTGCAACGAAGGTCACGCTGCACTTTGCAACGTACAGCGACTGGTTGACTACGTTGAAAGCGGCTTGAGCTTCGACGAATCTCTCGAATTGGTTCGCGCCTCTTCACTCTACACGGTTCACACCCCGGTTCCCGCAGGTCACGACTACTTCGACGAAGGCCTTTTCAACAAGTACATGAACCAGTTCCCCGGCCGCTTGGGCATTTCATGGGACGACTTTATGGGCATGGGCCGTACGAACCCCGAAGACAAGGGCGAAAAGTTCTGTATGTCTACCTTCCTCTGCAAAACTTGTCAGGAAGTCAACGGCGTAAGTTGGCTCCACGGCCGCGTAAGCCAGCAAATGTTCAAAGGCATCTGGCAGGGATACATGCCCGCAGCTGAACGCCCCGACCACGCTGAACGCACCCACGCTGAATGGGAAAAGATTTACAATCCCCATGCAGAAGAAAGCCATGTAGGCTATGTTACCAACGGTGTTCACTTCCCCACCTGGTGTGCTAAAGAATGGCAGGCCGTTTACAGCAAATACCTGGGCAAGGACTACATCTACGACCAGAGCAACGAGGCTGTTTGGGATAAAATCCACACTGTACCCGATGAAATCATCTGGAAGACCCGCGTACAGTTGAAGAACAAGTTAATCGACTACATCCGCGACCGCTTCCGCGAAAACTGGCTCCGCAACCAAGGCGATCCCTCATTGGTTGTAAGCCTCCTCGACAAGATCAACCCCAATGCATTGCTCATCGGTTTTGCCCGTCGCTTTGCCACCTACAAGCGTGCTCACCTCCTCTTCTCGGACCTCGACCGCTTGTCTAAGATTGTCAACAACCCCGACTACCCCGTAATATTCCTCTTTGCCGGTAAGGCTCACCCCGCCGACGGTGCAGGTCAAGGCCTCATTAAGAAGATCTACGACATTTCACAGCGTCCCGAGTTCATCGGCAAGATCATCTTCCTCGACAACTACGACATGCAGTTAGCTCGCCGCCTCGTTTCGGGTGTCGACATTTGGATGAACACCCCGACCCGTCCTCTCGAAGCATCAGGTACTTCAGGCGAAAAGGCTTTGATGAACGGTGTAGTAAACCTCAGCGTACTCGACGGATGGTGGTACGAAGGTTACCGCGAAGGTGCCGGATGGGCACTCACCGACCGCCGCACTTACGAAAATCAGGAACATCAGGACAAACTCGACGCATCGACCATCTACTCTATGCTCGAGCAGGAAATCATTCCTCTTTACTACGCTCGCAACCGCAAGGGCTACTCTGAAAACTGGGTACGCACCGTGAAGAATTCTATCGCCCGCATCGCTCCTAACTACACCATGAAGCGTCAGCTCGACGATTACTACGATCGCTTCTACAACCCCGAAGCAGCTCGTTTCAAACTCCTCGCTGCCAACGACAACCAGTTGGCCAAGGACATTGCTTCATGGAAGGAACTCGTGGCCGAACGCTGGGACAACATCCGCATAGTTTCAAGCGAACGCAGCGAAAACCTGCTCAACGCTAAACTCGTTAGCGGTAAGAACTTCACCGTTCGTCACACCATCGACGAACAGGGATTGAAAGATGCCATCGGCATTGACCTCGTGGTAATGAGCACCGACAACAACGGCGCCGACACGATTCACGACGTAATCCCCATGAACGTTGTAGGTCACGAAGGCAACCTCTACACCTTCGAACTCACGGCCAGCATCGACCTCGCCGGTTCTTACAAGGTGGCTTACCGTATGTATCCGAAGAACGCCAAGTTGGCTAACCGTCAGGACTTCTGCTACGTTCGTTGGTTCAACTAATAGCTCTACGCAATCAAGACACTCAACCTGCTCACACAGTTTAACCCCATTGTAATACGCAGAAAACTGTCATGAGCAAATAATCCATCAATCCCTGCCCCAATTCATTTTGGGGTGGGGATTTTTTTATCCCTATGAGCAATCGGATGCGCCCCCAGAACGCCAAACAAAAACACAATCCAAAGGGTTAATTTTTATTTACGACACACATCCCATTTCTCTACACTCTCTCACGCTATTTTGTCACGACTTGGCATCATGTCCAAATTATCTCCCCGATTGTTACATTTTCTTCCGAGCTTCTTCAAATTAGTTCCGAGCTAGTTCTATTTAGTTCCGAGCCAGTTTCAAGAATTTCGGAACTACTGATAATCAATGCTTTCAAAATCACCACAATTCCTCACTTAGCACCGCATCAATCGCCTGCAATGCCAAGAAGCGCGATACTAAATTCATTTACATATATTCAGATACAAACACCCAACAAAACACATTTTGTAAACCATACGCGCCACACAACAAACCCGAACAACGCACCATGAACACCCAAAAACCGAAAAAATAAGGATAAATGCACGACTCCATACAAAAAAATGAAGCCCGCAATCTTTACCGACCACAGACTTCAATGATTTTACAATATAGAAAAGATTGATCTGTAAATTACAAGGAAAGAACAGACACTACTCATGAATAAAATACTTATGAGCTGTATGGATTTTCATTTCGAAAATAGGAAGGTCAATATATTCTCCATCCAGCAGTCGGACAACACACAGTCAATTTCACTGTTGCCCGACTGGCAATGGAGTGAGGTTCAGAATCGACCTACTTGCCTTTGCGTTCAGCAGGCACCGAAGCGTTCAGCAATTCGCGGTAGCGCAGTTCATGCTGACGCTTGACTTCGTCGGTAAAAGGCTGTTCGGCAAGCCAGGCCGAAAAGGCACGCAAGGCCAGAGTGTGCATTTGGGCCTTGCCCGCTTTTAATCCACTGGCGTACTGATGATAGGGTAAAAGATTGCGATTGTAATTTCCGTCGGACATAACTATTAAGGGATAATTATTGAGTAACTGTTGCTCGAAAAATGAAATTCGAAAAATAAAATGCTTGAAAAAGTTTTTTGTTTCAGTGGCTTTTAGTAATTTTGCTTCGGAATGATTTAGCCATCCGCTGGATGTCAACAAGGCTTTCGTCCGCCGCATTCCAAATGCAAAGGTACACAGCAATTGATAGATAGGCTAACAAAACGCACAATTTATTGTCTGCTTTTCCCTGCGTTGAAAGAACAAATAATTTAACCCTAATATATTTCATACTGTTATGACTATTGAAACTTGCGATTTCAAAGGCAAAAAAGTGATTGTCCGCGTGGACTTCAATGTGCCCCTCGATGAAAATGGTAAGATTACCGATGATACCCGTATCCGTGGTGCCCTTCCCACTTTGAAGAAGGTTTTGGCTGACGGTGGTTCACTCATCATCATGAGCCACATGGGTAAGCCCAAAGGCAAGGTTAACCCCAAGTTCTCACTCGGCCAGATTGTTGACGCTGTGAGCGAAGCTCTCGGTGTTAAGGTTCAGTTCGCTCCCGACTGCGCTAAGGCTCAGGAAGCTGCTGCTGCCCTGAAGGATGGTGAAGTGCTCTTGCTCGAAAACCTCCGCTTCTATCCTGAAGAAGAAGGTAAGCCCGTGGGTATCGACAAGGAAGACCCTGCTTACGAAGAGGCTAAGAAGGCCATGAAGGAAAGCCAGAAGAAATTCGCTGAAACGCTTGCTTCATACGCTGACATCTACATTAACGATGCCTTTGGTACGGCTCACCGCAAGCACGCTTCGACCGCTGTTATCGCTGACAGCTTCGACGCTGACCACAAGATGCTTGGCTACTTGATGGAAAAGGAAGTGTTGGCTGTTGACAACGTATTGAACAACATCAAGCGCCCCTTCACTGCCATCATGGGTGGTTCTAAGGTTTCTACCAAAATCGGTATCATCGAAAACCTCATGGACAAGGTGGACAACCTCATCCTCTGCGGTGGTATGACCTATACCTTCGCTAAGGCTCAGGGCGGTCAAATCGGTGTGTCTATCTGCGAAGATGACAAACTCGACCTCGCTCTCGAAATCATGGCTAAAGCTAAGGCTAAGGGTGTAAACCTCGTACTCGGTACGGACTGCGTTGCCGCTGATTCTTTCTCGAACGATGCTAACACGCAGGTAGTTCCCGCTACGGCTATCCCCGAAGGTTGGGAAGGTTTGGATGCAGGTCCTGCTACTCGCAAGCTCTTCGCCGATGCTATCGAAGGTTCTAAGACTATCCTCTGGAACGGTCCTGCCGGCGTATTCGAATTCGACAACTTCACCGGTGGTTCACGCGCAATTGCCGACGCTATTGCCAAGGCTACTGCTGAAGGTGCATTCTCACTCATCGGCGGTGGCGACTCTGTAGCTTGTATCAACAAGTTCGGTATGGCCGACCAGGTTTCTTACATCTCAACCGGTGGTGGTGCATTGCTCGAAGCTATTGAAGGCAAGACGCTTCCCGGTATCGCTGCCATCAAGGGTTAATCTGTTGGTAATTTGAAACAGTGGGATGAGTTGCCGAATTTGCACCAGCCAACAAACATGGAGCTACTTGCAAACGGTACACTGAAAACCTGCTGATTCTTTACCTAACGACACACATACGATGCCGATGCGCCGATAACTGCAAATGTTTATGGCGCATCGGCTATTTTTTTACCCCACAAAGTGTGGTTCAGACTGCACTCGCTGCCCGTACTTCCCGTTCATTCATTGGCGTAAATTCATTACTGGGCAAGTGCCCAAATTGCCTTTGACCTATTTATACTTTTTGAGCACCTGCTTACCTGAATATTTTCTTGACTGAAAGGGGAAAATACCCTACGGGCTTTAATTCAACAACATGCACCATGCGACATAACCTGCTTGGCCTACTCATAATTCTGCTGCTGCCACTGACAGCTTGCCACAACGAAAAGAAAACGCAAACTCCGCTGACTTTCGGCACTGAACTCTACGATTCGGCAGCACTGCACATTGCCCTGGTACCCAACCGCGACTGCTTGCCCATATACTATGCACAAAAAGCCGGCATTTACGATTCGCTGGGGCTGAAACTGCAAATTGCATCGTTTCACTCACAAGCCGACTGCGACACAGCACTATTGGGCACACCTTGCGACGGCGGATATGCCGACTTGCTGCGCCTGAAGCACTACGGAAAAAGAGCGAACGACTTGAAAGCGGAATGGAATGGTACGAACCGATGGGCCATTTTTTGCAGCGGTTTGCTCCGCATCAAGGATGTGGCTACACTTGATAAACGCACCATTGCCATTGCTCGAAATTCAGCAGAACTGCAATATCTGACCGATGCGCTTGGCGAAGCTAAATTGAAATACACCGATGTGTACCGGCCACAAATCAACGATTTGGAACTGCGAACAAAAATGCTCAATGGCAACCAGGTGGATGCTGCCATCGTTTGCTGGCCATACACTTCGACTGCTAAGGCATTCGGCCACAAACTGCTGGCAATACAAAAAAAGAATGATCCGAATAATTGCTTTGTGATGAAAAAAAGCCGCATGACGCAAAGCAAAATAAAACAACAATGGGATTTATTCGAAAAAGGACGAAAAATGGCTCAGGATTCACTGCGCATTAAAGGGCCTAAAGCCTATTCCCTGATTTTACAACAATATTATGGTATCCCGAAAGCAATAGCCGATACCATTCAATATAAATAATTCCGTAGGGCTGTGTGCATACTGCCCCACCCTTCTCTAACGACAAGCACCCTTATGAAGGCTAATACCCCGAAATACTTATTAGACGATGCCCGAAAGGCGCTGAACGAACATCGCTTGCTTTCAGCGCTCGATTCGTTGCGCGGAATGGCGCATTCGCTCAAAGCTTGGAACGAGGCTGAAAAAATAAACTCGACTTACGACGCTTACAAAATATTGCTCGACTATCTGAGCAAAGGAGCCGACGACCCGGAACGTAACAAAATGTATGCCGGATTTTTACGAAACTGCTACGAAATGTGCGACACCATGGAACGGGCCTGCGAACTGACGGACGAAACTTCGTACTATGCCACGAATTTCCGTACAATGCAGAACTTGGGCTATGCCGGTTTGAGTGTGGCTGAAGTGTTGCGTAAAACCACTTCGCCCAGGGTTCTGTTCGACTATATCTGGCTGTCCGGCAAATTTTCGGCCGACGACGAAATCAACGTGGCCGACCTGCTGACTGGCGATGATTTCAACACAAACGAGAAATGCGTGGTACTGAGCGCACTGACCCTGAGCGGCATGCGCTACTTCGACGTAGCTAAATACCGTTTACTACTCGACAATTCGCTCGTCGCAGACGCCCGATTGCGCGTACGCGCTATGGTGGGTTTGCTGTTTGTTCACTTCATGCACGGTGAACGCCTGGCACAGTATCCCGACGTGTATGCCCGTTTGCAACTCATGGCCGACGTACCCTCGTTTATCAGCGAACTGGAACTGATACAGGCGCAGCTTTTCCTTTCGCTCGAAACCAAACGCATCGAACAGAATTTGCGCGACGAAATCATTCCGCGCATGATGGACCGTATGCGCCACCTGAAAATAGACCGTTCGCTCGGACTCGATGAACTGAAAGACAAACTGAGCGAAATAGACTTGAACCCGGAATGGGAGGAGGACGGTACGCCTTCGAAACTGGCTGAACACATGAAGGAGTTCGTCGAACTGCAACAGCGCGGTGCCGACATGTATCTGAGTTCTTTCAAAATGCTCAAACAGCGTTTTCCCTTCTTCAACGTGGCGTCAAACTGGTTCTGGCCTTTTACTTACGACCATCCCGAACTGCCCAACAATCTGAAGGGGAATGCCATACTGAATATGCTAATCAATCATGCTGAATTGTGCGATTCCGACAAGTATTCATTCTGCCTGATGACAGAACACATGCCGCAAGCCGATGCTAACCTGCTGAAAGAGCAAATGGGCGGTTCGCTTTCGGAACTGATGAAGGGACAACCGACAATTCCTGCTGAAGCTACTTTCAAGAACGAACTCCGCTCGTATGTGCAGGACTTTTATCGTTTTTGTAACCTATTCATTCACCGCGAAGCCTTTACCAATCCCTTCCAAAGCAATTTGTTCATCGTGGACCACAAGCCCTTTAACCAACTGCTCGACGATAAGGAGTTCTTAATCAGAATGGCTGATTTTGCTTTCAAGGACAAGTCGTACGGCGTTGCCAAGACACTGTTGCAGCGCATTCCGCTTAAAGAGCGTTCTGCCGAGGCATGCCAAAAACTGGGTTACTGCTACGAACAGGAACAGCTCTTTGCCGAGGCATCAAAAACCTATGCGTTGGCCAACGACTTGAAACCTCGCTCAGCCTGGACTCTTCGCCGCCTTGCAGCCACGCTGCGTAACCTGGGAGCATACGATGAGGCTTTGCAAGCCTACAACGAACTGGCCGACATCTATCCGGAAAATGCTACAATGGCCTTGCGGCAGGCTGAATGCCACATTTACCTGAAGGACTACGACACGGCTTTTAAATTCTTGTTTAAAGCCGACTATCTGTCGCCCGATTCAGGAAATGCCGAACGGGCTTTGGCTTGGTGTTCGCTGCTTACGGGCAAATACGAGCAAGCCGAAAAATACTATCTGAAAGTTATCGGTAACCAACCTACACAAGCCGACTGGCTGAATGCCGGACACACGGCTTGGCTGATGAAGCAAATTCCACTGGCCATTGAACGCTACCGCAAGGCGTTGCCTGATGACAAGAAGGCCGACTTCCTGAACAACGATGCTGAACTGCTGCATAAAGCCGGATTGACGGCCGATGATTTGGCCATCATGACCGATGCGGTGTTATTGACAAATCAATAATTTATTTAGATAGATTCATGAACCTGTTTTCTTTTCCTAAAAGAATAAGCATACTGCTTCTGTGCATGGCTCCTTTGGTACTCCATGCACAGAAAACTGAGAAGTGGCGCGAGGCGGCAGAAAACTATCTGCTGGGTACACTCACCGGAAAATCTGCCGAAATGCCGCAGACCTCGTTCTCTGCCAAACATTTATCGGCCTTTCGTCACATGGTATGGAAGGCTTGGCAAACGGCTAACAGCCGATTTGCCGAAGAAAAACTACCCGAAATGGATAGTTTGGCAGCTGGTAAATCATTTCAATGGCAAATTCCTGAAGAACTGGAACCAAAGGCCACAATGCCTTTCTACTGGGGCTACAAGGGCGATAAGCCTACAGCAGGCTATCCGTGCTTCCTGTATTTGCATGGTTCGGGAAGCAAAGTACAGGAATGGGCTACGGGATTGGCATTAGGCAAACGCTTTGCCGATGCGCCGTCGGTATACTTTATTCCGCAAATACCGAACGAAGGACAATGGTATCGCTGGTGGCAAAAAGGCAAACAGTTTGTTTGGGACAAATTGCTGCGCCAAACGCTGCTGCGCAACGATATTAACGCCAATCGTCTGTATGTGTTTGGCATTTCTGAAGGTGGATATGGCTCGCAGCGCCTGGCATCTTTCTATGCCGACTATTGGGCTGCAGCAGGACCTATGGCCGGTGGCGAACCTCTGAAAAATGCACCTGCCGAAAACTTGGCAAACACGGCTTTCTCGCTTCGCACGGGTGCTAAAGACAAGGGATTTTACCGCGATAAACTGACGCGCTACACTGCCGAAGCACTCGACAGCTTGGAAAACCTGAATCCGGCGGCATTCCGTCATCATGTAGAACTGATACCTGGCTACGGACATGCCATTGACTACACACCGACAACGCCGTGGCTCAGTCATTTCACACGTAACCCCTGGCCCAAACACTTTATTTGGGAAGACTTTGATATGGATGGGCTACACCGTAAGGGCTTCTACAACCTGATGGTGAACGAACGACCCGACAAAGCATTGCGTACGCGCTACGATGTGAATATTACCGACAACGTCGTTACGCTGGCAGTCGAAAACGTGGTGTACGAAACGGTCGAAACCGACCCTGTATATGGCATTGAACTGAAATTTTCACGTAAATACACGCCTGCTCGTTCGGGAAAAATTACGCTTTTCCTAAACGAACATCTGGTAGACCTTTCGCGCCCGGTTACGGTGATGCTCAACGGCCGACGCGTATTTCAGGGAATTGTGCGCATGAAACTTGAAAACATGCTGCACGCTACCTCAGTGTTCTACGACCCTGAACGTTTGTATCCGGCAGCCATCCAAATTGAACTGAAATAGCTCACCGCCGGCTGCAAAATTAAAGGGAATATCGAACCTTACAGGCCAGATGGCACACAACTAACACTCAAACCACAGGTTTGCGGCACAAAGCAAACATTTGAAACGGAAAAATTGGGAAAATCTTACTTAAATGTAGTACAAACTTAAGGATTTTTTCGTATCTTTGCTGTCACAAATCTATGTGCCGCCTCAACTCGGCTGAGTATTTTCAAGACTTTGAACAGGCTTGCACAAAGGTTCGTATTTGAAACAATATTGCCAAGAGAAATCTTAAGAGTCTGCTAATGAAACCTTTGAATCAGGACAATGCTACAACTGAATATCCCATGTTTTGGCATTTCCTCAACAACGAAGAGAACCACAGCACGCGGACATTCGGTCAAAACCAACGACCGAATGTAGTGACACGTTCACTGCAGCGACGCGGACAGCAAGGGGCAGTTCGTGCATACATCGCTATGCAGGCGGCTCCTGAAGCGGCCTTTTTGTTTCTTAAGCGCAAGCCTGGCGGCATTTATTTGTGCTGCAAAGGGCAAGTGCTTCCTTATTCTTTTTATCAATCATCGTATTTACCAGCATCTTAACGCGGACTGCACGGCCCGTCGTTTGCCATTTGCTGGCAAGGATATTTGGGCCACCTCCGGTATTTATCGTATCGGCTAGTGTGGCCTTTTGTGTGCCTTGATGCGTACTTCAACGGGGGAGGATATGCCGCCCGGCTCAAAGGACACATTTTCACAACAAGCATCCAAGTAACAAAAATCCATACCAGCCATCGTCAGCGGATTTTTCCTGCTGCGATAGCTAATCAGCACATTCGAAAATATATGCGTAACGTAACATTAGTTCTTAGCGACGGTACCAAATTCCATGGACAGTCGTTTGGTTTTGAAGCCCCTGTGGCCGGCGAGGTGGTTTTTAATACGGCCATGATGGGCTATCCTGAAAGTTTGACCGACCCTTCGTATGCCGGACAACTTATGACGCTTACCTATCCGTTGGTGGGAAACTATGGTGTGCCGCCCCTTACCAAAGGCGAGGACGGACTGGAAACTTACATTGAAAGCGACCGCATCTATGCCTCAGCTATCATCGTGAGCGATTACAGCGAAGAATACAGCCACTGGAACGCACAGGAAAGCCTCGGCAGCTGGCTGAAACGCGAAAAAGTGCCCGGAATCACCGGCATCGATACGCGCGAACTTACGAAGGTGCTGCGCGAACACGGCGTAATGATGGGTAAAATCATATTCGACGATGAACCCGACAATATACCCGATGCTCAATACGAAAATGTAAACTACGTTGCCCAGGTTTCATGCAAGGAAATCATTCGCTACAACGAAGGTGCCGACCATAAAAAGGTGGTGTTGGTTGACTGCGGTGTGAAGAATAACATCATCCGCAGCCTCATCAAACGTGGCGTTGAAGTAGTCAGAGTTCCTTGGGACTACGACTTCAACACCCTTGAATTTGATGGTTTGTTCCTCGCCAACGGTCCTGGTAACCCCGAAACTTGCGAAGTGACTGTCGAACACATCCGTCAGTACTTCGCTAGCCCGAAGGTACGTCCGTGTATGGGTATCTGCATGGGTAACCAGTTGCTTTCAAAGGCCGCAGGTGCTACTATCTACAAACTGAAGTACGGACACCGCAGCCACAACCAGCCCGTTCGCAAGGTAGGTTCAACCAGCTGCTTCGTAACTTCGCAGAACCACGGCTATGCAGTTGACAGCCGCACGTTGCCTGCCGAGTGGGAGCCCTACTTCGTTAATATGAACGATGGATCGAATGAAGGTGTGCGTCACAAAACGAACCCTTGGTTCTCTGCACAGTTCCATCCCGAGGCCTGCTCAGGTCCGGTTGATACCATGTCGATGTTCGACGATTTTGTAAATCTGCTTTAATTTTAAAAACCGGTTTGCAGTCCGTCACTGCACAAGAAAGGATTTACGGCCCAAGAGCAAGTAGTATCCTACCCCATTGACCGACTGGCAAACTTAACGACACATACGATTATGACATCCATCAAGAAAGTCCTGCTCCTTGGTTCAGGCGCACTCAAAATTGGCGAAGCCGGTGAATTTGACTACTCAGGTTCACAAGCCCTGAAAGCGCTGAAGGAAGAAGGCATCGAAACCATACTTATCAACCCGAACATTGCTACCGTTCAGACTTCTGAAGGTGTGGCAGACCACATTTACTTCCTGCCCGTAACGCCCTACTTCGTAGAACGCGTTATCGAAAAGGAACGTCCGCAAGGCATCATGCTGGCATTCGGTGGACAAACCGCTCTGAACTGCGGTGTGGAACTCTACCGTTCGGGTATCCTTGAAAAGTACAACCTACAGGTGCTCGGTACGCCCGTACAAGCCATCATGGATACGGAAGACCGCGAACTCTTCGTTGAAAAGCTGAACGAAATCGATGTTAAAACCATCAAGAGCGAAGCTTGCGAAACCATCGAACAGGCTCGTCAGGCAGCAGCTACTTTGGGCTACCCCGTTATTTTGCGAGCTGCATACGCATTGGGCGGACTCGGTTCTGGTTTCTGCGACAACGAAGAAGAATTGAACAAACTGGCTGAAAAGGCTTTCTCATTCTCACCGCAGGTGCTCGTTGAGAAGAGCTTGAAGGGTTGGAAGGAAATCGAGTACGAAGTAGTACGCGACCGCTTCGACAACTGTATCACGGTTTGTAACATGGAAAACTTCGACCCGCTGGGTATCCACACGGGCGAAAGTATCGTAATTGCTCCTTCGCAAACCCTTACCAATTCAGAATTCCACAAACTGCGCGAACTCTCAATCCGCATCGTGCGCCACGTGGGCATCGTTGGTGAATGTAACGTACAGTATGCCTTCGACCCGCAGAGCGAGGACTACCGCGTAATCGAAGTAAACGCCCGCCTTTCGCGTTCTTCAGCATTGGCTTCTAAGGCTACGGGTTATCCCTTGGCATTCGTAGCAGCCAAATTAGGCTTGGGCTATGGCTTGTTCGACCTGAAGAACTCGGTGACCAAAACCACCACTGCATTCTTCGAACCTGCACTCGACTACGTTGTCTGCAAAATCCCCCGCTGGGACTTGGGCAAATTCCGTGGCGTAGACCGCGAATTAGGTTCATCAATGAAGTCTGTCGGCGAAGTTATGGCCATCGGTCGCACCTTCGAAGAAGTTATCCAGAAGGGTCTGCGTATGATTGGTCAGGGCATGCACGGCTTCGTTGACAACAAGGAATTGAAGATTGACAATGTTGAGTCAGCCCTGAAGGAACCGACCGACAAGCGTATCTTTGTCATAGAAAAAGCATTTGCCGAAGGCTACACCATCGACCAAATTTACGAACTAACCAAAATCGACAAATGGTTCCTGCAGAAGCTCTACAAAATTCATCTCACGGATAAAGAACTTCACGCTTGCACCTCGATCAACGTACTCGACAACGAATTGCTCCGCCGTGCCAAAGTACAAGGCTTTACTGACTTCCAGATTGCCCGTGCCGTGGGTATGGAACAGGAAATGGACATCGAAAAGGCAATCATGGCCGTTCGTGCCCGTCGTAAGCAAGCCGGCATCGTGCCCGTTGTTAAGCAAATCGACACGCTCGCTGCTGAATATCCTGCACAGACCAACTACCTCTACCTTACTTACCTCGGCGTAGCCCACGATATCAAGTTCGAGCAGGACAAGCGCTCAGTAGTTGTATTGGGTTCAGGTGCTTACCGCATTGGTTCGTCGGTTGAGTTCGACTGGTGCGGCGTTCAGGCCCTCAATACCATCCGCAAGGAAGGCTACCGTTCGATTATGATCAACTACAACCCCGAAACCGTGTCGACCGATTACGATATGTGCGACCGACTCTATTTCGATGAGTTGACCTTCGAACGTGTAATGGATATTCTGGATTTGGAAAGCCCCTACGGTGTGATTGTCAGCACCGGTGGTCAGATTCCTAACAACCTGGCTCTCCGCCTCGATGCTGAACACATCAACTTGCTCGGTACGCAAGCCAAATACATCGACAACGCTGAAGACCGCGAAAAGTTCTCAGCAATGCTCAACCGCATCGGTGTCGACCAGCCCGAATGGAGCGCACTCACTTCGATGGAAGACATTCAGGAATTCATCGGCCGCGTAGGTTTCCCCGTTTTGGTTCGTCCTTCTTACGTACTCTCTGGTGCAGCCATGAACGTTTGCTCGAACCAAGATGAACTCGAACGCTTCTTGAAGTTGGCAGCAAACGTATCGAAGAAGCACCCCGTTGTAGTGAGCCGCTTCTTGCAGCACGCCAAGGAAGTTGAAATGGACGCTGTGGCCAAAGACGGTGAAATCATTGCCTACGCCATTTCTGAACACATCGAATTTGCCGGTGTACACTCAGGTGACGCCACCATTCAGTTCCCCCCGCAGAAACTCTACGTCGAAACTGCTCGCCGTATCAAGAAAATTTCAAAGCAGATTGCCAAGGAATTGCACATCTCAGGTCCGTTCAACATCCAATACCTGGCTCGTGAAAACGACATCAAGGTAATTGAATGTAACCTGCGTGCTTCGCGTTCATTCCCCTTCGTAAGCAAGGTGCTTAAGATTAACCTCATTGAGCTTGCCACCCGCATCATGCTCGGCTTGCCGGTAGAGAAACCCGCCAAGAGCCTCTTCGACCTCGACTATGTAGGTATCAAGGCATCGCAGTTCTCATTCAACCGTCTGCAAAAGGCCGACCCCGTGCTCGGCGTTGACATGTCATCAACAGGCGAGGTAGGCTGCTTGGGCGAAGATTCACGCACCGCCTTACTGAAATCAATGCTTTCTGTAGGACACCGTATTCCTAAAAAGAACATCCTGCTTTCAACCGGCGACGGCAAGCAAAAGGCCGAAATGCTTTCAGCTTGCGCTATGCTCCGCGACCACGGCTACAAACTCTTTGCCACTCCCGGAACAAGCCGTTACCTCACCGAAAATGGCATTGAAAACACGATGGTTCACTGGCCAAGCGAAGCTGACCAGCACCCGCAGGCACTGGATATGCTGCACAACAAAGAATTTGACATGGTAGTAAATGTCAACAAGAACCTTTCGACCGGCGAACTCACCAATGGTTACAAGATTCGTCGTGCAGCCATCGACCTGAACATTCCTCTCATCACCAATGCCCGATTGGCTTCGGCTTTCATCTACGCTTTCTGCACCGTGAAACTCGAAGATTTGGAAATTCGTAGCTGGCAGGAATACTAATCAACACACATAGCAGTAAGGCGTAGAAGGTAAATTCTTCAGCCGGTTCGTAACCACAACAACCGGCTGAAGGCCTACCTTTTACGCCTTATTTTTTTCAAAAAAATTCATTCTATGGAAACAGTACGCTGGGGATTCATTGGTTGCGGCGAAGTTACCGAAAAGAAAAGCGGACCGGCGTTCAGTGCGGTTGAAGGCTCCGAAGTAGTGGCTGTGATGAGCCGAAGAGCCGAAAAAGCCCAATCGTACGCCGAACGTCACAACATCAAACGTTGGTACACCGACCCCCAACAACTCATCAACGACCCCGATGTCAACGCCATATACATTGCCACTCCACCATCGACCCACGCCACCTACGCCATCATGGCCATGAAAAGTGGAAAGGCCGTATATGTTGAAAAACCCATGGCTTCAAACTACGAAGACTGCTGCCGCATCAACCGCATTGCCGAGAAACACGGTACCCCCTGCTTCGTAGCCTACTATCGCCGATACCTACCCTACTTTCAAAAAGTACGCGAACTCGTTGAAAGCGGAGCCGTTGGCAATGTCGTAAACGTACAAATTCGTTTTGCCGTGCCCCCTCGCGACCTCGACTACAACCAAAAAAATCTGCCTTGGCGCGTACAGCCCGACATTGCCGGAGGCGGTTACTTTTACGATTTAGCTCCCCATCAAATCGACCTGCTCGAAGAAATGTTCGGCCCCATACTCGAAGCCGAAGGCATCACCGCCAACCGCGGCGGACTGTATCAAACCGAAGACTCCGTCAGCGCCTGCTTCAAGTTTGCCAATGGCCTGCCCGGTTCCGGTTCCTGGTGCTTCGTTGCCCACGAATCGGCCAAAGAAGACTGTATCGACATTGTTGGTGACCGCGGTTCGTTGTCATTTTCCGTCTTCACATACCAACCCATTGTGTTGCAAAACGAAAATGGCCGTCAGGAATTTGTCATACCCAATCCTCCTTGCGTGCAGTTGCCCCTTATCAAACTCATTGTGGAACATCTGCAGAACAAAGCCATTTGCAAGTGCGACTGCGTGAGTGCCACTTCGGTAAACTGGGTAGTCGACCGCATCCTTGGCAAACTGTAGTTGACCTGCACCCACCGTTCTATGATTAGAAAGCAGCATCGCTGCATTCAATACTTCTCTATACTCCTATACCATTGACTCACCACATCACACCCATCCTCAGAGCCTGCCTGCTGCTCAGCATACTCTGCATAACCAAGGCATCACATGCACAAAACCTTTGCGACACGTTGACCCTGCGAACCGACAGTCTGAAGATTCGCACCGTCAACGAGGCAATGGGTGTGGACAAATCCGACAGCCTTTCCCGTCCACTGCTATTAAACAGCCCCACCGCCTCATCACCCTCGCGCGTAAAACGCATGGCCCATCAGGTAAAACGCACAGGCAATATCTTTTACCGTTTTATCAAGAACTTCGACGACTACGACACCACCTACATATCGCCCAACTACTACAACTTTACGGCGATGTTGCAAAACACAAGTTACTATCAGATTCACCGTCTCTCGGCCAGCAATGCCGAAGGCCACAGCCAGTCATTGTCGATGAAGCCCGCCCCCTCGTTTAAGATAGGCCCCTACTTCGGTTGGCGATGGATATTTTTAGGCTACACCTTCGATGTGAGCCACCCCCGTTCGTTAGGCAAATCGTCCGAACTTTCGCTAAGCCTTTACAGCTCCATGCTCGGCTGCGATTTCGTTTACGTACGCAACACCGGCGACTACCGCCTTCGCAAAGCCAAAGGATTTGAAGGAGTCGACCCCATGTCGGTAAAAGACAAACCCTTTACCGGCATGAATGCCAAAACCCTATCGTTCAGCGGATACTATGTGTTCAACCACCGACACTTTTCGTACCCCGCAGCCTACAACCAAAGCACCGTGCAGCGCAAAAGTTGCGGTTCGGCCATGCTGGGCGCAGGTTTCAGCAAACAAGCCATACAATTCGACTACACCAAGCTCCCCCCCGAACTGGTTGGCACCCCCGAAAAGCCCAACCTCATTGATGAATTCAAGTTCTCGTCTGTCGACTACAATTATTACTATCTCAGCGGCGGCTACGCCTACAACTGGGTGTTTGCCTACAACTGGCTGCTCGGTGCCTCCGTCATGCCATCAGTCGGCATACGCAAAGCCAAAGGCGACAAACTGCAAGGCAATGAAATTTTCTTAGATCTGAAAAACTTCAGTTTCGACTGCACCTCGCGTTTCGGCATTGTATGGAACAACACGCACTGGTTTGCCGGAGCCTCCTGGATTAGCCACCTTTACATGTATCGCAAAAAGCGGCTTTCGGTTACAAACTCCGTCAATTATGTAAACATCTACGCCGGATTCTTTTTCAACCGCAAAAAGCAATACCGCAAATAAGGAGAAACACTCCTAAAACAGCTCCAAGCAATAAAAACCTATCGCTTATGACAAAGTATTTCTCCCCCATTCTTGTGCCCTCCTCATCATGTGGATGTAAGCCCCTCTTCAGGCCCACGCCAGAGATTTCACCCCTGGCGAAACATTAGGCGACACCCTGTACAACCAAACCCACGCCAATCTCAACGCCCTAAAAGACGAAATAGTAAGGCTGCAATCATCTGCCCAAGACTTCCCCTCGGTCTACGACCAAGCTGAAGCCTTCATTCAGCAAGCCATTCAAGCGATGACGGAAGAAGACAGCCAGGTAGCACGATACACCGAGCTATGCAAACAAGCGCTTAATGCCTTATACGAAGAAGGCCTGGGCTACAGTGCTGCTTACGACAAAAAGTATGAAGAACTCATGCAGAACCCCATTGCCAATGCCCAAGCCCTGATACAACTCTACGAGAATTACAAAAAACAACTGGATAAACTCGACAAGAAGAGAGAGGCTTCCATCAACACCTACAGCAACAAAGTAGTAGGCTGCGCCCAACGGCTCAAAAGCGCAAGGTGTATCTGCCCTAAGAGCAGCTGCCTGTCCATCGGGTGCAGCAGTAGCTACTGCATACTGAACATTCAAAATTGCCCATAGCCCAACTTTCCTTCACGGAGGAAGTTGGGCTATTTTTCGTATCAATCCGAATAACTTAATTTTTATTTAGTAACTTTGCAGTATCTTTTGAACTTTGACTTTCTTATGCAACACTTACTTAAAACAAGCATGGTAGCCCTTTTGGCCTTAGCCTCGCAAACTGCCATGGCCGACAACGAGGGCAACGCACCGCGCGAAACGGAACGCGAAACGCAAGGCATCACTTTCGAAAGCAAAAACACCGATTCGAAATTGCTGCAAACCATGAAGCCCACCATCAACTTTGGCGGCTACATCATTGCCAAATATTCCATCAGCGACCGCAGCGGTCAGGCCACCAACGGAGGTTTCGACCTTCGCTTTGTGCGTTTGTATGCCGATGGCCATGTGTTCAACGATTTTTACTACAAGTTCCAACTCGAAGTAAACGGTGCACCGGGTGTCGACAAAGGTCCGCGCGTAGTTGACGCCTTCATGGAATGGCAAAAGTTCGACTTTTTCCGCGTCAAACTCGGACAATTCAAGCGTCCCTTCGGTTTTGAAAATCCTTACAGCCCCTTAAAGGTGGGCTACGGCTGCTATTCGCAAGCCACCATGAAAATAGCCTCCATCGGCGATCGAAACGGCGAACACAAAAGTTCGGGCCGCGACTTGGGTGTGCAAATTCAAGGCGACCTGCTCCCGGGTGCCGACGGACACAAGTGGATTCACTACCAATTAGGCTTCTTCAACGGACAGGGTATCAACCATGCCGACAAAGACCACCACAAAGACCTCATTGGCGGACTCTGGATTTCGCCCATCAAGGATTTGGCTATCGGCGGTTTCGGTTGGAACGGCAAATACACCAACGAAAAATACGATGCTACCAACCCCAACCACCTGAAAAGCGTGAAACGCGTAAGATGGGGCGTGGGCATGAAGTATGAAAGCGACTGGACCGTACGTGGCGAATACATGAGTTCGGTGGGCGGAGTGGTCACCAATGCCGCAGCTCCCGACCGTTCGGATGCCTGGTATGCCACCATCGGGGTACCTGTAATCAAGAACCTCAAAATTTACGGTCGCTACGACTGCTACCGCGACGCCAAAACGTGGAGTTCGCTCCGAACCGACTATGGCATTTCGGGAAACTACCACTTAGGTAAAAACCTGATTTTCCAGCTTAACTACACCTTTACCGACGACCGCACAGCCCGACGCGCCGCCACTCGCACCGACTCGCGCTACAACACCTTCGACGTGCAGGTAACTGCCAAGTTCTAAGCAATCACCGACATTTTGTGCGTGGTTCCAACGCTCGCTCCGGCAGCTACAGCTACCATTTGGCTGAAGCAGCTGAAGCCGCCAATCTCCCAAAATGCCACAAACAAGCCTTAACACATCCAGCTAAGAAATCACCTTGAAGTTCGCTTCTACGCATTGAACTCCGACGCGATTTCTTAGCTGTTTTTCGCTCTTTTAGCACTGTTTTTCCTCATTATTACACTAATATTCGGTAATTATGTATTTTCAACCCTTTTTATCGTTTCAGTTTGGCACGAAACATCTAACTTCGCAGCATAAAAGAGCAAACAGCACTCCATTTTTATAACGGCAAGGCACACAGCATAGCCAATCTGCATGATTATGGCATGGGGTGTTCCACCTACACTTTTTGTCCTAAGCATATGACCTTTCTCATTTCTACCTCACATCTGAAGCGTGCCTCGGTATGTATAATCTTCGGTTTTGTTTTTACGCAACTCTTTGCACAGCAAACCGACGGTGCCAATCTCACTGCCTCCCTGCCAACCACAGCCGACAGCCTGATACAATCGCCGACAACTCCCGACAGCCTGCCCAAGAAACGAGGATTGATTAAAAAAGTAATCGACTACTTTCGCGACTCCAACAAGCCTAAACCACAGAATAAGGTAGACTTTGGCGTACTGCCCGGCCCTCACTACTCATCGACCACCGGACTCGGCCTCGGCATTATCGGCACAGCCACCTACACCACCGACGCTGCCGACAGCACATTGGCACGCTCGAACGCCTCGGTCTACACCGACATGACCACCGGTGGCTACTTCATGGTGGGGCTACGCGGCACGCACCTTTTTCCAAAAGAAAAATACCGCTTCGACTACAAACTTAAACTCTCCACTTTCAGCACCCAGTTCTGGGGCATTGGCTTTACGAATGGCGAGAACGACAGCAACGAAACCGACTATCGCCTGAACAACATCAATGCCATGGGACGCTTTATGTTCAAACTGGCACACAACACCTACCTCGGTCCGTTCGTCAACTACCGCTTTTTCCAAGCTCGCAGCATCGACCCGGCCTTTGAGCATCTGTGGAACGGACAAAAGCGCAAACTCAACATTTACACCGCAGGTATTTCATTCACCTACGACTCGCGCGACTTTATGCTCAATGCCAAAAAGGGCGTGTTCCTGCAACTCGACCAAACCTTCTCGCCGCGATTCCTGGGTAATAAAAACTATGGTTTCTCAACCACCGAAGTCACCTTTGCCACCTACGGCAAATTGTGGAAGGGAGCTGTATTGGCCGGCGAACTTCACGGGCAGTTCAACTACGGACACACACCTTGGGCCGTGATGAGTGCTGTGGGTTCGAACGACCGCATGCGCGGCTACTACGAAGGACGCTACCGCGACCAAAACCTCATTGAGGGGCAAATTGAGCTGCGCCAGCACATCAAGGGCCGCAACGGCATTGTCCTTTGGGTGGGCATGGCCAATGCATTCGACAACTTCAACAACATGGCCTGGCGCAAAAACCTTTACAATGCCGGATTTGGCTACCGCTGGGAATTCAAAAAAGGCATCAACGTGCGCATCGACTACGGACTCACCCCCGACGGCGGCGGCTTTATTTTCAACATCAACGAAGCCTTCTGACACTGCACCGACGCATCAAACCGAAACTACAACCAACCTACAAAAAACATCATAGACAAACAATGAAAATCAAGCAATTCATCTTAGGAGCCCTGCTGCTTTTCGGAGCAGGACAAACCCAAGCACTCCCCTATGCTCCTGATTTGGTGCAAGAAGAGGATACCGACGGCAAAATGCAATTCATCCAAAAGGGTAACTTTGAATCATGGACCTCGCAAACCATCAAGGAGAGCCGACTGCTGGGTGGAAAAACAATCAACCTCATGCACATTGGTGCACCATGGGGTTCGTCGAACGTGTGGGCCAGGGTGTCGGGCGTTACGAAAACCAACGTCAGCGTCTACAAAGACTCGCACCCTGGTCACGGCAACTGCGTAAAACTCTATACGCACATTGTCGAAGCTAAAGTGCTTGGCATCATCAACATTAAAGTGCTTGCTGCCGGCTCCATCTTTTTGGGCAACACTATTCAGCCCATCACCGACACCAAGAACCCAATGGCCAAACTCAATGCCGGCGTAAAGTTCAGCGGACGCCCCAAAGCCCTGGTGTTCGACTACAAGGCACACATTGTACCGGGCAACCGTATCCGCCAAAACGGCATTACCAAGGGTAAAACCGTGCCCGGACAGGACATGGCCGACTGCATCCTTTACCTGCAAAAGCGTTGGGAAGATGCACAAGGAAACATCTATGCCAAGCGCGTAGGTACCATGGTTCACCGCTTCAACAAGAGTTGCGATTGGAAACACAATGCCACGTTCAACATTGAATATGGCGACATCACGCACAAGAGTTTCTACTCCTCGGCTTGGGCACTCACCTCGGGCGAAGCGACGAAGTATGCCAAAAACTCGAAAGGCAAAATGGTTCCCGTCAAGGAAGTAGGTTGGGCTTCGGCTGGCGAAATCCCTACTCACATGATACTCCAGTTCGATTCGAGCCACGGCGGTGCCTACATCGGTACGGTGGGCAACACGCTGTGGGTAGACAACGTACGTCTGGCTTACTAAACAAACACTTACATTCCCCATTTACCTTCATTCTGCAGGAAGCAATGACGCGATAAAGCATCATTGCTTCCTGTTTTTTTGGCTTATATTCCATCCTGAATCAATGCAAGCAAATAGACTATAGCCTCCCGTTGTAAGAAATATTCCTCCTCGATAAAATGTTAAATCAGCAAATCGCAAAAAGCAAAATAATGCTAACACAGCATCTGTTATTCTGCACCCTTATTCGCCTATTTGAGCTGCCAGTCGGGAGGTATAAAAAATTTATTCCGCGATTATCGAAATTAGTTCCGAGCTTGTTGAAATTAGTTCCGCGCTTGTTGAAATTAGCTCCGAGCTAGTTTCAAGAATCTCGGAATTACTGATAATCAGCGTGTTCAGAAAAACACCAAAGTTGGTTCCGCACACGCTAATCCCGCCTTAAAATGATGATTAAGGCAATCTTTTCATCTATACTTTTATTTACTTATTTGTTAAATCCTCCCTGCGCGCAATAAGCGGCGAAATGCTTCCCAATCCAAAGAGTTTGAAGATTATACGATGAGGAATAGACGGAAGCAAAAAGTTGTCCGCTTCAGTAGTTAATTTGTCCGCTTCGGTAGTTTTGCTATTGCATGAAATAAACCTCATCTGTACTTTTGCACCGAATTAAAACAAAAAACAAAATGAACATTCCTTCTCCTTCACAACAAACAATCTCTACAACGCTTATTGCAAGCGCAGCATGGAGTCTTACTTCATGCACAAACAATGCCGATGCCTTCACAAAAGGAGTTCACACTGGTTATTTAGCTAAGCGGACTGCTTCACCTCTATTTCAGAATCTGAAATCCGCCAACGTAGGTTTGCCGAAAATTTCGGGTGATACAAAGTATGAGTTAGGAATAAGTATTGGAGAAATCAAGACGGGGACTGAGTCGAACTTGGGAACAAACAAAGAAAGTTCCTCAACTACGCATGAAACGATAGAATTATCAACAAAAATCAGTAGTAAAGACGATAGTTTGGGTATGGCCAAAATATACTTCTATGACCCACTCATAATGGAAAAGCGCAATGAAAATTATGTGGTAAAAACCTATAACACCGGATACGTCAACTTTGGTTTAACTGCAAAATAAAATTCAATCATGAAAAGATATTTTATTACTTTATGCTGCTTGATTGCTTCCTTGATTTTTCAAGGGTGTGACAAAGAAATTCCCTTTGAAGAAATTCAGAATACAGTATTCTATGAAATAACTTCACAATCACCAAATACCATCCTTCATATAGACGCTACAGGACTTGAAGAACCCATATACATCAGATCTAAATTTTCGAACAGATGTAGGACTAAGAATCTTTTTGCTTTTCTTGAAGTTTCATGTAGCGACCCTTATGAACTCATTACAGCAAAACTGTATGTAAATGGAAAATTAGTGCGTGCCTGTAGGGCAAACAAATCAATTAGATTTAGCTATCGACTAAAAGGGGATTAAATATTCTCAGAAAAAAGTTCAAGATTGTGTCGTGATGATTTTACGACACAACTTTTTTATGAAGTCGTCTGAACTTTTATGAAATTCAAGATTTGCCTTAATTTTTGAGGCGTTTTTGGGCCTTGAAGAAGGAGTGTAGCGAGCTACACGACTGATGAAAGGTCAAAAAACGGCCAAAAAGAAAGGTGAAGATTGAATTTAGAAGAGATAAATCTCCAAATCAAATCTTCGTCAGAATAGTTTAGACGACTTCTATGTGCTACAACGAACCTCGCAAATAATCTATGAAAGCATCGTATGACAAAGACGAGTAGAGAAAATATCGCATGTATTGAATTGATTGTGAAAAATAGCGTACTTTTGTATTCCCAATAAATAACTGCCTCATGATGAATAACTTTAAACGCTGGTTGCTTATTTTTTCAGCATCGTTCACCTTATACGAGGTTCTTTGGTTCGTAATCGAACTACAATTCACCACGTTCAGCATCAATTGGGCTGAAACGGGATGGGATGCCCTCATGTGCATGATTTTTACCAGCGTAGTGTTTGGAATAAACAGTTTTTTTGCAAAATTCAGAAACGGACGTTACGCACAAACAGTTTGGGAAGTAGCCGGACTATTGTTGAGTAACATCCTGATGATTTTTGCAGTTGACAACTTACTTTACATACAAGATACGAACGACGATAAATTGTGGAGCATCATTGACATTTACATCATCTGCCTTATTTGCTCAATGTTTTCGATTCTGAATTTTCAAAAAGTGTATCACAAAAAATTGATTGCAGTAAAAGAAGAACAGTTGAAATTACGATTGAATCTGCTGCAACAACAGCTAAGTCCACATTTCATGTTCAACAGCCTGTCGGTGCTGCAAGGACTCATTACCATTGATTCAGAAAAAGCCGAAAAATATGTTGACACGCTGAGCGACCTGATGAGATATATCACCCAAAATGTAGGTAAAGACAAAACCACACTGATGGAAGCTATCAACTACATTGAAACCTATGCCGAAATGCTTGACACACGCTTTACCGGCCATTTTCATTTTGAAATTGACAAACAAAATATGCCAAACACTGCTCACATTATCCCCGTCAGCCTGCAAATTGCCGTAGAAAATGCCATTCGACATAACCGTCATTCAAGCCACCACCCCCTGACTATCAGCATCACGAGCGATGGTAAGACACTAAATGTGTGCAATACAAAATGCCTCATCAACGTACCGGACAAATTGGGAGTAGGACTGAAAAACCTGCATGAACGTTACATACTGCTTACCGGTAAAGGCATTGAATTTAACGAAACCGTGGATTGCTTTACCGTAAAAATTCCCCTAATCTATGAGAGTTTTAATCATTGAGGACGAAACTTACAACTTCGAGAGTCTGAAACGCAAATTGCTCAGACTCTACCCTTTGGCAGATATTGAAGGTCCTATCACAAATCTGGTGGATTTGGAGCAAATGTTTCACTATGAGCAACGTTTTGACGTGATTTACTGCGACATACGGCTTGAGGACGGACTGTGCTTCACGGTGCTTAACGCCAACGAAATCGAGGTACCGATTATTTTTACCACAGCTTACAGCGAATTTGCCCTAGAGGCATTCGATGCTAACGGCATTGCCTACTTACTGAAACCCATCAAAGACGATGCGTTGAAAAAAGCAACAGAAAAGGCACTGGCTATGGGGAGTGATTCGCAGCGCTTGACCAATATGCTGGAAAGCATTGGCTTGGGCGAAAAGCAAAAAGTGCTGCATTACCTGAAAGCCAATGCGTATGATGGCACTTACATTGTTGACACTGCCGAAGTAAACTATTTTATAGCAACAGACAAAAGAGCCGAAGCCTGCACAACAGACGGACTAAAACATCGGGTTAACTATACATTGGAACAGTTGATGCAAAGGCTAGACCCCATACAGTTCTTCAGAGCTAACCGTCAATTCATCATTGCCCGAAAGGCCATTCACCGCATTCAAAACTATGGCAACCGACAACTACTCGTACAAATTAAGAACTTCGACAACGTTCAGATTCTTATCAGCAAAGAATCTGTGGCGACTTTCTATGATTGGATTGAACAGTAAAACAACACAAGCGCGTGCAAATAGCTACTCATATTTTTTACTTTAATATATTGTACGTATAAAATATATTATATACCTTTGCAACGTTTGTTGCATTAAAGGTTTTCATTAGCCCTCAAAGCCAACAAACAAACATTTGAAAAAGGCGTTTTTGTACGCTTTGGTTTTGACTACGTAAGAATCTAGCAGTTCATATCAGTTTATCAAAAACAAAACAACCAGAACGCCCCTTGGGTGTATTATATGCAGCCATCATTGGCTTTGATTGACTTGTTTGTCAGTCGAAGCCAAACAGGTTTTTTATATACATACACAGCGTGGGGCCTTCATGCGTTGCTCGTTTCGATAAACTGGGCAGTGCTAGAGCCTTTACGTAGTGAAACGAGTTGCAGAATGGCTCTGCGCTTTTTTCATTTGTATGTAAACGCAAGGTTAACTTACCTCGGTTTTGGAGCCAGCCGAATCTATAGGTGACAAAAACCTGCTCATGAAAATCATACAAAATAACCCGTATAGGCTTTTAGGCGTCTTCTCCAATTCACCACTGAAGGAACGTCTAGCTAATAATAACAAGCTAAAGGCTTTTTTGAAAGTAGGAAAGGAGGCTTCTTTTCCTCTTGATCGTATTGAATTCCTTCCGCATCTTCACAGAACAGAAGAAAGAGTTTCCTCTGCAGAAGCAATGTTGACTCTTCCTGCAGACCAAATCAAATATGCTCAATTTTGGTTTATTAAGCAAAGCCCTTTAGATGAAGTTGCCTTTAATCATCTGCTTAACGGTGAAACAGAAAAAGCCATGTCAATTTGGGCAAAAAAAGACTATGTTTCATCGCTGCAAAACCGTTCTGTTTGCGCATTGATGCAATCGGACGTGGCTGAAGCCCTTTGTTGCCTTACCCGGCTGTATAACTCCGATGAGTATTTACGCGAATTTGTAATTGCTGTAACTGGCGATGAGTCGAATTTTTCACAAGAACTTTTGATACACTCCTTGCTTGATGCATTGTGCGAAGAATTTGATGTGCACGAATTACTGTCATCCTTGTCAGATGCTTCATGGAAAGAGTATGTAGGCCAAAGAACGGTTACTCCCCTTATTCAGAGTATCGAGGAAGAAATTACCCTTGCGAAGAAAACGAAAGGGGAAGGTTGCACTGTACGCTTAAATGCCGGAAATAAACTTAAAAATGCTACGAGGGAGAATTTACAAACTCTTAAGCAACTTCTGCCAGTTGATGATATTCGTTATCAAATGATAGCCGATAAACTGGGTATCGAAATTTTGCAATGTGGTATTGACTATTACAATGGGTCGGATGCAACTGATGCTGCTCGAAATGCTATGATATTGCAAAAATATGCGCTGAGCATTGTTGTTGGCAAGTTGGCTAAAGACAGATGTCAGGAGAACGTAAATATCCTTCAGAAAATCATTGATAATTTACCGCCATCTGAAGTTTTTATGGAAGATAGAGCTATTCATGAGGAATTGCGTAAATATTGTTTGTTGCCAGACAAAATTTGTCATGCAGTTACGTTGTTGAATAACACGAAGCCTCATATCCAATCTATAAAGCGTAAACTCGGTGTGTCAAATGCTTATTATCTTAAAATCTCAACCCAAATAGTGGGGAACGCTCTAAGTAATGTTATCGCTGAAGTTAATGAAGCGCAATCTATATTTAGTGCAGATAAAGACGACCCGAATGATACATTGGCGGCTATTCTTGGAATTACTCATCTGAAATCTGTTTTGAAAGAAGCATGGAAAGCCACGAGAATAATGGATGACTTTGATATGGAAGTCGATTACAAGTGTGGTAGATATAGCCAAAATCGCTCAATACTAAAAGGACTGTGTGAACAACTGGGTTTTTCAACATCAACTTATACACCAAGTTCATCTTCCTCACGACCAACTCAGAGGGAACCTACTTCTACAGCACGTTCCTATGCCTCAACAACAAATAGAGCATCTGCGAATAGACAAACAACATCAACAAACAATTATAGTTCGTCAAGTTCTAATTCTTCTTCCAATAATGGTTGTTTGATCGCTTTTATTGTATGGATAGTTCTTGGCTGTATTGCTGGTACTATTTGTGCTGCAAACGACGGAGACTTTGTTGCGGGATTCTGCTTAGCAGGTGTATTAGTATTAATAGGGTGTGGACTGTTTAATCAATGAATATATGAAGAAAATATTTACTTTTTTTATACTGGCAGTTATAGGTTGTCAGTTTGCTAATACTAAGTCGATAAACGATAATACTGACAAAATTAAAGATTTGGAAGAAAAGTGTTATATTTTGCAGAACAAGCAAGTAAAGGCAGATAATAATTTGCGAAAGCTTATTGAGAGTCAGCATGTGGCAGAACGCAAAATACAAACACTTGCAAAGAAAAACGAAGCGCAACGTTTGGCTATTGACAGTTTGCAAGATAAGTGCAAATCTTTAGAAGAAGCACAATCTACTGACAGAGAAAATATAAATGGAAAGATTGACGCTACAGATAATAATGTTCGTACCAACCAAAATAAACTTCAATCTCGTACTTTGTATGGAGTAATTGTCGTAATAGTTGTCCTTGCCATTATAGTAGGTGTAGCATATTGGTTGACCAAACGCATCAAGTCAAACTCTACGACCATTGATGAAATACGCAAAGCACAGGAATCGCTGCGAAACGCACAAGTGAAGATTCAAGAAGAGTCAGTGAATTTGGACAATAAACTTTTGGATATAGCTGAAAAGCAACTGGCTTCAGCCAAAGAATTTACCTCAAAAACAGCAACTCCCGACCATTCCTTAGTAGTGAAACTGGCAGACGAAATAGCGCGTATCGAAACCAACCTTTCAAAAATGGACAAATCAGTGAGAGGGTACAAACAACTGGTACAAGCTAAAGACCGCATGATTAACAATGTACGTGCTAATGGGTACGAAATCATCAGTTTGCTCGGACAAGAATACAATGAAGGTATGCAGTTTCCGGCACGTTTTGTGCCGGACGAAGAGCTACCAGAAGGAAAACGTATCATTACCGGTATGATTAAAATGCAGGTGAATTACAATGGACAGATGATACAGCCGGCTGAAATCGTAGTGAGTCAAAACATCTAATCTTAAAATCAATATGGCAAGAATCAAAATCGATTATGGCATTGACTTGGGAACAACCAACTCTGCCATTGCCCGCATGGAAAACGGAGAGTCTGTAATCAAGCAGACCAAAAACCTAATGGACACACTCCCCTCTTGTGTATACTTTTCAAAAAACAAAAAGGGAGAGAAAGCATTACGCATAGGCATGAAAGCTAAGGACGCCGTTTACTCAGATGCTATTACGGCATTAAGCAAGGATATGCGTCCGCAAGAATATGGCTACTTGGAATTCAAGCGCGAAATGGGTTCGAACAGAATCTATCGCAACGACAACATGGCTAAAGATGGCTACACCGCTGAAGAACTTTCGGCAGAAGTGCTGAAAGAGCTGAAAAGTTTGATAAATGATGAAAACGTAAATTCGGTAGTCATTACTGTGCCAGCTATGTTTACGGCCAACCAAAAAGATGCAACCATGAAGGCGGCATACATTGCAGGCTTTAAAAAATGCGAACTTCTGCAAGAACCTATTGCAGCCTGCATGGCTTACGGATTATCCTGCGACAACAAGGATGGTAAATGGTTGGTTTTTGACTTTGGTGGAGGTACGTTTGATGCGGCCTTAGTAAAAGTGGAAGACGGCATTCTGACAGTATTCGATACGGAAGGCGACAACTTTTTAGGTGGTAAGAACTTGGATGAAGCGGTTGTCAATAAAATTCTGCTACCTTCACTTCGCGAAGAATATGACCTTACTTCATACGACGAAATTGAATGGAAGAAAAAAGCACTGATGGATGGACTTAAGGGCCCTGCAGAAGAAATGCGAATAGCTCTTTCGTTTGCTGATAGTACTGATTTTTCGACCTACGACCGCAACCTAAACTTAGGCGAAGACGATAATGGTGAGGAAATAGATCTTGAAATCACCGTAACCAAAGAGCAACTACTGGATGCGGTTAAAGATCAATACGAAAAAGCTGTAGGTATCTGTAAAGCACTGCTGAAAAGAAATGGTCTTAACGGCAATGATCTTTCTTCACTGATTCTGGTAGGTGGTCCTACTTATTCGCCCATCATCCGCGACATGCTGAAGGCCGAAGTTACGCCACACGTCGATACCAGTATTAACCCCATGACAGCCGTAGCTCGTGGCGCAGCTCTGTACGCTTCGACCATAGATGCCCATGTTAATGAGGACGAAATCAAGCAAGCGGCAACTTCCGATCTTGTTTTTCTACAGGTAGGTTATGAAGCAACCTCCGTAGAAACTTCTGAATGGATTAGCGTAAGCATTGATAAAGAAAAAACAGGCATGAACTGCCCTCAGGAAATCATGCTGGAGTTTGAACGCGTCGATGGCGCATGGCGGAGTGATAAAACACCAGTAAGCATAGTTGGCGAAGTAATAGAAGCATATCTATTGGAAGGAAAGCCCAATACATTCAAAATCAACGCTTATGACACACAAGGTAATAAAATAGAAACGTTCCCTACTGAGTTTACCATCATTCAAGGTGTGAAAGTCGGAGCAGCACCGCTTCCTTACAATATAGGAATAGCTGTTTACAATGAAGTAAAGAAGCGCGGTGTATTCATCCCTGCTATCGGTTTGGAAAAGAACAAGCCGTTACCTGCCGTGGGCGTTATTAATAACCGGAAAACCACACAAGATTTGCGTCCGGGGGTAGTATCAGACCAACTTTCTATCCCCGTATATCAAGTAGCCGGTTTGGAAGCAGAAGGAAAAACAGCTGCTCTATATAACCCAATAGCCCATGTTGTAGTTACGGGCGATGATGTGGATCAGTTCATTCCAGAAAACTCAAATGTTGACATCACATTAGAAGTGGATTCTTCTGAAATGATGAAAATGACGGTTTATTTCCCTTCAAACGACATTACTGTTAGTAAAGAGTTGGACTTAAATCAGCGTCAATCACTTGAAGAAGCGGTGACGTGGGTCAATAAAGAGTTGTATTCAACAGCATGTAGCCTGCAGTTGTTATCTGACGATGACATAGACATAACCTCCTTAAATAAAGAATTGGAATCTATCAAAGATTTGGTTGCTAAAGGCAATGACCCCTTACGTGCACAATCAAACTTAAAGGAACTTCTTCGAAAGATAGAAACGTTAGAAGATAGCATGGAATGGGAACGTTTGGAAAGCAAACTCCGCGAGGAGTTTACCAAACTTGAAACAGCGCAAAACGAATTGGGCAATGATAAAACTGCTACAATCGTCAGCCAACTCCGTATCCAAGTGGATGAAGTTATCCGTACTAAGGACGTGAAATTAGGTCGCGAAGTGCTTGACAATATTACTTCTTTATTCGTACACCTTACGATGGTTTATCATTGTATAGCACTAATCCGTCACTATAACAGCCGATTCTCGGAAGTTAGATGGAAAGATACATCACACGCCAGACAACTCATTAACCGTGGTTTGGAAGAAATGAGCGACCAACCTTCAAAGGAAAAACTACAGCCTATAGCTAGTGCCATCATAAACCTTCTTCCCGATGAAGAGAAAAATAATGCGGGTGGTTTAATGATGTAACATAACCTTACTTGAAAAGTTTTTGTATGTTAATACTGAGCATACAAAAACTTTTTAAGAATCGTTGAATAACTATAGCAACATACTAACCTTTATAATCTACACAATATGCACTTTGAAAAAAATGATTGCATTAAAGGGTATACTGTTGTGTTTCAACATAAAAAAGGAACGTATGCTGAAACCTATCGGATAAAAGACCATAACCAAAAAACGCTTTCTCTGAAACTAATCGATTATAGTAAACTCCAACGTCATCAACTGGACAATGAAGGTCATGTAATTGAAATAGAAATTGCCAAACAACTATGTCATCACAACCTTTGTCAGTATGTAGACTCTGGATATTTAATGATTGGTGGTGGTCAATTTGCTTTTCTTGTCACTGAATTTATCAGTGGTGAGACGCTTGCCCAACGTATTGTACGCAATAACACCTTAAGTATATATGAAATCAAAACAATAGCTAAAGCTACGCTATCTGCCTTATCTTTCTTACACTCAAGACCTATACCCATTATTCATAACGAAATTACCATTCAAAACCTTCTACTGAATTTGACGGGCGAATTGAGTGACCTAAAATTGATAGACTTTGGACATGCACAATTTCTAAACCGACAACCGCAAAGACCACATAACGAGGGGCTTAATCCTTTCTATATGGCTCCCGAACGTTTTTCTGGGGTCAATACTGTGCAGTCAGACATCTATGCTGTTGGTTCACTTATATATCTGCTTCTTTTTGGAAAACTACCCTGGTTTGTGGATATCTCAGGAATGAATGAAGAAGAAGCTACAGAATGTGTACTAACGGAAAGATACAAAGAACTCATCTTACCAGATAATGATATTCTCGAACTTGACAAGCAGCTAACCAACAGCATCGCCAAGGCCTTGAACTATGACTCGGAAGAACGATTCCAAACAGCAGAGGAATTTATGCTAGCTATTGACGGCAAGATACTTATTGAAGAACAAAGGCCTCAACGAAAAAGACTTTCAAATGAAAACAGAAAAGAAAACCACAGATTAAAAGTCACAAAGAAAGTAGGTGAAGGATTTGCAGCTATAGCTGGAATGGAAGATTTAAAAAAACAACTTCAAGAAGAAGTTATAGAGCCACTTCTTCATCCTGAAGCATATAAGCGATACGGAATTACCATTCCCAATGGCATGTTACTCTATGGACCACCAGGCTGTGGTAAGACTTTCTTTGCCAAACATTTTGCAGAAGAAGTAGGGTTTAACTTTATTTGTATTACACCTGCTACGCTGAAGAGCCGTTACGTCAATGCAACGCAAGAGAACATTGCAAAAATGTTTGAGGAAGCTGAACAAAAAGCACCCACGATTATCTTCATCGATGAAATAAATGAACTAACTCCCAATCGAGAAAACGATGTGCACGAAATGTCTCGAAGTGCCGTCAATGAAATGCTAGCTCAAATGGATAGAACGGGCGAAAAACTCATTTTTATAGTTGGTGCTTCAAACTATCCCAACCAAATAGACCCTGCAATTTTGCGTGCAGGAAGATTGGACAGAAAATACTATATTGGAGTACCAGATTTTTCGGCTCGAAAAGCCCTGTTCAAACATTACTTAAAAAATCGTCCATACGACTTTGGATTAAACTATGAAGAGTTAGCTCAATTGAGTGAATTTTATGTTTCGGCTGATATTCAACTTATTGTTAACGATGCATCTCGTAAAGCTATGCATGATGGTTCTAACATTATGATGAAACATCTGAAGGAAGCAATATTGAATACTCAACCCTCGCTTAGTAAGAATGAACTAACAAAGTATGATCGCATCCGAAACCTCATGATGAACAATAATAACAAAGAAAACAGACCCAAAATTGGCTTTAATGCATAAATTTCAAACCACATGACACAACAAGAAATATTTCTTAAAACAGTATTTTGCTGTATGGCATGCGATGGAGACATTGCACCTGAAGAAGTTGATTTTATACGAAATAATTGCACTTCTAACCAGCTTTTCAGCAACCTAGATGTAGAAAATTTATTGACTAATTGGCTAAACAAAATAAATAACGACGGTCGGAAATTCCTCTACAATTATCTAAAGGAACTAGAGGCGTTTAGCATGACAAAAGATAACCTTTTATTGTTACTTGAATTAGCCATGCAAACCATCGAGGCTGACAATATTATTGAATATTCAGAAGTTGCATTTTTTAAACAAATACGAAAACGTATTTCTTTATCAGATGAAGACATCATAGAGAAGCACCCAAATTGGGAAGAATTTCTACTTTCTGATATAAACACATCGGACGAAATAATGTGGGATACTAACACTCATTTTTCTAAAAACGTGTTTGATAATTTAAAAACTACATTACATTTTAAAGAAGGTTTATAAATCATTATACCAAGTAGGAAAAATATAATCATATTCATGGAAATAACGCATGGTGTCGACTTTAATAATTGAGCATATTAACCGCGCTCTTAGCGGAATAGAGCAAATGAGTTATCACATGATAGTAAGCTATGCCATGCTTTATGTAGTATACAAACACAAAATGCAAAATTAAGGAAAAATTGCACCTAAAAGAGCCTAAGTCAGCAATGAAGGCAGACTTAGGCTCTTTATAGTAGTATCAGTTGAATTCATATGGCTTTAACGCTCAGACAAATACGTTTTGATAATCGGAGTGAGATAAAATATCATATCCCGATTTCATTTTTTTTCGTCGTAATAATGCGTTCCGAAACTTTTGATTTTAAGCGTTTCTGTTCAGCTTGCTTCAAGTGGATTATAGGTGAGGTGCGATATCAAGTGCTGCAAAAATTTGGATTTCAGGGTACTTAAGTTGTAACTTTGCACCTATAAAGGTCACGCGAAGAAGAACTTCGCCTTGGCTCGACGGATGAAAAAACAATATTACCTATTTAGCAATTCAGCGTTCTTTGACATTATGTTACAACAGAAAGTAAGGCAGGCAGGCCTGTCTGAAACCCATGATGCATAGTTGAGTTTTACCCCACGCTTTGGCGACTAAACCCGTCTGCAACTCAGTAAAAACTACTATATAAGGGCTGACTCACACTGAAAATATCATGGATTAAAGTGCGGTTTTCGGTTCACCTGATAAAATCGAGGTATCAGAAATTTGGTGAATCTTTGAAACCTCAGAAAGGGGAACTGAATAACTAGGGTGTCCAGTTTGATGTTCCAGTTTTTAGATCAAAATAGATATGACACAAGTTTCAAAGCACTGATAATCATGTTTCTTCAATATATGTTGACTTAATGAATTAGCTACACTTTTTTATGTGTTAAAATTGCACCTAAATACAACACTGTTCTAGTTTATAATCAACATCTTAAGTTGTTAAATCAATGTCAAAAACGAGAACGTAGAACTGGACACCCTACTGAATAACTATTGCCCATTCATTATCAACTGAGGCAAAAGCTTCGTTGGGCTACTTACTCCGATGAATGGTGTAAATGGCCTTACCTTCCTTATCAATGAAGTGAAGGTTGAGCGACTTTTCTGTGGCGCTGATTACACTGAAACCTGTGGCTGGCGAACAGAATTGGGTGCCTTCGATGGGCTTTACCTTGCGACTCAACGCGGCTGCCGAATTGACAACGTAATCAATCGAACTGCCTTCGGCCCGCAAGTGCTGAAAGTTGTGAATATGACCACAGGCATATATGTCGACTTTGTGTTTACGCAAAATGGGGTCGACCAGGCGCTGCATGTCCTGACGTTCGGTGACCGTTTTGCCGGTTTCGGCATAAATGGGGTGATGGCCCACCACTACAATCCAGTTTTCTTTGGCTGCAGTGAGCGTACTGTCGAGCCATTGCATTTGACGTTCGATTGACTGCTTGCACGCATCGGGATATTTGGCAGTTTCTTCGCGGTAACGCGTAATAAGAGGGGCTGTATCGATGAGTACAAAACGAATGCTCACACCGTCTTTGCTGAACGATTTGCTGTAATAACGGGCCGGCATCATCCAGCGTCGCGACACTTGGGCATAGTCGAGCACGGCCTGTGTGTTGCCTCGATATTCATGATTGCCCAAAACGGGATACCAGGGAAGCATGAGGTCGGGGTGGGAATAAACGAGTTCGTAGTTGGTTTGCCACAAGGGGTCGGTGGTGCTTTCCACTCCATAAAAGTGATGCACGTCGCCGGCGGCAATGACGCACTCGGGGTCGACTTCCTCGGCCATGCGCCCCATGAGTTCGGCAATGGGCTTTTGATCATAGTAACCATTGCGCCCCATGTCGTTGCACATGTAAAAATTGAGTGTACCGGTTAACTTTTTCCAGTCGGCGGGAGTTTGGGCTTGTGCCATCAGGGCTAAAAGGAATAAAATGAGTGTGGTTAGTTTTTGCATTGTTATTTCGATTTTTGAAAGTGAAAAAAAATGTGGGCGGATTTTCTGATGCACACACAAAAAAACGGAGAGAGAGGCGACTAAATGTTCCATCCTCCCCCTCCGAGCCAGATGATTATTTTGCGAATGCACCGAAATAAGGCTGTGGAGCATCGGTGCGGTAGGTGGCGTTGGCCACAGTGAGTCCGTTGCCGCTGAAGAAGGGCAACATATTGAGTTGCGAACCTGCATAAGCACCCTGAAGCACGGGCGAATTGGCTGCTACATGGAAGTTCCAGGCTTCGTTGTAGGCAATGGTTGTGAGCGAAACAGCATTGATGTCGTAATTAACAAACAACGGGTTGGTGACTGCGTCGCCGGCTTGTGCTGAAATGGGGCTATGAAGGTCGATGATGTCGGTGAACACGTTTTTGTTCTTCTGAGTTAAGCTCAAGTAGGGATTGGTGGTGCCTTCTTCTACGTCCTGCGGTAAGTTTGAGGTGACGTTACCGGCAGCATAGAAGTTATAGTCGATGACACAGTCGGTTGAACAGCCTGCGTCGATGGCTGCATTGCCCCACTTCGGGGTCATGGCCTTGAACTTACAGTTGACCATGAGGTTGTTGAACACCGATACGAGTGCATTTTTTTCGACAAATACCGAACCACCCTTTACGCCATCGCGGCGCCAACCGGCATTGATAATGGTGTTATTGTAGGCCTTGACAAGTGCTTGGTGACGGCCAGCCTCATCGTTCTGTCCTGAGGATGAGAACTTCAGGCCGTTGGTATTGGGCGAGAAAATAAGGTTGTAGGCAGCATCTACCTTGCATCCGGCTTTCACGTTGATGGCTTCACCACCGGTTTCGCCGTTGGCAGCAAAGGTGTTGTGCTGAATGATGGCCTGACCACCCATCATATAAATGGCATCGCTGACACCGTAACGGAGGGTAGAATTAGTAATCACGTAGCGGCCGTTGATGTTGTTCGTCGTAATTTGCGGAGCATAGTCCTCGCCCGGGGTGTAAATGCCCTTGAGGGCCGAAGGAGAATCTTGCGAAACAGCACCACCGGTGTACTCAATGATGGTGTGTTCGAAAAGCATTTCAGGACATTTGTCGGTGGCAACAATACCGCCCCACAGTCCGGCAAAAGCATTCGACTCGGTGCGCTGTGCTTCAGCTACGGTGAAACGTACGGGATTTTCGGCTGTTCCTTTGCTATAGAGTGAACCATCGATAATCATTTCAATGGGTGTATGGCTGGCACCAACGCCTTCGGTGTCGAATTCCACCACTACGCCTTCTTCAATCGTCAGCGATTTGCCTTCGGGCACGGTGAGATGATGACCCTTTACTTTGATTACAGCATTTTTAGTCCACACACCGCTCACGGTATCGCCCTTCAACACCACTTCGGGCGAGGGAGAAGGCGAGGGATTCACGGGAGGTACATTGTTTGCGTCATCGTCGTCGCTGCAGGCAGCGAAGGTGGCAGCTGTTGCACAAAAGGCACACAGCATGAAATGTTTGGTGTTCATTTTAGAGAATGAATATGAAATGATAAGTTATTTTTTACAGTTTAAAGCGCACACCGACCAAAAAGCTTTGTCCGTGCTTTTCCTTGCGTTCGAGCAGTCCGCCTTTGTGACGTTCTATGTCAGCGCCAAGATGTGCATTCCGCTCGTTTTTCTTGACATACTGAATGAGGGGAAGGTTCAGCAAATTGTTGGCCTTGGCAAAAATACTCCAGCCTGTGCGACCGAACTTCTTTTCGACCGAGGCATCAAGTTGGGTGTAACCATCGGTCCATGAGTCGTTGTCGTAGAATCGCGACACAATACAAAGCCGTTTTCCGGTATAATTTAACGCCAACTGCGCATCCCAACCGTTTTCGGGGTCTTTGTAGAGCAACGAAAGGTTGGCCACATGGGCAGCCTGACCGTAAAGTGGACGCGTTTGCATCACGGTTTGGGTAATGGTGGTGGTTTCTGCATTCGGGTCGGGGTTCTTCACTTCAATGGTTTTATTCGTTTTGATACGCGAATAGGTGTAAGTGTAGTTTGCCTTTACACCAAAACGTCGAAAAAACTTGGTGATGTCGAGTTCCAAACCCATGTTGTGCGCTGTACCAAAGTTTTCGGGCATATAGTAAGTGTCCTGTCCGCTGGTGGCCATTCCGTACTCAATGGGATTGTCGATGCGTTTGTAGAACACCCCGGCCATCAGTTGTTCGGATGCTGTGGGGAACCATTCATAGCGTAGATCGAAGTTATCGGCCACGGTATGGCGAATGTCGGGATTGCCTCGTTCGTTGTAGTCTTCGCCCAAAAGTTTGTAGGGGACAATTTCAAAGAAACTGGGACGGTTGATAGAACGGGCATACGAGAAACGGAGGTTGGCATCAGTGTGAACGCGGTATTTGGCGTGCACATCGGGCAGCCAGTCCCAATACTTCTGATTGCCTTTGTTACGCGCGCCCTCGGTGGGATAAAGCAGCGTGTAGCCCTGATCGGTGTGTTCGGCACGCAAACCGGCTGTAAGTTCCCAGCGCCCCGACACGAATTTACCCATAAGATAAGCGGCACCTACTTGTTCGGTGGCATCGTAATTGAGCGGGTCGCTCAGGTTGCCGTAACGCGGCACATTGAATTTAATTTCATCAAAGTTATGCCAATCGCGACCGCGCACAAGGGTCCGCTGTTCGGCAGACGGCTTGAAAGTGTATTCGTTGAAGAATGAACTGCGGTCTTTGTCGCGGAACATACCTCCGGCGCTGAGTTCGAAGGTGGCTGCTGACGGCAAATCCCAACGATGCGAAAGGTCGATATAGCCGGCCCAGTCCTCGTCGTCGTTGTGTTCCCAACGGCGGGTGGCACCGGGATTGACGCTGACGGTTTGCAAACCGGTTGAAGCTGTTGTCAGGAAAATTTCAGCATTGTCGGGCGTACGGTTGGTGGCCTTGGAGTAAACACCGCGCCAGGAAATGCGCAGGGCATCGTCGTCGAGGAATGTATGTTCGCCCATCAAGGTTGAGTTGAATATGCCCTGTCTGTTCCAACGCAAACGCACGGCTTCTTTTTGACTTTCGTAAGTGTCGCGCACTTGCTGATTGCTCAAAAACATATAGCCGTTGTACCAGGCCAGCTTATGGCGTTCACCAACAGGCAAAAAGTCGAGTTTGAGGTGAGCACCTATACGTGACTGTTCTTCGGAATAATTGCGGGTGGTAATGGTTCCGTCAAGATTGGTAGTTCCGCTCTGTGCATAAATGTCGCTTTCTTTGCCGCGATGAATGTTTTGCGCACTGACGGCGAGCATCAAACCGAGGCGGTTGCGGAAGAAACGGTCGCCATAGGAAAAACCAAACGTCAAATCGGGCACGAACTGCTTTTGTTTCACGGCCAGATTACGTGTGGTGAAATCGGTAATGCTTACGGCATAATCGGGACCATGAAGTTCGTTGGGCGACTTGTCCTGAATGGGCGAAGTACGGAACGAATCGAATTTGCGCGAAAAATACATGGCGCTGTACCCCATTGTAAAGTTGGCCGAAACCTGTCGGCGGTCGGGTGCATCCTTCATGACCATATTAACAGCACCCCCAATGCCGTCGCCTTCAAGGTCGGCAGTAAGCGATTTGCTCACTTCAAGGCGGTCGAGCATTTCGGCCGGGAAAATATCAAGGGGAACAAAACGATTTTTATTATCGGGCGAGGGAATTTTTACACCATTGACCAGCGTATAGTTGTAGCGCTTGTCCATACCGCGTAAAATGGCATACTGTCCTTCACCACTGGCACTGCGCTCAAGGGTAATACCCGAGATACGGCCTAAGGCATTGGCCACGGTGAGGTCGGGCGAAAGTTCAATGGCTTTGGCGCTCATCACGTTCATCACGTTCATAGCTCTTTTTTCTATGCCTCGTGCACCGGCTTCGGTACGGCCGGGATTATGCGCCATGACAACTGCTTCGCTGAGCGAAACATTTTGTTCTTCAACTGTAAGGAGGATTTCTTTTTCTAAAAAGTCGGGTTCGAGCGTATAGGCTCCACTTTTATAGCCCAAGCAACTGTAAAGCAAAGTGCCACGCTGCCCGTTGGTGTCGAGAACGAACGAGCCGTCTAAGCCCGAGAGGGTGAAAAGTTGTTGGTTTTCTTTAAGTGCGATGCGTGCCCCGATAATGAGTTCTCCACTTTTTGCGTCAACAATTTTTCCTTTTATTAAAGTGGAAACCGGCTTGCTTTCCTTCACAGCCACCGGGGAATTATTCATTGAAGAATAAGGTGTGTTTGTGCTATCTGTCCTAACCGACAGATCATTGGCATAACAAAATCCTGCGCTATGCCCTAATGGGAAACCGGTAACGGCGAGCACCATTACCAGCGAATGCTTGAGTCTTTGCATTTAAGTTATGTCTTGTTTTCGGGTGCAAAATTACGGGTAAAGTATGTCGTTCGTATTTCGAAATATTTAAGGAATTGTTAAGGCTCTTAGGCTGCGCAAAGCAAACCTGCAACGAGATATAACCCTGCGTGCTGTAAACCGAAAACAACACCTTGCTAACTTTTATCACACATTTGCGTACGTTTACTAAAAAAGAAAGGTATAATTGCAAAGCATACTTCAACATTTAAACACAAGAAAGGCGGCACACACTAAAAAAACATAATATCGAGGAAATAGATGGAAACTAATAATGCCTATTAAGTTTTTTGCAGTAATTTTGCCTAAGAATTTCATATTGGGCAAATAGCATCTGCACTTTAAACCGCAAAATGAAAGAAGATGCCAACTGCCTGACACACATAATGGCCAGACCAATTTATCTGGACATATGTTGCAGTATACACTGAGTGAATTCAATTATTTGGTAAAAATCATACATTACATATATAACCAACAAAACATGAAGAAAATCGCTTTATGGATGCTTACCGCAATGCTTCTGACAGCTTGTGGCAGCAAGAAAAACCAAATGCCTGAAGCCAACAACGACTTCGCAGTGATTACCGTGCAAACCACGGAAGCAGATTTGAACACTTCTTATCCCGCATCCATCAAGGGTATGCAGGATATTGAAATCCGTCCGAAGGTTTCGGGCTACCTGACTCGCCTCTTGGTTGACGAAGGTGCTACAGTTCGCAAGGGTCAGCCTCTTTTCTTGATTGACTCAGAGCAGTACCGCGCATCTGTAAAGGCTTCGGCTGCACAGGTTCGCGTATGCAAAGCCAACATCGCTACGCAAAAGCTGACGGTTGAGAACAAGCGTATGCTGTTCAAGCAGAACATCATTTCGAGCTACGACCTTCAGATGGCTGAAAACACTTTGGCTTCGTACGAAGCTCAGCTGGCTTCGGCTGAAGCTAACTTGCAGAGCGCAAAGGATAATCTGAAGTGGTGCACCGTTACCAGCCCGTCTGACGGTGTTGTTGGTATGATTCCCTACCGCGTAGGTAGCTTGGTAAGTGCTTCAAGCGCACAGCCGCTGACTACCGTTTCGAATATCAACGAAATGTACGTCTACTTCTCAATGACTGAAAAGCAGTTGCTCGCCCTCACTCGCGAACAGGGTGGCGTGAACGCTGCTATCAGCAAGATGCCTGCCGTTAACCTCATTCTGGCCGATGGTACTGAATTTCCTCAATCGGGTGTAGTCAGCACGGTGAGCGGTGTTATTGACCAGTCGACGGGTTCTGTTCAGATGCGTGCTACGTTCAAGAACGATGGCCACATCCTTCGTTCGGGTGGTACGGGTAGCATCTTGGTTCCGACGCACGCCAAAGACGCTATCAAGGTTCCCCAAAAGTCTACCTTTGATATTCAGAACAAGAAGTTCATTTATGTTGTAGATAAGAACAACACGGTAACTTCGCGCGAAATCACCGTACTTCCGCAGCACGACGGTACCGACTACGTGGTTACGAGTGGTGTGAAAGCTGGCGAACGCATTGTCGTTGACGGTGTGAACCAACTCAAAAATGGCATGAAGATTAAGCCCATCACTCCTGCACAGGCTGCTGCCGCTGAACAAAAGGCCAAGCAAGCACTGAAGGATGGCAAAATGCCGGGCGAAAACTAATAGATTCGCCCATTCACCTCAGGCCGCAGACTTAATAGCTAATCGTACACAGCATACACGCAGCTAAAAAGTCTGCTACAGCCAGGAGGAACACACCTTATATATATAATGAGTGCAAGATTGCAAGCATTCAAATAACAACTTTCAAAATAAGTCCTTTCAATCCAAGCGTAGATGCCCCTAACATTAGCAGGCGTTTACCGGGTCCCGACCATTCGTCGGCTGGCTATGAAAGGCAAGATATCATGCAATTAGACAGATTTATTAACCGCCCGGTGCTTTCCACTGTAATTTCAGTGGTTATCGTCATCCTGGGTATATTGGGTTTGGTGTCACTACCTGTATCTCAGTACCCCGACATTGCACCTCCTACCATTCAGGTGAGCACCACCTATACCGGTGCCAACGCCCAAACTGTGCTGAACTCGGTGATCGCTCCGCTTGAGGAACAGATTAACGGTGTGGAGAACATGGACTATATGTCGTCTACTGCCACCAACACCGGTTCTGCCAGCATCAACATCACCTTTAAGCAGGGAACCGACCCTGACATGGCTGCCGTGAACGTGCAGAATCGTGTATCGAAAGCCCTCGGTTTGCTTCCCTCGGAAGTTACGCAGGTGGGTGTGATTACCCAAAAGCGTCAAAGCTCCATGCTTATCATCTTCTCTATTGTAGATAAAGAAGACAAGTATGATGCTTCATTCATCGAAAACTATGCCAAAATCAACATAATTCCGCAAGTACAGCGTGTAAAGGGTGTGGGTGATGCCATGGTGATGGGTGCCGACTACTCAATGCGTATTTGGCTCGACCCGCAGAAAATGGCTGAATATCACATGATGCCTGGCGACATTACTGCCGTACTTGCTGAGCAGAACATTGAAGCTGCTCCGGGTAGTATCGGTGAACGCGAAAACCAGACTTTCCAATACACACTCCGTTACAGAGGCCGCTTGAGCGAAGTTCCCCAATTCGAAAACATGGTTATCCGCTCAAATCCTGATGGAACAATCATTCGTGTAAAAGACGTTGCCCGCGTTGAAATGGGACGTAGCTCTTATGCATTCTCGGGTAAGGTAAACGGTCACAAGTCTGTAACCTGTATGGTGATGCAGGTAGCTGGTTCAAATGCTACTCAGATTATTACCGACATCCAGGCATTGTTGAAAAACTGCGAAAAAGATCTTCCCGAAGGCATTGGCATTATGGAAGCTCAGAACGTCAACGACTTCCTCTTCGCCTCTATCCATGAGGTTATCAAGACGTTGATCGAAGCCTTCATTCTGGTGTTCATCGTGGTATACATCTTCTTGCAGGACTTCCGCTCAACATTGATTCCCGCCATCGCCATTCCCGTGGCATTGATTGGTACCTTCTTTGCCTTGTACATCATTGGCTTCTCAATCAACTTGCTGACACTTTCTGCTTTGGTACTAGCCATTGCCATTGTGGTCGACGACGCCATTGTGGTGGTCGAAGGTGTCCATGCGAAACTCGATCAAGGATACACCTCTTCGCGTAAAGCATCTATCGACGCCATGCGCGAACTCGGTGGCGCTATCGTATCAATTACCCTCGTCATGATGGCCGTGTTCGTGCCTGTAAGCTTCATGTCGGGTACCGCCGGTACGTTCTACCGCCAGTTCGGTTTAACCATGGCCATTTCAATCGGTTTCTCGGCATTGAACGCATTGACCCTTTCACCGGCTCTTTGTGCAATTTTGCTGAAGCCGCACCCCGTTGGAGGCGAACACGAAGCATCGTTAAAAGAACGTTTAGGCACAGCCTACAAGGCAGCCGGACAAACCATGTACCAACGTTATGCCGAACAGATTGGTCGCATTCTGCACCCGGGTGTAACAATTGCCTTTATCATCGTGGCCATTTTGGGTATGATTTTCGGTGCATACAGCTTCGAATCTCACCCCATCCTGACCATCGTAATGAGCATCGTAGCCATTCTCGGCGTATTGGGTCTTTCTACCAAGAAATTCCAAAATTCGTTCAACAACAGCTACGAAAACATTCTGAAGAAATATAAGAAGTACGTGCTGAAGTTCATTCAGCGTCCTATGCTTTCAATGGGTATCGTTACTGGTTCTATTGCCCTACTCGTATGGTTGATGAACATCACCCCGACTGCCATGGTTCCCTCTGAAGATACAGGTACGATTATGGGTGCCGTAACCATGCCTCCTGGTACTTCACAAGACCGCACCGAAGCTTACCTCAACCGCGTCGACAGTCTTGTTCGTTCTATCCCTGCAGTTGAACTGAGTACGGTAATTTCGGGTTACAGCTTCATCGGTGGTCAAGGTCCTTCATACGGTTCATTCATCGTGAAATTGAAAGACTGGGAAGAACGTGGACTCAAAGAAAGTTCAACCGTTATCTTTGCCAACCTTTATCTGCGTTCGCGCGATGTATTTAAGGATGCGCAAGTATTGTTCTTCCAGCCGCCTATGATTTCGGGTTATGGTGTAACCAACGGTTTCACCTTCAACTTGCAAGACCGTACGGGTGGTGATTTGAACAAATTCTACGATGTAGCCAAGGACTTCCTTGCACAACTCGAGAAACGTCCGGAAATTGAATCGGCTCAGACCACATTCAACCCGAACTTCCCCGAATACATGATCGATATCGATGCTGCCAAGTGTAAGCGTGCCGGACTGTCGCCCCGCGACATTCTTTCGACGCTTCAAGGCTACTATGGTGGTTTGTACGCTTCGAACTTCAACAGCTATGGTAAACTTTACCGTGTAATGATTCAGGGTGAACCCAGCCAGCGCGCCAACTTCGAAAGCCTCTACAACATCAAGGTACGCAACGGCAAGGAAATGGCTCCGATTACCGAGTTCATGACCATTACCCCGGCATACGGTCCCGACAACATCAACCGTTTCAACATGTACACCTCTATGGCTGTCAACGGTAACCCTGCCAACGGTTACACCTCTGGTCAGGCCATCAAGGCCATTGAGGAAGTGGCTCAGCAGTATCTGCCCCAGGGTTACTCTTACGAGTTCTCCGGACAGACGCGTGAAGAGCAGCAATCATCAGGCAGCACCACGGGTATTGTCTTCGTACTCTGCTTCGTGTTCATCTACCTGTTGTTGTCAGCCCAGTATGAAAGTTACATCCTTCCGTTGGCCGTATTGCTTTCAGTACCCTTCGGTTTGGCTGGTTCGTTCATCTTCATTCAGGCTATGGGATCATTGAATAGCATTGTTCCTATCTTTGGTGAAGCAGCCAACAACATCTACGTACAGATTGCATTGATCATGTTGATGGGTCTGTTGGCCAAGAACGCCATCCTTATCGTTGAGTTTGCACTCGAACGCCGCAAAATGGGTATGAGCATTTCATGGGCAGCCGTATTGGGTGCCGGTGCTCGTCTGCGTCCTATCCTCATGACCTCTTTGGCCATGATTATCGGTCTGCTTCCCTTGATGTTTGCCTTTGGTGTTGGTGCCAACGGTAACCGTTCACTCGGTACGACAGCTATCGGTGGTATGTTAATCGGTATGATTTGTCAGATTTTCATCGTTCCCGTTCTCTTCGTTGTCTTCCAGTATCTGCAGGAAAAGATAACCCCGATGACCTGGGAAGATATTGACAACACCGATGCTACTCCCGACATCGAACAGTACACGAAATAAGTGATAAATCGTCGGAGTAAAGGGCCCGGCAGCCCGCATTGCCGGGAAATGCCGCGGCCATTTACTTCGATGCACGAATAATTAACTACGAAACAATGAAGAACCTCATTTATATTGCCTGCTGTTCGACGCTGCTATGCAGTTGCGGCATCATGAAGGATTACGAACGTCCTGCCGACCTCACTCAGGGCATCGACAGCCTTTACCGCGACACCACGGCCAACAGTGTTGCGCAAGCAGACACCACCAATTTCGGCAACACTCCCTGGCAGGAAGTGTTCACCGATCCCTATCTGCAAAAGCTGATTAACAAGGCTCTTGCAAACAATGCCGACCTGCGCTCTGCCGACATCGCCGTGAAGCAGGCCGAAGCTTCGTTGAAAGTGGCTCGTCTTGCCTACTATCCCGCCATCAGCTTCAACCCTCAGGGTGCAATGACCAGCTGGGACTTCAACAAAGCTACGAAAACCTACAGTGTGTCCCTGGCTGCAAGCTGGCAGTTCAATCTGTTCAGCCTGCGCAACAATAAGAAGAAGGCACAAACCGGTCTGGAAATGACCAAGGCCTACAAGCAAGCGGCACGCACCAGCATCATTGCCGGTGTAGCCAATATGTACTACACGTTGCAAATGCTCGACGAACAGCTCAAAACCACTCAGGAAACCGTCAACATTTGGGCTGAAAACGTACGTGCCATGGAGCTGATGAAAGAAGCTGCCATGACCAACGAAGCGGCTGTCGGACAGGCCAAGGCCAACTACTACAGCCTGCTCACCAGCGTACCTACGCTCAAGGAAAGCATTTCGCAAACCGAAAATGCCCTCTGCACCCTGCTTCACGAAGCGCCCCACGCCATTGAACGTGGCACGTTCGATGCAGACGCTTTCCCCGCAAGTTTCTCGAAGGGTGTACCCTTGCAGTTACTGGCCAACCGTCCCGACGTCAATGCTGCCGAGTTGCAACTCGCTTCATCGTTCTATGATGTAAACATTGCCCGCGCATCGTTCTACCCCACCCTCAACATCACGGCACAGGGTTCATGGACCAACAGTTCGGGCATGGGTATTGTCAATCCCGGTAAGATTCTGGCCAATCTGCTTGGTTCATTGGCACAGCCTATCTTTGCCAACGGCCGTTTGAAGGCTCAGCTCAAAATTTCGAAGCTCGCCTACGACAATGCCCGTTTGCAATTTGAGCAGACATTGCTCAATGCTGGCCAGGAAGTAAGCAATGCACTTTCAACCTATCATGCCGCACAGATTCAGCAGGAATTGCGTCAGAAGCAGGTTGAAACGCTCACGCAAACCCTCGAGAACACGAAGCAGTTGTTCCAATACAGCAGCAGCACTTCGTATCTCGAAACGCTCACCGCGCAGCAAAGCCTCATTCAGGCTCAGCTCAACCTGATTTCCGACAAGTTCGACAAGGTTCAGGCTGCCATTTCGCTTTATCAGGCTCTGGGTGGTGGTCGAGAAATTTCTACGCAAACCGCTGACACGGCAAATAACTAACCATGTACAGGTAAGTCATTGAAGAGGCCGGATTTTTCGTCTGGAAAATCCGCTGCCTCTTTAATCATTTCCCGCACATACTCTAAATATCACACACCATGATCAGTCCATTAGCATACGTTCATCCCGAAGCCAAATTAGGACAGAACGTAGAAGTAGGCCCCTTTGCCTACATTGAAAAAGGCGTTGTCATTGGCGACAACTGCGTAATCAAACCCCACGTAAGCATTCTCGAAGGAACAACAATGGGTTCTGGCAATATTATTTACCAGAACACCGTAATTGGTGCTACCCCGCAGGACTTTCACTTTGTCGAAGGCAGCAAAACGCATGTAGTCATTGGCAACGACAACCGCATCCGCGAAAATGTAGTCATTGCCGGAAGCACCTACGAAGACAAAGCCACCACCATTGGCGACAGCAACTTCCTCATGGAACGTTGCCACATCTGCCACGATGTCAAGATTTTCAACAAGTGCGTTATCGGTATCGGCACCTGCATTGCCGGTGAAAGCGAAATTCACGATTGCTCCATCCAGAGCAACGGCGTTGTCATTCAGCAACACGTTCGCGTAGGTCGCTTCTCGCTCGTTCAGAGTGGTTGCCGCGTACAAAAGGACGTTCCTCCCTATGTAATTTTAGGTGGCAATCCGGCTTCGTACAATGGTGTCAACACCATGGTGCTGAAGCATGTCAATGTGAGCGACCGCATTTTGCGCCACATTGCCAATACCTACCGCATTATCTACACCAGCAACTTCAGTCTGGAAGATGCCATTATCAAGATTCCCGAGCAAATTCCTATGAGCGAAGAAATCGAAAAGATTTTGGAATTCATCAAGGAAGCCAAGCACGGAATTGTTCGTCACATCGAATCGAACTAACCGCCCATTAGCTTCATTTTACTACTGAAACCTTTCCTGGCACTTTTGTCATATTTCCGCCCTTCTGCTTTTATACTGAAGGGGTAGCAAATACGACAAAAGTGCTTTATTTTTTTTAAAAGAGTCGGACTAATTATTCCGAGAGGTCGATTTGCGCGATAGATAATAACTACCGTAACCATCGTGTTGGTTTCAGACAGGCCTACCTGCCCTACTTTCTTGTGTATCAACATGTCAAAGAACGCTGGATTGCTAAAGAGGTAATGCTGTTTTTTCATCCGTCGGACCAAGGCGAAGCACTTCTTCGCGTGCCCTTTTGTGGGTGCAAAGTTACAACCTAAGTACCCCGTATTCCAAATTTTTTCAGCACCTGATATCGCACCTCACCTATAATCCAGTTGAAGCAAGCAGAGCGAAGATGCTTTAAATCAAAGCTTTCGGAACGCATTTTTACGACGAAAAAAAGTGAAATCGGGATATGGTTTTCAGCGTATCCTTTGCGACAATATGTTTAAAATGCCGCATTTTAAAGGCGTGGCGTACAGCCTGACTGCTTAATGAAGTCGTCTAAACTTTTCTGACGAAGATTTGATTTGGAGATTTATCTCTTCTAAATTCAATCTTCACCTTTCTTTTTGGCCATTTTTTGACCTTTCATCAGTCGTGTAGCTCGCTACACTCCTTCTTCAAGGCCCAAAAACGCCTCAAAAATTAAGGCAAATCTTGAATTTCATAAAAGTTCAGACGACTTCAGTATGTTCATGTACCGAATAGTTGCATTCCCTAAGCAAAATGGTATCTTTTAACAAAAAAAGGGGGGATGCAACACGTATAACAAATAAATTAGTAACTTTGCTATCGCGAAGTTGGCGGCACCTCAGCATACCTGCTGCAAACTAATTTGCGCAGCTCTGCATTCGGTTGGCACAACATTGCTATCGCGAAGTTGGCGGCACCTCAGCATACCTGCTGCAAACAAGTTAGCACAGCCAGGCGGCAACTCGCCACTCACACTACATCACCTATTCTTATGCAAAACGAAAGTATTATTAAGCAAGTGAATGATTACGCCATGCAAAATGGCGTAATTTTAGGTTTATTCGGCATAGCAACCCTCACCGCATTCAAATGGTCGCTGACCATGCCCTTTTTCGGCATATTGTTCGAAGTGATGTTGTTAGGAAGCCCCGTATTTGCCACCATACTCACGTTGAAGTACCGCCGGCAGCAAGTGAGCAAAAACGAATCGTTCAGTTTTCTGCGCGGATTTCTCCATGCCCTGTTCATGGGCTTCTACGCCTCGTTATGGATAGCACTCATAGTATTCATTTACTTACGCTTCTTTGACCACGGCACCATCTTTGCAGCCTACGAACAAATGCTCGACACCCCCATGATGCGCGATTATCTGCGCCAATCGGGTTTGGATGCGCAAATCGCCCAGATTTCCGGAACCGGTGGTGTCAAAGGTCTGGCTGCAGCCATGCAGTCAATCGGTCCGGCCACCTATGCCTCATTGTTCCTTTATTTCCCCATGATTTTCGGTCCCATCATTTCCGCCATCATCGGGTTAATTTGCCGTCGGAGCTGATATCCGCTGTCAGCCGTCGGTTTTTTGAGTCATGGCCCTGCCTAATCGGCCAGCGACCATGTGCTGGAACAAAAAGAACCCCACCCAACAGAATCGAAAAAATTCCCAATTACAATGGATTATACATACGACATTTCAGTTGTTGTGCCTCTTTACAACGAGGCCGAAAGCCTGCCCGAACTTCATGCATGGATAGCCCGTGTCATGGCAGCAAACAATTACACTTACGAAATCATCTTCGTAAACGATGGTAGCACCGACACTTCGTGGCAAGTTATTGAGGAATTATCAGCAACCGACCCCCACGTTCATGGCATCAAGTTCCGCCGCAACTACGGCAAGTCGCCGGCCCTGTTCTGCGGTTTCCGTGCCGCCAAAGGCCGCGTAGTCATCACCATGGATGCCGACTTACAGGATTCGCCCGACGAAATACCCGAACTTTTCCGCATGATTACCGTCGAGGGCTACGACCTCGTGTCGGGCTACAAGCAAAAACGCTACGACCCGCTGTCGAAAACCATCCCCACCAAACTCTTCAACGCCACAGCGCGTAAAGTGAGCGGTATCAAGAACCTGCACGACTTTAACTGCGGACTCAAAGCCTACCGCAACGAAGTAATTAAAAACATCGAAGTCTACGGCGAAATGCACCGCTACATTCCCTATTTGGCCAAAAATGCCGGTTTCGACAAAATTGGCGAAAAAGTGGTACACCACCAGGCGCGTAAGTTTGGCAAAACCAAATTTGGCGGTTTGAACCGTTTTGTCAACGGCTACCTCGACCTCCTTTCGCTTTGGTTCCTCAACAGTTTCGGCCTCAAGCCCATGCACGTATTTGGTTTCTTGGGTTCACTCATGTTCTTCTTCGGCTTTGTAGCCTGCGTTGTTGTGGGCGTAGTCAAGCTCGTTCACCTCTACTCCAACGAGCCAGCCCAACTCATCACCAATTCTCCGTATTTTTACATTGCACTGACGCTCATGATTCTCGGCACCCAACTGTTTGTAGCCGGCTTTTTGGGCGAACTCATCAGCCGCAATGCAGCAGGCCGCAACGACTACCAGATTGAAAAAGAAATTTGAAGTCGTCAGAACTTTTATGAATTTCAAGATTTGCCTTAATTTTTGAGGCGTTTTGGGGCCTTGAAGAAGGAGTGTAGCGAGCTACACGACTGATGAAAGGTCAAAAAACGGCCAAAAAGAAAGGTGAAGATTGAATTTAGACGACTTCTTTAAGCCACGCCAACGTAGCGAGGCACAGCGCCTGTTATATTTCACGGTTCACCTCCCCAAACTCCCACACGCCCAAACATGAAATTGCCCTTCTTAATACTGGCAGTATTCGTTGTCGCGCTCTTTCCCAGCAGTTGTTCCAACATCAACTGTCCGCTCGACAATGTGGTCATGATGCAGTGCAACTTTTATGCAAGTGAAACCCATCAAGAGTTGAAGTTGGCCGACGTACTTAGCGTATGTCCGGCCAACTCCGACACCGTGCTCATCAACCACATCACCAACGTCAGCAGCATCCTGTTGCCCCTGCGCGAAGGTGCCGACCGCGACACCCTGTTGTTTCAACTCACCAACTCGGCAGGACAAGCTGCCACCGACACACTCTTTGTAACCCACACACGCACGCCACACTTCGAATCGGTCGACTGTCCGGCATCGGTATTTCACAACATCAGCCAAGTCAGCTTCACCTCACACCCCCTGTCTGAACTGCCGCTCACCATCGACAGCATTTCACTCGTACGTTCTATTGTAAATTACGATGACATTGAAAACGTTCGTATATACCTTCGCTCTACTTCTCAGCAGTAGTATCCTGCAACCCCTGCATGCTCAGGTAAAGCAGAAAGCCACCCCCACCGACACGCTGCGCACCACTTCAGCCCCAGCCGCAACAAAGTCCGAACGCTTTCAAGGCGTGCAGTACGCCTCGCCCGAAGAAGCTGCGGCAGCATTGGCTGCGCAAAACGACATTCCCCTCTTTGCCGGCGTAGCTGTCAGTGCCGACCTGGCCGGCGCTGCCATGGCTGCATTCACTCCCTACGGGCAATACGAAGCTGCGGCACGCGCTAATTTTCGCGGACGGTACTTTCCGATTGTCGAAGTGGGTGTAGGTGTGAGCAACCACACGAATGAAACCACCAACAACCACTACAAAGTGCATGCGCCCTATTACCGCATTGGGCTCGACTATAATGTAATGAAAAACCGCCGCAGCGGCAACCGTATTTTCGTAGGGCTTCGCTACGCATTCACCACCTTTAAATACGATGTCGATGCACCCGACATTCACGACCCGGTTTACGACACGGTCTATCCTTTTCACTTTTCAGGGTTAAAAGGCACCAACCACTGGGCCGAAGCCGTGTTCGGACTCGAAGCGCGCGTTTGGGGCATCCTCCATTTAGGCTGGAGCGTACGCTACAAATTGCGCATCTACAACAAAAAATCAATCGTTGGCGACCCTTGGTATGTACCTGGTTTTGGTAAAAACGACTCTCACGCCTTGGGAGGCACGTTCAACGTAATTTTCGACATTTAAGTAGCTGCTCTAAGGGCAACTGCTTCCACACATTCTTCATTTCCTTATGACATCCACTGCTTCATCAGCATCAAGCCCCCAGCGCCCTGCGCGTAAAGGCAAACGCATAGCCGCCCTCGTTTTTCTGCTCATGCTCATCGTCGGTACAGTATGGATTGTGCAATTCCGCGGCACAGCCACACTCCGCACCGCCGAAGGACCAATATTCGGTACCTATTACCACATCAAGTACGAAGCCTCCGAACCGCTCGACAGCGTCATCCTTGCCGAACTGAAAAAGGTAGACACCAGTCTGTCTGTGTTCAATCAGTTGAGCACACTTTCGGCCATCAATGCGGGCAAATCCGAACGCACCGATGCCATGCTCTACGAAGTGTTGACCAAAGCCCGGCACATCAGCCAGTCATGCCAGGGTGCCTTCGATGTCACGGTTATGCCCCTGGTCAATGCCTGGGGATTTGGCTTCAAAAAAGGTGAGTTTCCCTCCGATGCCCAAATCGATTCGCTACGGCAGTTCGTAGGCTATCAGCGCATCGAACTCACGCGCGACAGCCTGCTCAAAAAGGCCGACAGCCGCATCATGATCGACTGCGGTGCCATAGCCAAGGGCTACAGCGTCGACTGCGTGGCACGCGTGCTGCGCGAACATGGCGTACGAAACTACATGATCGAAATCGGCGGCGAGGTTGTTACCAAAGGGCGAAATCCCGAAGGATCTCCCTGGAAAATAGGCATCAGTCGCCCCGTCGAGGACGACTCCTCCGAAGCCGGGCTGCAAACTGTGCTCGAACTTGAAAATGCGGCACTGGCCACCAGCGGAAACTACCACAACTTTTACGTGCGCAACGGCAGAAAATATGCCCATACCATCGACCCACGCACCGGTTACCCCGTGGAGCACTCGCTGCTTTCGGCCACTGTCATCGCACCCGACTGTGCCACAGCCGACGCCTACGCCACGGCTTTCATGGTAATGGGACTCGACAAGGCCAAACAGATTTTGGAAAAAAACAAATCGCTGAAAGCCTATCTTATCTTTGCCGACGAACAGGGCAAGCTGAAAACCGAGAGCATCCGCATGCCGCAGTAAGCCTGCCGCATAGTTTGTGGCGTATCCACTTGCAGCCGCCCTCGTGTGCACGCCGGTTACCGTTACACCCATTCTCACTTCAACCTTTCAGCCTCACCTCATCGAATCACCTATTTTCTTTTCTAAGCCATGGATCATGCCTTTTCTAACCGACTTTTGCTGATTCCGCTGTTCCAAGGTTTCAGCCGACTCGACTTTTTAGATATTGTAGAAAAAACGACATTCGATTTCCGTAGCTACAAACCATCGCAAACGGTGGTCCGGCAGGGAGAAGAAAGTCATTCACTCTGCATCATTCTGAAAGGAGAGGTAGAATGTATTACCGACAGCCCCGACCACACCTATAAATTCCACGAACGCATCACCGCCCCCTGTATCGTGCAACCCGAATGCCTGTTTGGTCTGCATAATCGCTACGCCCACAGCTTCAAGGCTATTGGCGAAGTACAAGTGGTCATGCTCAACAAGCAAAGTGTGCGTCATCTGTTAAGTCAGTATCCGGCTTTTCAAATCAATTTTTACAACCTCATCTGCACCTATGCCCAGCATGTTTCGGGCTTGCTTTGGCAAATGCGCCGCACCACCATCGAGGAGCGTTTCCGCACTTTTATGCAGCGTCGCAGCCTGCGCCCGTCGGGGTGCAAGGAACTGCACATTCGCATGGAGGACCTGGCACTCGAACTGGGTACCACGCGCCTGCGTGTTTCGCAAATGCTGGCCGACCTTTCCAAGCGGGCACTCATCAGCCATTCGCGCGGCAGCATTGTGGTTCACGCGCTCGAACTGCTGTAACTTCAGTTCCCGATAGTAAGTAGGTGGTCATCATTTTTTTATGAAGTCGTCTGAACTTTTATGAAATTCAAGATTTGCCTTAATTTTTGAGGCGTTTTTGGGCCTTGAAGAAGGAGTGTAGCGAGCTACACGACTGATAAAAGGTCAAAAAACGGCCAAAAAGAAAGGTGAAGATTGAATTTAGAAGAGATAAATCTCCAAATCAAATCTTCGTCAGAAAAGTTTAGACGACTTCTATATTTGAATTGCGCTATGGTGCAGAACAAATGGATACGATGCAAAAACGTGATTCAAAGTAAAAATGTTTCGATAGAAAAATTAAAATAATTTTGAGCACCCACTTATAACGCATCCCCCCTGTTCACCGTTTGAACGAAAGCCCCAAGGCTTGACACAGAGTTTTCCTCTCCGTGTCAAGCCTTGGGGCTTTTCTTTTTGGGCTTTCAGCACATGCGTAGCCGTATCTAACTCCTCACTATAGCCTGCCTCCATGTAAGATGTGAATGACAAACCTCCTCTAAAAGTAAACTTCCGTTAAATATCAGGCAGCAACATGCCATCAGTTCACAGTCGGTTAAAGCACAGAACTGCGCCTTGTCAAAATTTACTCCGCGATTGTTCGAATTAGTTCCGCGATTGTTGAAATTAGTTCCGAGCTTGTGAAAATTAGTTCCGAGCTTGTTCGAATTAGTTCCGAGCTAGTTTCAACAAAATCGGAACTACTGATAATCAACACTTTCACAAACCACACAACCTTAGTTCGCGTCACGCTTGTTTCGTGCCGCAATCAGCCAAACGGCTCATGGCTATATTTTAGCTTTATTGATATATTTGGTGAGCTACCCACGCCTAAAGGCATGAGCTTCGGAGACTGA
>ULUW01052561.1_pt1 | contig 87449 bp, 70 predicted proteins | sample 1959041 | NCBI WGS metagenome assembly ULUW01 (sample SAMEA4835775, study PRJEB28245) | human gut metagenome | biome: gut microbiome; material: fecal sample | place: Denmark | collected 2008
ATTAGTGACTGGTATGATACAAAAACTAATCAGATGACTGGGTTTAAGGCTCGTTCGGTAATCGGAGGACATTGGATGAAGATACTAATGGAGAAAATGTTGAACAAGTGATGAGCTAATCCAATAAAAGTGAAATTATTCAATATATTTTAAACACTCATCCGTATTATACTAATTATAAGATGTATAATATCGGTGACAAAATTTATTTGCTATGAAAAGAAAAGAACAAATGTTTTGGTTTTTAAGCCATAACAAGATGTGGTGCATTCCACTCTGTCTGACTGCATTTTCATTATTGCCTAGTAGTTATATTCACGCCACTAGTATAATAGATGAAAATACATTAATAGTGAACTCTACCCAACAACAACGTATTGTAAAAGGCACTGTTATTGATGCCAATGGTGAACCATTAATTGGAGTCAATGTAAAAGAAGTAGGGGGAACTACCGGTACAATCACTGATATAAATGGTGAATTTTCTCTAAATGTTGCTCCTAAAACAAGATTGGAGATTTCTTTTATCGGTTATCAAACACAAAATGTTGCTGTAGGAGAGTCGAGACAAATTACTGTGACCTTACAGGAAGATACGCAAGTTTTAGATGAAGTAGTCATTACAGGTTTCGGTATGTCACAAAAGAAAGCAACGTTGACAGGGGCTGTGTCTTCTATTAAATCCGAAGAAATTGCCCGTTCTTCTGCTGTTACTGCAGGTGGAGCTTTAGTTGGTAAAATTGCAGGTGTAAATACTCGTCAACAAGATGGACGCCCTGGGGCTGAAACAGCTTTGCAAATTCGTAATATGGGTACTCCGTTATTTGTAATTGATGGCGTTATTTCGGATACAGGGCAGTTTAGTCAGATGGATTTTAACGATATCGAGTCTATATCTGTATTAAAAGATGCATCAGCTGCTTTGTATGGTGTACGTGCTGCGAATGGAGTAGTAGTTGTTACTACAAAGAAAGGTAGCCGTAATTCTAAAAATACAGTTTCTGTTAACGCCTATTATGGCTGGCAAAAAAACTCCAAATATGTTAGCCCCGCTAATGTAAAAGATTATGTTCATGCATATGTAACTGCAGAAACATTTTCTGGGCGTAATGATGATTCTCGTCGTTATAGTAAAGAAGAATATGAAAAATGGATGAGTGGTACAGACGCTAAATATCAAGGATGGGACTGGGAAGATTATATCTGGGTAAGTGCTCCGCAATATTATATCAATACGAATTTCTCTGGAGGTACAGATAAAGCAAATTATTATGTAGCAGTATCCCACATTAATCAAGATGCAACTATTCGCAATTATGGCGGATTTCGTCGTACGAATGTGCAAATGAATATTGAAATGAATGTAAATGAACGTCTTAAAGTAGGTGCAAGCATGAATGGACGCATTGAGGATCGTCGTCATCCTGGAGTACCGGGAGGTGATGATACATGGCTACCTCGTTTCGCAACAATGAAAAATCAACCAACCAAACGTCCATTTGCCAATGATAATCCCAATTATCCGCAGTTGGTATCTGATCAACCGGAAACTAATTTTGCAATTTTAAATTACGAAACAACAGGAAAGGTCTCGGACGTATGGCGTGTAATTCAAATGAACGGTACTGCTGAATATGAAATTCTGAAAGGATTAAAATTCAAAGGAATGTTGGGGTACTATTATGCATACAACGAACTGGATAACCAAGAGTTCACCTATGAATTATATGGCTATAATGAACAAACAGACAGCTACTATGTAACCAATCGTATGTCAAACCCTTATCGTGAACGTAATCGTGAGAAGGTAGAGGATCAATTTTCAAACTTCCAGTTAAATTTTGATCGTAAATTCGGGAAACATGCAGTCGTTGCCGTAGCTGGATTTGAGGCAAGTCAACGTAAACGCCCTAAAATGTGGATTCATTCTACACCGGTTTCTAATGCAATGGATTTGATTCGTCTGAAAGAAATTCAAGAGTTTAATGACGATGGAAATAGAACAGAGGCTCGTATGGGTTATTTGGGACGTATCAATTATAGCTATGCTGACAAATACTTAATTGAATTAATAGCTCGTTGGGATGGTTCATGGAAATTTCGCCCAGACAATCGTTGGGGATTCTTCCCATCAGCGTCATTGGGTTGGCGTATTTCTGAAGAAAATTTTTGGAAAGAAAGCAAACTTGGTGAAATCGTTACTAACTTTAAACTACGTGGTTCATATGGAGAAGTTGGTGATGATGCCGTTTCTGACTATTCTGCTTTTGATTACCTACCTGGTTATAATTACAACAGTGGTGGTGCTGTAATTGATGGGAATTGGGTAGTAGGAACCTCTACTCGCGGACTACCTAACCAGACACTATCCTGGATGACAGCGAAGATTCTAGACATTGGCGTAGATTTAGGTTTTCTCAATAACCGTTTGAATGTTCAATTTGATTATTTTCGTCGTGTACGTGATGGAATTCCTGAAGCCCGTTATGATGTATTAATACCGAATGAAGCAGGTTTTAGTCTACCAAAGGAGAATCTGAAATCAGATATGCATAAAGGTTTTGATGCCTCAATTACGTGGACTGACCATATCAATGACTTCAATTATAGCATTGGTGGCAATATAACCTATTCCAGATTCTGGGATTGGGAGCAGTATAAGCCACGTTTCAGTAATTCATGGGATGAATATCGTAACAGCATTTGGCACCGTGTAGGATACGTAAACTGGGGATACGAAGCTATCGGTCGTTTTCAAAACTGGGAACAAATTGCTAATTATCCAATTGATAATGACAGAAAAGGTAATCGTACGGTAGTTCCAGGGGATATTATGTATAAGGATCAAAACAATGATGGTGTAATCAATTATTTAGATGAACGTCCTATTGGATATCGTGTAGATAGTACTCCTACTCTTAATTTTGGAATTAATCTTTCCGCATCATGGAAAGGATTTGATTTGGCTATGGATTGGACTGGCTCTGGTATGACATCATGGAATCAGTGTTATGAGACAGCCCGTCCGTTTCAGAATGATGGAAACAGCCCTGATGAAGTGTTGAAAGACGCATGGCATTTATCTGATATATGGGATGCTAACAGCCCCTTAATTCCGGGTAAATATCCGATGATTCGTCTAAATACTGATGAAACTAGTGCTTATGATAAAAGTTCATATTGGTTACATAATGTAACTTATCTAAAGTTACGTAATCTGGAAGTTGGTTACACATTCCCCAAAACATGGCTAAACAAGACTGGCATTAGTAATTTAAGACTGTTCGTTTCAGGTACAAACTTACTGACTCTATCAAACCTTTCTGTCATGGATCCGGAATGTGCATCTGACAATGGTTTGGATTATCCTCCGATGCGAGTAATAAATATTGGCGTAAACCTAAAATTTTAATAAACAATGAAAAAATATTTATATACAATAATGACTGCTACAATGTTATCATTAGGTAGTTGTAGTGGATTCTTGGATACAAAGCCTGATACATTATTAACCCAAGATCAGACTTTTGGTGACCCTACATTGGTTAAATCAGTATTGGCTAATTTTTATGGACGTGTCACAATAGGACAACGCATTGATGACTGGGATCAATGGACGATGCTGGATGAAGTAATTCATTTCGACACAAATTGTGACGAGAATATTGACAGAAACAAATGGCGTACGTATGATTATACCCTAGTACATGATCTTAATCAGTTCCTAGAAGGCATTAAACCTTCAGACGCCGTAGATGAGGCCACGAAAACAGCTTATATAGGTGAAGTACGTTATATCCGTGCATGGCTTTATTTCTGTATGGGACGTACTTTGGGTGGTGTACCTATAATAAATGATGAGATATTCAATTATACTCCAGGTATGGATATCACAACTCTACAGGTACCTCGTTCTACTGAAGCCGATTTATACGATTATGTTATTTCAGAATGTCAGGAAGCGGCTAAAATGTTAACAAAGGATACTAATAAAAACTCCGCACGCGCTAATTACTGGGTAGCGAAAATGCTGGAGGCACGTGCAGCTTTGACTGCAGCTTCATTAGCGACCTATAATACTGCTGAAGCACATCCGCAATTGCGCACAAATGGCGGAGAAGTGGGGATACCTCCTTCCAAAGCTCAAGAATATTACAAAACAGCACTAGCAGCAGCAAAGGATGTCATAGAGAATGGACCTTACAAACTAATGTTAGCATCAGAACAGACTCACAAAGCATATGCAGACAATTTTTATAAAGCTGTATGTCAAAAAGATGGCAATACGGAAGTCATTTGGTGCCGTGATTATGTTTCTCCAGGACAAACGCATCAGTTTACAAAAGGAAACTTACCCAAAAGTATAGAGCAGGATACAGGAAGTGACCGTTTATCTGTTTTACTAAATCTAGTTGAGGCCTTCGAGCCGCTTGACGCTACGGAAGAGCAAAAAGGAACAAGTGTACCATTTGAAATTGGCACCCCTGAAAATCCGGAATTCTTTACCGAACCAACTGAGCTATTCATGGAGCGTGACCCTCGATTGATGGGCTCCATTATTGTGCCCGGAGCTACTTTTGACAGTAAGGTCATCGAATTACAAGCAGGACAGCTACGAAAAGAAAATGGTTCATGGTCTGAAGTCACTGGAGCCCGTAATTCTTATGACGAAGAAGGGAAGTTAATCACAGCAAATAATGGGCCTTTTGGTGGTAATGACCGCGAAATAAATCGTACTGGTTTCTATGTACGCAAATATCTGGATGCTACCCCTTCTGCAGGTACTATCGGACGTGGTTCTGAAATGTGGAATGTTTATTTCCGTATTGCAGAGGCTTATATGATTGCTGCTGAAGCTAGCTGGGAGCTATCACGAAATAATACTGATACAGAAGCACTGAAATATATTAATGCTGTGCGTAGTCGGGCTGGAATTCTTCCATTAAACACGATTGATCATAAAAAAATCATGCATGAATATCGGGTAGAATTTGCATTTGAAGGTAATCGCTGGTGGGACTTGAAGCGCTGGATGGAAGCGAGTAAAATATGGACTGGTGAACCAACAGCAAGAACTTCACAACGCCTAGGATTATGGCCATTTAAGGTGGTTGCTTCAGGTGATCCTAATGATGGGAAATGGGTATTCATTGAAAAAGATATGCAAAAATTGGATTTATGGCGTCGCCCGTTAAAATGTACAGACGCACAATATTATTCAGAAATTGATAATGGTTGGATTAATAATAATCCGAAGTTAGTGAAAAATCCTTATCAGTAACTTAAAAAGAAAAAATGAAGATGAAAACAATATCGAAAATATTTTCAATGGTCATCTTGTCGGCTTTCTCATTAATGAGCTGTACAAAAGATAATTATGATGAACCAACTTCTTTTATAAAAGGGCGTGTGGTTTATAAAGGAGAGGCTTTACAATTACGTGGCAATGAAGCCGTCAAACTGCAGTTATATCAGCGCGGCTATCAAAAGCATGACCCCGTAGAAGTTTTTGTAAACCAGAATGGAGAGTTCTCCATTTGTATTTTTGATGGGGAATATCAACTGATTACCAAGGCTGGTAATGGTCCTTGGAGCGATAAAGGTCGTGACACTATTGAAATAAAGCTGAATGGACTTGCTACACAAGATGTTGAAGTGACTCCTTATTATTTAGTAGAAGATGCTAAAATGACTCTAAATGGTAATAAGGTTAATGCTTCATTTAAAGTAAATAAAATAGCAGGTACTGGTATTGACCGTATGATCATGTTATTAAGTACCACACAATTTTTGAGTGATGCTGAACATAATGTAGATCGTTATGACGAAACAGAGGATCTTATACAATACGATGAAACTGGTAAAATATATACTTTTGCCACTAGAGACTATAGTAATAATAGTATGTTTCAAACAGCTTTAAAAAGGGGGACATTATTTGGACGTATTTGTCTATGGCCCCAAGGCTCTGATCAAGGAATATATTCGGAAGTATTCAGACTTAAATAGAATAAATTCTATATATGATAAATGAGAGGTTGTGTCAAAACGTTGGCACAACCTCATCTTATTAATATATCAATAAAGAATAAATGCAGCATACCATTCAGCATATATATAAGACACATGACAACGACGGGCTTCTCTATGCCTGGTTCTCATCCATGCATACACGCGTAGATATCATACTCAGTTGTCAGAAATCGGAGAAAGAATTAATGTCTGCAGTCAATCATATATACGACACGCTCTGCCAACTGGAAAGAACAGCCAATTATTATGATCCTTCAAGTGAACTGGCTTTAGTCAATCAGGCAGCTTCTACAACTCCCGTTGTGATAAGCCAGTCTCTCTTTTCGATGATCGCGCTGTGCATAGAATATCATAAAAAAACAATAGGATGTTTCGACATCACCATTCATTCGGAGAACTATAACCAAGATACAATACATTCAATACATCTATCACCTGAAGCATCAAGCATCTTCTTCCACCAAGCAGGTACTGCCATAAATCTATCAGGATTTCTTAAGGGCTATGCTTTGGACAGAATCAAGGAAATAGTAAATACTCATAGAATAGGAAATGCTTTGATAAGCATAGGAAACAGTTCTATACTCGCTTTGGGCAACCATCCTTCCGGTATGGGATGGAAAGTAGGCTTTAGAAATCAGACAAATAGTGTCCAAAGCGACAAAGACCAGTCTATACTCCTCAACAATGAATGCCTGACCACTTCCCGTAATGACTCATGTGAGCGTAAACACATTATTTCTCCTTGGAGTGGCCAGCCACTGGAAGGAGTCAGACAAGTAGCTGTAGTAACAAACGATGGAACAACAGGCGAAGTTCTTTCAACCAGTCTATTTGTGGCAAATCAAGAACAACGCAAAGTACTAACGGCCGAGTTTCTTCCCTCAATAATTATTGATTTGTAACCGTACCGGATGGCTTAGGCAACGGAGTATTCACAGGAAGAGGAATACCCAAATCCGGCATTCCGTTAGCATCCCATCCTATCTTCTGCAATCGTGGATTACGGGTTTCCGACTCTCCTGTATTCCCACTCGGGATGCTCCTCGCCTGATATAACACATACCATTCTGTTCCATCGGGCGAAGGTATAAACGAAAGACCAGCCGGTCCGTATACTCCATCTTCCGGCTTCTGCTGAAATACAGGAACAGGGCTTTTCTTCCAAGAAGCAGGGTTCAACAAATCACTGTCCGCATCGGCAGTCAACATTCCGGTACAATAATAGGGAGACCAACAACCACTGGCTGAATAGTATACAATCACCGTTTGATTATCCTTGGAATGGAAATACTGAGGGCTTTCATTCACATAAATCGGATAAGCCGTCCGTCCGCCATCCGGATTAATCCATTGCCGTTCCCATTCATATTCCGGCTGCGAGATCATGACTCTTTTCGTAGCCAATGTCCAGGGATTTTCCATTCGGGCTATATAAATGCATTGTGTTTCACTGCCAATTCTGCGATTAGGCCAGCCTGACCACAGAAGATAAAGTTCCCCTTTATGCTCAAAAGTGGAAGGATGTATCCCCCAATTCCATTCCGGATTGGTCATGATCGCTCCTTTCATACGAAACTCCCCTTGCATTGGATCAGGAGAGTCATTTTCAATCACATAAATTTGGTGATTATCCGTATTCCCGTCATCAGCCGCAAAATAGATATACCATTTGCCATCGATATTTCGGATTTCAGGATTCCAGAGATGATAAGAGTTTGAAGGATCTTTGGGTACCCAAACTTCCTTACAGGTGGAGCGGGGCATGTCAGTAATGTCGGTAGTTACCCATAAGAATATTTGATCATTGGTCTCATGGGTATAATAATATTTTCCATCATGGTAAATCGCATTTGGATTAGGGCCTTCCGTAAACAATGGATTGACATAAGTATCTTTTTCAGTATCTTCTGTCTTCCCGGCATGTTTGGAATTACAAGAAATGTTCAACAGAACAGAGAAGGATAACAGGCATAAATAGATTCTCATAGTTACATTATTTTTAAGATGATACAAAGAAAAGACTTTTTTTCCATTAACCGTTAACAAAGCGAAAATAAAAATCGAATTTAGAATATCATTCTTCCGTCATGCCACAATCTGTTCAGATAATTGACACAAAAAGAGAAAAGATTCTCTGTAAATAAAAAACATTATATCATCAAAGACAAAAAGAATATTTTGAAGTCAGCGCTAGTATTTATTTAAAAAATATCAACCTATGCTACGTTCATATCCAATCGTTTATTAATAAATTCTTTCATCGTTTATTATAAACGGTATCCAAGTTTATTATAAACATTCATATCTTTCCTACAGGAATAAATATCACTTTTTAGCAACAAAAAGGGCTGTAATCCCTATAAAGAATCACAGCCCTTAGCTTGTAGCAGACCAATCAGCAAGCATTACCCGAAGCAGAAATGCATGCCATCTGTTATTATATTATACTTAAATATACTAATTTTCCATCTATATTATCAATCTTATCGAATTTACAGTCTGTTGCTACTTACAAATATACAATATAAAAAACGGTTTGTCAAGTCCTGCCCCATCTTTCATTAACAGACCAGAATCAGACTTTAGGATCAGCATCCGAAGAAATCTCTGCTGATTCTCCTGAATTCAAAAGCTGGCTAATATATTCCTTAGGAAGAACACCATATTGTACCTTGAAACATTTGGCAAAATAGGAGGAGGAAGTAAATCCTACCTGTGCCGCAACCTCAGAAATACGTGTACCTCCCCGGATTAATTCAGCCGCCTTATTCATACGCAGAGCCTTCAGGTAATCATTGGGCGACATACCCGACAATGCCTTTATCTTTCGATAGAAATTAGAACGGCTCATGTTCATTTGCTCTGCAAGAGTATCAATGGAGAAGTTCTCGTCTGCCAGCTGGTCGGCAATGACTTCCTGTATCTTAGCAACAAATTCACAGTCTCTCTGAGACATCGCAAGCTCTGCTGAAGTCTGAGTCGCATTTCCGGATAAACTAGCCATCAACTTATGGAAAGACTGCCTCAACCGGAGCAGGTTCTCAATCTGCTTGTGCAGTTGCTTGATAGAGAATGGCTTCTCTATATACACATCGGCTCCACATTCAAGGCCTTCCACCTTAGACTCTAAGGTTGTTTTTGCCGTCAGCAGAATAACCGGAATATGTGAGTAATCTATTTCAGATTTTACTTTACTACAGAGTTCCAAACCGTTCATTTCCGGCATCATGACATCACTGACTATAACATCTACACTTTCTTGTTCAAGTATCTCAAGAGCTGCACGTCCATTCGAAGCTTTCAGCACACGGAACCAAGCCAGCAATGAATCGCGTGTCAGGTTCAATAGTTCGACATTGTCTTCCACCAACAATACAGTGAATTTCTTTCCCGAGAATTCCGAAGAAATATTCTCTGTCGTCCCCTCACTTTCAGAATGTACCTCAACGATGTCGGTAGTTTCTTCTACCGCCTCCTTGTTCAAAGGAAGAGATAACACAAACGAAGAGCCTTGCGGTTCGTTATCTTCAAGACGAAGGCTACCTTGATGAGCCTCTGCCAGAGATTTTGCAAAAGCCAATCCGATACCAGTACCTGTTGCCGTGGCTACCTTGTCATCCGGCATCTGATAGAAAGCTTCAAATATTTTCTCTTTCTGCGAGTCAGGTACTCCACGACCATCATCACTCACATATATTTCATACCCCGCATCATTTGCCACAAGTTTCAAATCAATGCGTGCACGGGCATATTTGATAGCATTACTTATCAGGTTCACCAAGATCTTACTCAGCTTTTCCCGATCAACCATCGATACCAATTCCTGATCGGGTACCGTCAACACCAATTCAATACCTTTCAACTCCGCAGGACTAGTGAACTGGCTATATATATCATTCACAAGCTCCTTTATATCACAGCTCACCAAATTCAATTGCAAAGCTCCGTTTTCCATCTTCTGAAAGTCGAGCAGCTGATTCGTAATGCCTAAAAGGTAATTCACATTCTTATCTATCACAGACAGATATTTCGCTTCTTTTCCTTCATGCTCTATCTCTTGCAGCTTTTCAAGAGGCAAACGTATCAGACTGAGAGGGGTACGTATCTCATGTACCAAATTAATAAAGAAGCCGATCTTTGATTTATAAACTTCCTGTTCTTTAGCAATCTGGTATTTCTCCATCCGACGTTTGTATTTGTGCTTGACACGGAGATTCCAACGCCAGGCAATCCAGGCAATCCACCCCATCAGCAGGAGGATATAAATAAAATAAGCGAAAGAACTACGCCACCAAGGGGGAGTAATCACTACCTTCAGAGTAGTGGTTTTCTCGTTCCACTGATGATCATTATTAGAGCCGCGTACTTCAAACTCGTATTCTCCGGGAGGCAGATTGGTGTAAGAAGCGGAGTTGTTCTCGGAATTGGTAATCCATTCCTTATCGACCCCTTTCAATATATAAGAATATCTGTTTCTTGCCGGGTCTTCATAACTAAGTGCCACAAAACGAATCGTGAAACTATTATTTTCATAAGACAAGGTTATCTTGTCAGCCATATAAACCGGTTTTCCCAGTTGAAGCAGTTTCTTCACTTCCTGTTCATCATTCAGATAAGACAGACGGATATCAGTCACGTATACCGGAGGAATGTAGGCATTATCGACAAAACGCTCCGGCTGGAAAACATTAAAACCATTAATTCCGCCAAAATACAATTTGCCTTCGGAGGATCTTAAAGAAGACCGTGCCATAAATTGATTTCCCTGCAAGCCATCATTAATCGTGAACTGCCGGAAATGAGCTTTAGATATTGGATTAATTTTGAAAATCCCCGCATTACTGGATATCCAGAAGTCCCCCGTCTGATCTTGTTCAATGGAGTAGATCACTTTGTTGGGAAGTGAAGAATCAAATTCGATGAATGCTTCTGTTTTAGGGTCGAAGGAACATAATCCTCCCCCATTCGTGCCAAACCACATCACCCCTTTATTGTCCTCAAACACGGTGATAACCGAGTTACTGGTAATGGTAGTCGAATCTTCCCGTTCATGCTGGAAATGTTTCCAATGTCCGCTGAGGGTATTATAGGAGAACACACCGCTATTGGTAGTTGCTATCCACAGATTGTTGTACATATCCTCATATATATCGCCAACGGAGATCATAGAACCGATACTGGTGATAGTCATAAAATTGTCGGCATCCGGATTATACCGGCATAAGCCCCAGCTTGTTCCGACGAAGATTTCACCTTTCCGATCCTTATACATGCACAACACATCATTACTACAAATCGTATTGGGGATTCCCCGAGAATGTGTATATTCTTTTATCGAACCGGTACGCAGATTAAGAACACGTATTCCCTCGGCATAAGTACCAATCCAGAGACAATCACCGTCTAGCATCAAAGAACGAATATCGTATTTCTGCCCCTTTACGCCTCCGATAGGATGCTCCGAAAGTTCCCGTGTAACGGCATTGAAGAAATATAAACCACTCTGGGTACCAATCCAGATGTTTCCGTCCTTATTTTCACAGAATGGTCCGACCACCTCTCCCGCTCCCGGTATCCCCGACAGATAAGCGGGGGAATAGTAATCAAAACGTTTGGTCTGTTTAGACATGTAGTTGATACCGCCCAAGTTCGTCAATATCCATAGAGCACCTTCCGCATCCCACATCATACCGTTGATGGTCTGGTCACTTAAACTTCTCGGATCAGCCGGATTATCTGCACGAAGAAAAGTTTTCAACTCACGATTGAATAGATAGAGTCCGTTATCGGTTCCTACCAGCAATTCATTCTCTGTATATTTGAGCAGGCTGCGAACCGCACCGAAATTCAACGAAGGAGCCATATAATTCTCAATGATTCCGGTTTCATGATTCAACCTCCCTAGCAAATTGTTACCTGCTCCCAACCATACTTCTCCCTCGATATCCAACACGCAATTGATCTTGTAACTATCCGGAGAATTCACATCTGATGAAACTCTATACGATTGCAGAAATTTACCGTTTTCATCGAAACAAAGTAGCCCTTCCTGAAGTGAAGAAGCATATACTTTCTTCTTATCATAACTTTGGCAAACATCCCAGACAAAAGAAGTCTGAATGCTATTCTGAGTCAACACCTCAGTCTTGGGATCATAAATAAAAAGCCCCTGTCCTAACGTGGCAATCCAAAGAAGCCCGTTCTCTGTCTTTATAATCTTCTTGATCTCACTACTGACGTATACACCGTACTGAGTAGTCTTATCGAAATAAGAGAAACGGTCCGTTGCCCGATCATAAATATACAGTCCGGAGTTAGTTCCGACCCATATATTCTGATCTTCCTCAATCAACGCTTCAACGAAGTTGTTCTCCAATGAGAATTTATCGTTCAAGACATTCCGATAAACTTTGTTGCCCCGACCGTCATAGCGGTTCAGACCGTCACTGGTGCCCAGCCAGATAAATCCATAACTATCCTGTATAGCACACCATACCGTATTATGTGACAAGCCATCTTCCACCTGATATTTCTTAAAGGAGAAATAGGGAGATGCAGACAATGGTTCGAGCCAAAAGGCCAGTAAAAGTATCAGTATTTTTGTTAACTTCATACTAAGTGTGTCTTATATTTAGATTAACGATTCAACCAAGGTTCCGGATTCAATTTTTCTTTCTCTCTGCGCAACTGGAAATGCAATACCGTTCGTCCGTTATCTGCGCCATCAGAAAATATCTGTCCGATAGCCTGCTTTGTACTCACTGTATCACCGGACTTCACCGAAGCAGAAGAAAGATTACAGTAAACGGAAATATAATTACCATGCCGGATCAGAACATTAAATAGTCCGTTCAACTGGAACACAGCTGCTACCTTACCATCAAAGATGGCACGAGCCTGTGCCCCCGGCTTTCCTTGAATATCAATTCCTTTGTTGTCCAGCTTCACATTACGAAGTCCTTCAACAGCGTACTGTCCATAACGGCTGGTTATGATGTAAGGTCCGGATATGGGCATCGGAAGTTTTCCACGGTTAGCAACAAAGCTACCGGACAGCTCACGATCCGCCTTACTCATCGTAAAAGCATCCAATGGTTCCGACTTCGGTCTGGCAACTGTTCCGGTTCCGGAGGAAGTTTTGTCCTTAGCATCCGCCTTCTTACGGGCTGCCGCTTCTCGGCGAGCCTCTTCCTGAGCACGTTTGCGGGCGCGTTCTATTTCTTCTGCGATCAATCGGTCGATACGGGCATTCAGTTGATTTGCCTCCCGTCTCTTCTTATTCACCTCGCTCTGCAGCCCTTTCTGTTTCTTTTGCAGATTGGCCACCAGCGTACGCTTCTCTTTCTCCTGAGCCTCGAGTTTCGCCTTTTCGTTCTCACGTTCTTTCAGCAATCCCTCCTTGGCAGCTTTCACTTGCTCACGTTCCGCTTTTTTCTTCCGTATCTGCTCCTGTTTTTTTAAGATTTCTTCTCCCTGCAAACGCTGATAGGTAGCATATTCGCGCACATAACGTAAACGACGATAGGTTTGCCCCAAATTCTTGGCAGAGAAAATAAACATCAGCTTTTCTTCAATTGATTTATTCTTATAGAGATACTGAACAGAAGCTTCGTACTTCTTCTTTTTCTCTTTCAGATCCTTTTCAAGACTATTCAACTGACGGTTCAGGGATACTAATTCACGTTCGATACTCTCCACATCATTATTGATGGCAAGTATATAACGTTTCCGCTCCTCAATCTGTCCCGTCAATGCCGCCAGACCATTCAACTGACTGCCTACATCCTTCTTTGTATTCTGCAAAATCGACTCCGTCTCGGCGATCTGCTTCTGCAGCGCACCGCGCTTACTCTCCAACTCACGAATCAACTTATTCGATTGGGCAGAAAGCGGAATTGCCAGCCAAAGGCTGCTTATCAGAATTACAAAGAGGCGTTTTTTCATAATAAAGTCATCAACATTTTCATTAGCTCTTCCAAAGAAACCTGACGGTATCTGGAAGTCAGTTCGGTCGGAGTGATCGACACTTCTTTGGTCGAAAACTCATATAATTGTACTTTTGCTTTCTCCAATTTGGGGATTCCCAAATCTTTTCCGGATAGTTCCGTCTTTCCACCGGGACGGGAAGCATCTGTCAGCAGTTTCTCCAACTGAGAAAATTCTACGTTCTTCGACAATATTTCTTTCAGCTCACTCTTGGTTGCACGTACAAACCGCTTATTCATCCGGTCGACAAACAACAGTTCGGAGGAAGTAACCTCAATGCGCGCCACTTCCGTACGGATAATGGGCATCAATAAGGAGATCTGTACCCGTTCATGACTTTTCATCTTCATGGTACCGCCAACTGACATACTTCCGTTCTTACTTGGAATTGTCAGCTGGAGTTTGGAAGCCAGATAACTGGGCGCCGTCACTTCCGGCACCGTTGTCGTCAGATGCTTTGAGCTTTTACAACCTGCCAATACGACTGCAATCAACAAAAAATAAGCGATTCTTCTCATTCTGCAATGTATTTTTTCTTTTCTATTTTCTGTTTCAATGTTTTCGACTCACTGCCCATCTCCAGTGCTTTCTTCCAATAGGAAAGCGCGCCATCCACATCTCCAGTCATATAATAGATATCCCCGCAATGTTCTACGATCACATCACTCTTTTCATCATCACTTTTCATGGCATTATCTATGTAAATACGAGCTTCCGCATAATTTCCCTTTTCAAAAAGAATCCATGCATATGTATCCAGATAAGTAGCATTATTCGGTTCTGCCTTTACAGTCTTGTAACTCATTTCTTCCGCTTTATCCAGATCACGGCGCTCTACTGACAAGTAATAAGCATAGTTGTTCAACGCACCAATGTTGGAAGGATTGTAGACCAGTGCTGAGTCATAAGCAGCATAAGCCTCCTTCATCTGTTTCTGAGTATGATACATATCACCCAAAATAGAATAGAAGTCTGAGACGACCTCCTTCTTGCTGTCAGCTGTCGTATGTTCCAGTGCTCTCTTACAAATACTGACCACACTATCCGGCTGTTCTGCCTGATTATAGGCAATGGCCAGATAATAATAAAATTCCAGCGCATCCGGAGTCGCTTCAATACCCGGCTCGCAAACCTTAATGATCTGCTTGTAATCCTCTTTTCTTACGGCAGTTCCAACCAACATCATACGAGCAGCTTTATTAGTAGGGTCTAAGTCAACCACTTGTTCCAAAACAGGAACTGACTCTGCCTCCATATTCTTCGACAACAGATATTGCGCATAAAGCATCGGGATTTGTGGATCATCCTGCTCCTGCTTCATGATCCGGTCAAACAGAGCTATGATTTGCGTACTGTCTTTATCAGCCTGTTCATTTTCCACAATCATCTGGCGCATGACGTTCACTTTAGTATCAGGTGTTACCTTCTTATTCAGCAATAAAGTATCCAGTTGCTGCTGATAAAGCCCCTCCTGCCCCGTCTGTTTGTAGTAAGAAGCCATCGAAAAGATAGCCATCGGATTATCCGGTTCTGCAGCCAGCACCTTCTGATAAACGTCATAAGCTTCCTGCTTCTTACCATTCTGAAGATATACGTCACCCAATATTACCTGATAACGCATGTCCATCGGATATTCCTGTACCAGACTTTCTATTTCCTGAAAAGCTTTCTTGTCATCCTTCATCTGAAGGTAGATCCGGAACTTCTCCATAGACAACTGTTCATTCTTGCCCATGTGCTTTTCAAGACGGTTCAATGTAGATATGACTTCATCATACTTCTCTTGTCTCCCATACAAGTCCAGAAGATTGAAAAGCGGGTCCTGTTTTCCCGGAAAACGCACTGCCATCTGTTCCAGCAGAGTGATAGCTTTATCCAATTCATTCTGCTGCTGATACAGCGATGCCAGTCCCTGACTATACCAATAGTTATCCGGAGCACTTGCCACCGCTTTTTCCAGCGCCTCCTGTCCTTGCGGCACCTGGCGGAGGAACATATAATACTGTGAAACCTCATAAAGTGCAGAAGCCGCATTCGGGTGAATATCCAGACAATGCTGCAACAATCCGAAAGCAGACGCATAATCTTTCTTCTCTTTCAAGCGCATGGCTTCCAGAAAGAAATAGTCATATTTCCGCTGCTGTTCGGGCGTTAGTGAAGACTGCGCCAAAACGACAGCTGGCTTTTCTTTTGCATTTTTCACCGTTCCGCACGAAACCAATGTCCATACAGCAACCAAAAGCCATATAATATTTTTCTTATTCATTTTCTCTTTTTATGGTACTTATCCTCGTCGGTACTTATCCTCGTCCTGTATGCCCGAAGCCCCCTGCTCCGCGCTCTGTCTCATCCAGCACTTCCACTTCCTGCCATACCGCTTGCTCATGCTTTGCAATCACCATCTGGGCAATACGCTCTCCATCCTCGATCACAAAAGATTCGGAAGAAAGGTTGATCAGAATGATACAGATTTCTCCGCGATAATCCGCATCAATTGTTCCCGGAGAATTGAGTACAGTAATGCCTTTTTTGATAGCCAGCCCACTACGGGGACGAATCTGGGCTTCAAATCCTTGTGGAAGAGCAATATAGATTCCAGTCGGCACCAGGCAACGCTGCAATGGCGCCAATGTGATAGGTTCAGAAAGATTAGCACGGATATCCATTCCTGCAGATAATTCAGTGGCATAAGCCGGAAGCGAATGCTTCGATTTATTGATTACTTGAACGTTCATAAATGCATGTTTACTATTTAACGGGCGAAAATACACATTTTGAACTGAAAATTAGTTAAGTTTGCAGTTAAATAATGTGGTAACAACCAATTTGCAAACTGTAACCTGTGAAATAGTAAATAAAATGATGAACTGGAATCAACTAATATCAGCCAAACGCTTCGGGATGGAAGAATTCCACGAAGAACGGCAAGAGAACCGTTCAGAGTTCCAACGGGACTATGACCGGCTCATATTTTCCGCACCGTTCCGCCGTCTGCAGAACAAAACACAAGTATTCCCGCTACCCGGTAGTATTTTCGTACACAACCGGCTAACACACAGCCTTGAAGTGTCCTGCGTAGGGCGGTCTTTAGGCAATGATGTAGCAAAAGCTATTTTAGAGCGTCAACCGGAACTTGAAAGTTCTTTCTTGCCGGAAATCGGCTCCATTGTATCGGCTGCTTGTCTGGCACACGACCTAGGCAATCCGCCTTTCGGACATTCCGGCGAACGGGCTATCTCGACTTTCTTTTCTGAGGGAAAAGGGCAAAGACTACAAGAAAAGCAACCGGACGGAGAGCAACTTTCTCCGATGGAATGGGAAGATTTGACACATTTTGAAGGAAATGCGAACGCTTTCCGCATACTGACCCATCAGTTTGAAGGACGTCGCAGAGGAGGGTTTGTATTAACATATACAACACTTGCTTCCATCGTAAAATACCCCTTTTCATCGAGCCTTGCCGGCAAAAAATCTAAATTCGGCTTCTTTGTCAGCGAGGAAGAGAGCTATCGCAAAATCGCGACAGACTTGGGCCTTATCCAGCTTAGTAAACATCCGTTAAAGTACGCCCGACACCCGCTAGTATATCTGGTGGAAGCCGCAGACGACATCTGTTATCAAATGATGGACATCGAAGACGCCCACAAGTTAAAGATCCTCACGACAGATGAAACAAAGGAACTTTTGATGTCTTTTTTCTCCGAGGACCGGCGGTCACGCCTTCGAAGCACCTTCCAAATTGTCAACGACACCAATGAACAGATCGCCTATCTGCGTTCTTCCGTTATCGGATTATTAGTCCGTGAGTGTACCCGTGTCTTTCTGGAACACGAGCAAGAGATACTGGCTGGCACTTTCGAAGGGCCACTTATCAAACATATCTCCGAAGATCCGGCAGCCGCCTATAACCATTGTGCGGAAATATCCCTGAAAAGGATATACCGTTCGCAGGACGTCCTGGACATTGAACTGGCCGGCTTCCGCATAATCAGCACCTTACTGGAACTAATGGTAGACGCTGTCACCCTACCCGGAAAAGAGAAAGCCTACTCCGAACTTTTAACCAACCGCGTTTCCGACCAATATAACATAAAATCGCCCGTACTCTACGAAAGAATACAGGCGGTACTTGATTATATATCTGGAATGACCGATGTCTTTGCGCTCGATCTTTACCGGAAAATTAATGGCAACAGCCTTCCTGCGGTGTAACAACCTTAGGAGTAAACACTCCTTCGCTCTCACAAGGCATCTTCAGCGCATCCGGATGACTCTCTATAAACGTCTGGATGTGTCTGATTCGCTTATCTTCAAGGATTTCATCCACAGCAATCAGAATACCAGTCTCTTCCACATCACCAAATTCATAGTTGATAGCTGTCCCGAACATACGCATAGTAGGACTTAAGCTCATATAGGCATTCACCAACGGTGGTATATTATACCCCAGTTTGCGTATCTCCGTATTCAATATCTTATAATCTTCTTTAAAGGTATCCTTGCAGAACAAAGCTTTCAATTCCTCATCAGAAGTTTCCAAAATCAACGGTTTCATCGGTGTAACCAGCTTTTCCCGATCATAAAAATGCTTTTTAAGGAAATACAGAATCATATCGCGTCCACGGCGATGATAACTGGGATACATGGTCACCTTACCAAAGAAATACTTCACATTCGGCATTACGACCGTCAGTGCCCCCAATCCATCCCACAGATTATCCAAAGCGAATAAGCCCTTACTGCCGGCACGTGTAGACTGATATTCCAACGTTACAAAAGAACGCCCCAGTTCAATTGTCTGAGGCAGATATTCCTTAATAAACGCATTCGAGAAATGGAACATGTGAGAAGTAGCCAGAATAGGCGCACCTGCTTCATCAAAGCGCACATCCGTTCCAAGCAAATACCGGTAACCACCTAATATTTCTTCCGCTTCCGGATTCCATACGATCAACTGCTTATATGGGTGTTCCATGGTATCATATTCGTCGATATCCATCGACATGCCTGTTCCTCCACCCGCAGCACGAAAGGCAATTTCCCTCAAACGACCAATTTCACGCATCACATTAGGAGCATTCTGATGGGTAATAATATAAATCTGATTATTACTTTTATTGGTCATTCGCAAGCGCCTATCTTCTGTCAACTCTGCTTTCAGCAGTTCTTTGCTTACCGGTTTAATAATCTCTTCCATATTCTTGTTATAGTGTTCTATCAGTTACAGTTTATATACAATGTCCTTCACATACTCCGCCCACTGAGCAGGAGTCTTCGACTTATCGAAAGTCTGCCAGGGAATCGGTTTACCAAAAGTGACAGTAAAGGTTTTGTGACGGTTCTTAAACATCTCATCCGCCAGATACAGCATAGCGATATTGAATTTAATACCCAATGCCTTACAAACATTCGCCAGATTGTAGAAGAAATCAGAGTTTCTGCCGCCAAAATGCACGGGAACTACGTCTCGCTTCGCCTGTATGCTTTTTATAATGAATGTTTTCTTCCATTCCAGATCCCGGATCACTCCGTTCTGACGCCGCGAGCAAAGCCCCGCAGGAAACATGATCATCTGGTCGTCAGACTGAAATCCGGCTTCCACCATCTTAGGAAAGTCTTTTGCCTGCTTTCCCGTCTTATTAATAGGAACACAAAGAGGAGCCAAACCACGCAAATTCATCAGCAGGTCATTCACCAGATACTTTACTTTCCCATTATAATGGCGTCCCAGCACATAGCCGAGTGCTACTCCATCCTGCCCTCCCAGCGGATGATTGGACACAAAGGTATACAAACCGTCTACAGGCAGGTTCTCAAGACCTTTCACCTCCACCTTCGCATCAAGGAACTCCATGCATGCCTCAAGGAAATCCACTCCCAGTTTATCTTTCGATTCATTCAGGAACACATTAATCTCGTCCTGATGAACAATTTTCTTCAAATAAGAAACCACAAACTTAGGGATGTACTTATATTGCTTCGGAGCTTTCGTCCGAAGTATCTTATCGACATCGATTAAAAATAAAGAGTCATCAGTCATTCTTTTCAAATAAAAATGATGCCACAAAATTAACGGTTCTTTTTTATTAATCGCAATAATTTGGCAGAAAATGCAGGATTTAAGTTCTCAACCTGAAAAAAGGACACCCAAAAACTATCAAATATAACCTAAAAACTATCCGCTGATAGTTTTTCCCCTAAATTTTGTCGGTTCATCCCCTATTCCATTCTCAAAAATGCCGTAAACTTGCATCACCGAAAAAAACAAACGAATATTCACTTTTTAAAAGCAACGTATATGAAAAGTTTAAGCTTCAGAAAAGATTTAGTAGGAGTACAGGAAGAACTGCTCCGTTTCGCATACAAACTGACAACCGACCGCGAAGAAGCAAACGATTTGTTGCAGGAGACATCACTCAAAGCATTAGATAACGAGGACAAATATATGCCCGACACAAATTTTAAAGGATGGATGTATACCATTATGCGCAATATCTTCATCAACAATTACCGTAAAGTAGTTCGCGACCAGACATTCATTGATCAGACAGATAATCTTTATCATCTGAATTTACCGCAGGATGCCGGTTTTGAAAGTACGGAAAGAACGTACGACCTGAAAGAGATGCACCGGGTAGTCAATGCACTCCCTAAAGAATACAGAGTTCCGTTCGCTATGCACGTTTCCGGCTTCAAATACCGCGAAATTGCCGAAAAGCTGAACCTCCCGCTAGGCACCGTGAAAAGCCGTATCTTCTTCACCCGCCAGAAACTGCAGGAAGAACTGAAAGATTTTCGCTAAACCTTTAACTATATTATTTATCAATTCCAAATTAGATATTTTAGTGCAGATTTTTAATTGTATTAGTTTAAGGCAGAAGAGTTACAATCTCTTCTGCCTTTTTTTGCTAATCTATTCTGCATGCCCCCTCCCTTACGAAAGAAAAAAACTCCCGCTCAATAAAAAAAGACTCTTCCTCAATACAAACAAAAAAGCATAGCATCTTTCCTGTTTTCCCCACTAATAAAGCATTTCCCAAACCACATCTTTTTCAAGTAAATAAGCATTTAACAATCGGTTGAAAACTTCTCTAAAAGATTTTTATGGAAAATTGTGGGGAATTGTGGGGAATTTCCTACTTTTACGGTCTCTTTATTATAATAAGGTAAATGATACGTTTTTTAGGCAATATTGAAGTCAGGGCGGACGCAAAAGGAAGAGTGTTCATCCCAGCCACCTTCAGGAAGCAATTGCAAGCTGCCTCCGAAGAGAGACTCATTATGCGTAAAGACGTATTTCAAGACTGCCTGACACTGTACCCCGAGAGCGTGTGGAACGAGGAGTTAAACGAACTCCGGAGCAGGCTGAACAAATGGAATAGTAAACACCAGCTCATTTTCAGACAGTTTGTGAGTGACGTCGAAATAGTTACGCCCGACAGCAACGGACGCATACTAATCCCGAAACGTTACTTACAGATTTGTAATATCCATGGAGATATACGATTTATCGGCATCGACAACAAGATAGAGATATGGGCAAAAGAACGGGCAGAACAACCGTTTATGTCTCCCGAAGAGTTTGGTGCAGCATTAGAAGAGATTATGAACGATGAAAATAGACAAGATGGAGAAAGATGATTTGACATACCACGTACCAGTATTGCTAAAGGAAAGCGTTGACGGAATGAATATTCGTCCGGACGGAACGTATGTAGACGTTACCTTCGGAGGAGCGGGACATTCGCGCGAGATTCTTTCACGCCTTGGAGAAGGCGGACGTCTGCTGGGATTCGACCAGGATGAGGATGCCGAACGGAATATCGTCAATGATACCCACTTCACCTTTGTACGCAGTAATTTTCGTTATTTGCAGAATTTCCTGCGTTATCATGGCATTGAGCAGGTAGACGCTATTCTGGCTGACCTTGGCGTATCCTCCCACCATTTCGACGACAGCGAACGCGGCTTCTCCTTCCGTTTCGACGGAGCACTGGATATGCGCATGAACAAACGTGCAGGAATCACGGCAGCCGACATCATCAACACATACGAAGAAGAACGGCTCGCAAACCTTTTCTACCTGTACGGCGAACTGAAGAACAGCCGTAAACTGGCATCTGTCATTGTAAAAGCCAGAAACGGACAGTCTATCCGGACAATCGGTGAATTTTTGGAAATCATCAAGCCGCTTTTCGGACGCGAACGGGAGAAAAAAGAATTGGCGAAAGTATTTCAAGCACTTCGCATTGAAGTAAATCAGGAGATGGAAGCACTGAAAGAAATGCTGTCAGCTGCTACCGAAGCGCTCAAACCGGGCGGACGCCTTGTGGTTATCACTTATCATTCACTGGAAGACCGGATGGTGAAGAATATAATGAAAACAGGCAACGTGGAAGGCAAAGCGGAAACCGACTTTTTCGGGAATCTGCAAACCCCGTTCCGGTTAGTCAACAATAAGGTGATTGTTCCCGGCGAAGCGGAGATAGAAAGAAACCCACGGTCGAGAAGTGCCAAATTACGAATAGCAGAGAAAAAATAGTCTCAGATATGGAAGAAGAAGTAGTAGACAAAAAGACAGAAGAGGGCAAGAAGAAAAAACGCACCTCATTGAAAAGTATTCTGGGAGGAGATATCCTCGCCACAGACTTTTTCCGTCGGCAGACGAAGCTGTTGGTACTGATTATGGTATTCGTTATCTTCTATATCCACAACCGTTATGCCAGCCAGCAACAACAGATTGAAATAGACCGGCTGAAAAAAGAATTAATTGACATTAAATACGATGCGCTGACCCGTAGTTCGGAGCTGATGGAGAAAAGCCGTCAGTCACGTATCGAGGAATATATATCAAACAAGGAAAGTGATTTGCAGACTTCCACCAATCCGCCTTATCTTATTAAATAAGGTATGAGTTGGGAGTTTTAAAAGAGAATAAGCACTGTGGCAGTAAATAAGAAAAATATAATGACCCGTTACTTCTTTGTCATTCTGATAATGGCATTGATAGGAGTAGCAATTGTCGTTAAGGCAGGCGTGACCATGTTTGCCGAACGGCAGTACTGGCAGGATGTAGCCGATCGTTTCGTAAAAGAAAACGTAACGGTGAAGCCTAACCGTGGAAACATTATTTCTTCTGACGGTAAACTAATGGCCAGTTCACTGCCTGAATACAGAATCTACATGGACTTTATGTCCGGTGAAAAGGACGAAAAAAGAAGAAAGAAGGATCAGGCACGCCGGGATTCCATCCTCAAAGCAAATATGGATTCGATCTGTATCGGACTCCACAAGATATTCCCTGATAAGAGTGCGGCACAATTCAAGGCGCACCTTCAGAAAGGACGACAGGCAAAAAGCCGTAACTACCTGATTTATCCGAAGCGTATCTCCTATATACAATATAAAGAGGTGAAACGTCTGCCTGTTTTCTGTCTGAACCGTTATAAAGGAGGATTCAAGGAACTGGCATACAATCAGCGCAAGAAACCTTTCGGCTCATTGGCAGCCCGCACCTTGGGAGATGTATATGCTGATACAGCTCAAGGAGCCAAGAACGGTATAGAACTTGCATTCGATACGATTCTGAAAGGACGTGACGGGCTGACTCACCGCCAGAAAGTAATGAACAAATACCTGAATATTGTCGATGTCGCCCCTATCGACGGCTGCGATCTGATCACTACTATCGATGTAGGCATGCAGGATATTTGCGAAAAAGCATTGGTAGACAAACTGAAAGAGCTGAATGCTACCGTAGGTGTAGTCGTATTGATGGAAGTAACAACCGGAGAGGTAAAAGCCATCGTTAATATGACCCAAGGCAGAGACGGCGAATATTACGAGGTACGCAATAATGCAATCAGTGATATGCTTGAGCCGGGATCCACTTTCAAGACGGCATCTATCATGGTAGCTCTGGAGGACGGAAAAATCACTCCGGACTATATCGTAGACACCGGCAACGGACAAAAGCCGATGCACGGTCGTGTCATGAAAGACCACAACTGGCATCGCGGAGGATATGGCAAACTGACTGTTACCGAGATTCTGGGAGTATCATCCAATGTAGGAACTTCCAGCATCATTGAAAACTTTTATGGAAGTAACCCGCAGAAATTTGTAGACGGACTGAAACGGATGAGCATTGACCAACCTCTCCACCTGCAAATATCAGGAGAAGGAAAGCCGAACATTCGCGGTCCGAAAGAACGCTATTTTTCGAAAACGACATTGCCGTGGATGAGTATCGGTTATGAAACTCAGGTTCCGCCGATCAATATTCTGACATTCTACAATGCGATTGCCAACAACGGAGTATCCATTCGTCCGAAGTTTGTAAGAGCCGCTGTCAGAGACGGAGAAGTGGTAAAGGAATACCCGACCGAGGTTATCAATCCGAAAATCTGTTCGGACAAAACGTTGGCACAGATACGGGAAATCCTACGGAAAGTAGTAGGCGAAGGACTCGCCAAACCCGCGGGAAGCAAGCAGTTCCATGTTTCCGGTAAAACCGGAACCGCACAGATTTCGCAGGGAGCAGCGGGATATAAGACGGGAAGAACCAATTATCTCGTCAGTTTCTGCGGATACTTCCCGTCGGAAAAGCCTAAATACAGTATGATTGTCTCTATCCAGAAACCCGGTCTGCCTGCTTCGGGAGGTTTGATGGCGGGTAGCGTATTCAGTAAGATTGCAGAAAGAGTCTATGCAAAAGACCTGCGCTTACCGCTCACCAGTGCCATTGATACAAATACGGTTGTCATCCCGAACGTCAAGGCGGGAGAAATGAGGGAAACGCAACGGGTACTGGAAGAACTGAATATAAAGATACAGGGAAAAATCACCGACTCGGGGAAAGAAGTATGGGGAAGCACTCATCCCGCTCCTCAAGCTGTGGTTCTTGAGAGCCGGGGTATCATGCAGAACTTCGTACCGAGCGTCGTAGGTATGGGAGCAAAAGATGCTGTTTATCTATTGGAAAGTAAAGGATTGAAAGTCAATCTGGTGGGAGTCGGGAAAGTAAAAAGCCAGTCGATAGCCAACGGCAGTGTCGTTAAGAAGGGGCAAACGATTACGCTTACGATGCATTAAGAATTAAATTAAGTAGGACAGATATGTTATTAAACGAGTTACTGAAAGCAATCCAGCCGGTGCAAGTGACCGGAGATTCAAAGATAGAAATCACCGGAGTCAACATCGACTCCCGTCTGGTGGAAGCCGGCCAACTATTTATGGCGATGCGTGGCACGCAGACCGATGGCCATGCCTATATTCCCGCCGCCATTCAGAAAGGAGCCACTGCCATCCTTTGTGAAGACCTTCCGGAGGAGCCCGTAGCAGGAATCACCTATATTCAGGTGAAAGACAGCGAAGATGCAGTAGGAAAGATTGCTACGACATTCTATGGAAATCCGACAGAACAATTCGAACTGGTCGGTGTCACAGGAACAAATGGTAAAACAACCATTGCCACCTTATTATATAATACATTCCGCTACTTCGGTTATAAAGTGGGGTTAATCTCTACTGTCTGCAACTATATCGACGACCAGCCGATTCCGACAGAGCATACAACCCCCGACCCTATCACGCTAAACCGTTTATTGGGCCAAATGGCAGATGAAGGATGCAAGTACGTCTTTATGGAAGTCAGCTCTCATTCCATCGCTCAGAAACGTATCAGCGGATTAAAGTTTGCAGGAGGGATTTTCACAAACCTGACCCGCGACCATCTTGATTATCATAAAACCGTAGAGAACTATCTCAAGGCAAAGAAAAAGTTCTTCGACGATATGCCTAAAAACGCTTTCAGTCTCACCAACCTTGACGACAAGAATGGACTGGTGATGACACAGAATACACGTTCCAAGGTTTACACCTATTCGTTAAGAAGCCTCAGCGACTTCAAAGGACGGGTCATTGAGTCCCATTTTGAAGGGATGCTGCTCGATTTCAACAAACATGAACTAGCCGTTCAGTTTATCGGCAAGTTCAATGCCTCCAACCTGCTGGCAGTGTTCGGAGCAGCCGTATTATTAGGCAAAAAAGAGGAAGAGGTACTCATAGCACTTAGTACACTCCATCCGGTAGCCGGACGTTTCGATGCCATCCGTTCTCCGAAAGGAGTGACAGCAATCGTTGACTATGCACATACGCCGGATGCACTGATTAACGTATTGAATGCCATTCACGGAGTACTCGAAGGCAAAGGTAAAGTGATCACCGTAGTAGGTGCCGGCGGCAACCGTGATAAGGGAAAACGCCCTATCATGGCGAAAGAAGCAGCGAAAGCCAGCGACCGGGTAATTATAACATCGGATAATCCCCGCTTTGAAGAGCCACAAGACATCATCAACGATATGCTTGCCGGACTGGATGCGGAAGATATGAGAAAAACGCTTAGTATCGCCGACCGCAAAGAAGCAATCCGTACAGCTTGCATGCTTGCAGAGAAAGGAGATGTAATCCTCGTAGCCGGAAAGGGGCACGAAAATTACCAGGAGATCAGAGGAGTGAAACATCACTTCGATGACAAAGAAGTTTTGAAAGAAATATTTAATTGACAACCTATAATAATTTGCAACGGACAGCTCCTTATCAGGCGTGGGGCATCAATAAGAGACTGTAAATTGCAGACACTAAATTGTAAAGAGAAAAGAGATGTTATATTATCTGTTTGAATGGCTGCATAAGCTCAATTTTCCCGGAGCGGGAATGTTCGGTTACACCTCATTCCGTGCTTTGATGGCTGTTATCCTCGCATTGCTTATATCAAGCATCTGGGGAGATAAATTCATCAATCTGCTGAAAAAGAAGCAAATCACGGAAACACAGCGTGATGCCAAGACCGATCCGTTTGGCGTCAACAAAGTGGGTGTGCCAAGTATGGGAGGGGTTATCATTATCGTAGCCATCCTCATACCATGCCTGCTATTGGGAAAGCTGGACAATATATATATGATATTGATGCTGATAACCACCGTATGGCTGGGATCACTCGGTTTTGCCGACGATTACATCAAAATATTCAAGAAAGACAAGGAAGGTTTGCACGGCAAATTCAAGATCATTGGTCAGGTCGGTCTGGGACTGATTGTAGGACTGACTCTGTATCTAAGCCCGGATGTAGTCATCCGCGAGAACATCGAAGTTCATACGCCGGGACAGGAAATGGAAGTGATCCACGGAACGAATGATTTAAAATCAACCCAAACCACTATCCCTTTCTTCAAAAGCAATAACTTAGATTATGCCGATCTGGTCGGTTTTATGGGCGAACATGCACAGACAGCCGGATGGATACTGTTCGTGATTATCACGATTTTCGTTGTAACTGCCGTATCGAATGGTGCTAACCTCAACGACGGAATGGACGGCATGGCAGCCGGAAACTCCGCCATCATCGGTGCCACACTGGGAGTACTTGCCTATGTATCGTCGCACATCGAGTTTGCCAGTTACTTGAATATCATGTACATTCCGGGATCGGAAGAACTGGTAATTTACATTTGCGCATTTATCGGTGCGTTGATCGGTTTCTTATGGTACAATGCCTATCCGGCACAAGTATTCATGGGAGACACAGGTAGTCTGACCATCGGTGGTATTATTGCCGTTTTTGCTATTATCATCCACAAAGAACTGCTGATACCGATTCTCTGTGGCGTGTTCCTGGTAGAGAACCTGTCGGTCATACTGCAACGCTTCTACTATAAGATAGGAAAACGGAAAGGAGTGAAACAGCGGCTGTTCAAACGGACTCCGATACACGATCATTTCCGTACTTCCATGAGTCTGGTAGAACCGGGATGTACCGTAAAATTCACGAAACCCGACCAGCTGTTCCACGAATCAAAGATTACCGTCCGTTTCTGGATTGTAACCATTGTATTGGCAGCGATAACGATTATTACATTAAAAATAAGATGAAAATTATCTGGCACGGATGACACGGATAACACGGTTTTAGTAAACCAATAGCTGTGTAAGACCGTGAAATCCGTGTAATCCGTGCCTAATTAAAATTTATTATATAAGAGAGTATTAACCCGATTATTAACTTTAAAAAGATGTGCGCAGCCGATGAGCGAAAAAGAAGGGATGAAAAGGAAGAGAGAAGAGTCTGCCTGTCGGACAGCAAAAGCACATTACTGTAAATGAAAAGAATTGTAATTTTAGGAGCCGGTGAAAGCGGTGCCGGCGCAGCCGTACTCGCCAAAGTAAAAGGACTTGAAACATTTGTTTCGGATATGTCCGTTATCAAGGATAAGTATAAAGAACTCCTTGACAGCCACCATATTGCCTGGGAGGAAGGACATCATACCGAAGAACTCATTCTGAATGCCGATGAGGTGATCAAAAGCCCCGGTATCCCGAATGACGCCCCGTTGATCCTGAAACTGAAAGCCCAGGGTACACCGATCATCTCCGAAATCGAGTTCGCCGGACGCTATACCGATGCCAAAATGATCTGTATCACCGGTTCTAACGGAAAGACAACGACTACTTCCCTGATCTACCATATCTTCAAGAGCGCAGACCTGAATGTAGGTCTCGCCGGTAACATTGGCAAGAGTCTGGCTTTACAAGTAGCCGAAGAACACCATGACTATTACATCATCGAGCTCAGTTCTTTCCAACTGGACAATATGTATAACTTCCGTGCCAATATCGCCGTACTGATGAACATCACACCGGATCATCTGGACCGCTACGACCATTGCATGCAGAACTACATCGATGCCAAGTTCCGTATTACACAGAACCAGACCACCGATGATGCCTTCATCTTCTGGAACGATGACCCGATCATCAAACAGGAACTGGCAAAACATGGTCTGAAAGCACATCTGTATCCTTTCGCAGCCATGAAGGAAGACGGAGCCATCGCATACGTAGAAGATCATGAAGTGAAGATCACCGAGCCTATCGCCTTCAACATGGAACAGGAGGAACTGGCATTGACCGGACAGCATAACCTTTACAACTCGTTGGCTGCCGGAATCTCGGCAAACCTGGCAGGTATCACCAAAGAGAATATCCGCAAGGCACTTTCCGACTTCAAGGGAGTGGAACACCGCCTGGAGAAAGTGGCACGTGTACGCGGCATCGACTTCATCAACGATTCCAAAGCGACCAATGTCAACTCCTGCTGGTATGCCCTGCAAAGCATGACTACCAAGACAGTACTGATACTGGGCGGAAAAGACAAAGGCAATGACTATACGGAAATAGAAGATCTGGTACGCGAAAAGTGCTCGGCACTGGTTTACCTGGGACTGCATAACGAAAAGCTACACGAGTTTTTCGACCGCTTCGGACTGCCCGTAGCCGATGTGCAGACCGGAATGAAAGATGCAGTGGAAGCAGCCTACAAACTGGCTAAGAAAGGAGAAACCGTATTGTTAAGCCCCTGCTGCGCTTCTTTCGACCTTTTCAAGAGTTACGAAGACCGCGGCGATCAGTTTAAGAAATATGTAAGAGAGTTATAAAATGGATTTATTAAAGAACATATTTAAAGGTGACAAGGTAATCTGGATTATCTTCCTCTGTCTCTGCCTCATCTCGATTATCGAGGTGTTCTCGGCAGCATCGACGCTGACCTACAAAAGCGGCGATCACTGGGGACCGATTACACAGCACTCCATCATCCTGATGGTGGGTGCCGTAGTAGTAGTGTTTCTGCACAACGTCCCCTACAAATGGTTTCAGGTATTCCCAGTCTTCCTGTATCCGATCTCCCTCGTCCTGCTGGCATTCGTCACACTGATGGGTATCATCACAGGCGACCGTGTCAATGGAGCAGCCCGCTGGATGACCTTTATGGGACTACAGTTCCAGCCCTCGGAACTGGCAAAGATGGCTGTCATCATTGCCGTTTCGTTTATCCTGTCGAAAAGGCAGGATGAAGAAGGAGCCAACCCGAAAGCCTTTAAATACATCATGATTCTTACCGGACTGGTCCTCATTCTGATTGCTCCGGAGAACTTGTCGACAGCCATGTTGCTGTTCGGTGTCGTATTCATGATGATGTTCATCGGACGAGTAGCCGCAAAGAAACTCCTTCTGCTGGCAGGAGGGCTCATTCTGATCGGCGCGCTCGGTGTGGGTACGGTTGTAGCAATTCCTGCTAAGACGTTGCACAGCACCCCCGGACTTCACCGTCTGGAGACCTGGCAGAACCGTATCAAAGGCTTCTTCGATAAAGATGAAGTGCCCGCAGCCAAATTCGATATAGATAAAGACGCACAGATTGCACATGCCCGTATCGCCATCGCTACCAGTCATGTAGTGGGCAAAGGGCCGGGCAACTCCATACAGCGTGACTTCCTCAGCCAGGCATTCTCCGATTTCATCTTCGCGATAGTAATCGAAGAGATGGGACTGATAGGAGGCATATTTGTCGTATTCCTCTATCTCTGGCTGCTGATGCGGGCCGGACGTATCGCGCAAAAGTGCGAACGGACTTTCCCCGCCTTCCTTGTCATGAGCATCGCTTTGCTGTTAGTATCGCAAGCGATACTGAATATGATGGTTGCCGTGGGGCTGTTTCCCGTGACGGGACAACCTTTGCCTCTGGTCAGCAAAGGAGGTACAAGTACATTAATCAACTGCGCCTATATCGGAATGATATTGAGCGTAAGCCGATATACAGCTCATCTGGAAGAACAGAAAGCGCATGACGCACAGATTCAGATGCAGATAGAAGCCGGAACAGCGACTTCGGAGGCTCAGGCTGCTGCCGAACCGACTGCACAGATTCTGAACAGTGATGCCAAGTTCGAAGATGAACATGACAGCAATAAACGATGATGCACGGTTTACGATGAACCGTAAACCGTGAAGAACGGATAAAAAAGGATTATGATGGAAAAAGAACTTAGAATTATCATCAGCGGTGGAGGCACAGGAGGACACATCTTCCCTGCCGTATCCATCGCCAACGCTATAATGGAATTGCGACCGGATGCAAAGATATTGTTTGTAGGTGCCGAAGGCCGCATGGAGATGCAGCGGGTTCCCGATGCAGGCTACCGGATTATCGGACTCCCGATAGCCGGTTTCGACCGCAAACATTTATGGAAAAACGTAGCTGTACTGATTAAGCTGGCACGCAGCCAGTGGAAAGCCCGGAGCATTATCAAAAACTTCCGCCCGCAGGTAGCGGTAGGCGTAGGAGGATATGCCAGCGGCCCCACACTAAAGACTGCCGGTATGATGGGAGTACCGACCTTGATTCAGGAGCAGAACTCTTATGCCGGAGTCACAAACAAGCTGTTGGCACAAAAAGCAAAGGTTATTTGTGTTGCATACGATGGAATGGAAAAGTTCTTTCCTGCCGATAAGATTATAATGACCGGAAACCCCGTTCGCCAGAATCTGACGAAGGATATGCCGGAAAAGAATGCGGCACTGCGCTCCTTCAACCTGTTGCCGAATAAGAAAACAATTCTGATTGTAGGCGGTAGCCTTGGCGCGCGTACTATTAATAATACGCTGACCGCCGCATTAGCTACAATCAAGGCAAACGCCGATATACAGTTCATCTGGCAGACCGGAAAGTATTACTATCCACAGGTGACAGAAGCCGTACGGGCAGCAGGAAAACTTCCGAATCTGTATGTGACGGACTTCATCAAGGATATGGCAGCCGCTTACGCAGCCTCCGACCTAGTGATCTCACGTGCGGGAGCCGGTTCTATTTCAGAGTTTTGTTTGTTGCACAAGCCTGTTGTCCTGGTCCCTTCTCCCAATGTGGCAGAAGATCATCAGACTAAGAATGCACTGGCATTGGTGGACAAACAAGCCGCCATCTATGTAAAAGACAGTGAAGCGGAAGCCAAGCTGATGGATGTAGCACTGAAAACAGTAGCCGACGATCAGAAGCTGAAAGAACTAAGTGACAATATAGCCAAGCTGGCTTTACCCGACTCTGCACGGATCATCGCGCAGGAAGTAATCAAGCTGGCAGAAGCAGAAAACAAATAATATTAATTAGGCACGGATTACGCGGATTACACGGTTTAAGAATGATACACGAGAAATTGACAAAAGAAATCATAAGTGCTTTTTATGAAGTACATAACACATTAGGATTTGGGTTCTTAGAACAAGTCTATCAGAATGCACTTTATAAAGAACTCCTAAGAAGAGGACTTTTCTGTCAATCTCAAAAAGAGATGGAAGTTTATTATAAAGGTGAAATGGTGGGAAGATACATTGCAGATATAGTAGTAAACGACGAAATCATTCTTGAGCTAAAAGCTGTAACAACCCTTCGTCCAGAACATGAGTGGCAATTAGTCAATTATCTAAAAGCAACAGGACTAGAAGTAGGTTTATTACTAAATTTTGGTGTAGCAGCTGAAGTAAAACGTAAAATCAACACATCATTCTTAAACCGTGGAATCCGTGTAATCCGTGCCTAAAATTAATATATAAACTAAAACAGTATAAAGAAATGAATATTGAAACGATACAATCAGTCTACTTTGTCGGTGCCGGAGGCATCGGTATGAGCGCACTTGTCCGTTATTTCCTTTCCAAAGGAAAAGTGGTAGCCGGATACGACCGTACCCCGACTCCATTGACTGAAAATCTCATCGCCGAAGGCGCACAAATACATTACGAAGAAAACGTCAGCCTGATTCCGGAAGCCTGCAAGGACCCCAAAAGCACTTTAGTCGTATTGACTCCCGCTGTCCCGCAGGAACACGAAGAATTAGTTTATTTCCGCAACAACGGATTCGAAATACAAAAGCGCGCGCAAGTACTGGGAACCATCACTCATTCCAGCAAAGGACTGTGTGTAGCCGGTACTCATGGTAAAACGACTACTTCTACCATGACCGCCCACCTGTTCCATCAATCGCATGTAGAATGTACCGCATTCCTCGGAGGCATCTCCAAGAATTACGGCACCAACCTGCTCCTTTCCCAGAAAAGCCCTTATACAGTCATCGAAGCAGACGAGTTCGACCGTTCCTTCCATTGGCTGTCCCCATATATGTCCGTCATCACTGCCACAGACCCTGACCATCTGGACATCTACGGAACAGAAGAGGCATACCTTGAAAGCTTCGAACATTATACAACACTGATCCAGCCGGGTGGTGCACTGATTATCCGCAAAGGCATCTCGCTGCAACCGAAAGTGCAGTCCGGAGTCCGTGTCTATACCTATTCGCGCGACGAGGGCGACTTCCACGCAGAGAACATCCGCATCGGAAACGGTGAAATCTTCATCGACTTCGTTGCCCCCGACACCCGCATCAACGATATCCAGCTGGGAGTTCCGGTAAGCATCAACATCGAAAACGGCGTAGCCGCCATGGCGCTTGCACACCTCAACGGAGTGACCGACGAAGAGATCAGACAAGGGATGAACAGCTTCCGCGGTGTAGACCGCCGGTTCGATTTCAAGATCAAGAATGACCAGGTAGTCTTCCTGAGCGACTACGCCCATCATCCTTCGGAAATCAAACAGAGCGTACTGTCTATCCGCGAACTCTATAAAGACAAGAAGATCACAGCCATCTTCCAGCCGCACCTTTACACCCGTACCCGCGACTTCTATCAGGACTTTGCCGATAGCCTGTCGCTACTGGACGAAGTCATTCTGACAGACATCTACCCGGCCCGTGAAACACCGATCCCCGGTGTCACCAGCAAGCTGATATACGACAACCTCCGTCCGGGTATCGAAAAAAGTATGTGCAAAAAGGAAGAAATACTGAACATTCTGAAAGATAAAAACATTGAAGTATTAATCACTCTAGGAGCCGGAGACATCGACAACTATGTCCCCGAAATAAAGAAAGAACTGGAAAGAATGAAGAATGAAGAATGATGAATTGGCTGCGCAACTATGCTATGCTGCATAGAAATTCTTCATTCTTCATTCCTCATTCTTAATTAAAAAAAAAGTTATGGTAAAGAGAATCCTTCTATCTATCGTCATGTTGATGCTTATTGCCTACCTCGGCATAGCCATCACCGCTTTCAACCGCAAGCCTGCCGACCAGACCTGCCGTGACGTAGAACTGGTCATCAAGGATACCGCCTATGCCGGCTTCATCACCAAAGAAGAAGTAAAAGGCATCCTCCAGCACAAAGGTATCTACCCTATCGGGAAAAAGATGGAGCGCATCTCTACCAAGTCGCTGGAACGGGAACTGAGCAAACATCCGCTGATAGACGAAGCGGAGTGCTACAAGACCCCCAGCGGTAAAGTCTGTGTGGAAGTGACACAGCGCATACCGATTCTGCGTATCATGAGCGCCAACGGAGAGAATTATTATCTGGATAATAAAGGAACCGTCATGCCACCGGAAGCAAAATGTGTCGCTCACCGGGCAATTGTCACCGGAAACGTAGAAAAGTCGTTTGCAATGAAGGATTTATATAAGTTTGGTGTATTTTTGCAAAACAATAAGTTCTGGAACGCCCAGATAGAACAAATCCATGTGTTGCCCGACCGCAACATCGAACTGGTACCTCGTGTAGGCGACCACCTCGTCTATCTCGGCAAACTTGAAAACTTTGAAGACAAACTGGCACGCCTGAAAGAATTCTATCAGAAAGGACTCAATCAGGTAGGCTGGAACAAATATTCACGTATCAACCTTGAATTCAGCAACCAAATAATCTGCACGAAGAGAGAGTGATGAGATGTGAGTTCCGGGGGATGAGTGATGAGTTATGAGTGACAAGTCTCTCTAAATAGTAAATTGTAAATAATTAAATTGTAAATAAAGAGATGGCAACAACAGAATTTATCGCCGCTATTGAACTTGGTTCATCGAAGATAACCGGTGTGGCCGGAAGAAAGAACAGTGACGGAAGCATGCAAATACTGGCATATGCCCAGGAAGACTCCTCTACGTTTATCCGTAAAGGGGTAATCTTCAATCTGGACAAGACAGCGCAAAGCCTGACTTCTATCATCAACAGACTGGAAGGTGAGTTGAAAAACTCAATCGCCAAGGTATACGTAGGCATTGGCGGACAATCACTCCGCACAGTCCGCAACGTGGTAAGTCGCGACCTGGAAGAAGAAGCGATCATCTCAGAAGAGCTGGTAAGCGCTATCGGTGATGAGAACGTAGCTATTCCGGTAGTCGATATGGATATACTGGACGTAGCGCCGCAAGAATACAAAGTCGGCAATAATCTGCAAGCCAATCCGGTGGGACTGGTAGGAAGCCACATCGAAGGCCGCTTCCTCAATATCGTCGCCCGCTCTTCCGTACGGAAGAATCTGGAACACTGCTTCCAGCAGGCAAAGATCGATATTGCCGACCAACTGATCGCGCCACTGGTAACAGCCAATGCCGTGCTGACAGAGAGCGAACGCCGTTCGGGCTGCGCACTCATCGACTTCGGCGCTGATACCACCACTATTTCGGTTTATAAGAACAACATTCTCCGCTTCCTGACCGTATTGCCGTTGGGAGGAAACAGCATCACCCGCGACATCACCACCCTGCAAATGGAAGAGGAAGAAGCGGAACGACTGAAGAGAACTTACGGAGACGCCCTATACGAAGAAGACGAAAGCGAAGAGCCCGCTACCTGCAAGCTCGAAGACGAAAGCCGCACGATTGAACTGAGCAAGCTCAACAACATCATCGAAGCGCGCACCGAAGAAATCATCGCTAACGTATGGAACCAGATTCAAATCTCCGGCTACGAAGATAAACTGCTGGCCGGCATCATCCTCACAGGAGGAGCCGCCAACCTGAAAAACCTGGAAGAAATGCTTCGCAGACGTTCGAAGATAGAAAAGATGAGAATGGCGAAACTGCCCCGCAACACAGTTCATGCTCCGAGCAACACACTGAAGAAGGACGGTTCGCAGAACACATTGTTCGGACTTCTGTTTGAAGGCAACCAGAACTGCTGCCTGATTGAAACCGCTCCGCAGATACCGGCTACTCCCGTAACTCCCAAACCGGAGCCGGAAGTTCACAAGACCGCAGACATGTTTGAGGACGATCAGGAACTGAAAGAGCAAGCCCGGCTGGCACGCCTCAAAAAAGACGAGGAGGAAAAAGAAGCCCGGGCAGCTGCCAAGGAAGCCGAAAGACTCCGCAAGCAGAAGGAAAAAGAAGAGAAAGAAAGACGGAAGAGAGAAGCCGGTCCCAGCTGGATTCAACGCAAGATCGACTCCCTGACAAAGGAAATCTTCTCTGACGACGATATGAAATAAATTCAAAATTCAATAATATGGACGAGATAGTACAATTCGATTTCCCGACCGACTCACCTAAGATCATCAAAGTGATTGGTGTAGGTGGCGGTGGCGGTAACGCTGTGAACCACATGTACCGGGAAGGCATACATGACGTAACGTTCGTTCTCTGCAACACGGACAACCAGGCATTAGCCGAGTCACCCGTTCCGGTGAAACTGCAACTGGGCCGTAGCATCACACAAGGACTTGGAGCCGGCAACCGTCCCGAACGGGCACGCGACGCCGCCGAAGAAAGTATTGACGATATCAAAGAACAGTTGAACGACGGCACCAAGATGGTATTCATCACTGCCGGAATGGGAGGAGGAACCGGAACCGGAGCCGCCCCTGTCATCGCCCGCATTGCGAAGGAGATGGATATTCTGACAGTAGGTATTGTCACCATTCCATTTATTTTCGAAGGAGAAAAGAAAATCATTCAGGCACTGGACGGCGTCGAACGTATCGCCCAGCACGTAGATGCCTTGCTGGTCATCAACAACGAACGCCTGCGCGAAATATATGCCGACCTTACCTTCATGAATGCTTTCGGCAAAGCTGATGACACGCTTTCCATCGCAGCAAAAAGTATCGCCGAGATTATCACCATGCGTGGTACGGTGAATCTGGACTTTGCCGATGTGAAGACCATCCTGAAAGATGGTGGTGTAGCCATTATGAGTACCGGATTCGGAGAAGGAGAAAACCGTGTCACTAAAGCAATCGACGATGCCCTGCACTCTCCGTTGCTGAACAACAACGACATCTTCAACGCCAAAAAGGTAATGTTGAATGTGTCCTTCTGCCCCACATCCGAACTGATGATGGAAGAGATGAACGAGATACACGAGTTCATGAGCAAGTTCCGCGAAGGAGTAGAAGTTATATGGGGTGTCGCAGTAGACAATTCTCTGGATACCAAAGTGAAGATCACCGTACTGGCAACCGGTTTTGGTGTAGAAGACGTGCCGGGTATGGACACACTCCACGAAGCACGCAGCCAGGAGGAAGAAGAACGCCAGCTGCAGCTTGAAGAAGAGAAGGAGAAGAACAAAGAACGTATCCGCAAAGCATACGGTGAAAGCGCCGGCATCGGAAAGAAGAGCTTGCGCAGCCGCCGTCATATCTACATCTTCAATACCGAGGATCTGGACAATGACGACATCATCGCCATGATAGAGGAATCTCCTACTTACACGCGCGATAAAACGAAGCTATTGAAGATTAAAACAAAAGCGGCTCTCGAAGAGGAAGTTGCCATGGAAGAGGCAACGGACAATGACGGTGTAATCACTTTTTAAATGAAGAATGAAGAACTAAGAATGAAGAATGTAAGATTCATACTGTTTGGTTCTTCCTCTGCTTTTGTAGATTGTAAATAATTAAATTGTAAATATCATTATGGATTTATTTGACAAAGTCAGCGAAGACATTAAAAACGCAATGAAGGCAAAAGATAAAGTTGCCTTGGAGACTTTAAGAAACGTAAAGAAATTCTTCATCGAAGCTAAAACAGCTCCGGGAGCTAACGATACACTGACAGACGAAGCAGCCTTGAAAATCATTCAGAAACTGGTGAAACAAGGTAAGGACTCTGCCGAAATCTATATCGGACAGGGACGTCAGGATTTGGCTGACGGAGAACTTGCACAGGTTGCCGTAATGGAAGCTTATTTGCCCAAACAAATGACTGCTGAAGAACTGGAAGCTGCATTGAAAGAAATCATTGCAGAGACAGGCGCAACCAGCGGAAAAGATATGGGTAAAGTGATGGGAGTAGCTTCCAAGAAGTTGGCAGGACTTGCAGAAGGCCGTGCTATTTCTGCGAAAGTAAAAGAGCTGTTGGGATAACCCTTCACCACTCCTCTGGAAACTAAAAATACTTTTTAGTCTCACGGTCTCATTCCTTTTGAGATAAGCCGTAGATAATCAGCAACATAAAGAGTGAGAGATCCTTTTCAAACAGGTATCTCTCACTCTTTTCTTCGTTAAAATAGTTATTTTTCACGTATCTCTCATTGTTTTTAGGGGTATCTCTCATTCAGTTTCAATTCATTTCTCACGGGTTTACGATCTATTCATTACCAACACTCCAGTTATGTACCGCTATTCTGAGTTTAATTGACTGATTCTTTATATATTATACTGCCTATAGCCTTCTCTTTTGATACCTATATCTGCATGTTTTCTAACCGACATCTTCATCGTTCCACCCGGGTGGAATGAACTGTCTACTACTGTGACACGATCAGTTCACCTAAGTGCAATGATCGTATCATCTAGGTTGGACGATGAAGATATCGGTTAGATAATATGATAATACCAGTTGAAAGACAGGAGAACATAGGATCATTTGCATCTAAAAGAATGGCAAACAATAACTTCTTTACCATAAAACAAGATAAGGACAACCAATCGTTGCCCTTATCTGAAGTTACTTAATTTATAAAACCACCAATTTCACATCAAATTACAAGAATAAAGACGTAATAAATAGCATTATATAAATTAAATTCCTACTTTTGCAACAATATGAAGGTAATATACCTGCTTTGACAACAGGCAAAACATACTTTTTGAGGAGCATCTACAACGAACTAAATTACGACAAACAGATGAAAAGCAGTACATTGATAACTATCCTATCTACATTCTTATTAGTAGGATGCAGCAAACAGCAATCCGCTTTGGACAAACGACTTGATGAAGTAGAGAGAATTATAGAAGTAAACCCAGACAGTGCTTCAATCTTACTGGAAAATATACCATCTCCGGAAAAACTGGACGACAAGACTTTTGCACGCTGGTGCATGCTATCGGGTAAAGTCACTGATAAAATCTTTAATGTTCTATTGCCATCTTATCAATTCGAGCGGGCTAACGCTTGGTATTCATCCTACGGCAAACCTAAAGAACAGGTACAAATCTTAATTTATTGGGGACGTTCCCATGCAAATGATGGGGATTATGACAAGGCGATGTCTATATATACTAATGCGTTAGAGATTGGTGAAAAGAATAAGCTCTACAACTTAGTTGGATATACATATAGCTATATGGGTGACTTATATACAGAAAAAGCCATGCGAACAGAAGCTATCGCAAAATATGAGATGGCTGCCGACTATTTCAAAGAAGGAAATAATACTGATAGCTACGTTTGTGCTCTAAGAGACATGGGACGCGAATACGCATGCATTGATTCGATATCCCGTGCCCTTGGAATTCTGATTATGGCAGACTCTATAGCCGAGGCTTCAGAGGATAAAGATGTAAAAGCTTCAATCGAAAACACCCTGGGCAACATCTATGTAATGCAAAACAAATACGATAAAGCCAAAAAGTTCTTTTATAAAGCACTGGAAGGAAGAAACAAAATGCCAAATTACATAGCACTAATTGGCTTATATATCGCATCCGACTCCTTAAAACAAGCCAAAGAACTTCTGTTAAGAATTCCACAAGATGATTTTGACTATACATATAGCATCAAAAATTTATATTATCAAATCTATAAGTCAGAAGGGAATTATAAAGAAGCACTTACAAATTTGGAAGAATACACAGAAATAGTAGATTCCTTAATTTATGCAGACGGTCAGTCAAAAATACTGGATATAGAAGCCAAGTATAACAACTTGAAAATAGAGAAAGAAGTCATTAGCCTAAAAAACAAAGAACAAAGTTATATCATCGTTTTAATTATCTGCATTTCAGCTCTACTATTCATGATAATGGGATATCTGTTATTTCGAAAAAGAGCGAAAGAAAAAATACAAAATCAACAGGCTGAATTGAGCAATATAAAAACTGATTTATATAATCTTAAACTTGAACTGGAAAAGAAAAAAATAATATTAAACAACCTCAAAGAAAAAGATGAAAATTATGATCAGCTGCAAGAAGACATCATTCGTTTATCAGCCAATTATAGAAAACTACAGAATAAACTACTAGTAGATTCACCTCTATACAAACAACTAACAAAATTGGGTAATCAAAACATACCGGGAAATGGTGAATCCCTCATCACTGAAGAACAATGGAAAGCCATTACAAATGAAATAACAACTATATATCCTGAACTTTATAATTATATATATAGCTTAGATCCGAACTTGCCGGAAGAAGATTTTCAATATTGCTGTTTATACCTTTTTGGATTCGATACCAATACAGAAGCAAAACTATTAAATATTGCTACCAATTCCGTAAGTAGAAAGCGTTCCAGACTTAAACAGAAACTAAATATCATATTACCGACTAATTCTTCATTATACGAATATTTGATTAAGAATATGCATTAATATCCATATTTTATAGAGATATTACCAATGTCATGTTCACAGTCCATATCTAAATCATAAAGTACTGATTATCAATAATAGTTTGTCCATATCAAAACTAGCATTTCTCTTTTTTGCTCTCTCAAATCTCAATAACTTTGCAGAAAACATTTAAAGATATGAGAAAGCTAAGTATCACATTATTATTAATTGCCCTTTCATTCATGACGATGGAGGCCAATATTTTATCAAGCCACAGAGGCAAGTCTATACAACTGAAAATATGGGATCACCTTAAGAAAGACATTGTTTTCATACCCATAGAAGCCGTTCAAGAAGGTGGCAATATCGAAGTGCAGTTCTTTGAAAAATCGAGCGAGCCAGTCACCTTCCAAGTTAAAGACAAGAATGGAAACATCGTATTCCAAGACATGGTGATTCCTGATAAACAGGAAATCTATAAAATAGACTTAGACGGTTTTAAAGCCGATCAATATGAACTATTCTATATAGAAAAAGATGTGGCTTTCATTGGAGAGTTTGAGATTGAGTAGACATCGACCCATATAAAGACAATAATTCATTTGTCCTTTTATGGTAACAATCATATTAATCCGTTAAAAATAATATTTATGAAAAACATTTCTAGATTTTTAGTAGTGTTATGTTGCAGCGCACTATTTTTATCCTCATGTGATAATGAAATTGAAAGCGAGATTCAATCTTCGGCAGAAGAATTAGTTGCATCCGCAGAGACAAAGGCACTGCCAGTCGATAGCCTTGAACCACTTAAAATGACAGACGAGTTAAAGGCATTAAAAGAAAGAATGGATGAACTAAAGAAAGCTAAAACTAGAGCTATTTCTAACAATTATGGTCAATACCTTTCAGAAAATATGTGGGCTATCCGAGAATTACCTATTTCATTTATGATTGATGGAGGGTTTCTTAGTGGTGTGAACAAAGGAACAAGTGTCTCTTTTTATCATCCACGCACAGGAAACCCAAGTATATCAGAAAAATTTTACATAAAAGTTCCCGCATCAATAATCGGAATCCCCTATTTAATTTATTCCAAGGTTACCGATACTCCTTTGGCTGTAGGTCATTATGCCAGCAATCCAGACCATAAAGTCGTGCTAATCATGAATACTGATTCCCCAGGAGAACCTTCAGCTTCTTGGAATATTATACCCGCAACTAATATGCCAGGAAAGTACGTTATTCAAAGTGAATCGTATATCGGACAAGGAAGTGGCGGTTGGTGGGATGTTTTCAACTATGCGGTTGAAGCACAAGGAACCATTGTGGGTTACAGTCAATATTCGCAAAAGGCGGAACAAGAGTTCACCATCACTCCTGATGCTCCATTCACTCTAAAAAAACTTGAATTTATTAATCCATATTCAGCTACCGTAGTTCAAAGAGAAAATGTATCTATCCAGCAAGCAACCACAAATGTTTCATTCCAAGAAAAACGGGATAATCTGAAGTTCACTAAAGAAATGAAAGACTATTCTTCTTTTGAAGAAGAAAAAGGTATTGCATTTCAAGTCCCTGCATCGGACCTAGAATTTGCACTCCCCACCGTAACATTAGGAGAAATAGACCTAGTACCTAATAATAAAGTTCCTGTTGATACTAAATATGAGCCCGGTATCCGCAAAACAGTACTGAAAACATTATATAAGGAGATCCCTGTAGCAGTTAAACCGCGTACAAAGCTCACACTGACATATTATTTTAAAGCTTATGATGTATCAGTAGATTATGTCGCTACTATCGAATATTTTAATGAAAAAGATAAAGAGATCAGAGAAGCTAAACTACCTGGACGTTGGAGCGGAAGAATATATGTTGATGAAATCGCCGAACCTGATTATGAAGAAGTAAACCTAGATACTCAACGAAGTATAAAAGGGAAAGCTAACATCAAAAACGTTACTCAATCATCACCACTCACTTTTTAAATTATATACAATATGAAGAAGTTATTTATATTCCTATGCATAATATTGTTCACAATATCATGTACTAATGAAGAGGAAGCAGGCAATTACACTCCGATAGATAATCAAGGTAATTCCACATCAGAAATCATTTTGCAAGAACGTGACCCAAGTTTACCAAGAGTTTGGGCGAAAAAGCCAGCCCAAAGAGTCACTACACGAGCATCTTTCACCGATGCTACAGATTTCCTTGGATGCTCTTATGCAGTAGAAAATGGAACTTCTATTATCGGTGATTTCGCTAACGCAAAATACCCAGTCGTCAATATGAAGAAGTTACTTGAAAGGTATCCTTCATATATCAATCCCAAAGAACTAAGAAGAACAGAGACAAAGGCTTTATCTTATTCTGATTTCGATCGTTTAGAGAAGAATAAATCTTTCACTAAAACAGTAAAGTCCGGGTTTTCTCTAAATCTTGGTCCATTCAAGTTTGGCAGGGAAAAGACCATTAAAGAAACTTTTATCCATAATACAGACGACAGTGAAAAGGTAGTACATGGAGAATTGAGTATAGAAGTTGTCAACGGAATGTTAAACTTGCAAACAGTGCCCAGTGCATTAAGAAGAATTGCAGCGGATTATTTAGATGAGTTATTCGTAGATGCTCTTTATAATTCGTCTATGGTGGAATTAATGCAGAGTTATGGAGAATTTGTTTTAACCGGCTACTACACAGGTGGACGCGCTTCAGCACTATTTTATGGAGTTGACACAAATAGTATACAGTTCGACAGTAAAGAAAAAGATATGGATGTAGCGATAAATGCATCTTATGAATGGAAAAATAAAAATCCAGCAACTCCAAGCGATACAATTCATTCTGCCTCAGGAAATCTATCTATTGGAACAAAGAGAGAAAACTCACAAACAATAACCGAGAAATTCTCCGCATTATCATACTCCATTAAAACTCTTGGCGGAGCATATGGTTACAGCGTTTCAACTCCACCTTATGATATAACGAGCTACTCTATTGATTTGACCTCTTGGTTGCAATCGTTAAACGATCCCAAAACACATACTATGATTGATCTGCAAGATGGTGGCCTATACCCCATATCCGATTTCATTTTGGAAGAGAACTTTAAACAAAGGTACAACGATACCCACATGGATTTTCAATATCAAGAGAGCCTTGAAGAACCATATATAGAGATCATAAAAATGTATGTTCGCAAAAGCAGTTCGGGAGAAAAGTTATATGATATTGTTCCTGTACTCAATACAAGACAAGGAGATAAACTTATATTCTCAAATCCAGATGCCGCTAACCAATCTGACGCAGAATTAAGAACAAACAGCATTTCCTCAACATTTCTCACCAAGAGCAATGCGATAAAAGAAGAAAAGAGCAAATACTATCAATTGAAAATTAAAGCTGATCCTAATAAAACAATAAATCCAATTATACAGACTACGTTATCATTCCAAATAAACAATGTGGATGAAAAAGGTATGTACAAATTTAAAAATACCAATACTAACATCTGGTATATATACAATCCGACATCGATGTACTGCTTTGCATACTATGATGATGACTATATTCCTGATGCATATGGAATATTGGATTGGGTGAACAGCATTCCTATTAAGACAGTTTCTATGACAACTCTATATCAGAGATACAAAATATATGGATTGTAGTAACAATAAGCAGTATTAATATTCCTAATAAATGTAAGCTTTATTAGGAATATTAATAATAAACCATTAACTTTATTCAGACTTAATAAATAACTACCATGAATACAATCAAAACAATTCTATTATTATCCTTTAGCATCCTATTCTTTAGCTGTAGTGACGAAGAAGATAAGAAAACAGAAAAATTTATCTTTAGCGCAAGCGAATTAAAACAAACTGAATGGAAAGGAGACATTTTTTATTTAGGAAATGGAGAAGTAGACTTAAAAGGAACAATAAAATTCGTCTTTTATACAGAAAGCGAAGGAGTTTGTGAGTACAAACTTGATTATAACATTGACCCTGAGATAATAAGTTTTGAATATGAGATTAGTGATAAATTTATGTATATTGATGGGCCTCTTCCTATTCATGGAAATTGGATACTACAAAAATACAATGGAGATTTGTTAGAAATTGCAGATAGCAAAGTTGCCCTTACAGATTCTCGAATAATAAAATTAAAAAGGGTCAATTAGCCTAATCATTCTTTCTATTGCGTTATTAACTACAAATCCAAGCAAACAGTTTGGGAATAATAGTTTTGCATCTGCCTCACGGCAAATGCAGCATTTCTTTTGATACTTTAAAATCATCTTATTAAAAAATAGAATTCTCAGCAAATAATCATCAATCATAAAATAAAATGACATGAAGCAATATTATATTCTCGCAACAATAATAATTTTAATAATATCATTTGGATCCTGTACAAATGACATTGAGAATCCCGATATTATTCCAATAGATAAAGGACAAAAAACAGGAGACAACATTATAATTCAAAAAAGAAATCCAAAGCTTCCCCTAATAAAGAAGTTCATATTAAGCGAGTCACAAACTAGAGGTAGTATTTCAAGCGAAAATGGTACCTTCCTTGGATACAGTTATAAAATACAAAATGGGGGGGTATATACAAGGATGCATAAATAGTTTAGGCTTTCCAATAATAGACATTGACTCTATAAGAAAATATCGCCCTTCTGATTTGCAAGAGAAACTAATAATTGCAACAGAGATGAATATCTTCACTTATAATAATCTCGACAAATATATGTATGATTCAAGAATTGGCAAAAAAATATCATCTGAGTTTACTTTCAATCCTAACGTTTTTGCAACAGGAAAAAAAGAAGCAATCACAAGGTTATTCGGTAATATAGAAAAAGCCACTTATGGTGAACTCGAAATATCTTTTATAAACGGGCAATCCACATTAAATCATTTATCAAGTTCAAAAATACGGTATATAAGCCAATTTCAGAATCATCTCTTTACACAGATCCTGTATAATGTCCCAATGACATCCATACTTAACGAATTTGGTGAATTCATACTAACAGATTATTTTACAGGAGGAAAGGTTCATGCTTTATTTGCAAGCAAAGCCAAAGAAGGGACAACCGCTCAAAAAAAGAAGTTGACATGCATGCTTCTATAAACGCCTCAGTAATTAACCAAAATAACGCCTCTGGTATTAATTTTGGTTTCAACGGCTCCAACTTTGACGTAACAACAACCTTTAAAGGTGCAGAGACATTTTTAGATATGAAGACATTTGGAGGAGGTCAGAACGTTGCTATAAATACAAAAGTTTCTAATATCAATATAGACTTAACACCATGGAGATATTCATTAAAAGACATGGCTAATAATACAATGATAGATATAGCAGACAATAGCCTGTATCCCCTATCAGCCTTTGTGCTTGAACAAAATTTTAAACAGCGCCTTGACGATACTTTCAATGAGATACTACCTGCAAACAAAGAGCTAGTGCCTCCACGTATTGAAATCGTGAGAGTTTTCGCTCGTTCAACACCTTCCAATGAAGCTCTTTATGATGTAGCTGCTGTTTTAGTTACAAGGCAAACAGATAGAATAATATTGAGCGACGGTATAGTATCTTCCGCTACAGATGAAGAACTGAAAAAAAATGAAAACAATGAAGTTTTCATGCAGAAAGTAGAAAAAATAGCAACTGAAAAATCCAAGTTATTTAGTTCTGACATAGAAATATCATATAATAAAGATACTAAACTGAATCCTGCTTTAAAATCACCATTATGTATAGAACTAACAGAATTTAATGAAAGAAACTTTTATAGATTTTATAATGAAAAGACTAATATTGAATATATTTACGATCCTGCTGCTGATCTTTGCTTATCATATTACATTAATAAAGGAGACGATAGTATCTTAGATATCTATGGCATTAGAAATTGGGTAGAATCGTTACCTGAAAAGAAAATATCAATAACAACATTAGCAAATTCATATAAAATCATTGGATTATAAATAGTAATAGTACCTATTATATAGTTCTGATTATATTTATACTGTCGGGTGGTACAGGAAATGTATTTGAGCGTTTTATTAACGGATTTGTTACAGATTATATAAGATTAAATATTCCATATTTTACATATTTCAATTTAGATGATGTTTTTGTAATTTTTGGTATTACATTATTTATCTATCAAAGTATAAGAAACAACAAAATGATTGGTAAAATATACTCTTTATAATTTCTATTTTTAATACATATCAATAGTCAATCAAATTAATTTCAAAGAATGAAAACTTACATTTTAGTTGAACCAAATAAAGGAGATAAACAAATGAGACTGTCAATATTAACATTTTGCATATTCGTTATAAGCTGTTCGAATGGGGATGGTCCCACTACTCATACCGAATCCATTGAATTAAGTACTTATTCCGTGCATCTTTTAGCTGGTGAGCAACGTATCGTAAACATATTATCTCAATTAGACAATTTTGGAATGGGATATTACGGCTTACAGTCAGAAAATCCCGAAATCGCAACGGCAATATGACAAACAAGATATATAATGCTTTTGTACTTTTAATCATTATAGGTTTATGCTTTTATTCTTGTAATGACGATGAGAAGCAAAAAGAAGAATATAAAACCATGATCCTAAAAGTCGCAGCTTATAGAGATTATTATGTTGCACCGGGACATGATATTACCACCGATATATTGGGCTATGTTGTTACGGATGAAAGCAACAAGACATACGTCATCGAAACAATCAAAGGTTTTGAAGATGAGTATGAAGAAGGATATGAGTTCGTGATTAAAGTCAAAGCTGTGAACAAGAATCAAGGTGAACCTGTACAAGATCTATTGGGATATTATTATTATCTATTGGAAGTCTTAAGCAAGGAGAAAGTTTAAGACGCTGATGAGAAAACTGGTTATATCAAAATAATTCCTCTATGAATGAACAGTAGGGAGTGATAGCTTTTTATCACTCCTTTATTAGATTATTCTTTTTTTATTGTAATATTGCATAATCATAAATAACAGAATGTCGACAGATATTCATCTACATAAAGAAACCATTAATTAGAAAGATATGAGACTGCATAAAACTAAACTATTATATGTTCTATTCACACTTTTCATTTTAATTGGCTGCAAAGAGAGCACTGATACACCGCCATTTATTTTTAATTGTAAAGTGAAACTTATCAATGAAGACGGAAGTTCACCTTTGCAGGAAAATAAAGATAAAATAAATCAGATTACAGTGAACCTGCTAAGCCCCATTAACAAGGACACTCAAATTACTGACATATCCTATCTTACATATTACAACTGTCTCAATATACAAGTTAGAGAATGGGAAGCCTGTATCAAACACAAGGGTAATTATGAACAAGAGTATATTTTAGAAATCCAATATCCTGAAGAAATCCGCAAAGAAAAAGATACAATCAAAATAAAGTATCAATTCAAGAATGCCCGTCCATCTATTGTTGAAGCTCATTATAATGATATAAGAGCAACAGATACAAGTGTGAACGATGTCACTTTTGAAATTGAGAATTAGAATTGGTATGAGAAACTATCCCATAATATATGAAATAGTTATCCATTCATCGTCTATCATGAAATCTATATCCAACTCCTAACATCAGATTATTGGGGTCTTTAAACTTGCTCAACTGATATCCCACATGTAGAAATAAATGACGGGTAACATAAGTTTTGAGAGCCAGAATCTGATAGAAACCTTCCGTATCATCGCCACTGTAGATCAGGTTTCGTCCGATGCCGACATTGATTGAGAAAATGGGCATTACCAATTCTGCCCGAAGCGACAACCCCACCGCAAATTGTTCGCGGAATGGAGGACGGTGAAACTTTATATCGTCCCCATAAGTTCCTACTAGCTTATAGTCCTTAATATTGGCACTCTCGTCAAATTGCGCATCTGCGGAAAGTCCTGCCCGGAAATAGTTATTGAAATTATACATCGGGGCAAAATTGAGACCAACGATTCCGAACGAACCGGGAACCAAAGTGGGTATCCCTTCTTTGACGAATCCTCTTTTGCGAGTGGCGCCGTATACCAACAAGTCGTAGCTGACGTGTGGCTTTATGTAAAGACGTTTGGGAGCAATTGCTCCGGACGCCTTATCTTCGGCATTAAAGGTACGTACAATGCCGACTCTCCCTCCGATAGTATTGAGACCTCCATTGGGATAACGCGTATTTCCATTGGAGAAATGAGTGAAGTCCACACCTGCTGCAAGTTTCCACTGTGGATAAAACTGCCAGTTCAAGACAAAGCCCAAATTGATATACGCATTGATTTTAGAACCGATAGCATCATTGTACCAATTGCTGTGTTCGTCATATTGTTTCCAACCGAAAGAAGCACCGAAATTCCACTCATAATCCAACGATAAACGGGATGAAAACCGTACAATAGGTGCCCCTTGAAAAGCATATACCGCCACCGGATTTCCCAGTTCAGCGGAATTATAAAATGTATTATGCGAAACACCGATACCTTGATAAGCATGAGGATACAACCTCCCCAAATAGGAATCTTTGCTGAACTGGAAAGCATACTTCAAATGCAGGGAAAGTGACCGGTCAATTTTCTGCCGTTGTGCATTATCGCCTTCGAGGAAACTGTTTGTCGGAGCCACATAGCCCGGACGCACATCAAAACCTATCTGATGGATGAGAGCATGGCTGGTGCTGTCATTCTGTTGTCGGACAGGTTTCACTACTGTCTGAGCGTCCAATTTGTTGCCGACTGCTGAGAGCAGCAGCAAGCAGATTATATACAGAGACCGTCTGGTATTCATATTTCTAATCATTTGATATTCTCGCGTGCTATGTAACATTTTCCGGGCATTTTACTTTGTAACGTACCGGTTATAGTGCGCTGTCTCCCATTCTTAGGGTGAACAGCATAAAGGGTGTACTCTGTTTCGAACCACTCACATTCTAACAGCATAATGATACGTTGGGTAGTATTAGGCGGGATAGAAATCTCCTTCTTCTCCGTATCAGGGAAAGGCAAAGGCAGTGCCTGCTGCTCAGACGTATATTGCGCCTGTACACCGTTCATTCCCAACCATTCATTTTCCATGCTTGGTATCTCTACTGTCGGATGATCTCCTCCCAATAGCCGGAAAGCCTCAGGGTCATCGCTTTTGAACACCACCTCATGGTGGGCATCCTTGTAAGGGAACAACAGGCATGGATAGGGAATATCCCAATAATTAGATTGTATGAAACTCTTTGTTTCTTCCAATCTCCATTCATGAGAATACGCGTTTAAAGAATAAGTGATATGATCGAACACATATCTGTCCGATGGAGTTATTTCAACATATATCTCTTGCGATTCATAATCATTGCTCACTACAAGCATGAATCTAAAGTAGTCGTTGCGGACGTTTTCGCCCACTGTGATCTTTAGTTCTTTGGGGTTACTGCGTTGAATAATGAAATCGGTCAGTTTTTCATTGCATACAATTTTACCTAATCCTTTTAGGTAGACATCCTGGTTTTTCATTATCAGATTGTCGTCGGCATCATAAACTTCATATTGATGGGTAAAGTCACTATCGTAAGTATACATCCAAACCAAATCCCAATTGGAGGATGCAAAACGAATAGTTACAGCATCACCATTCCCATCCAAAGTAAATTCGGAATCGGAAATCCGGAAATCGTCGACAAATACATCATCGTTGCACCCATACAGAACTAAAAAGATGAGAATATATGCCGCTAAATTTGTGAATATTTTCATATTAGTTAATAGCTAGTCATTTTGTTGACGACAAAAGTAATATATATTTTTAGAAGAGTGTTATTATCTACCCTCTTTTAGTTGCCACATAAAGGAAAATAAACTATTTTTGTTCTCAAGATAAAAGAGGGAGCAATTATGGATGCAGCAATAAAGAAAATACCTTATGGGATGACAGATTTCGAGAGAATAATTCTTGAAAACTATTATTATGTAGATAAAACACAATATATCGCCAAAATAGAAAAAGTGACCTCCTTCTTCTTCTTTGTCCGCCCACGTCGCTTTGGTAAGAGCCTTTTCCTAAATATGCTCGGTCTATACTATGACATTAACAAAAAAGATCGGTTTGAGGAAATATTTGGCAATCTTTACATAGGCAAGCATCCTACGCCTGATCGCAACAAATATCTGGTGCTTACACTCAATTTCAGTAGTGTAGCCGCCAATATGGATCGTTTGGAAGAAACATTCAACACCTATTGAAAAATCGTAATGGATGGATTTGCAGAACGAAATGCTCATCTGTTAGGGAAAGAAGCCGTCGAAAAGCTACATGAATTAAAAACAGGAGATGCCTTATTGGGATCACTGTGTCAAAGCGCCCAAAACAAGGGACAAAAGATATATCTGATCCTCGATGAATACGATAATTTTGCCAACAATATTCTGGTAGATTATGGCAATGAGCGTTATCGCAGCATCACTCATGGCAGCGGATTCTTCCGTAGCTTCCTTAAAGTGGTAAAAGACTATTCAAGTTCAGTGATCGAGCGCATCTTCTTGACAGGCGTAAGCCCCGTAACAATGGATGATCTCACCAGCGGATTCAACATTGCGGATAATTATAGCAGTTCACCTATCTTTAATAATATGATGGGATTCAATGAACAAGAAGTACGCACTCTAATCGATTATTACAAAAGTTACCGAGAACTACCGCATACTACAGATGAATTAATAACCATCATGAAGCCATGGTATGACAATTACTGTTTCGCCATAAAAGCACTAAAGGAACCGTCTATGTATAATTCAGATATGGTGCTCTATTTCATGAATCATTATATGCTGAATGAGGATATCCCTGACAATATGCTTGATGCCAATATCCGCACCGACTACAACAAGCTGCGCCACCTCATCCACGTTGACAAAACTTTCGGTGAAAATGCAAGTGTCGTACAAGAGATCGTAGAAAAAGGTGCTACTACCGGAATTATTGCAAATAGTTTTCCAACCGAAGACATTATCAAACCAGAAAATTTCAAAAGTCTGCTCTACTATTACGGTATGCTAACCATCAGCGGAATGGAAATGGGCGAGCCTGTACTGAGTGTCCCCAACTGGGCAGTACGCGAACAACTCTACGGTTACATGGCAGACATCTACAAAGATTCTGCCGACTTATACCTGGAAACAGATAAGCTGGTAGACCGAATGAAGCGAATGGCATACAAAGGAGAATGGGAGAATTGCTTCACATACATTGCCGACCGCTTGAACGCCCAAAGCAGTGTTCGCGACTTCATAGAAGGTGAAGCTTATGTAAAGACCTTTATTTTGGCTTACCTCGGATTGACACATTATTATATCGCCCGCCCCGAATATGAGAGCAACAAAGGGTATGCGGATATCTTTCTGCAACCTCGGCTGCTACAACTTCCCGACATGGTATACAGCTACTGCATCGAAGTGAAATATGCAAAACGAGATGCTTCCGACACCGAGATAGAAAAGTTGCTGTCCAATGCCAAAACACAGCTAAAACAGTATGCAGCAAGCGAATGGATTCAGCAAGACAAAGGAACTACAGAATTAAAGAGTATCGCATTAGTATTTCAAGGTTGGAAATTGGTGAAAGTAGAAGAAGTATAAAAAGACTAGTCAAACAATTCTTTCAGTACATCCAGAGATTTCAACGCAGGAAAATCCGGTAAATGCAGACGATAATAATCATTCATAATCGTCAAACAACGAGTGCGTTCTGAACGGCTCATGCCAAATAAGTGCATTGTCTCATAATTCATACGCATCAGCTGGCGAAGGCGTCCCGCCTCGTCGGGATTAATATAAGAAGAATGCAACTGCGGACGGGTGGAAGTGAAACAAGCATTCAGCAAATCAAAATAATCGCCGGTGTGATAATCTTCCAGGTTCGGATACAGCCCCAGGAACCGGGAAAGGCGCATCAGAAAAACCAGATGAAAATTGGCAAACCCTTCACGACACTCATCCAGCCAAATGACGGAATGCTGCAAATAGGCGAACAGCGGACGGTTCTCTGCTTCTTCACGGACCGCACGATACAGAAACTCTGCCAGAAAAAGTGCCATCGAAGATTTGTACGGATCATAAGGAATAGAAGTGAAAGGATAAAAGGACTTTGCCTCTTTCACCCGGTAGAGTGTGGCATTCGGACGGTAGTCCGCCTCAAACTCGATAAAAGACAAGGGCTGGAAAAGCACTGACTTGACTGCTGACTTCCGCGAACGGGGGACGGGAACCAGAAAAGAAGTCCTGCCGGATAACTCCGTGTACATATCTACAATGATAGAAGTATCATTATATTTAAGCGTATGTAGAACTATTCCTTTCGTCTTTTGCAGCATAACGTGCTCCTCTTTTTATCATTCCGGAACAAAACTACAAAAAAATGTCTGGCAATTGAGAGCTTTTTAGAGGCGTTAACAACAAAAAAGATTGCTATTTTTGTTATACTCCCTGAATAACAAGTAAATATAAACAAGAACATGAAAAGAAAAAGTAATAAAAACAGCTTTATCGGATGCGCAAAAGCATACATCCGAAGTCTTCAAGAAGAAGGCCGTTACTCGACGGCACATGTATACAAAAACGCAATTCTTTCATTTACAAAGTTTTGTGATACTCCCGATGTGGCATTCGGGCAAGTCAACCGCGATAACCTGAGAAGGTATGGACAGTATCTTTATGACTGCGGATTGAAACCAAATACCGTATCGACTTATATGCGTATGCTGCGCAGTATCTACAACCGGGGCGTCGAAGCAGGCACTGCCCGTTTCATTCCCCGACTGTTTCGTGATGTATTCACCGGAGTAGATGTCCGCCAGAAGAAGGCGCTGCCCATCAACGAGCTGCACATGCTGCTCTACAAAGCGCCCAAGTCCAGACATCTGTGTCGTACACAAGCAATAGCACGACTGATGTTTCAGCTCTGCGGCATGCCGTTTGCCGACTTTGCACATCTGGAGAAATCTGCATTGACACACGGAGTACTGAGATATAACCGTATAAAGACGGGCACTCCCATGAGCGTTGAAATACTGGAAGCAGCCCAAAAGACAATCAACGGACTGCGCAACAATGAATCTTCCGCCGGCGATTATCCGGATTATCTGTTCGACATAATGAAAGGAGATAAAAAAAGGAAAGAAGAGGCAGGATATAAGGAATATCAGTCGGCTCTCAGACGTTTCAACAATCAGTTGAAGAGCCTCTCCAGAGAATTGCGCATCAAATCGCCCGTCACTTCATACACCATCCGGCATTCCTGGGCAACAAGCGCCAAATATCAGGGAATCCCTATCGAAATGATCAGCGAATCATTGGGACATAAATCGATAAAAACCACGCAAACTTATCTGAAAGGCTTTGGACTGGAAAAACGGACAGAAGCGAATAAATTGAATTGTTTTTACGTAGAGAACTATCTTACAGGCAAATAGAGAGAGAGACAAGCTATTGAATATAAACAAATTACCTTATCTATTACTTCTTAGGTAACGGAAATAAATACAGCGCAAAGATATAGAAAAAGAACATCATACTCCAAATTAATTATACATTATTTTACTCCCTTTCTTTCAAAAAAAATAAAAAAGAATACAGGAGCATGAATTATATCTGTTTCATGTTCCAGACCGCTATTGTATCTGCCGGACTGTTTTTCAGCCGAAAACTCATATATACACTTTATAACTCAAAGACCGCTGCCTTTTTTACTTCTTTCCCCTCCACATACCGGTCACAAAACCGGATTTCCGTTACCTAAGAAGTAACAGAAACACATAAACAAAAGATTATGACACACAAACCCAATAGTAATAAAAAAAGGATATTGCCGATCAGCAGCATGAAGGGACTCACACCAGTCTTAAAATGCATGTTGGCAAGCATCCTCCTTTCCTGTCTTCTGCCCGCTTCCAGTCTATACGGGCAAAAGATAGCTGTCAAGAGCAATCTTCTCTACGACCTCACAACCACATTCAACATAGGGGGAGAGATAAGATGCGATGATACGCATACGCTCAGTCTCTCCGTCAACTACAATCCCTGGAACTTCGGAGGAAATAAAAAGATGAAGCATTTCATGCTCCAGCCGGAATACCGCAAATGGTTTAGCGGAACGTTTATGGGAAGTTATATCGGCTTTCAGGTTCATTATGCCCTGTTCAACTTTGGCGGTATGCTCCCCTGGGGATTCGGGAACGGTAAAATGCTGGGAATCGAAAACAAGCAGATTGCCAACAATCGGTATCAAGGCAATCTGGCAGGCTTCGGCATCTCCTACGGTTATCAATGGATGATCAGTCCGCAATGGAATCTGGAAGCAGGACTCTCACTGGGATATGCCCACCTCAACTACAAACGTTACGGACAACCCGAAGGCGCCGCCTTCATAGAAAAGTCCCACTGCAACTATTGGGGCCCCACGCAGATAGGAATATCACTCGTATATTTCATTCAGTAAATCAATTAAATCACAACATAACATGAAAACGAAAGCATTCATCTTTTTCAGTCTATTGATATGCAACTTGCTCCCGGCACAGAACGTTAAGCTGGATATCGTCCCTCACTTCTTCGGTGTCCGTGCAGATTCATTGCTTCTGGCCATGGATATTTCAATCCATATAGACGACATGGATTCCAAAAGTGCCTTTATGCTGACACCCGTACTGACCAGCCAGGAGAAAAAAGTGCTGCTGCCACACATACAACTGAACGGCAAGCAGAAACAGAAGCTATATCTGCGCAATCAGATATTGCGCAAAAAGAATGACCGGAAAGAAGAGGATGCAAAAGCTTATCTCATTGCCGGCATTGACGAAAATCATTCACGTACCATTTCCTACCGGACTTCATTGCCGGCGGAGGACTGGATGAGCAACGCGACACTGACACTCAAAAGAACTATTGTACGTCCGGAAGGTGAACAATCTCTGAAAGATACGATCGTCATAACTCCTCAAAACATAGTGGCATCTTCCGGCACAATAGTTCCCTCCAGTACGGCTACCCAAGAAATAGTCTCCCTTCCTGCTGTCAATGAACGTTCGGTGACTCCGGCAGCCGGCAACAAGATGAAATACAAGGGTGCCTATGTTTCTCCCGAAACGGATGATGTGGATGCACGGAATCAGAAAGAACTGAATTTCAGCCTTGAAGAGGCAAAAATGATAGCGGAGATCAATCCGCAGATGTTATCGCTCCGCGAACTCTACACTGTCGCCCTGTCTTATACGGAAGATAAAGCCCGGTTTTACAAGATTATCAATATTAGTGTCAAACTGTATCCTGTACACCCGGTTGCCAACCTGAATGCAGCAGCTGCCGCCATCGAACAGGGAGACGTCAAATCGGCAGGTAAGTTCCTTTCAATGGCTCTCCATGACAGCCTTGCCTACAAAAACTGTCGCGGAGTATACGAACTTATGTCCGGAAATACCTATGAAGGTATCCGAATGCTGAAAGCCGCCAAAGCAGAAGGCTCCGAAGAGGCTGCATACAATCTGAATGCATTTTTTGAGAACAATAAACGCCCTTAATCAACGGATACAATGAAACGTTTCATATTCCTGCTCTTATTTCTTGGATGTCTGGACGCTTACTCGCAGAAAGTGGCCATCAGAGTGAATGCGCTTTCTGCCATAGACGGAGCCTTCGGAGGAGGAATCTCGTATGCCATAGGAAACAAGAACACCGTCGAACTCACCGGAAGCCTGCGACCCTGGAAGCGGAGCGAAGAATATGTCAACCGCTACTGGCTGCTGCAACCTGAATACAAATACTGGACTTGCCAGAAGTATAACGGCTTTTTCTTGGGGGCTTATCTGAACGGCGCACAATTCAACATCGGAGGCAAGAAACTGCCTTTCGGCGTATTCTCCCAACTGAAACGTTATCGGTACGAAGGCTGGCTGGCAGGCGGAGGTATCAGCTGTGGATATCACTGGATGCTGAACGACCACTGGAACATAGAAACAAGTGTGGGAGCAGGATACGAATATATCCATTACCGGCAATACAACTGCGTAGATAAATGCGCAAAGCTAAAGGAGGAAGGAAAGTATCATTACGCAGGACCTAATAAGGCCTCTATTAGTTTAATCTACCTATTTTAAGAAAAGAAGAAAAATGAAAAAATTATGGAAAGTCTGGTTCTCCAAAAGGAGGCATATTTACATGGAGATAGCACGCAAATACCGGTCTACACCGTGGAAAGTATATCACTTAGGACATGGCGGTAGAGGAAAAACACCGAAGGACATGAAGATTCTGGAAGAACTGCAACAACGCGGAATCATATCTTATATCTATCCTTGGTGAACAGGCTATTTCTACATATAGATTCATTGATTAGTATAATTATGAAACTGAGAGGATTTTTTATTATTGCGGTCATGGCATCGCTTTCCCTACAGGCACAGACGCCTGTAGAGAAAGATAACGGAACGATCCGCACCACCGCTTCCAGCCTCCACAAGGCAGGGGAAGAACTGGTGGTTTCTATTTCGGTAGAGATCACCCGGGACCTCTCGTCCAACGAATCGCTGGTTCTTGTTCCAGTTGTCACCGACAGTCTGGAGCACCGGATGGAACTGCCACCCATCTATATCAATAGCCGGAAACAACAAATCATATTTATGCGTGAGACGGGCAGAAAAGAGAAAGAAGCCCGGTCACTGCAAAGGAAAAACGGAAGTCAGCAAAGTATGCATTATCTGCAATCCGTTCCTTTTGAGAAATGGATGAACCATGCTACACTCTCACTGATAGAGAAAAGTTGTGGCTGCGGCATCCCCGGTGAAGAAGCTTTCACCTGTATCGCCCGTCTGCACCCGCAGCCGGTACCTATTCCGCAACTCGTATTTCTCACTCCGCAAGTGGAAGCGCTGAAAACCAGAACCGAGAAAGGGTGTGCATTCATCGACTTCCCTGTAAACGATGTGATCATACACGAAACATACAGCAACAATGCAACAGAACTGAATAAGATCGTTCAAACAATAGATGCTATCAAAAATGATACGAATGTGACAATCACACATATCAGCATTCATGGTTATGCATCACCCGACGGACCTTATAAACTCAACGAGAGATTATCCCGCGAACGTACTCAGGCATTGAAGGAATATGTATGCCGGTTATATACATTCGACCAAACGGATATCCAGACCTCACATACTCCCGAAGATTGGGAAGGATTCGAAGCTCTTCTCACCGATACAGCCTTTCAGCAAAAAGAGACGGTCATGAGAATCGTGACAGGCAGTCTGCACCCCGACCGCAAGGAAGAGAAGTTGAAAAAACAATTTCCGGCATTCTATCGCTTTGTACTCGAACATTGGTTCACGCTGCTCAGGCATTCCGATTATACCATCGAATATCATGTACGTCCTTTCAGCGTAGAAGAATCACGAAATATTTTCGTGACCAACCCCAAGAATCTGAGCCTTGAAGAGATGTTCCGCCTCGCACTTACCCACACACCGGGGAGTGAAACATACAACAAGATATTTATGACTGCCGTGCAATTGTTTCCGGATAATCCCGTAGCCAATCTGAACGCAGCCTGCATCTCACTGATGCAAAGAGACGTGAAATCCGCCGGGCATTATCTGGAGAAAGCACCGGAAGTACCGGAAACGGCACTGGCAAAAGGCGTCCTGTACCTTCTGAAGAACCAGTATGAAGAAGCGGAATCATTCTTCAGACAAGCCAAAGCTGCCGGACTTTCACAAGCCGATGACAATCTGAAACGAATATTAGAACTTAAATAAATGTTTAATTAAAATCAATGGTAAGATGAAACAATTTACAAAACTAATGGCAATGCTCCTGTTTACAGCAGCCACACAGTACAGTTGCATCAACGATGCAGATGTAATCTCCGACAAAACTCACTCGGATTCGAACGGCAACGTAGCCCTGTTTCTTGAAATTCCGAATGTTCCCGTCAGCCGAAGTGCCGAATCATCAGGCGTAACTGAAGAAGGTTCGAAAGAAGAATACGCAGTAAAAAGCCTTACTGTCTACTTCTTTGACTCGGTTACCAAAACTTTTGTTGAGTCGCAGCCTCTTGAAAACATCACACTGGCAGGAACAAGCGGACAAAAAATACAATACACCGCCAACAAAATCACAATGAAACCGGGAACCTACAATGTATTCGCCATCGCCAATGGTGAAGCAATCACAGGGGACATCGCAACACAGGACAAATTCCTCGGAGCCATCGACAAGGTGACTTACAGCACAGGAAAGATTCCAAGTGTACCCGAAGAAGGATTTGTAATGACCAACCGTGGTGCTGCCAACCTGAACGTTGAAGTCAGCAAGCCCACAGACTCTGACAAAGTAACCAACATCTCCATCAGCCTGGAACGTGTAGTTGCCAAAATTGAAGTGACACAGACACAGGAAACCTTCCCCCTGAAAGACCCGGCAGGAAAGACTTACTGTACTATCAAACTCAATAACTTCAGAATGCTGAACCTGGCAACTCAGTTCTACACCTTCCGCCATACAGCCGTACTGACCAGCCTTCAGGAACCGGACTCATACACTGATGAGAACTTCGGCAACATAAACGATAACGACGGTTATGTAATAGACCCTTACTTCTTCAAGAAAACCGTAGAAGGTGCCGAAGACTTTAAGAATGAGGACGGTTTCTTTGCACAGGCACTGGTGCAACTTAATATAAACGACAGCAACTGGGCAGGCATGGCTCCGGCAAATAGCTGGTCACGCATCTACTGTCTGGAGAACTGTATGTTCCGTCCGGCCCAGATGAATGCCTATACCACAGGAGTGATGTTCAAAGCAAGCCTCGACATTGCTACCGACCGTGTATTCGACGAAAGCGGAGAAACAGTCAGCAACCCGTCCAACTGGCCGACCAACCTGTTTTACTTCAACTACAATTTCTACACCAGTGTAAATGCAATCAGAAAACTGGTACTTAACAACCTGCCCGGAGACATTACCGACAACTCTGCAACGGAAGAGCTTGCCAAATACAGTATCAAGCGTTTCAAGAAAACCGAGAACTACGCATGCTACTACAACTACTGGATCAAGCATGAAGACAACAACAATGACACTGAAATGGGAGTAATGGAATTCGGTATCGTACGCAACAACATATACAGACTGTCAGTCAATAAGGTTGCAGGTCTGGGCAGCGGCGAGCCGTTTATCGAACCGGAACAACCGGATGAATACAAAGCAGAACTGAACATCAACATCGATGTTTTTCCGTGGGCCGTACGTAACCAAGATGTAGAACTTGAATAAGTATCGGCCACTTTGAACTAAATTTATTACCAATGCGTCCATTTTTACTACATATTATCTGCGTTATCACGCTGTTCTCATCCTGCAACTGGGTGAACGATGATCTGTCAGACTGCCCTACCGGGACCTGGTTGAAAATCTCGTATACCTATAATATACTGGATGTGGATGCCGCTTCCTCACAAGTAGGAGACATCACCATTTTTGCTTTCGACAAGAACAACAAGTATGTGGACAGACTGGACGTAGACAGTATCACATTACATCAAGGCTACTGCATGGTAAGAGTGCCGTTTCCCGAAGGGAGCTATCATCTGCTTTTGTGGGGAGGAGCTTCCGACCGTCAATACCGGTTCCCTTATCTCAAAACCGGTCAGACGGAACGGGAATCATTGCTCCTGTCATTGATATGTGACAATGACAAACAGATGAACGGGAAATTGAACGGCCTCTTTTACGGTAGCCTTGAAAATATGACGGTCAGCAGTGATTATCAGGTATGGGACACCCCTTTAGTCAAGAACACCAATTATTTCTCATGTATCCTTCAGGATGAAAACAATAACCTTCTGAACCGGGAAGATTTTACTTTCACGCTGGAAGCTGCTAATGGGGTAATGGATTATACAAATACTCCATCGGATACAGAGCCCGTTTACTATCGCCCATACCGGCAGGAGGTCAGTGTACTCTCTGATGATATTCCTGTCATTCATGCGCGATTGAACACATTGCGCATCATGAAAGGAGATCAGACCACATTGTCCATAAAGCATATACCCAGCGGACAGGAAATTCTGCGTCTTCCGCTCACCCAGTATTTATTGTTATCTAAAATCTACAGTTATACCGGTGATGAGATGGACGACCAGGAATATCTTGACAGGCAGGATTCATATACACTTTTATTTTTCATCCAATCATCGGATATGGGGATTCCGAAGATATGCCCGAAAATAATGGTAAACGGATGGACTGTGCGGCTGAATGATTCAGAACTGGAGTCTTAAGAATACATAGCTGATTGTATGTATACGGAATTTAGGTGAGATGTTCTACAGAAAAGGCTACTGTGAAGTATCCGAGTGGTATGATATACCCTTTTTTTCGCATGTTTTGTTTCCCACAACATGCCAAATTTCCTTATAAAACGGCACTTCATTGAAGGACTGTTTTATTAATTGTTTGTTTTGTTTGTGTTGGTGCACTTGTCCGAGCGAGGACAAGTGCACTTTCGTTATCTATTAAAACAATCAGAATCACGCACTCTATCCGTCACAATGAAAAAGTTGCCATTTTCTATACTGCAATTTATATAGGGAGCAGTAAGAAGGATACCATTGAACAGAAACCCGACCTCGTTCTTATCGTTTTTTCGAAAACGATGTAACAACCAAGAGCTAAGTACATAAAGTCTATTATATATAATAAGGTGTAAACATAGGCTATTATCCATAGCACTATGGAAAGAGAATTTTTTTTCGACAAATCGCAACTTCATATTTAGCTGAAAATCAAGTAGCATAAGCCTACCACAAGAAAAAAAAGAAGGAAAAACAGATATTTTTTTCAAGAATTGTTTGTCAGTTTCAAAAAAGTTCCTACCTTTGCATCCGCAATCGAGAAACAAACACTGATTCGAGAGAGCAAAAAGCAGAAATGCAACAATAGGATGGCCCGTTCGTCTATCGGTTAGGACGCAAGATTTTCATTCTTGAAAGGGGGGTTCGATTCCCCCACGGGCTACAAGTAAAAAAGAATAAAGAACTAAAAAATAGATTAGTCGAAATGGCAAATCACAAATCATCACTGAAGAGAATCAGACAAGAAGAGACAAGAAGACTTCATAACAGATATTATGGTAAGACCATGAGAAACGCTGTTAGAAAACTTCGTGCAACTACTGACAAGACAGAAGCTGTTGCAATGTATCCTGGCATCACCAAGATGTTGGATAAGTTAGCTAAAACAAATGTTATTCACAAGAATAAGGCTAACAATCTGAAATCTAAGCTGGCTCTTTACATCAACAAGCTCGCTTAATAATAGAAAAATAACAATTCTATATAGCATTCAGGCTGAACTTTTAAGTTCGGCCTTTTGTGTTTATAATCCACTGAATATCAGACCGCTTTCCCAACCGCTAATTCCACTTTTATTCTGTATTTTTCACCTCTTAAACTTCGCCAAGTCGACAATTTTCACTATATTTGCTCTGTTATTATAACTTAGAAAGGCAATTATGAGCGAAGAACAAATCACTCCCAATAACGGGTCTTATTCTGCGGATAGTATCCAGGTATTGGAAGGTCTTGAAGCAGTGAGAAAACGCCCTGCGATGTACATCGGTGACATCAGCGTAAAGGGACTTCACCACTTGGTATACGAAATCGTTGATAACTCCATTGACGAGGCACTGGCCGGGTATTGCGACCACATCGAAGTGACAATCAACGAAGATAATTCAATCACCGTACAGGATAATGGACGTGGTATTCCGGTCGACTATCATGAAAAAGAAAAGAAGTCGGCGCTGGAAGTAGCAATGACCGTACTGCACGCCGGAGGTAAGTTCGACAAAGGTTCGTACAAGGTTTCCGGAGGTTTGCACGGTGTAGGTATGTCTTGCGTAAATGCACTGTCAACACACATGACTACACAGGTATTCCGTGATGGTAAAATCTATCAGCAGGAATATGAAATTGGTAAGCCGCTTTATTCTGTAAAAGAAGTAGGGGTATCGGATATTACAGGAACCCGCCAACAATTCTGGCCGGATGATACCATCTTTACCGAAACAGTATATGATTATAAAATCCTGGCTGCCCGTTTGCGCGAATTGGCATACCTGAACGCGGGTCTGCGTATCTCTCTGACCGACCGCCGGGTAGTGAATGAAGAAGACGGCAGTTTCAAGAGCGAAGTGTTCTATTCAGAAGAAGGTCTGAGAGAATTCGTACGCTTTATCGAGTCCTCACGTGAGCACTTGATTAACGATGTCATCTATCTGAACTCCGAAAAGCAGGGAATTCCTATTGAAATCGCAATCATGTACAATACAGGATTCTCTGAAAATGTACATTCTTACGTCAATAATATCAATACAATCGAAGGAGGTACGCACCTTGCAGGTTTCCGTCGTGCACTGACTCGTACACTGAAGAAATATGCCGAAGACAGCAAGATGCTGGAAAAGGTAAAAGTTGAAATCTCGGGAGACGACTTCCGTGAAGGTTTGACTGCCGTTATTTCCGTAAAAGTTGCCGAACCACAGTTCGAAGGACAGACCAAAACGAAGTTGGGTAACAACGAAGTGATGGGTGCTGTAGACCAGGCTGTCGGCGAAGTACTGTCTTATTATCTGGAAGAACATCCGAAAGAAGCAAAAACGATTGTAGACAAGGTAATTTTGGCTGCTACCGCACGCCACGCAGCAAGAAAAGCCCGCGAAATGGTACAGCGCAAATCTCCGATGTCCGGAGGTGGACTGCCTGGTAAGTTGGCCGATTGTTCGGATAAGGACCCTTCAAAATGTGAATTATTCCTCGTCGAGGGAGATTCGGCAGGTGGTACTGCCAAGCAGGGACGTAACCGTATGTTCCAGGCAATCCTCCCGCTACGCGGTAAGATTCTGAACGTAGAAAAAGCAATGTACCACAAAGCGCTGGAAAGCGATGAAATCCGCAATATATATACAGCGCTAGGCGTCACTATCGGAACAGAAGACGACAGCAAAGAGGCTAACATTGAAAAGTTGCGTTATCACAAGATTATCATCATGACCGATGCCGACGTCGATGGTTCTCACATCGACACACTGATCATGACGTTCTTCTTCCGTTATATGCCGCAGATTATTCAGAACGGCTATCTGTATATTGCTACTCCCCCACTCTACCTCTGCAAAAAGGGTAAGGTAGAAGAGTATTGCTGGACAGATGCACAACGCCAGAAGTTCATTGATACATACGGCGGCGGTCTGGAGAATGCAGTCCATACACAACGCTACAAAGGTTTGGGTGAAATGAACGCCCAGCAGTTGTGGGAAACGACCATGGACCCCGAAAACCGTATGTTGAAACAAGTTAACATCGATAATGCCGCAGAGGCCGATTATATATTCTCCATGTTAATGGGTGAAGACGTAGGTCCGCGCCGCGAATTTATCGAAGAGAATGCAACTTATGCAAATATCGATACATAATTTTAATATTACGTTTTTATAAACCAACCTCACATCTTACAACGAAGAAGCGTCGGCAAGCGAAGGAAAATCCTCCGTGCCGGCGCTTTTCTATGTCTTAATAAAACCTAACAGTTAAATTACTTCTCGACCAAAATCACTATCTTGCCAAAAAGAAGGAGGACACTTATGAAAACTACTACCCAAAATCCTGTATTTGCCAAGATCAGGCTGTATCTCAAAATTCTGGCATCCTGTGTGATTGTCACTTGCCTGTTCCTGATCATTATCCATCCGGAGGCATGGATCACTCCGTCCTGCATTATTGTAGCTATGATCTGCCTGCTATTTCTTCTGATACGAGCCAAACGCAAAGAATCAAAAAAATGAGAGAAATATCAGATCATATCATGCGCCTTTAATTCCTCCACTGCGATTTCCAGTTCTTGATACCACTTTTCACCGAATTTACGGATCAGCGGTTCTTTCAAGAATTGGTAGACAGCTACATTTTCTTTTTTTCCCAGCAGCACAGCCGCCTTGCATACATCCCATCGATGATAATTTACTGCTTTATATGGCCCGTAATCCCCAATCCGGATGGGATAAAGGTGACATGATACCGGTTTATAAAAGTCAGTCTTGCCATCCCGATAAGCCTTTTCAATGGCACAATAACAGCATCCTTTCTCGTCATAGCAAGTAAAGACGCAGTCCTTATTATTAACAATAGAAGTCACCAGATCACCTTCCTGATCCGTATATACCACTCCTTGCTTTTCAATGACAGCACGCGCTTCCGGAGACAGTTCCTCCCAAATAACCGGCAGCACTTCTTCCAACTTTTCTACTTCCTCCAACTCCACAGGTGCCCCCGCATCCCCTTCAATACAACATTCGCCCTTGCAGGCATCCAGGTTACAGAGGAATTTTTCCCGAAGGACATCGAAGCTCACTACTACATCTTCTATCTGAATCATAAAACTTATGTGAGACAAAAAGGGCGGAGTTTACCCCCGCCCTTCTGGTTATAGCATTCTAAATTACTTAATCAAAATCTGACCATTCATATCTGCCGGAGCTTCCAGACCCATGATTTTCAAAATAGTCGGAGCAACATCAGCCAAACGACCGTCCTCCACTTTCGCAGCCTTGTTTTCTGTTACGTAAACACAAGGAACCGGATTCAGAGAGTGAGCCGTATTCGGAGTGCCGTCTTCGTTCAAGGCGTGGTCAGCATTACCGTGGTCGGCAATGATGATTGCTTCGTAGCCCTGTGCTTTGGCAGCTTCGATGACATCTTTCACGCAAGCGTCTACAGCCACAACAGCCTTCTCGATTGCTTCGTAGATACCGGTATGACCAACCATGTCACCGTTAGCGAAGTTCACCACAATAAAGTCATATTTATTTTCGTTGATAGCGTCTACCAGTTTATCCTTCACTTCGTAAGCGCTCATTTCCGGTTTCAGGTCATAAGTAGCTACTTTCGGAGATGGAACGAGGATACGGTCTTCGTTGTCGAACGGAGTTTCACGGCCACCGTTGAAGAAGAAAGTAACATGGGCATATTTCTCTGTTTCGGCAATATGAAGCTGGTTCAAGCCTTTTGAAGCAATGTATTCGCCCAGTGTATTGGCAACATTTTCTTTATCGAACAGGATGTGAACACCTTTGAAAGATGCATCATACGGAGTCATACAGTAATACTGCAATCCCGGAATGGTATGCATGCCTGCTTCCGGCATATCCTGCTGAGTCAGTACGACTGTCAGTTCTTTAGCACGGTCGTTACGGTAGTTGAAGAAAATAACCACATCACCTTCTTTGATTGTTCCGTCGCAGTTAGCGTTTACAATCGGTTTGATGAATTCATCCGTTACACCTTCATCGTAAGATTCCTGCATTGCCTGAACCATGTCAGTAGCTTTCTTTCCTTCACCGTTTACCAGGAGGTCATAAGCTTCTTTCACACGTTCCCAACGTTTATCACGGTCCATAGCATAATAACGACCGATGATAGAAGCAATCTTGCCGGCAGATTTCTCGCAATGTGCAGAAAGTTCTTCGATAAATCCTTTACCGCTCTTCGGGTCAGTATCACGACCGTCCATAAAGCAGTGGATAAATGTATTGTTGATGTTATATTCTTTGGCGATGTCGCAAAGTTTGAAAAGATGAACCATTGAGCTGTGCACACCACCGTTAGAAGTCAATCCCATGAAATGAACGTTCTTTCCATTTTCTTTTGCGTAAGAGAAAGCAGAAACGATTTCGGGGTTCTGAAGGATGCTGTTGTCGGCACATGCACGATTGATTTTCACCAAATCCTGATAAACCACACGTCCGGCACCAATGTTAAGGTGACCTACTTCGGAGTTACCCATCTGGCCGTCGGGCAAACCTACGTTCTCACCACTTGCCTGAAGTTGGGAATGAGGATAATTGTTCATCAGATAATCCCAGTAAGGAGTGGGAGTGTTGAAGATTACGTCGTCTTTCTTTTGGTCGCCTAATCCCCAACCATCGAGGATCATTAAAAGGGCTTTCTTGCTCATACTATTTCAATATTTAAATTATCACTCTGATTTTCGGGTGCAAAGGTACAAAAAAGATGATTACGTAAACGCTTAATCTATGTTAAGTTAAAAGGGGAAAAGAGGGGAAGCCATGAATATTTTTCTTTCTTTGTACAGAGAACTATTAAACACATTTATTCAAAATTTAATATTATGAAAACGATTCTACTCTGCATGATGCTCATGCTATCGGGTATGCTCACTGCGCAAACCATCGACAATCCGCCATTTAAAGCCCGTTCGGGGAGCATTGGCAACATCACACGTATAGAACGCACGCCCGAAGGTACGCGTGTTTATATTCACGCCATCTTCCGCCCGCACTGGTGGATAAAAGAGGAAGGAGACAGCTACCTGGAAGATGCGGCTACCGGAAAAAAATATCAGTTCAAGAGTGCAGAAGGCATTGAGCTCAACAAGGAAGTGTACATGCCCGACTCGGGCGAGATGGACTATGTACTCACTTTCGAAGCTCTGCCGGAAGAAACACAGGTCATCCATCTTCTCAGCCCCAGTGATACCGAAGGGAACACGTATGATATCTCTTTAGTGCCGCAAACCGATAAGACTGTTTCACCATTGGTTGCAATCAAAGGAAACTGGTTCAAGACTGATGATTTGAACGCATGGGAATATGGTATCTACGATTCTGTAACAATCATGAACAACCGGATATTCACCAATGAAAATGTCCGTAAGAAAGGGAAACGGATCGAGATAACTGTCAAGGACAAGCAGAATGGGGAGACACGCACTTTACTGGTAACTCCACAAAAAGACGGAAACTGTAAAATACAAGCGAACGGAGAGAAGGAACAACTGTACACCCGGCAAAAGGGAACGACCAAGACCATCGCCGCCGATACAGGTTTTCAGCAGTTCTTCCACACAGACACTACCTGTCTGCAAGGGTATATCGACGGCTACGACCGACGCCTGGGATTTGATACCGGACTTATCTATCTATCGAATATCATCACCCGCGAAGACTATCCGACTGTGATTCAGATAGACGAAGACGGCAGTTTCCTGTGCAAATTTGTCATCAAGCATCCTGTGGAACAATCGGTTACACTTGGCAACAACTGGATTCCATTCTATATCGAACCCGGGCAAACACTGACCATGTATATCGACTGGGAAGCATTACTGGCACGTAGCCGGGCACGCGATTATTATTTTCCTATCAAGAATATAGCTTACATGGGACCGTCGGCTCCTCTCTCCTATCTGCTGAAAGAATTCAGTTCACTTATCCCCTACCGTTACGAGGATTTATCCAATTCCCGTAATAGGCTGACTCCCAGCCAATACAAGGAACATATGAAGCCGTTTATCGCCCAATGGGAACATACAGCCGATTCAGTGATTCAGATTTGCCAACCATCGGCAAAGGCTGTCCGCCTGATAAAGAACAAGACAAACCTGCAGGCAGGTGGCTTATTCTTCGATTTCCTGATGAGCAGAGATTATTACGCGAAACAGGATACAGCCAACCAAGCCTTGAAAGTGCAAGAAGATGATTCCTATTACGATTTCCTGAATAAGATGCCGCTAAATGATGAAGCGGTGCTTGCCGATGCCAATGCAAGTACTTTCATCAACCGGTTTGAATATATGAATGCTTTCAGAAAAGCTTATGGGCAACAGTATGCAACAGCGCCGACAGATACCATCACTTATACGTATCCGGAAAAGCCGCTTCTGACTTTCTTTAAAGAGAAAGGGGTAAAGATGAATGCAGAGCAGGAAGCAATCAGACTGAAACACGAAAAACTGGCCGGAACAACAGTAAAGATCACTTTGAAAGAACTTCAGGAGGAGAATGAGAAGGTAAAAGACTTATTCGAAAAAGAAGAAAAGCTAATTTCGGAATATGTAGAGAAACATGTCAAAAACGAGCAATCAGAGGAATCAAAGGAAGAAATAGACAGGAATTTTATCTCAATGAAAGTAAAAAGTGAACATATAAAAGACAGCATTCTTGCCGGACTATATAATGTACCCAATCCTTTGCTTTGGCAAATAGCTAAAGTACGCGACATGAAATTCTATCTGGAGAATATCAAGACACGTTCAATCGCCCGTGAGTATGCAGACAACACCAAAGAAAAACTTACTTTTCCAATATTGGCAGAAGAAGCCGAATATCTGTTTACCAAAATACATCCGAAAGAAGAAGCTAAGTCCTACCAGCTTCCGGAAGGTAAAGCCACTGAGGTTTTCCGCAATATCATCAAGAATCACCCGGATAAAGTATTGTTCGTTGACTTCTGGGCGACGACTTGCGGACCTTGCCGGGGAGGGATAGAGGCGACGGCAGACCTGCGCAAAAAATATAAGGATCATCCGGAGTTCCAGTTCATCTATATCACCGGACAGAAGGATTCTCCTGCCGGTGCATACAAGCAATATGTAGAAAACAACCTGAAAGGAGAAGCCAGTTATTATGTGACCGAATCGGAATTTAACTATCTGCGCCAACTCTTCCACTTCAACGGTATTCCGCACTATGAACTTGTACTAAAGGATGGTAGTATCTCCAAAGAGGGACTGGGAACTCATAAAATCAGAAAGTACTTGGAAGAAAATTTCCCCGTTTCCGAACCTGCCCAACTTAATTTGAATGAAGAATGATGAATGAAGAATGAAGAATTACTCTGCAGCGTGATAGCGTAGCTAATTCTTCATTTAAAACTTCTTCATAATGATTAAAACAGATGTTTTATTGTCATCTGTCAGCTTTTCATATATAATATTCTAATAATAAACAGATTACCACATGACAATAAGCCCTGACAATAAGCTGACAATAGCAAAAGTTCCATTTTACTGTCAGCTTATGGAGTGAGGGAAGTTTCCGATATATCTCACATTAGAGTGTATTAATACATTTTTTGCCATCATTTGATTCCGTCATTCAGACGAATACCAATGAGAAACGATCGGCTATGTCATTCAAACGACTGCAAGGAGGAAGACTCTCCTCTTTTGCGTGCACAGGAGAAGAGCCTTCATTCACACTGTCACCAACACTTTTCCTTTCGTTGTTTCCCGTTCAAGTATCCATACGGTTTGTGACAAGCTATCAGAACGGTTGTGCCACCTACGGAAACGATTATGCCAAACCTCTGAAACGATTGTGCAGAGTGCTTGGCACAGTTGTGCCACTGCGATGGCACAGTCGTGCCAAAGGCGTGGCACAAGCATGCCAAAGGGGTGGCACAAGCAAAGCATACCTTCTACTCCTCGTCCGCTATGCTTTCTCTGCCCTCCAAGCATACTTACAAAGGGACTCTTTATCAAATAGTCAAGCTGGAATAACAGTATGATACGGCTGACAATAGAATGGACGATTGCTATTGTCAGCCGTATTATCAGGGGGTACTGTCAGGAGCTAATTATCTTATTATAAACAGTTTGCCTACTAAAAGCTGACAGATGACAATAAAACATCGGTTTTAATCATTATGAATGAGTTTTAAATGAAGAATTACTGGATCAGTCCGAAAACCCGGTTTGAGCTCCATACTGTACGGATTTGAATGAAGAATTGGCTGCGCTATCACGCTGCAGCTGCAAAGTAATTCTTCATTCTCCATTCATCATTCTTCATTTCTGTACGGTTTGAGACCATTATTCCATCAAAAAAAACAAAGCAAAAGGCGGAAGCCCGGCTAATTTTCCGTATCTTTGCACCGCTTTAAAATTAAATCATAGAAATATGGACGATTCAAACCCGCGAACGTGCACTAATAGTATTAATTAAAGCGAACAGAGTCATTGAAAACTGATGCCTCTGCTCGTGTAAACAAACGAAAGGAGGCAATAAGATGAGAACATATCTTTATTGTGAAGCTGGCTTTGTGGAAAAACCGCAATGGCTTCCTAACTGCTGGGTAAACGTGGTATGCCCAAACAACGATGATTTTGAATTTCTGACTAAAACCCTGAACGTACCCGAATCATTCTTGAACGATATAGCCGATACGGACGAACGTCCGCGTACCGACACAGAAGGCAACTGGCTGTTGACGATTCTACGTATCCCGATGCAAAACAAACAGAATGAAAGTCTTCCCTTCGGCACTGTACCCATCGGTATCATCACCAACAATGAAATCATTGTATCAGTCTGCTATCACAACACAGATCTGCTGCCTGACTTCATCGAACACACCCGCAGAAAGGGAATCGAAGTCCGCAACAAGCTCGATCTGATCCTACGGCTGATTTATTCGTCTGCCGTATGGTTCCTGAAATATCTGAAGCAGATAAATCTGGATATCAGCGCCGCCGAAAAAGAATTGGAACGTAGTATCCGCAACGAGGACCTGCTCCGTCTGATGAGATTACAGAAAACGCTGGTTTACTTCAACACCTCCATCCGAGGAAATGAAGTGATGATCGGTAAGCTGCAAAGTATCTTTCAGGACACCGACTTTCTGGATAAGGAACTGGTAGAAGACGTTATCATTGAGTTGAAACAGGCGTTTAATACGGTGAATATCTATAGTGATATCCTCACCGGAACGATGGATGCCTTCGCCTCCATCATCTCCAACAACGTGAATGCCATCATGAAACGTATGACCAGCCTTTCCATAACTCTGATGATTCCGACGTTGATAGCCAGCTTCTACGGAATGAATGTGGACATCCATCTGGAAGAGGTACCGTATGCCTTTGCATTGATTATTCTCTGTTCTGTGGTACTGTCGACATTGGCGTTTATCATATTCAGGAAGATCAAGTGGTTCTGATTCTGACAGCCCCACTCCACTCCCTCTTTATTTCAGACACATAAAAAAGCAGCCTGTCACTCTTAAAACCTAAATGAAAGGTCAGAGATGACAGGCTGCACACAATACGTTTTTTATTCGATAGAGAATATTAAAAAGAGAATGTTTAAGAGAGAGAAATTATTTTATCTTATCCTTCTTTATTGGATTTCTTTCCGCCCAATGGCACAGAAATACCAACAAATCCACTTACAGAATTAGTGTTCTTGCCTAAGAACATATAGTCAGTTCCGAGGAACACCGGTCCTAGCTTCAGACCCAGACCAAATGACTTTCCGGCAGACTGAATAGCCGAATAGCTAAGTGCTACATTCAGCCAGCTCTTCGGACGGTAGTTTGCAGAGAATGTGATCTCCGTAAGAGTTTTCGGTTGTACGAAACGGGTCGTAGACAATACACCTACTCCGAGCTTGTTCTCAAAGAAGCCGTATTCAGCTCCTACCACAACTGTAGATGCCAGACTAGACTTACGTGATTTATGTGCTTCCTCTGTCTGAAGTTGCAACATTTCGTAGTCGAGTACATCACCACCGTTTACACGGTTCATGTATCCGTCAGCATCAGCCTGCAACTGAGTAATATTGTTTTGAATCGCAATAACAGAATTAGGTATATTATTCGGATCGATACCGTTGACATAGCTAGTTCCTTTCATATTGATTGATTCCGGATTAGCAGAAGCTATCTTAGTAGCGCCTTTCGTCCACGAAATAAATCCCAGGTCGAGAACAGAAGCAGATACTGTCAAGTTATCCATAATTTTATAAGAAGCACCCAAATCAATGCCAAAACCGTAACCTGCGATACCCAGTTTTCCACTATCAAAGTCAAAGTCACTGATATAGTCCTGTCCATCTTCTTGTACCAGTTCCAATCCTTTGAAAGAACTTTCCAGATGAGCGTCAACATTCAGATTCGCATGGTAGCTTTCAATTTCAGCTTTCAACTTTGTTATACCAGCAGCATCCAATCCGGACAGATAATTGGGGTCCTGCAACTGGTTAATACGAGCATCACTTGGAAGTTTGGCATTCATCATCACGTTATTGATCTTCAAATTCATATTGCCAATACCCAGCAACACTTTCACTTTACCACCAACCGTCAAACGGTTATTGATCTGACGCGCATATCCCAAACCAACTTCACCATAAGCATTAATATCCAGTTTCTGACCACTGATATCGTAGTTGCTGTTTCTCCAGTTATCTTCAAGCGCATCCATCTCATTCAGGAAGGTAAACATAGAACGGGTAAGGCTTGCACCTATATCCGCACGAACACCAACGTTGAACGACCAGAAGTTCTTTCCTTTATACCATCCGGCAGAAAGAATCTCCGTGCTTACGTTCACATTCAAATCATTCTTATCTTTCAGACGTTTCAGAAAATCCGGATTAGAGTAGAAATTGTCGCTATCATCAATAATGTCGATAATGTCCTGATATCCCAATGAAGTAGAACCCACAGTAGCATTAACCGATCCCAGTACAGGAATATTAAAATATCCTTGTGTCGGAATCAAAGCCGGATTCAATTGTTGACGATAATGCGTACCTTCCATAAAATAAGAGGTACGTAAAAACTGCGCATTGGCAGGTAAAACACAAACCATCATAAGAAGAAATGCCCCAATAAACTTCTTTGATGAATACAGTCTGCTTGTTGTCATGATTTTATCTTTTTTTAATTCTTGTTATCGTTTGCAATATATAGCATTTGGGTAACAAATAAAAGCACATGGCAACACTTTTTTAGCATAAACGGAACATTTTCATGGCTATTTAGAGAAAAATCGTGCTTATTCTGCAAAAATATGTAGAAAGTGAAACGATACGTAAAATCAGAAGTTTAGGTTCAACTGCCCGTCACCAAGCAGATTGAAGGTCATCCGGTGGTATGGAGTCGTTCCGTGTTCGGCAATGGCGGCACGATGTTTTTTAGTCGGATAGCCTTTATTATTATTCCAGTCATAAAAAGGATATTCTTCGTGAAGACGATTCATATAATCATCTCTATAGGTTTTAGCCAGTATGGAAGCGGCAGCTATCGAAAGATACTTCCCGTCTCCTTTGATCACTGTCGTATGGGAGATATCGGGATATTTATTGAAACGGTTGCCGTCAATGAGCAGATGTTGAGGCCGGACAGAGAGCTGGCCAACAGCCCGATGCATGGCCAGAAAAGAGGCACGGAGAATATTTATCTCATCAATCTCTTGGGGCGACACCACTCCTACCGCCCATGCTATCGCCTCTTTCTCTATCACTTCCCGGAGTGCATAGCGCTGCTTTTCTGTCAGTTGCTTCGAGTCATTCAGCAACTCATTCTTAAAATCTTTAGGAAGAATGACGGCAGCAGCATACACAGAACCTGCCAGACAGCCGCGCCCAGCCTCATCACAGCCGGCTTCTATCAAATCTTTATTTAAATAAGGTAATAGCATACTTATTCTTTTTTCTTACAGGATACAAAGATAAAGGAAATAAAAAAGGAGACCTCATTCAAGACCTCCTTTTTCTGTCATTCATTCACACAAACAAGCAATTGTTCCCCAAATATACTCCAGGTTCACAGTCCTGCTGACCGGAACCATCACCCTACCATTCGTTTTACAGATTTTGTTCTTTTCTAACATCAGCCTTTCCCCTTAGCCATTATGACATATTTCTTCTATTTACCCCTTTCCGATTATATTATATCGTCTTGCAAAAGTATCCAAATAATGAGAAACAAGAAAATGACTTTTCCGGAGTATTTGCATGAAATGCCCTTAAACAGGATCATTTACCGAAAAAGAGTGATTAAGCATGCAAAAAAAGTGTTTACGCAGTTCTATACCATAAAAAAGCGATAGCCGAACCTATTCCGGCCATCGCCCTCTTCAATAAACAAACCTTTTTTAGTTAAAACAAACTCCAGGCAACAGTAAGCCCTGCCATCACAATGGCTACCATGCTCATGAGCTTTATCAAAATATTCAGGCTCGGACCGGAAGTGTCTTTAAACGGATCACCCACAGTATCACCTACTACGGTTGCCTTATGCACTTCACCGCCTTTACCTCCAAAATTCCCTTCTTCTACGTACTTCTTCGCATTATCCCAGGCACCGCCTGCATTCGCCATAAAGATAGCCAACACAAAGCCTGAACTCAAACCACCAATCAACAGTCCTAATACTCCGGTCACTCCGAAGATTAATCCGGTCGCAATAGGGGCAATAATAGCAATCAGAGACGGAATGACCATTTCACGCTGTGCACCTTTGGTTGAGATAGCCACACAACGTTCATAATCCGGCTCAGCCTCTCCGGTCAGGATGCCTTTAATTTCACGGAACTGACGACGTACCTCGTCCACCATGTGTCCGGCTGCGCGACCGACGGCATTCATCGTCAATCCGCAGAACAGAAAGGCCATCATCGATCCGAGGAACATACCGGAAAGAACTTTCGGATTCATCAGCGTCACATCATAATAGTTCATGAAATCGACAAAGGTAGCATTGGCGGTAGAAACAACATCTCCGTTGGGCATACTCAGGTCCATCGTTCCCAAACGGGTCAGACCGATACGGATTTCTTCTATATAAGATGCCAGCAAAGCCAGTCCGGTCAATGCAGCGGAACCGATAGCAAAACCTTTCCCGGTTGCTGCTGTTGTATTTCCCAAAGAATCGAGCGCATCAGTACGTTTGCGTACCTCAGGACCCAGGCCTGCCATTTCCGCATTACCCCCTGCATTATCAGCAATCGGACCATAAGCATCCGTAGCCAACGTTATTCCTAAGGTAGACAGCATACCGACAGCAGCGATGCCAATGCCGTAAAGCCCCATACCCACATTAGAGAAATCGAACCCGGAAGCAAGCAGGAAGGAAGCAATGATACCCACTACTACCGCAATCACAGGAATAGCTGTAGAAAGCATTCCCAAACCAATACCGGAAATAATAACCGTAGCGGGACCGGTCTTTCCACTTTCACTCAACTTCTGAGTAGGGCGGTAAGACTGGGAAGTATAATATTCCGTAGAACGTCCGATCACAATACCGACCAGCAGGCCGACTACTACCGCACAGGAAATCCAAATCCAGTTGTCCAGCTGCAAAAGCCACAGGATTAAGAAGGTGGCGGCAACAATCAATACGGAACTCAGATTGGTTCCGAATGCCAGTGAGCCGAGCAAATCTTTCATCGTTGCATTTTCTTTAGTGCGTACGGAGAAGATACCGATAATAGAAAGCAAAATACCTACCGCTGCAATCAACATCGGAGCAATAACTGCCTTGAACTGCATGACCGTATCTGCCGAATGGATAAAGGCAGCAGCACCTAATGCGGCAGTCGCCAGGATAGAACCGCAATAAGATTCGTACAAGTCGGCACCCATTCCTGCCACGTCACCAACATTATCACCTACATTATCGGCAATGGTAGCAGGGTTGCGCGGATCGTCCTCGGGAATACCTGCTTCTACTTTACCTACAAGGTCGGCACCTACATCGGCAGCTTTTGTATATATACCACCACCCACGCGGGCAAACAATGCCTGTGTAGAAGCTCCCATACCGAAAGTAAGCATCGTGGTCGTGATAACGCAAAGTTTATGAGTCGGTGTCAGTGCGTCAGCAGGAATCACCGCATTCAACAGCAGATACCAGAAAGATATATCAAGCAACCCCAGTCCGACTACCACGAGTCCCATTACTGCACCACTGCGGAAAGCAATTCTCAGACCGGAATTCAGTGAGTTACGTGCCGCATTAGCAGTACGTGCCGAAGCATAGGTTGCTGTCTTCATACCCAGAAAACCGGAAAGACCGGAGAAGAAACCACCCGTCAGGAAAGCAATAGGAACCCACGCATTCTGAACATGAAAGCCATAAGCCATAATCGAAAACAAAATAACCAGCCCCAAAAACACACAACCTACAATTTTGTACTGTTGTTTCAGATAAGACATAGCCCCCTTGCGTACCGCAGCGGCTATTTTTATCATTTGAGGAGTACCTTCACTCTCTTTCATCATCTGCTTATGGAAGTAATAAGCAAAACAGAGGGCTAACACTGAAGCGACTGGAACCAGCCAGAAAAGAATGCTATCCATAGAATTAATTATTAAAGGGTTTTATGGTGGCTAAAAGTATGGAAATCAAACGAAAAAAGCAAGCAAAAGAGGAAAAAAATCCGGCTTGTCCATTTATATAGTATCTTACAATGAAGCGAATGAAAAGCTATTAGAAAAGGCCTTCGGGAATATCCCGGAGAAGACATCTTCCCATTAACGATTTAGTTAATTTTCAATCCAATTACGTTAATCGTTAACAAATCGGTTATTTCTATTAAACCATGTTATAAAAAGCCACGCTTTACCCCGAAAATTTGGAGATAGCCGAAAAGTCCCTATCTTTGTAGTGTGTTTTTCATAGTATTAGATTTAAGGTTAACAAAAGATTGGCTGTCTGGGATAGATAGCCTTTTTTTATGTCTTGTTTATACCTCCCATGATGAAGGTATGATAACGGACAAAGACATTTAAAAAGAGGAAGCACCGTTAACGGTGAATCCCCTTCTACATACAATAAAAACAATCAACTAATCTTCAATCGTTACGGCTGTTCCGTTAGCAGTCACCATCAGCATACTGCCGCTCCCGCCTACCGTTTCATAATCCAGATCCACACCGATCACGGCATTAGCTCCCATTTGAGCAGCTTGTGCCTGCATTTCCTGCAAAGCCGTATCTTTCGCCATGCGCAGTACCTCTTCGTACGCGCCGGAACGTCCGCCGACAATATCACGGATACTCGCGAATATGTCACGAAATACATTGGCACCGATAATCGTTTCTCCGGAAACTATTCCATAATACTTCACAATTCGTTTTCCTTCAATAATAGGGGTTGTGGTCACTAACATACTCTTTCTGTCTTTTAATAAGTTATTTGCTATTCTATTAGACGCTGTGTCCCCCTGAAAGGTTGCAATCGCAGCCATAAAAAATTGCAGCTATACCACAAACAAATGCGATATAGCTGCCAATTAGAGTTAAAGAGAGAGAGAATTTATAGAAAGCGTGGTCTCACGACCAACTTAATATACCTAAAATGATTTTTATTCTTTCTTATTAGACGCAGGAAACTTCAAATCACTGCACTTTAAAGAGACTTTTTTAGTTAAAGAATAAAAAAAATCGCCTTCCCACAGGAAAGGCGACCTATTTTATCAGAACATCCGGCTGACGCGCTCGATACCCGCCACCAGTGCATCCACTTCTGCTTTTGTATTGTACATGGCAAACGAAGCCCTGACTGTTCCCTCTATCCCCAGACGCTGCATCAATGGTTGCGCGCAGTGATGTCCGGTACGGACGGCAATACCCAAACGATCTAAGAGAGTTCCGAGATCAAAATGGTGAATATCACCTACGAGGAATGAAATAACGGCTCCACGATCTGCCGCTTCACCAAAGATACGCATATGAGGGATTTCCTTCAAACGTTTCAAGGCATAGGTTGTCAGTTCATGTTCATGAGCTGCAATCCGGTCAAGTCCGATTCCATTCACATAGTCAAGAGCTTTTGCCAGTCCAGTCGTACCGATATAATCGGGCGTACCTGCTTCAAATTTGAAGGGAAGCTCATTAAAAGTCGTTTTCTCAAAAGAGACATGTTGAATCATTTCTCCTCCTCCCTGATAAGGCGGCAGGCGATCCAGCCATTCTTCTTTCCCATACAATACGCCAACACCTGTCGGTCCATATATCTTATGAGCCGAGAAGACCAGAAAATCGGCATCCAGGTCCTGTACATCTACTTTCATATGAGGAATGGACTGCGCAGCATCCACTATGAAAGGTACTCCATGCGCATGGGCGGTAGCAATCATTTCCTTTACAGGATTTACTGTGCCCAGCACATTCGATACCTGAACAACGCTGACAATCTTTGTACGTTCGGAGAAAAGCTTCTCGTATTCATCCAACAGCAGTTCCCCTTTATCATTCATCGGAATCACTTTGATTGCAATTCCTTTGCGGGCGGCCAGCAACTGCCAGGGAACGATGTTGCTGTGATGTTCCATTACCGAAACAATCACTTCATCACCTTCCTGCATAAACTCATCTCCAAAGCTGGAAACAAGCAGATTAATGCTTTCCGTCGTCCCCCGCGTAAAGATAACCTCATTCGTTCCGGCGGCATTGATAAACCGGCGTACCGTCTCACGGGAGGCCTCATGCAATTCTGTTGCCTGCTGGGAGAGATAATGTACCCCGCGATGCACATTGGCATTGACGGAATAATATTCATCTACAATCGAATCAATCACCAGACGGGGCTTTTGAGTCGTTGCACCGTTATCGAAATAAACCAAAGGCTTACCGTATACCGTACGGCTCAATATCGGAAAATCCTCACGTATCTTTTCTATATTCATTGTACTAACGATTATCATTTACAGATCGCACATCCCTGGCACTTGTTCAGTTCACCACGGAAGCGTTTCTCCACCAATAAATGCAGACGATCTTTCAATGCATCCAGACGAATGGTATCAATAACCTCATTAACGAAAGCAAACATCAGCAGCAAGCGTGCCTCTTTCTCTGCTATTCCGCGCGAACGCATATAAAACAAGGCATTCTCATCCAACTGGCCGACCGTCGCCCCATGTGAACACTTCACATCGTCCGCATAAATTTCGAGTTGCGGCTGAGTGTACATACGGGCATCGCGCGTAGCGCACAGGTTACGATTGGTTTGCTGGGAACTTGTATGCTGGGCATCGGGACGTACCAGTACCAATCCGGAGAAAGCACCGACAGACTGGTCATCAAGTACATACTTGAACAATTCATTGCTGGTACAATTCGGAACGGCATGATCGATTGACGTGTTATTGTCTACATGCTGGTTCTTATCGGCAATAGCCATACCGCAAAGGTTGATTTCCGCTCCTTCACCAGCCAGCAAAACTTCCGTCGTGTTGCGTGTAGTACCGTTATGCAGAGTCATGCCATTCAGCAAAACATTACTGTTAGCCTCCTGCTTCACATATAAATTGCTGATACGGACTGTACTCGTATGTGTCTCTTCCAGCTCGTACATATCAAATACAGCATTTTCACCGGCAAAGACTTCAATAACCTGTGTAGCAAGGAAGTTCACACTGTCCATCGCATGATCACAAATCAACAGGCGGGCTTGTGCACCATCTTCCAGAATAATCAGTACACGGCGGTTCACCATGAAGTTGACATCTGCGCGGAGGATGTTCACCAACTGAATCGGCTTCTCCACGACTACATTCTTCGGAACGTAGAAGACAACGCCATCCTGTGCAAAAACAGTGTTGAAAGCTGTCACACCGTCTTTTGATGTATCCGCCAGTTTACCATAATATTTCTTCACCAGTTCAGGATGTTCCGCAGCAACCTCTTTCAGACTGCCGAAGATCACTCCTTCCGGCAAATGTCCTTTAGGAAGTGCCTTGTTATAGAATGCATCGTTCACCACAAAATACAAAGCAGTGCTCATATTCGGCACATCGCACTTAAATACTTCATACGGGTTGACCGGAATCTCAAGTCGATTCAGATTCAAGCCATAATCAGGTTCAAAATACTTGCTTATATCCGTATATTTGTACTTCTCCATCTTACGGGTCGGGAATCCGAGACGCTCAAAATCGGCAAAAGCAGTGGCACGAGGTGCATTCAGCACTTCGGCACTATGCTTGCAGATCATTGCTTCCGTTTGCGAGAAGAGATCTATGTATTGTTGCTCTACATTCATCATTATTCTCCTAGTTCTTTCTTAATCCAGTCGTACCCTTTTTCTTCCAGTTCCAAAGCAAGTTCCGGTCCGGCAGTCTTCACAATGCGACCTTTATAAAGTACATGCACTATATCCGGCTTGATATAGTCGAGCAGACGCTGATAGTGAGTGATGACAATCGTACTGGTTTCCGGTGTCTTCAACTTGTTCACTCCTTCCGCCACAATACGGAGAGCGTCAATATCCAGACCGGAGTCTGTTTCATCGAGAATGCTCAAGCGAGGCTCCAGCATCGCCATCTGGAAAATTTCGTTACGTTTCTTTTCCCCTCCCGAGAAACCTTCGTTTACCGAGCGATTGGCTAATTTATTATCCAGTTCGACTACAGCACGTTTCTCACGCATCAGTTTCAAGAACTCACTGGCTGTCAAGGCAGGCAATCCTTTGTATTTGCGCTGTTCGTTTACAGCCGCACGCATGAAGTTCACCATACTTACTCCCGGAATCTCCACCGGATACTGGAAGCTAAGGAAAATACCTTCATGACTACGATCCTCCGGACTCAGTTCCAACAGATTCTTACCATAAAAAGTAACCGAACCTTTTGTCACTTCAAACGCCGGATTCCCTACAAGGACAGAAGAAAGTGTACTCTTACCGGAACCGTTCGGTCCCATAATTGCATGTATCTCGCCCGGTTTCACCGTCAGGTTAATACCTTTCAATATCTCTTTGCCATTAATGCTGGCATGCAGGTCTTTTATCTCTAACATAATTTTGCTTATTTCTTATCCAACGCTTCCTTCCAACGAAATAGTAAGCAACTTCTGTGCTTCCACCGCAAACTCCATCGGAAGTTTATTTAATACTTCTTTTGCATATCCGTTTACAATCAGTCCGATAGCATCCTCTGTCGGTATACCGCGCTGATTACAATAGAATATCTGATCTTCACTGATCTTGCTCGTTGTAGCTTCATGCTCTACCACAGCTGTCTCATTACGAATATCCATATAGGGGAATGTATGTGCACCACACTTATCGCCCAGCAACAACGAGTCGCACTGGCTATAATTACGGGCATTATCCGCTTTCTCCGCTACACGGACCAGTCCACGGTAAGAGTTCTCACTGTGTCCGGCTGAGATACCTTTACTTACAATCGTACTACGGGTATTCTTGCCCAGATGAATCATCTTCGTACCGGTATCTGCCTGCTGATAATTATTAGTCACAGCCACAGAATAAAACTCTGCTGTCGAGTTATCGCCTGTCAATATACAGGAAGGATACTTCCACGTGATCGCCGAACCGGTTTCCACCTGTGTCCAGGACAGTTTGCTATCCACCCCTTTGCAGTTGCCGCGTTTCGTTACAAAGTTGTATACCCCGCCTTTGCCTTCGGCATCTCCCGGATACCAGTTCTGAACAGTACTGTATTTCACTTCCGCACGGTCATGTACCACAATCTCCACGATAGCCGCGTGCAACTGATTTTCATCGCGCATCGGTGCCGTACATCCCTCCAGATAAGACACATACGAGTCATCATCCGCTACAATCAGCGTACGTTCAAACTGGCCCGTATTACGGGCATTGATACGAAAATAGGTAGAAAGCTCCATCGGGCAGCGTACTCCCTTCGGGATATAAACGAAAGAACCGTCAGAGAACACAGCCGAGTTCAAAGCTGCAAAGAAGTTATCCCGATAACCAACTACCGAGCCCATATACTTCTTCACAAGATCCGGATGTTCCCGTACCGCCTCACTAAAGGAGCAGAATATAATGCCCTTCTCCATCAGTGTTTCTTTGAAAGTGGTCTTTACAGATACCGAGTCCATCACTGCATCCACAGCCATTCCACTCAATGCCATCTGTTCTTCCAAAGGAATACCCAGTTTATTAAATGTCTTTATCAGTTCCGGATCTACTTCATCCATACTCTTCGGTCCTTCTTTCTTCTTCGTCGGATCGGCATAGTAGGAAATTGCCTGATAATCGATTTCCGGAATACGGAGATGGGCCCATGTCGGCATCTCCAGCGTCAGCCAATGGCGGTACGCTTTCAGTCGGAACTCCAGCAACCATTCGGGTTCATCTTTCTTCGATGAAATCAGACGGACTACATCTTCGCTCAGTCCACGCTCAATAACATCGGTGTGCACCTCCGTGGTGAAGCCGTATTTGTACTTCTCCTGCGTCAGTTCCTTTACATATTTATTGGGTTCTTCTTGTTGCATCTTTATTATCTAATATATATTGTTGCGTTATATTCTTAGCAGCAGGGAAAAAGATTCCCGCAAACGTTTCCATAGGATAATATAACAATGATTCGCTCTTTTTTGTTGCACTAATTAACTTATTATCGCTATCGACAAACTCTATCACACAAATCACAAGGCTTGTCAGCAACAGGAACTTGAGTGCTCCCAACCCACTTCCCAGCCAGCGGTTCAGCCATCCCAACGAAATAGCTTCCAGCGCTTTCGTCAGCAAGGACGCCACTAACGTGAATATCAACGGAACGGCAATCCAGATAACAATAAAAGCCAATACCTGTGCTACTGTCATCGAGTCCGTCACAGTCGGACAAAGCTTCTCTGCCAACGTTGCATACAAAGCCTTTGCTGCCAACAAACCGACGACTAATCCCAAAATAGAAGCCAGCTGGCGGATAAAGCCTTTCATAAAGCCTGTCACCACACCGGCACCTACTATAATAAGGATGATTATATCAATCGTTGTCATAATATTAAAATTGACAATTGACGATTGACAATTGACAATTAAAACCATTATCAACCATCAATCATCAATTGTCAACTTTTAAGTTTTCCAACCAACTATCAATTGTCAATTGTCAACTGTCAATTGTCAATTATTATAAAGTTTGTTTCACTTCTATTTCTTCGAATGTCTCGATCATATCGCCTACCTTCATGTCGTTGCAGTTCACCAGACTGATACCACACTCGAAGTTCGTACCAACTTCTTTCACATCATCCTTGAAGCGTTTCAGTGCATTGATATTTCCGGTGAAGATAACGATACCATCGCGGATCAAACGAGCCTTGTCGCTTCGTTTTACCTTTCCGGTCTTCACTACCGCACCCGCTACAAGTCCCACTTTCGTGATATTGAATACTTCGCGAATTTCGATCGTTGCCGTAATCTGTTCTTTCAATTCCGGAGCCAACATACCTTCCATAGCAGCCTTCACCTCTTCAATTGCATCATAGATGACAGAGTACTTACGGATATCGACACCTTCCTGTTCAGCCATCTTAGCAGCAGCACCCGAAGGACGTACCTGGAATCCGACGATAATTGCATCCGAAGCGGCAGCCAGTGATACATCCGATTCGGAGATAGCACCCACACCTTTATGGATCACATTTACCTGAATCTGTTCAGTAGACAGCTTGATCAACGAGTCGCTCAATGCTTCCACAGAACCATCCACGTCACCCTTAACGATGATATTCAATTCCTGGAAGTTACCCAATGCAATACGACGACCCAGTTCATCCAGTGTAAGAATCTTCTGTGTACGCAAGCCTTGTTCACGAGCCAACTGTTCACGCTTGTTCGTAATCTCACGAGCTTCCTGATCGCTTTCAACAACATGGAATGTGTCACCTGCGGCAGGAGCACCGTTCAATCCCAGAATCAATGCCGGTTCGGCAGGTCCTGCCTCTTTCACCCGCTGATTACGTTCATTGAACATAGCCTTCACACGTCCATAGCTGGTTCCTGCCAGTACGATGTCTCCGACTTTCAAAGTACCGTTGGACACCAGTACCGTAGCTACATAACCACGTCCTTTATCCAGCGAAGATTCAATGATAGATCCTGTTGCATTACGGTTCGGATTCGCTTTCAAATCAAGCATCTCAGCTTCCAGCAATACTTTCTCCATCAGATCTTCCACACCTATACCTTTCTTGGCAGAGATATCTTGTGACTGATATTTACCACCCCATTCTTCCACGAGATAGTTCATTGCAGCCAGTTCTTCCTTAATCTTGTCCGGATTGGCAGTCGGCTTATCTACCTTATTAATAGCAAACACAATAGGTACACCTGCTGCCATCGCATGATTGATCGCTTCTTTCGTCTGTGGCATTACGTTGTCATCGGCTGCCACAATAATGATCGCGATATCCGTAACTTTCGCACCACGGGCACGCATAGCTGTAAACGCCTCATGCCCCGGAGTATCCAGGAATGTAATACGACGTCCGTCTTCCAACTGTACGTTGTAAGCACCGATGTGCTGTGTAATACCTCCGGCCTCACCGGCAATTACATTCGCCTTACGGATGTAGTCGAGCAACGAAGTCTTACCGTGGTCGACGTGTCCCATCACTGTTACGATCGGAGCACGCGGCTGCAAGTCTTCCGGAGCATCTTCTTCCTCTACGATAGCTTGCGCTACTTCCGCACTTACATATTCGGTCTTGAAACCAAACTCTTCGGCCACCAGATTGATTGTTTCCGCATCCAGACGCTGGTTAATAGAAACCATCATACCGATACTCATACAAGTTGCAATAACCTGATTGACTGATACGTCCATCATCGTTGCCAACTCGTTAGCCGTTACGAATTCAGTCAGCTTCAGTACCTTGCTTTCTGCCATTTCCTGATCTTCCAGTTCCTGCATACGGTTGGAAGCCATTTCACGTTTTTCCTTACGGTACTTAGAAGTCTTGTTCTTGCCCTTGGTTGTCAGACGTGCCAAGGTTTCTTTTACCTGCTTTGCTACGTCTTCTTCGCTAACCTCCTGCTTGATAACCGGCTTCTTGAAGCGATCTTTATTATTATTCTTCTTGTTGTTATTATTGCCCTGTCCCTGGCCTTGACCTTGAGGACGGGGGTGATTGCCACCACCTTTACCGGTCTGAGTGTTCGGTCTCGGTGCAGCAAAGTTGGAAGTTGCCACATTGTTGACATCCACCTTTTCTTTGTTGATACGATTCCGTTTCTTTCTGGCAGCATCGGCATTATTGTCTTTTGCTCCCGGTTTCGCCAGTTTACTATCCTCTTTACGGATTTCCTTGATGATAGCTTCCTTCATCAGTTTCTTCTGATCCTGACGAACCTTTTCTTTTTCTTCGCGTTCGCGGCGTTTTTCTTCCTTCGATTTCTTCTTAGGACGAGTAGACTGGTTCAATGCAGCCAGATCAATCTGACCGATGACATTGATCTTCGCTCCCAGTTCCGGTTGACGGATTTTAAACACCTCATTGTCTTTTGACGTATTTTCTTCAGTCGGAGTTGCCGCTGTTGCAGCTACTTCTGCCGTTCTTTCTACTTTACGTTCTTCCGCCTTCACAGGTGCAGCTTCTACCACCTTCGGCTCTTCTTTCTTTACTTCTTCCACTACTACTTTCTCAACTTCTACCGGTTTTGTCTCCACTGCGGGTTTCGATGCTACTACAGGCTGTTCTACCGGAGCAGGTGCCGGTGCAGGTTTCGGTGCAATGACTTCCACCTTTTCTACTTTCGGCTCTTCCTTTTTCACTTCGGGTTCAACCGCAGGCTTCTCAACGACTGTTTTTTCGGCAACTGGTTGCGCTGCCACAGGCTGTTCCACTACAGGTTCTACTTTCTTTTCCGGCGCTTTTTCTACTTTATCTGTTCTCCGACCGTTCAATTTATCCAAATCTATTTTTCCGACAGGTTTAAACTTAGGACGTGCATCCTCCGGTACGACTGTCTTAATCACATCTTCCGACTTCGGTTTCTCTTGCTGCTTCTCGAAGCCTTCGATAGATACCGATGCCTTATTACGTTCCTTATTCTGACGTTCCTGGATGAAACGCTCCGATTCAAGTCTAAGGTTCTTATCTGTACTAAACTCTTTAACGAGCACAGCGTACTGCTCCTCACTAATTTTGGTATTAGGATTAGCCTCAACGGTATACCCTTTCTTTTGCAGGAACTCAACTACCGTCGCGATTCCTACATTCAAATCTCTTGTAACTTTGTTTAACCTTATCGTCATATTTAAAATTTAATGAATAAATGGAGCGAAGAAAATTCAATCGTAATGCATATTACTCTTGTGTTGGTTCAGCCTCTGGCTCTGCCTCTATCTCAGGCTCCACCTCTGCTGCCGGTTCTTCTTCAAACTCCGATTTCAAAATACGTATTACCTCGTCCACTGTCTCTTCTTCCAGGTCCGTCTTTTCAATCAACATCTCGCGAGGTGCATTCAATACAGCCTTCGCCGTATCAATACCGATAGCCTTGATTGCATCAATCACCCATCCGTCAATTTCATCTCTGAACTCATCGAGATAGATATCTTCATCAGCTACATTCTCATCCAATTCGCGGAACACGTCGATAGTGTACTCGGTCAACATACTGGCCAGCTTGATATTCAAACCGCCTTTACCAATAGCCAGCGATACCTCTTCCGGTTTAAGGAACACCTCGGCTTTTTTCTCTTCCTCGTTCAGACGGATAGAAGAAATCTTAGCCGGGCTCAAGGCGCGCTGAATAAACAATGAAATGTTCGATGTATAATTGATTACGTCGATATTTTCATTGCGTAACTCACGAACAATCCCATGAATACGACTCCCTTTTACACCTACACAGGCACCTACGGGATCGATTCTGTCATCATAAGACTCCACTGCGATCTTGGCACGGTCGCCAGGAATACGGGCAATCTTTTTAATGGTAATCAAACCATCATTGATTTCAGGCACTTCCATTTCGAACAGACGTTGCAGGAAAACGGGAGAAGTACGAGACAAAATAATCTTCGGATTATTGTTCTTGTTGTCTACGCGGGCAACTACTGCACGGGCCGTTTCACCTTTGCGATAGAAGTCGCTCGGGATCTGTTCCGTCTTAGGCAGCAGCAGTTCGTTTCCTTCATCGTCCAGAAGCAACATTTCTTTCTTCCAGATCTGATATACCTCTGCGTTGATGATTGTACCTACTTTATCAATATATTTATTATAAATACTGTCCTTTTCAAGTTCCAGAATCTTTGAAGCCAGTGTCTGGCGGAGATTCAGGATAGCACGACGTCCGAACTTGGCAAAAATCACCTCATCAGTCACTTCTTCGCCTTCTTCGTATGAAGCATCGATCTTCTGTGCTTCCGACAGCGAAATCTGCATGTTGGGGTTTGTCAAATCTTCATCGGCCACAACTTCACGGTTACGCCATAT
>ULUW01030835.1_pt1 | contig 60489 bp, 43 predicted proteins | sample 1959041 | NCBI WGS metagenome assembly ULUW01 (sample SAMEA4835775, study PRJEB28245) | human gut metagenome | biome: gut microbiome; material: fecal sample | place: Denmark | collected 2008
AAGATGCTGAGCAAGGTTGCATCGCGGACACGCTTACCATCTTTTGCGTTTTTTGTGCACAATGTTTGCCCATAACGGGGAAAATAACTACCTTTGCAGCGGTTCTTTTAGGATACATCACTCAGGTTGTTTCACGAATAGCGGTTTGGTGGAATACAAAACGGTGAAAAGACTGGAGGATAAGATAGAAATAAGAAAATAAGTAACACATACAGGATTTATGAGTTTAAAGATTGTTGTACTTGCCAAGCAAGTACCCGACACGAGAAACGTGGGCAAAGATGCGATGACGGCCGAAGGAACGGTGAATCGCGCCGCTTTGCCCGCCATCTTCAATCCCGAAGACCTTAATGCGCTGGAGCAGGCCTTGCGCCTCAAGGAGCAGCACCCGGGGAGCACGGTAGGCCTGCTGACGATGGGTCCTCCGCGCGCGGGCGAGATCATCCGCCAGGGATTGTACCGAGGTGCCGATACTGGCTGGCTGCTGACGGACCGCCTCTTCGCAGGTGCCGATACGCTGGCCACATCCTATGCACTGGCCACGGCCATCCAAAAGATTGGCGATGTGGATATCGTCATCGGTGGCCGACAGGCTATCGACGGCGACACGGCCCAGGTGGGCCCGCAGGTAGCACAGAAGCTGGGGCTCAACCAGGTGACCTATGCTGAGGAGATCCTCAAGGTGGAGGAGGGCAAGGCCACGATCCGCCGCCATATCGACGGAGGTGTGGAGACGGTGGAGACACCGCTGCCCGTCGTCGTCACCGTCAATGGGTCGGCTGCACCGTGCCGCCCGTGCAACGCCAAGCTCGTGATGAAGTACAAGTATGCCACCTGCCCCATGGAGCGCACGGGCGAGGAGCCCTGGAGCAAGCTCTATGAGGAGCGCCCCTACCTGACGCTCCACCAGTGGAGCGTGGCCGATGTCGATGGCGACCCCTCACAGTGTGGTCTCAGCGGATCGCCCACCAAGGTCAAGGCCGTGAAGAACATCGTCTTCCAGGCCAAGGAGAGCAAGACGCTGACCGGCGAGGACAAGGATATCGAGAGCCTCGTAAGGGAATTGTTGGACGAAAAGATTATTGGCTAAGACAAACGACAAGATGAATAACGTATTTGTTTATTGCGAGATAGAGGGCACGAAGGTGGCCGAGGTGTCACAGGAGTTGCTCACCAAGGGCCGCAAGCTGGCCAATCAGCAGGGCGTGGAGCTCCACGCCATCGTAGCCGGAAAGGACATCAAGGGAAAGGTCGAGGATCAGATCCTGCCGTATGGTGTGGACAAACTGTTTGTCTTCGACGGCGAGGGTCTCTTCCCCTACACCTCCGCTCCCCATACCGACATCCTGGTCAACCTCTTCAAGGAGGAGCAGCCGCAGATCGCCCTGATGGGCGCCACGGTCATCGGACGCGACCTGGGACCGCGCGTGTCGTCGTCGCTGACGAGCGGACTGACCGCCGACTGTACCGAACTGGAGATCGGCGACTTCGACGACCGCAAGGCCGGAAAGCACTATGATGGACTCCTCTATCAGATTCGTCCCGCCTTCGGTGGCAACATCGTCGCCACGATCGTCAACCCTGAGCACCGCCCGCAGATGGCCACGGTGCGTCCGGGCGTGATGCAGAAGGCTCTCTATGAGGGCAAGGCCAAGGGCGAGGTGGTCTATCCTGAGGTGGCCAAGTATGTGCCGGCAGAGGACTATGTCGTCAAGGTGCTCGACCGCCACGTCGAGGAGGCCAAGCACAACCTCAAGGGCGCGCCGATCGTCGTGGCTGGTGGCTACGGCGTGGGATCAAAGGAAAACTTCGACCTGCTCTTTGAGTTGGCCAACCTCCTGCATGGAGAGGTCGGCGCAAGCCGCGCAGCCGTGGACGCAGGATGGGTCGATAACGATCGTCAGATCGGTCAGACCGGCATCACGGTCCACCCGAAGGTCTATATCGCCTGCGGCATCTCGGGACAGATCCAGCATATCGCTGGTATGCAGGACTCGGGCATCATCATCTCGGTCAATACCGACCCTGAGGCGCCCATCAACCGCATTGCCGACTATGTGATCACGGGCAGCGTAGAGGAGGTGGTTCCCAAGCTGATTAAATATTATAAGGAAAATACTAAGTAAAAAAAGACCCTCATGCCGGGCTCCTAAGGGCCGGGCGGCAGGGAATTCATATTATGGCAAATTACTATACCGACCATCCGGAGATTGAGTTCCACCTCGATCACCCGTTGATGAAGCGCATCGTGGAGCTGAAGGAGAAGGGCTATGCTGACAAGGATCAGTTTGCCGACGCTCCCGTCTGCTACGAAGATGCGATAGAGAACTATAAGCGCGTGTTGGACATTACGGGCGACGTGGCCGCCAACATCATCGAGCCGAACAGTGAGTCGGTCGATTTGGAAGGTCCGCACCTCGTCGATGGACGCATGGTCTATGCGAGCAAGACGGTCGAGAATATCGACGCTACCTGCAAGGCGGGCCTGTGGGGTGTCTCCATGCCGCGTAAGTACGGTGGCCTGAACCTCCCCAATGTGGTCTTCTCCATGCTCTCCGAGGTCATCTCGGCGGCCGATGCGGGTTTCCAGACCATTTGGAGCCTGCAGAGCTGCATCGACACGCTCTATGAGTTTGGATCGGAGGAGCAGCGACAGAAGTACATCCCCCGCGTCTGCGAGGGCGCTTCGATGTCCATGGACCTCACGGAGCCCGACGCTGGTAGCGATCTGCAGCGCGTCATGCTCAAGGCCACACAGGACGAGGACGGCACGTGGCGTCTGAACGGTGTGAAGCGATTCATCACCAATGGCGACTCTGATATCCACCTGGTGCTTGCCCGCTCTGAGGAGGGCACACACGACGGACGTGGCCTCTCGATGTTTATCTACGACAAGCAGAGTGGCGGCGTCACGGTGCGCCACATCGAGCACAAACTCGGTATCCACGGTTCGCCCACCTGCGAGCTGGTCTTCAAGAACGCCAAGGCAGAGCTCTGTGGCAGCACACGCATGGGTCTCATCAAGTATGTGATGGCTTTGATGAATGGTGCGCGCCTGGGCATTGCCGCCCAAAGCGTCGGCGTGGAGCAGGAGGCTTACAACGAGGGTCTCTCCTACGCCAAGGAGCGCATGCAGTTTGGCAAGAAGATCATCAGCTTCCCCGCCGTCTATGACATGCTCTCGCGCATGAAGGCCAAGCTCGACGCGGGTCGCTCCCTGCTCTATCAGACGGCACGCTATGTCGATCTCTACAAGGCACTGGAGGATATCGGCCGCGACCGCAAACTGACGCCCGAGGAGCGTCAGGAACTGAAGAAGTGGAACCGACTGGCTGATGCCTTCACGCCGCTGGCCAAGGGCACCAACTCCGAGTGGGCCAACCAGAATGCTTACGACGCCATCTCCATCCACGGTGGTTCGGGCTTCATCATGGAGTATAAGTCGCAGCGCCTCTTCCGCGACGCGCGTATCTTCTCTATCTATGAGGGTACGACCCAGCTGCAGGTAGTGGCTGCCATCCGCTACATCACCAATGGCACCTACCTCAACATCATGAAGGAGATGCTGCAGGGTGAGGTCTCCGAGAGCCTCAAGCCGCTGCAGGAGCGCGTGGCCAAACTCGTGACTACCTACGAGGCTTGCCTCGACAAGGTCAAGGCGGGCGCCAACCAGGACGAGCACGACTTCCTGGGCCGTCGTCTCTACGACATGACTGCCGACATCGTCGCTTCCCTGCTCATCCTCGACGACGCGACGCGTGCGCCGGAGTTGTTCGAGAAGAGTGCCAACGTCTTTGTGCGCATGGCCGAGGAGGAGGTGATGGGCAAGGCCGCCTATATCCAGGCCTTCCAAGCCGACGACTTGAAGAATTTCGAAGCATAGTATTTGACATCCTTTCGTCCCCAATCGCATGGTGGACTCCCGCTTGTCTCATTCTATATAGGACTGTAGAAAGAACTATAAAGAATATGGAGAAGGACTATATAGGACGCAACAAAGACTATATAGGATACAAGAAGGAAGATCATGCGCTTGGGGATTTCTTTTTCTTTCTAAAAAACGCAGATGGAGAATTTTATTGAAGTGAGAAATGTCACCAAGGCGTTCGACCGTCACGTCGCGCTCAGCGATGTCTCGCTGACAATGCGTCGTGGCCGCGTCTTCGGACTCCTTGGTCCCAACGGTGCGGGCAAGACCACCTTGATCCGTATCCTCAACCGCATCACTGCTCCCGACAGTGGCGAGGTGATCTTCGACGGACGGCAGATGCAGCCCGCCGACGTGGCCCGCATCGGCTATCTGCCCGAGGAGCGCGGACTCTATCGAAAGATGAAGGTAGGCGAGCAGGCGGTCTATTTGGCCCGACTCAAAGGACTCACAAGGCGAGAGGCCGAGACCCGCCTCAAGGAGTGGTTTCAGAAGTTTGGCATCATGCCCTGGTGGAACCGCAAACTCGAAGAATTGTCCAAAGGAATGGCGCAGAAGGTGCAGTTTATCATCACCGTCCTCCACGAGCCCGACCTTCTCATCTTTGACGAGCCGTTCTCGGGCTTCGATCCGGTCAACGCCGAGCAACTCAAGCAGGAGATTCTCCAACTCAAGGAGAAGGGACACACCATCATCTTCTCGACCCACAACATGGCCAGCGTGGAGGAGATCTGCGACGACATAGCGCTCATCAACCACTCCGAGGTGGTGCTCAAGGGCGATATGAGGCAGATCAAGGAGGCTCACCGCACGGGCCTCTATGAGCTTCAGACGCCCGACATGCTCTCTGTGGAGCCTGACAGCCCCTTTGACATAGTTCGCCAGGAGGAGCGCGCAGGTATCCACTCCTACTTGCTCAAGGCTCACGGCGACGCCACGGGCAACCAACTGGTCGGCTATCTGGCCGGCAAGGTGGAGGTGCGCGCTTTTGCCGAACAGATCCCGTCGATGAACGACATCTTCCTCCAGCTGATCGGCAAAGACGCGCAGTGGGCCGATGAGCAGATAGAAAACCGTCAGCAGTCGAAGGCGGAAGAAAGTGTGAATCCCTCCAGCAATCTTTAACCCCCCGCAACCATGAACAAAATATTGATTATCATCGAGCGCGAGTTTCTCAAGCGCATTCAGAAGAAGAGTTTCATCGTGCTCACCATCGTCTCGCCACTCATCATGGCCGCGCTCATCTTTGTGCCGCTTTGGCTCTCGTCGATCGAGAACGACGAGCAGCAGCACGTGGCCGTCATTGATCCCTCGGGACAATACTTCAAGGCGCTGAAGGAGACGGAGACCTTCCACTTCACGCTGGTGCCAAGTCTCAACAACGAGATGCGTAGCGAGGAATCTCCCTACGACGCCGTGGTGAGCATTCCCCGCGGACTGCTCGACAACAAGGCGAAGGTCTGTATCTATAGTAGGAAGGAGGTGCCTGTCAACTTGCTCTCCTACGTACAGACGACCCTGGACGACCAGGTGAGGCAGCAGCGGCTGAAAGCCTCGGGCATTGCCCAGCTCGACAAGATCATCAGCGAGGTGGAAAAAGGTACGAAGGTGGAGACCGTGAAGTGGAACGATCAGGGCGACGAGACCATCTCCAGCGGTGTCGTAGCCATGGTGGTGGGATTCCTGTTCACGTTCCTCATCTATATGTTCGTCGTAGGCTATGGAGGCCAGGTGATGCAGAGCGTCATCGAGGAGAAGGCCAACCGCATCGTCGAACTGATGGTGAGCAGTGTCAAGCCTTTTGAACTGATGATGGGAAAGATTATTGGCGTGATGCTCGTAGGTCTCCTTCAAATGGCTATTTGGGCCATCCTGCTTGTGGTGATTCTCTCGGGCGTGTCCGTCTATTTCGGTATCAACGCCATGGACACGATGTCTGCTGCCAATCCTGCTGTGATGCAGGCGGCTCAGGCCCAGCCCAACGTCGAGGCGCAGGAGATGCTTTCTATGCTTGGCAACTTGCCTTTGGCCGAACTGGCCATCATGTTCCTGCTCATGTTTGTCGGAGGCTACCTCCTCTATGCGAGTTTCTTCGCTGCCACGGGAGCCAGTATCAACGAGCAGGAGGACAGTTCGCAGTTTGTCATTCCCGTCACGATGATCACCCTCTTCGGTCTTTATGCCGCCATGTATAGTGTCGAGAATACCGATGGTCCGCTGGCTTTCTGGACCTCTCTGTTTCCCCTGACCTCTCCCATCGTCATGATGGTGCGCATCCCCTTTGGCGTGCCCTTGTGGCAGGAATTGCTGAGCGTCGTCTTGCTCTACGCCACGGCCTTCTTCATGGTTTGGGCTGGTGGCAAGATCTATCGTGTCGGCATCCTCATGTACGGCAAAAAGCCGAGCATGAAGGAGATCATCAAGTGGATGCGCTACAAATGATGGTGGACTGACAAAGTGGTTCTGCAAGATCAGTAATCAGTAAGCAACAAAGGCTGCGTGGTGTCGAAAGAAGACCAGCGCAGCCTTTTCTGTCTGTGGCAAGCAGCTTGCTAAGGCGATCAGCTTTCTGTAGCAAGCAGTTTTCTGCGGCGAGCAGCTTTCTATGGCAAGTGGTTTGCTGTGGTGAGCGACTTGGTCGTATGTCTCTCAGAGATATTTCGCCCTGAGCACTTTGGGCAGTTTGCTGACGACCAGGTCGTGCGACTCCCTGATCCAGTCTCTTACCAGCGGTGTGGCCAATTGCTCATAATATACGTCGCTCCAATGCTTCTTGTTCCAATGGAAGGCTGGCGTCACCGCCTCATACTGCAGGCGCAACGTCTCGTTTCGATCGGGAGGCAATTTGCAGGCAAAGCGTGGCCCGCCCTTCCAGTCTTGTCCCTCTCTACCCAGCCAAAGGCACAGGAAGATTTTGCCTTCCACGCGGAAGGTGACATTGTCCTCGCCAAACGGTTGGTCTTCGGTCACGCCTGGCAGCGAAAGCGTATAGCTCCTTACTTCTTCTATATTCATTTGCTCTCTGATAGTTTTGCTCTCTGATAGTTTTGCTCTCTGATAGTTTTGCTCTATAATTGTTTTGCTCTGTGATTATTTCTTGTTCGACTACAATCTCGACTACAATTTTCGACTGGAAAATCGACAGCAATTACGACAGCAATCTCGACTGGAAATTTGGCTGCAAAAATAATGCCAATTCTCGTAGGACCCGCATTTGTCACGCAGCGTGCTTTGTCACTATTTTTTCTTTTAAAGACTTTTTGTTTGTAATTTCTATAGATTGTCGATATTTAGTTGTACCTTTGCCCCCCGAACGAACATCTAATCAATAGCAAATCATTATGGGAAAGAGAATAACCGACAAAGTGACATGGGTAGGCAAGATTGACTGGGAACTGAAGACCTTCCATGGCGACGAGCTTTCTACCCACAAGGGTACAAGCTACAATTCCTATTTGATCCGGGACGAGAAGACCGTCCTCATCGACACGGTATGGAATCCTTATGACCAGGAGTTTGTGGCCCATCTCAAGGAAGAGATCGACCTCCAAGCAATCGATGCCATCGTGGTGAACCACAGCGAGAGCGACCATAGCGGTGCACTGCCCGTGCTGATGCGCGAGATTCCTGATACGCCGATCTATTGCACGAAGAAGGCGGAAGGCATCTTGCGCGGACTGTATCATAAGGACTGGAACTTCCATAACGTGAAGACGGGCGACACGCTCTGCATCGGCGAGAACACGCTCACGTTTGTTGAGGCTCCGATGTGCCACTGGCCCGACACCATGGTGACCTATGCGGACAAGGAGGAAATCCTCTTTTCCAACGACGTCTTCGGACAGCACTACGCTACGGAGAGCCTCTACGACGACACGGTGAACCAGAAGGACCTGTTTGATGAGGCTGAGAAGTACTATGCCAACATCCTCAATATCTACAACCCGATGGTCAACCGCAAGGTGAAGGAAATAGTAGGCATGAACCTGCCTCTGAAGATGGTCGCTCCGTCCCACGGAGTCATCTGGACCAACCATATCGGCGAGATCGTAGAAAAGTATCTCCAGTGGTCAACCAACTATCAGGAGCACCAGATCACCATCATTTATGATACGATGTGGCAGAGCACGCGACGCATGGCCCAGGCCATTGCCGACGGCATCCGCGATTTCGACCCGACCGTCCGTGTGGTGTTGATGAACGCTGCCAAGGACGACAAGAACGACATTCTCGTCGAGGTGTTCCGCTCCAAGGCCATTATGGTGGGCAGCCCGACGGTCAATATGGGCATTACCTACGCCATTGCTGGACTCTTGGAAATGATCCACGGTATGAAGTGCAAGAACAAGAAGGCTGCGGCCTTTGGCTCCATTGGCTGGGGCGGCGGTGGCGAGAAGCGCATCCAGCAGCGATTGGAGGAAGCGGGCTTCGAGATTGCCGCCGAACCGGGCAAGCAGCTTTGGGCTCCCGACATGGAGGCTGAGCGCAAGTGGCGCGAATATGGCAAAGCCTTCGCCGCTGCCGTGCTTGGCGCGTAATAGTATAAAGAGGCTGTTATCCCAGCTATCATCTCAAAAGGCTGGCAAGGGAACAACTCCCCTGCCAGCCTTTTGAGTGTCTTTGTGAGCAACGTGCCGCCGTCTTGTTCTTATATCTTGTTGATTTGTTCCTGGGTCAGCCCTGTAGCTTTCAACACTTGTGAGACAGGTATGCCAAGGGAAAGAAGGTTGCGTGCTATCTCCAAACTCTTTTCCAATTCACCTTCTGCTCTTCCTTCCGCTATTCCCTGAGCTCTTCCTTCTGCTCTTCCTTCCGCTATCCCCTCTTCGTAGCCTTCGTAGTGGCTGGTATCAAAAATGCTTTTCATGTGTCGTATAGACTCCATGTGGCGAACGTACGCTCGCTTGTCATGGTCGGAGAGCGAGTCCACCCGTAGGCATTCGCGCGCCTCGGCGAGGCCTTCGGCCGTGGCCTTGTCGCTAATTTGTCCCGTTTTGAGAAATTCTATCCACTCGTCGAGTGGGGTAGTGGCCACTTTGTCAAAGTCGTTCACGCGCAGTATGTAGTATTCCGGAAACAAGTCGCCCGCCTCTTTTCTGCTCATAAGGCTCCGCTCATCGATACCGAAGAACTTCTTGTTCTGACGGACGGAGAGTTTGAGAATGTCATGTGGTTCATGCGCACCCCTAAATTCTGTCTTGCCGTGATACACATAGTCTTTGCCCTGGCCCAATTCGAAATAGACGATGTTGATGGAATAGACTTTACGCACCTTGTCGTAGGGGCTTCCCAGCCCAATATATTCCGTGATGGCCTTTGACACTCCGTAGAGCATGCGGTGGAAATAGGTGAGCTCGCGGTTGTTCTGCACCTCTATGATGCAGAGTTCTCCGTTCTCGTTCTCTGCCAATATATCCACTCGGTTGTATTTGTCGGTCTCGTCCTCCTGGTTGCTCTCGCTTTCAAGAAACCGTTGTATCTTAAACTTCTTTCCTATCAATGAGGACAGAAATCCTTCCAACACCGCATGATTGGCCTTGTTGCGTAGCAGGCGTTTCATCGCCCAGTCGAACCGTATGTAGTTTTCTCCGATTATCGTCATGTTTCTTGTCGCTTTTGGTTTTCAGCCGCTAAAATACGATTTTCCATCGAATCCACCAAATGTTAGGCTACAAAAGTTGATAGCGACCGTTCTGAAAAGTTATTTCAGCTACTCTAAATAAGTTATTTCCGCTACTCTAAATAAGTTACTTCCGCAACCCCAGATAAGTTACTTTCGTAACTCTAAATAAGTTACTTTCGCTCGGCCAAGCCCTCGTAAAAGGGAAATTCTTCCCTTTTCCTTTGGCTTTGCGCTCGCTTATTCGTAACTTTGCAAAAATTTATAAGTGGGAAAAGAAATGGCGGAAGAAAACCATCGGATACTGCTTGACCAAATAGATTATCCAAGCGACTTGCGCAAACTGGAGGTGAAGGACCTGCCAGAGGTGTGTCGTGAGCTTCGCAGAAACATTATAGAAGAGGTGGCGGTCAACCCCGGCCACTTGGCTTCGAGCCTCGGTGTCGTGGAAATCACCGTGGCCGTACATTACGTGTTCAATACTCCCGACGACCGGATCGTTTGGGACGTAGGCCATCAGGCCTACGGCCACAAGATCCTGACCGGACGCCGTGAGCAGTTTAAGCTCAATCGGAAGTTGGGCGGACTTCGTCCGTTCCCGTCTCCTTTGGAGAGCGAGTACGACACGTTTACCTGTGGCCATGCTTCCAACTCCATTTCGGCGGCGCTGGGAATGGCCGTGGCGGCGAAGCTCGGCGGCAAAAAGACGGAAAACCGCCATGCTGTGGCTATCATTGGCGATGGTGCGATGAGTGGCGGACTGGCCTTTGAGGGACTCAACAATGTCTCCAGCCAGCCCAACGACCTGCTCATTATCCTCAATGACAACGACATGAGTATCGATCGGTCTGTGGGCGGTATGGAGAAATACCTGCTCAATCTGGACACGAACGAGACCTACAACCGTCTCCGCTTCAAAGCCAGCCAGTGGCTGCACGAGCGTGGCTACCTGAACGACGACCGGAGGAAAGGCATTATCCGACTGAACAACGCCCTGAAGAGTGCGTTGGCCCATCAGCAGAATATGTTTGAGGGGATGAACATCCGCTATTTTGGTCCTTACGACGGCAACGACGTAACGGAATTGGTGCGTATCCTCCGACAGATCAAGGATATGAAGGGGCCGAAGCTCCTCCATCTTCACACCAAGAAGGGCAAAGGCTATAAGCCTGCCGAGGAGAGCGCGACGATCTGGCATGCTCCAGGCAAGTTTGATCCCGAGACAGGCAAGCGGCTGAAGAGTGAATCCGCCGAACCGCAGCCACCGAAGTTTCAGGATGTGTTTGGCGAGACGCTGCTGGAACTGGCGCGCCAAAACGACCGCATCGTGGGTGTTACCCCAGCCATGCCCAGTGGTAGCTCGCTCTCCATACTGATGAACGAGATGCCGACCCGCGCCTTCGATGTGGGAATAGCCGAAGGCCATGCTGTCACCTTCTCAGCCGGTATGGCCAAGGACGGCTTGTTGCCGTTCTGTGCTATATATAGTGCGTTTTCGCAGCGAGCCTACGACAGCATCATCCACGATCTCTCGATCCTCAACCTGCCCGTTGTGCTCTGCCTGGACCGATCCGGACTAGTCGGCGAAGACGGCGCGACCCATCACGGTGCGTTCGACATGGCCGCCCTTCGTCCCGTCCCCAATCTCACGATAGCCTCTCCGATGGACGAGCGCGAGTTGCGGCGGTTGATGTTCACGGCTCAGTTGCCCGACAAAGGATCCTTCGTCATCCGCTATCCGCGTGGTCGCGGTGTGCTGACAGACTGGCGCTGCCCGCTCACGGAGGTAAAGGTGGGTACGGGCCGCAGACTGACCGAGGGCGATCCGAAGCCCGGCGACGTGGCCGTGCTGACCATCGGCCCTGTGGGCAATGATGTGCAGCGTGCCATCCAGGCGCTGGCCGAGGAAGGCAATCCTCAGCATCACACGATTTTCCATTATGACATGCGCTTCCTCAAGCCGCTCGACGAGCGCATCCTGCAGGAGGTGGGCAGTCGTTTTGATCGTGTTGTCACCATCGAGGACGGTATCCGTACGGGCGGTATGGGGTCGGCCGTACTGGAGTGGATGAGCGACCACGGTTTTGCCCCACGCATGACGCGCCTCGGTATGCCTGACCGTTTCGTCGAGCAGGGCACGGTCGGCCAGTTGCGCCACCTCTGTGGCTACGGCTATGAGGACATTAAGGAATTGTTGAGTAAGGAATAAATCAAGTATGAGGATAATTATAGCAGGCGCATTCGCCATCGGGTCGTATCTTGCCAAGTTGCTCTCCCGCAACAAGCAGGAGGTAGTGCTCATGGATCAGGACGAGGAGAAACTGGGCAAGCTGGCCATTGATTATGATCTGCTCACCATGCACGCCTCGGCCACCAGCATCCGTAGTCTGAAAGAGGCAAGGGTGGAGGATACTGACCTCTTCATCGCCGTCACGCCCGATGAGAGCTATAATATGACGGCATGTGGACTGGCGAAGGCGCTGGGTGCGAAGAAGACCGTTGCCAAGATCGACAGTTCGGAGTATGTGGATCCGCAGAACAAGGAACTCTTCCACGAAATGGGCATCAGCAGCATCATCTATCCCGAGATGCTGGCTGCCCGCGACATCATCAACGGTCTGAAAATGTCGTGGGTGCGGCAGCGATGGGATGTCCATGACGGTGCGTTGGTGATGCTGGGTATCAAGCTCCGCGAGACCTGCAAGGTGCTCGACAAGCCGCTCCATGAGATCTCGGGACCCGACGACCCCTTCCACGTAGTGGCCATACGCCGTCGCGGCGACACGATCATCCCGCGAGGAAGCGACGTGCTGAAGCTCTACGACCTCGCCTACTTTATGACCACACGCAACTACATCCCCTATATCCGCCGCGTGGTGGGCAAGGAACACTACGTGGATGTGAAGAACGTGATGGTGATGGGTGGTGGATCCACCGCAGTCCGCGCCATTCGCCAAATGCCGGAATACATGCAGGTGAAGGTCATCGAGAAGAGCGTGGAGCGATGTGAGGCCCTCAACAGTAAGTTTGATGATGATATCCTCGTCATCAATGGCGACGGTCGCGACCTTTCGCTGCTGAGCGAGGAGGGAATCCGCTCTACCCAGGCCTTTGTCGCATTGACAGGGAAGGCTGAGACCAATATTTTGGCCTGTCTGATGGCTAAGCGCATGGGAGTGAGAAAGACGGTGGCAATGGTGGAGAACGTCGATTACGCCTATATGGCGGAGAGCCTTGATATAGGTACGATCATCAACAAGCGCGCCATTGCTGCCAGCCACATCTATCAGATGATGCTCGACGCCAATGTCCACAACGTGCGCTTCCTCATGTCGGCAGACGCCGATGTGGCTGAGTTTGTCCCTGTGCAGGGGTCGAAGGTGACGCGCCGTCCCGTCAAGGACTTGGGACTGCCCAAAGGAATGACCATCGGTGGAGTGGTGCGCAACGGCGAGGGAATGCTCGTCTCGGGCAACACGCAGATCGAGGCAGGCGATAGTGTGGTGGTGTTCTGCCATAACGTCAGCGTCAAGAAGTTGGAGGGACTTTTCAACTGACCTCCTGCTTGTACAGACAATTAGCGTTTGGACAATAGTGCTGGCAATAAGTGTGCTGGCAATAAGTATAGTGACAATAGTGTACAGACAATTAGCATAGTGACAAAAAGCGCGATATGCTCAATACCAAACTTATTTCCAAAATCTTCGGATCGTTGCTGCTCATCGAGGCGCTGCTTATGTCCTGTAGTTTGGGCGTGGCCCTCTACTATGGCGGTAGCGACGTTATGCCCATCACGTGGAGTGTCGTCGTGCTTATAGCCGCTGGTGTAGCTTTCCGCCTGCTGGGCCTCAAGGCTTCTAATGCGCTGAGCAGACGCGATGCCTATTTCGTGGTGACGACCGTCTGGGTGCTCTTCACGATCTTTGGCATGATGCCTTTCTTGATAGGCGGCTATCTCCATTCGGTGACGGACGCCTTCTTTGAGACCATATCGGGTTTTACGACGACGGGAGCTACCATCATCGACTATCCTGAACGGCTTCCACGTGGCCTGCTCTTCTGGCGTTCCATCACCCAGTGGATTGGTGGTCTGGGTATTGTCTTTTTCACGATAGCCATCCTGCCCTCGTTTGTCGGTGGATCCACGCGCGTCTTTGCTGCCGAGGCCACAGGTCCGATCGTCACCAAGCTCCACCCCAAGCTCAGCACGGGAGCCAAATGGATTTGGGCGGTCTATGTCGTGCTGACCATCTCCTGCTTCCTTTCTTATAAACTGTGCGGTATGAGCTGGTTTGATGCCATCAACTACGCCTTCACCAGTACGGCCACAGGAGGCTTCGCCACGGAGAGCGGATCCATTGCCACCTTCCACTCCCCTGCAGAGGAATATGTCTGTACGCTCTTCTGCTTCCTTGCGGGCGTCAATTTCACGATGCTCTATGCTGCCGTGGCCCGCTTTCGCATAAAACAGCTCTTCCGCAACAGCGAGTTTCGCTTCTATCTCTTCGTCGTCACCTCCTGTACCTTGTTTGTCATGGTGGAACTGATGTGGCACAACCACTACGACCTGGAGCGCGCCTTCCGCAGTGGTGTCTTCCAGGTGGTCTCCTTCATCACGACCACGGGCCTCTTCAGCGACGACGCTTCCAAATGGCCCCATGTCACGTGGTTTGCTCTCATCCTCTGTATGGTTGTCGGCGGTTGCTCTGGTTCGACGAGTGGAGGCATGAAGAGTATTCGCGCGGTGATGATCCTGAAGATTATCCGCAATGAGTTTCGCCAGATTCTCCATCCCAATGCCGTCTTGCCTCTCAATGTCGATGGGCACAACGTCCCCCAGTCGAAGCGCGTCACGCTCTTGGCCTTTGTCGGACTCTATCTGATCCTGGCCTTCCTTCTGGGATTTGCCATGATGGCATGTGGCGTTGATTCTACCAACTCCTTCACTATTGCCATCAGTAGTATGGGCAATGTGGGCCCGACCCTGGGCCTTGAGATTGGTCCGACGATGTCGTGGGCACAGTTGCCCGATGTGGCGAAGTGGATCTGTGCGTTTCTGATGCTGGTGGGACGTCTCGAACTCTTCACCGTCCTCGTGCTCTTCACCAAGGCATTCTGGAAAGATAACTAACGGGTGTTTTGGGAGAGATAATTAACAGGATCCAGGTTGACCTCCTCTTGATTCTACGATGCTTCTTGTTTCGATGACATCACCTTCTGCCGCTTCTCCCGCCGCCTCTGCGCCCCGTCTGCTTTGGATCGACCTTCTGCGTGGATTCTTGATGCTTGCCATCATCTTCGACCACACCGAGATCTGCTTCACGGGCGATAATATCGTTCCCTATAGGATGTACGTCCCCGACGTGCTGATGGCCTTCTTCTTCCTTTCGGGCTATCTCTTCTATCGTCCAGAGGGTTTCCGCCTGCGGCATAAGCTGCACTCGTGGCTGCGCGGAGTGCTCATGCCTTATTTTATCTTCACGAGTGCCCTGGCGCTTCCCAAGGCTTGGCTCCATGGAGCCGGCGGGTCGATCTCCGATCTGCTGCTGACCATCCTCACGGGCCAAGGATCATGGTTTATTGCCTCCTTGGCCGTCGCCGAGCTCCTCTTCTGTTTCCTCCTGTGGCTGTCGCGTGTGCGTTGGCGCTGGCTGGCCGGAGCAGGGCTTTTCGCCGTAGCCCTGGCCTATGGCTTCGGTACGCGTCGTCTGGCTTTTGAGGCCAACTGGTGGCACGTGGATGAAGCCGTCGTGGCCTTGCCCTCCCTTCTCCTGGGCTATATGGTCCATCGTTTCGATAATCTCGGGACGCGCTGGCGACTTGGCCTTTTCGCTCTGCTGTTGATGCTCTCCTTGCCTGTCAATGTCCTTGTGGCGAGTTCTTCGTGGCCTTCTGTCTTGGTAGGCGCGCTCGTTCTTCCCCACCTGTTTCTCGTCAAGAACGCGCTCTCCGTGCTCCTCCTCTATCTCCTCTTCACGATCTCGCAGCGAGACGGCGTGCGGTGGGTGGAGCAGATGCCTCGCTGGCTTGCCGCGATGGTGTCCTGGACAGGACGCCGATCCATCGTCTATTATTTCTTCAGTAGTGGCATTCCCACAGCCCTTACCGCCGTCTTTTCCCGCCTCGGCTACACCTACCGTGGTTGCTATGTCGAAGTCCTGGTAGTCTTTCTTCTTAATCTTCTTCTCATCACCCTCGTCACATGGGCCATCTATCGCTACCTACCGTGGACCACAGGCCGCAGGAAGCCGAACGGATAAGCATGGGAACGTGAGAAACCTAATGCCCCCAAGCTCCAAGGAAGCCCAATGGACAAGGGAAAAGATGAAGGATCAGGGGAAGCACAGTAGGAAAAGGGAAAAATGAAGGAAAGCCCAATGGACAAAGTGAACATGATGGGCAAAAGGAATGCTGATGGACATGAAAAAACGTGTCCAGCCCAAGGCCGGACACGTTCCCATTAATCTCATTTAAACTATGTTGGAAGCCCGCTTGCCAGGTTTGTCCCAGTAGGCTTCCTTTGTTGGCTTTACGACTTCTGACTTAGATGTCGAGCAGATTGATAGCCACACGGAAGTAGCCCTTGTTGGCCTCCGGGTTCCACATCATCTGCGAGGTGATCGGGAGGTTGGCCTTGCCTACCTTGAGCTTGTAGGTGCAGCCCAGGCGCACGTCGTTCACACCAGCCGACTTGCCATAGAACGTGGCACCGTCGTTCTCGTCATAGTTGCTGAGGGCGAAGTTGCCACCCACGCTGGCATCCACCTTCCAATTGTCATCCTCATAGACGGTGTAGGCAGCCTGCACGAAAGTAGAGTAGATGTTTTGCTTGTTGAGGTTGCCACGATCGCGGCCGGCCAGTACGGTAGCCCAGCTCAGTGAGAGCGGCAGACCATGCTGTGCGAAGTTGTAGCTGATGGCAGCGTCGAGGAAGTGGCCCGTCGTGCGAGCATCATAGTTGAAGTAGCGATACTGCTTGTCGTTGGCATAGATGCCGTCGGAGAAATTGTAGATGTCCCACACGGCTACGCTGAAACCTCCGATGGTGTAGCTTGCGTAGATGTCGGCCTCCTTGTAGTCGCCGTCCACCTGCATACCACCCCATGCGCCGAGGCGGAAGTGGTTGTTGTTGTCGGAGATGGCAAACTCGTTGTTGAAGGTCAGACCCTTGGAAACCTCGAGTCCGCGCCACAGGTGTGAGGTCTCGAGACCAGCATTGTAGTGGAGCTTCTGAGCGTTGATCGTTGTCGGGAGGGCGAGTGCTGCCAGCACGAACATACCCTTAAATATAGACTTCATCATAATGTTTGCTTTTTTCTTTACGGTTGAATGATTTTCCTTGCTATGAGATTAGCAGAAGTGATACAGTGAGGCCACGAGGGCAGCGAGTACAGCACCAGCGATTGGGCCGAGTACAGGCACCCATGAGTAACCCCAGCCACTGTCTCTCTTGCCCTTCATGGGCAGGATGGCGTGGGCGATACGCGGTGAGAGGTCACGAGCCGGGTTCATGGCGTAGCCAGTCACACCACCGAGCGACATACCGATGGAGACGATGACCATCGTCACAGGCCATGCGCTACTAGCGCCGATGTTGACCACGTCTGAGCCGTAGGTGCCAAAGCAGATGATCAGCAGCACGAGCACGAAGGTGCAGATCACCTCCTGGAGGAAGTTGAGCGGCTTGTTGTCGATGGCCGGCATGGTGCAGAACGTGCCGAGCTTGCCGTCAGGATCGTCCGTAGCATCGAAATGATCCTTATACATGATCCACACGAGGATGGCACCGACGAAACCGCCGATCATTTGGGCAACCGAGTAGGGCAACACATTCTCCCAAGGGAACAAGCCAGCGGCAGCCAATCCGATGGAGACGGCCGGATTGAGGTGAGCACCCGAGGCGTGGGCCACGAAGACACCCGCCATGACGGCGAGACCCCAGCCCAGCGTGATGACGATCCAGCCACCACCCTGGCCTTTACTCTTATTCAGTCCCATACAAGCGCAGACACCGTCGCCGAGGAGGACCAAGATCAGCGTACCCAAAAATTCGAGGGCGCAGTTGTAAAGCAATGTAGAATCCATAATTTCTTTTTTTTTGTGTAGTTGATAAATGTTGTTTTGTCAAATGATGCAAGAATACCGGCCCCCTCCCTTTGCTAACGATTCGTCGGGAGGGAGCCCGTATGTGTGAGTGTGGTTTACTTGCGACTCAGCGTGCGCTGGATCGCATCCTTCCAGCCGTTCTTGGCCTCTTCTATCTCGGTCGTTTCGCCAGCCGGCTCAAAGGTGCGCTCCACCTGCCACTGCTTCTTCACCTCGTCGATGTCCTTCCAAAAGCCTACAGCGAGACCAGCGAGATAGGCAGCACCCAGGGCGGTGGTTTCCGTGATCTTCGGACGGATCACGTTAATACCCAGCAGGTTGGCCTGATACTGCATCAGCAGGTTGTTGCGGCTTGCACCACCATCTACCTTCAGCTCCGTGAGCGGGGCGTTGAGGTCGCGAGACATGGCCTGTGCGATGTCATAGGTCTGGAAAGCAATGCCGTCGAGGGCAGCACGGGCGATGTGAGCCGCCGTTGTGCCACGGGTGATACCCGTAATAGTGCCGCGGGCGTAGGCATCCCAGTAGGGCGCGGCCAGACCCGTCAGAGCCGGGACAAAGCGGACACCACCGCTATCGGGTACGGTAGAAGCCAGCGCCTCCACGTCGGACGACTTCTGGATGATGCCCAGTCCGTCGCGCAGCCACTGCACGACCGAACCGCCGACATAGATAGATCCCTCCAGTGCGTAGTTCACCTGGTCGCCGATCTTCCAGGCCACAGTGGTGAGCAGGTTGTTCTTTGACACAATTGGTTTGTCGCCCGTGTTGAGCATGACAAAGCAGCCCGTGCCATAGGTGTTCTTGATGGCACCCGGCTCCAGACACATCTGTCCGAAGAGGGCCGCCTGCTGGTCGCCAGCGATACCGGCGATGGGTACCTCGTGGGCGAAGATCGTGGTCTTGGTGTGGCCATAGACCTCAGAGCTAGACTTCACCTCCGGCATCATGGAAGCCGGAATGTCGAGCAACTTCAGCAGCTCCTCATCCCACTTTAGGTCGTGGATGTTGAAGAGCATCGTGCGGCTGGCGTTGGTCACGTCCGTCACGTGCACCTGTCCGCGGGTCAGTCGCCATACGAGCCAAGTGTCGATGTTGCCGAAGCGGAGCTTGCCCTTCTCGGCGCGCTCGCGTGCTCCGGGCACGTTGTCGAGAATCCACTTGATCTTCGTGCCTGAGAAATAGGCGTCGATGATCAGACCCGTCTTCTCGCGAATTCTGTCCACCAATCCCTGCGCCTTGAGCTTGTCACAGTACTCAGCCGTGCGGCGGTCCTGCCATACGATGGCGTTGTAGATCGGCTCGTCGGTGTCGATGTCCCATACCACGGTGGTCTCGCGCTGGTTGGTGATACCGATGGCCGCGATGTCCTTGCCGTTGATGTCGATGGCTGAGATGGCCTCGGCGATGACGGCAGCCTCAGACGACCAGATTTCGTTGGGGTTGTGCTCCACCCATCCCGGCTGCGGGAAATGCTGTGTGAACTCCTTCTGAGCTACGGAGCAGATCTGACCGTTGTGGTCGAAGACGATGGCGCGAGAACTGGTTGTTCCCTGGTCAAGTGCCAAAATGTAATTTCCCATAATCAATGTACTTTAGTTATTTGTGTAATTGTAAAAAGCTCTATTTTAGAGGGCAACTTTTATGCCTTGTTGAGACGTCGCGTCTCTTCCACGTCGAGTGCCTCAGCGATGGTGGAGATGGGATTCTTCACCTTTCTCGAGGTTGACATTTCGATCTGCCACTTGCAGGTCTCGCAGTCTGTAGAGACGAAGTCGGGCTTCAGTTCCTCTATCTGCTTGAAGAGCGGCGCTCCGATAGCCTGACTTCGCTTGTAGTTCTCCTTCTTGAATCCGTAGGTGCCCGAGATGCCGCAGCAGTTGCTGTCGAGCAGCGTCAGTTCCACGCCCGGGATCATGCGGAGCAGTTCGGTGGAGTAGATTGCCCAGCCCATGCGCTCCATGTGGCAAGCCGTGTGGTAGGCCAACTTCTGGTGGAAGTCCTTGCGGAAGGCCAGTTTGATCTTGCCCGACTCCACCATGCGGTAGAGCCACCTGGTGGCCAGCGAGAGATGCGGCGCCACGTCGTCGTTGTCGATCTTGAGCAAGTGCTTATACTCGTCACGCATCGTGAATGTACAGGTCGAACTGGTCGTGAGCACGTCGTCGCCCGCCGCGATGGCCTTGCGCATGGAGTTCATGTTGAGTTCTCCCTGCTTCTTGGCCTGGTCGCTCAGTCCGTTGGCTATGAGTGCCACACCGCAGCACTTCTCCTTCTCCAGCAGGCGCACGCCATAGCCGCAGGCGTTGAGGATCTTCAGCAGATCTTTCGACAGCTGCGGGAAGTTGTAGTTGGCGTAGCAGCCGTGGAAGTAGGCCACGTGCTTCTTGTATGCCTCCTGCTCTGCCGCGTGCTTCTTGTACCACTGCTCGAAAGTCTGGAACGAGTAGGACGGGAAGGTGCGGTGCTTGTCGATTTTCAGCACGCTGTCCATGACCGCCTTCACCGGCTTCAGTCCCAGGGCGAAATTGGTGATGGGTGCGAAGTTGTGGGCCAGCGTTCCCACGAAGTCCGTGTTGGCCAGCATGCGGTCGCGCAGCGACGGCTTGGCCGTGCTATATTTGATGCGCGCCTCCTGTATGAGGTCGGCTATCTTGACGTTCTCCGGGCAAGCCACCTCGCAGCGCTTGCAGTTGAGGCACAATTTCAGTTTCTCGTCGAAGAACTGTGCCCCCTTCAGGCGGTAGCGTTCGTTGTCCGGACCCGACTGTTTCGGTCCGGGATAGTTTGGCTCTACCGCCGACACCGGGCAGTAGACCGTGCAAATGGAGCACTTCAGGCACTGCTCGAAGTTGTGTGTGCTCTTGCTTTCCTTCTGTATCTGTATGGATTTTGCTTCTGCCATGATATTTTTCTATTTACTAAGAATGTTGTGTGCGACCTCCAGGGCTGTGAGCATGGCCACACCCGTCGCGTCATCCAGTTTGATAGAGTTGTGTCCGCCGAGCACCGATCCTGCTGCGTAGAGGTTTTCGATGGTCTTTCCGTCGATCGTCGCGTGGAGCTTCTCGTCAGTCTTCACGCCGAAGGCCATGTAGGGCTGTGCGTCGAAGACATAGTCGGCGTGCCAGTCGGCACGGTTTTTCTCTGCCAGGACATCGAGTCCGAACACTGGCTCGTAGATGCCCTCGTAGTTGCTTCTCAGTCCGCGGCTCTGGAACGATCCCGAGCAGAGCACGTAGTGGTCGGCCAGGAGCAGTTCGTCGGCGAGGTTCTCCGTCTCGACGGAGGCCACCTTGGAGCCTACGATCTTGCCGTTCTTGACCGTGTCGCTGCGGAAGTAGCGGCCGCCAAGCTGCTGCAGGCACTTGATCAGCTGCATTTGGATATGTACACCCGGTACCGAGGGCGGCATGGTCGCCACAAACTCAATGGGCTTGCGGACCAATTTGCGCAGGCGGGCGATGGTCTCGGCCTGCTGCGTCAGTCCCAGCACGGCGGGCAGAAGAATCACCTCTCCCGAGGCGTTGAGCGAGTTGATAGCCTCAGCCACCTCGGCGAGGTTCTCGTAGTTGCTCAGATATTTGGCGATGTTGGTGGCACGCAACTCACAAGGCGTGTGGCGTGCAAAGTCGAGCGTATCGGTGGCAAACTCCTTCAGTTCCACCTCCACCTTGAGTCGGCGCAGGTTGTCCACAAGAAACTCCGTGGGCAGGTCGAGGTAGCCACGGATGTTGGCCACCGTCACCTTCTTGTATGGCAGTTTGTCTGCCTCCTGGCTCGTCACCAGTCCTTCCATCGTGAGCCATGCCGGCTTCGTCAGTCCGATGGGGGTCAAGCGGAAGTGGTTGGCCTTGGCCTCCCCCTTCATCTTCAGTCCAGCCTCGGCCAGCAGCTGTGCGGCCTCCGCGGCCCGTGCGGCCTTGTCGCCGACGCGGTGGTAGGGGTGTGTGGCGGGCAGTTGCTCCATCGCCTCCAGCGGACTTGCGACGGTGTTACCCTCCGTGTCATAGCCCAAAAGGCTGATGGACCCCGAGTTGAAATGCAGGGTGCTCTGTCCTGCTCCGATGACGGCCACGCGCTGGCCGCCCTTTGCCAAGGCGATGCCGCAGGTCAGTCCCGACAGTCCGCCTCCTATAATGATTGTATCGTATCTCATCGTGCTACCTCCTTGTTGTTTCCGGCCACGCGGTTGATGCCGCAGAGACCCTCGTAGATCATGGATGTGAGTTGTGCCTCGGCCAGCGTGTCGCCCCAGGCCACGGGCTGCATGCCCTTCCAGCGCTCGGCGATAAAGGACGCCAGGTCGCGCTGAGCCTCCTCGGCTTTCATCTTGGCCACGCGACAGAGCACGTTGGCTCCTCTGCAGGCGCAGAGCTCTCCCTGGCACGTTCCCATGCCCAGGCGGGTGCGGCGGCGGAGGTTGATGAGGTTGTGGACGTGCAGTTTCTCGGCGGCAAACTTCACCTCGCCGATCGTCACGTCCTCACACTCGCAGACCAGCGCGTCGTCGATGCTGTTGCCCGTCGGCACGTCCTTGGTCATCGTGCCGTGGCGTCCCTCAGCGGCGTAGAGGCTCACGGTCTGTGCGTTCTTGCTCGTCGTGTGCTCCGGCAGCGGCTCTTCGCTTCCGGGCAGCGGCGTGGTGGCCGTCTCGCACTTCTTGTCCACACCCAGCTTCTTGCAAGCCAAATCCGTAGCCACTTCGGCCATCATGCGGTAGGTCATCATCTTGCCACCCGTGATGGTGATGAATCCCTCCAAACCGTCTCGTGTGGCGTGGTCGAGCAGCACGATGCCGCGGCTGATGGACCGGCCCGACGGGTCGTTGTCGGCTGCCACGAGGGGACGCACGCCGCAGTAGGCGCGGATCACGCGGGTGCAGGCGCAGGCGGGAGCCAGGTCGATGGCGCCGCGCTCCAGGATATCCACTTCCTCCTGTGTGATCTTGAGGTCGTCCACCGTCTCGAAGGGCACGCGGTCGCTCGTCGTTCCGATCACGCAGACCGTGTCGTCCGGCACGAGAATATCGGCGTTGGCCGGTTTGCGGCAGCGGTTGATCACCATGTTGTTGACGCGGTGGCCGAAGATGAGCAGTGTGCCCTTGGCCGGAAACATATTGACCGTGACGCCAGCGAGCTTGGCCACCTCGTGCCCCCAGATACCAGCAGCGTTAATGACCAAACGGGCGTGTACGTCCTGCTCCTCGCCGTTGCGGTTGTTGCGCAGGTGTACACCCACGACGCGTCCGTTCTCGATCAGCAGGCTCAGGGCCTCGTGATACGTCAGCGTGTCGGCGCCATGACGGCGCGCGTCGATGATGTTGGCCGTAGTGAGGCGGAAGGGGTCTATCGAGGCGTCGGGCACGCGTACCGCACCGATCAGATCGGGATTGACAGCGGGTTCGATGCGGCGTGCCTCCTCAGGGGAGATGACGTCTGCGCGGATGCCCGCCTTGCGGCAAGACTCTACGAAAGTGGCCTGATAGTTGAGGTCGTCCTCAGGCAGTGTGATAAAGAGACCGTCGGTCTCATCGACGCAGTGGCGCGCTATCTTGCGCAGCGTCATGTTTTCCTGAATACATTCTTTGGCCGACTCGCCATCCGTCACGGCATAGCGTGCGCCGCTATGCAGCAGACCGTGGTTGCGTCCTGTGGCTCCATTGGTGAAGTCATACTTCTCGACGAGCAGCACGCGCAGTCCTCGCATCGCGCAGTCTCGTGCTGTGCCGGCTCCTGTTATGCCGCCGCCGATGATGATGACATCATACTCTTGTTTCTTGTTTCTATCCATTGTCGTGTGGTTTAGGTCTCCTAAACTCCTTGTTTTTGTTGTATTCTAATCTTGGTTCATGCAGGTCTTGTGGTTTGATTCGGCAGATTCTTGCATGATTGCAGTCTCTTTCTTATCGAAACCCAACCTTCGTTTTTGCAGTACAAAGGTAGGAATATTTTCCAAAACGGCCCAAATAAATTAACTATAATTAACAAAAAGGTTTCGATTTATCTTTGCTTTGCTTCCGTTTCAACGATTGTTCGAAATCGACAAGTGTAAACTGTGGAATGTATGTTTTGGTGTTTTCTTGCCCCGTAATGCGCATTTGTATGCGAAAACCACCTATTTTGGCTGACATTTTGTAAAGTTGTCGCTTTCTTTTTGGAAATAACACATAAATGAAATTATTTCCTCTATAATTGTTATAAACATGCCTTTTTGGCGATGAAAACACAAAATATAGAAGAAATGAGACGCTTCGCCGAGCCATGAGTAGCTCCGGGCTTGGCGGCTGCTGCCCATGGCGGGTGGCGAAACGTCTCTTGGGTCTTGTTTTTGACGACTACGAAATCCTTAACGGCATGATGACATTACGACATGATGACATGATGACATGACGGCATGGCGACCCTTATGCTACGACGACGTTCGTCGTCAGTTTTCTATAGACTCCCTTGTCTATCCTTTCGACCAAGCCCTGTCGCTCCCATCGGCAGAGCATGGAGATGACCCTGGCCCGGGCCACGTCAAATCCTCTTGTGCTGACCGTGGTGCAGTAGGCATCTTCCGTGTTGAAGTGTTCGCCCAGTTGTTCGAAGATGGTGTCGTTTTTGGTTTTGCGGCTGCGCAGTTTTGCCTTCGGTGCATAGGCAGCCGATCGAAACGCCATCTCGATGCGCTCTTTGAAGAAGTACATCGCGTTGTCGATCATGTAGTCGGCCAGCACGTCAAAGGCGGCGAGCATCTGCGGCGTCTGCTGGCGCAGGATCAGCTTCTGCCACAGCGTGGGGTCGCCCTTGAGCCGCGTCTCCGCCCCCTGCATTCCGTAGTTGTTGATGAGCCGCTCGGCCACGCGGCAGAGCATCAGGCAGGTCATCATGCGCATGGCCGTGGGGCAGGTGCGGAAGCGCTGGCGCGCCAGCGTCTTGTCGTCGTTCTTGATGCTCTCCAGTCGGATCTGCTCCAACCACTGGCGCCCCCTCTTCTCCAGCAGGGGCAGCCTGACGTCGCCGCTCATGAGCGGCAGCAGATGGGCCACCTGCTGTATCTTCGTCTCCTGGTCCTCCGTCAGGCGGTAGAGGCTCTCCGAGAGCGGCGAGAAGGTGTTGTCGGGCGTGCGTGCCAGGGCCAGTCGGCTCTGAAAGCCGTCCGTATAGTTGGTCACGACACGATAGAGCGCGTCGGGCGTGCCACACATCACGACGTTCCACAGCAGTTTGTCGATATGCACGTTGACGGCCTCTGCCGACTTCGCCTCGCGGTCGTAGGGCGTGCCGTCGTAGGCCTGTCGCAGCATCACGGAGAAGTCGCTCATCGCCGTGCGCCACTTCTGCGAGACGGTGTCGGCCTCGGGTGTGAAGGAGAAGGCGTGCTTGCCACAGGTGTTGGCCAGTCTGTCGGCGAGGTTGGCCACGGTGGTGTTGAGCGTCAGCCAGCGCACGGGATACTTCGGGTCCTCGGGCTGCTCCTTCTTGTTCTTGGCCGCCCGCTTTCGTGCGCGCCATTCCTCCTCGGCCTGCAGATAGCCCTTGTCCACCATTTTCACCTCCGCGAGCCAGGCCGCCACGATGGGGTCGATGCTGCCCTTGCCCGAGGCGAAGTCGCCGGCTATGTAGCTGATGAGGTTGAGCTGCGACCACTTGCCGTGGATGTCGACGCGCACGCCCGTGGCGAGCATGCCGATGGCCGGCGTGATGGCGAAGATGGCGGGCATGGCGAGGTGTGGGCCCACGGCGTTGATGCTCTCCCTCACGCCCTGCGGCATCTGGGGCAGCTCGTTATAATAGAAGAGGTCGTCCTGCTCCATGGCCTCGTCGATGGAGACCACCTCCCTGCCCTCGACGATCATGTCCTGGCGCACGGCCTCGACCACCTCCTTCAGGCGCCGTGGCATCTGCGTCTTTCTCTCGCCCAGCGCCGAGTCGATGCAGGAGAGCTTCTCGGCCTCGGCAAATCCGTCGTAGCAGGGGATGACGCGGTCGAGCACGGAGCGGTCGAAGCCGCAGATGTGGCGCAGGTTGACGGCCAGCTCGAAGGTCAGCGTGTTGCGATTGGACTTCGAGGGCGTTTTGCCCTGGTTGTAGAAGGCCCACCACTTCTTGATGATGCGGTCGTAGGGAACGCCATCGTAGTTCAAGGGGCTCGCCCCTTCGCTCGTCTTCCCGGCCTGCTTGCCTTCCTGCTCCTCCCAGTCCTCGCCTTCCTCCGGCGAGCCGCTTGCTGGTTGGGTCGTTGTCTTTGGACGCGCGAAAGATGCCTCCTGCCCCGTGAAGGATGTCTCCTGGTCCGTTGAAGTTGCTTCTTGGTTCGCGAAAGTGGCCTCTGAATCCGTGAAAGCAGCCTCTTGGCCCGTGAAAGCCCCACACTCCCCGTTGTCGAAGAGGTCCTCGTGCAGGTAGAGCAAGTCCTCGGACGTGGTGGCGAAAAATACGCGGGTGATGTCCTTCGCCCCTGCGTCGTACTCCACGCCCAGCAGGTCGGAGGCCCAGCGCAGGTTGGCCTCCTGATCCATCTCGGGATGGCGGCGGAAGACGACGTGCAAGCCGCCTCCGCGCGCGCTGCGCTCCAGCATGAGCAGGCCCAGCTCCTCCTTCTTGTCGATGGCCATAGTGGCTATTGCGTTCACCTCGTCGGCGCTCAGATGGTCGATGTCCATGCCCACTGACTTGCTCAGTCGCGTCGCGCCTTTGAGGCACCCGCCCTCCGTAGGCAGGCAGCTATAGTTGAACTGCACCAGCTTGCGCTTCGCCGCGGCCACATCCGTATTCTCCTGCGGATGGCGGATCAACGTGAGATTGCGCACTTGCGTCTGGCTGTCTCTGTATCTACGGTAGGCCTCCTCGGTCTCCACGGCCTTCATCATCTTGTGGCCCTGCTGATAATATATTACGTGTACACTCATGATTGTTTCTTTCTCCTTTCTTTGTTATTTCGTTAGTTGTTCATTGAGCAGGGCGTCGATGGCGTCCTGCGCCTCGTCCATGATGGCCTGGGCGATGACCACGTTCTCCGTGCGGACAAACTTCAACGTCAGCTGCAGGACGTCGTCCTGCGTCCTGCTTCTGCGCCCGTGAGCGAGCTTGCGGATCAGCACGCTGCGGCTCTTTGGTTTCGTCCGTGGCACGAAGTCGAACGTCCCGTCGCTCATCTGCTGGCAATGGCTGCCATGGTTCTCGTTGCCATTGTTGGTTTTATTGTTCTTATTCATAACTGTATAGTTTTTTTTATCCTCAAATGGAGGGCATCTAAAGTTGTGTCGTGTTGTTTCGATGCAGCCTGCTGAGTAGGTCTTTTTATTCTCCTGATTCCTCCATATTTCGGATGATTCTTTTTTTGTGCGAGAAGAGACGTGGATTGTTGCGCGCTTTACCATGGAATATCCTCCTCGTACTCAACTCAGGTGTTTACCGTTTTTTTTGTTTACAAAATTGGCCCTTGGGTCAATCCTATTAATGACCGATTAATGTTTCGATTAACGATGATTAATGTCTCGATGAATGACTATTAATGTCTCGATGAATGATGATTAATGTGAAAACAAACATCAGATTCATGCAATAGTCTCACTACCGTGAGACCCTGTGAATGTGAAATACGCATAGTTCTCTTTTTTGTTTTACGTCGCGCCTTTTCGCGACCCTTTGTTATTGACCTGTTACTTTGCCAGCTGGCGGGCGCAGGAGGCAAGACGGCGCTATGAGGGCTATAAAAGACCAGCACCGTCAGCGGGCCTCGTTGGTCTCAACTGACGGTGCAAAGGTATGGGATTCTTTCGTGCCCGACGAATTTTTGAGGGTCGGGGGAAAGTTGGTGAAAGAAAAAGTGAAAGAAGTCCACTTTTTCACCCCTTTTTGGGCCTTTTGGAGAAAGTTAGGTGAAAGTTAGAGAAAGTTTGGTGAAAGTTTTGGTGAAAACTTTTGTGAGAATTCGCCGAGAGGGTGGTGGGCTTTTGAAGAGAATTCGCTGAAGTTTGCCAAAAAAAACAGGATGCCACCCCTGCGCCTCCCCGCCTTGGACCCACAAACAGCTCACCAGCGCGACATTGATTTACAGGGCATCATACAGTCAGTTCGTAATGTCATTATGTCATCATGCCGTAATGTCATCATGCCGTTAAGGATTTTACAGGAAAACGCTGTATGTGGGCTCAAAGAAATAGTATATAATATTTATATTATATACTATTTCTTTGACTTCTCATATCCCTCTTTTTCTTAACGGCATGATGACATGATGACATTACGGCATGATGGCATTTTGCATCGTAGGCAAAACTTGTCAATCGGTTGTGAGTCCTGCGCTAATCGGTTGTGTGTCTTGTGCTAATCAGTTACGATCCTTTGCGCCAATCAGTTGCGAGCCTTGCGCTACAGGCCCATGGAGAGCTCCCTGAGGCCCACTCTTACGACAACGACGAGGGATAAGCAACCATCGGCGTCGATGATAAGCAACCATCGGCAAGGTCTCCATTTTGTGGTCAAACCCTGCTTCGGGATCGTGTTGCCACAGTCGTAGAGTCAAGTGGGGTAAAATAAACAGCCTTGTGATTCGGTGATAGTGATTTTGTGAACCATTATGAACTTGCGTGGCTCAAAACTATTCTTTACTTTTGCAACATCAATACCTATCGTACTCTGAATGGCAACATCAGATGCGACTAACAAGTTTTATTGCCTATTGCCTATGAGTAAAGTGTTTCAAGTATGGCCCAAGCGCATCAAGCGCTCCAATGGCACCGTTCTCACTCCCGAAATGGAAGTGACGGTAACGACCTTGCAGCACACCACCACTCCATTCTACAATGGAGCAAGGAGCTGCAAGAAGTCTATATGCGCATCTACGCCTTCGACTACAAGAAGGCATGTTGCTATCCAAGTGATTTTGAATTTAGGAAGTTAGATTAAAAAGAAATCTATAAATCATTGCTTATTAAGCAATGATGAAAAATGAGCACTTATGGTTGAGTTCGTTAATAAAATTTCCGAATCGTCTTGTCGTTTCTACGACTTTATTGAAAGTGTTGTGAAAAATACGCGTGCATACTTCGATAATACAGACGAGGGGTATAGTATTTATTGTGCTAATTATCTGAATGAATCTAGATTTGATGAGGAGGAAAAATTCATTCTTTCAGTTTTCAATTCTGATGAAATCTCAAATCAGACCCTTGTTTATGGTGCTATTTGTTTGCAACCATATCAAGATACTGACTCACATTTAATTAGTGGTCTATTGATTACTGATGAGCGTATTTTTGTTCGTTTGTATGTTACAGATGATCAAGAGCATGATTTTGAGTATTATTACTATTGTGAATGGAGTCAACTGGCCTCTGCCGAAAGGTCTACTGATGACGATGGAGACGATATCGTTGTCTTGAATGATAATGAAGATGATGAAGCATGCTATTTGCATGCGCAGCTGTTAGGAGGTCGTTTTGATGATATGACAATATCCTCTTTGTGGACTCACTTTTTAAATGATGCAATCCGTGAGGCAAGACAAGGGTCCGTGGAAGGTAATCATATATATACTGGATTTATGTCGAACACACTGTTGTTTAAACCGTTTGTCTCATGGCCTGATCGTGTACACTTAGGACTGAATAAAGTAGATGCGATTTCGAATAAACTTCTTAATGAGATTACATTGAGAAGAGATGAGCATCTGCTATGGGTGTCGCGTCATAAGGCTAATTGGAAGGCAAAAAACGATGATGAGAAACTCCCGTCTGGTTGTATCATTACAGATCAACGCATTTGCTATTTCGATCTATGTGATAAGAAAAAAAGCTTTAGCGTAGCCTGGAGTGAGGTCGCAGCAATAAAGCACATTGTGAATAGTTTCTACATCCAAAAGTCATTAAATACAACACGCTCTGACTTGAAGATTAGCGACTATGCATTGTTTGACAGAGAAGTTGAAAATTCAAGCCCGGTTGTTGCGTTTTTAAAGGGTATAGTCTCAACGAATAAAGCACAAAATGCAAAAATAACTCATGATCAATCCGAACGGTTGTCGTATGAAGAAGAACGAGCCGTTCTGAAAAATGAGAAAACCAAAGAGAAAAAAGAAGGTAGAGTGGCTTCTTCCAATGTAACGCATGAGTCGGTTGATGCATCATCAGATAAGAACAAGTCTAATCATAGTTTGTCTTCTCAAAATGATATCAAGAAGGCTTATAAGACTTTGCAAGATATCTTGCAAAGTACTCAGGAGGACGTCTTTGATTTAAACGGAGTAAATTCACAGTTTAATACTGTGAAGGAAAAAATAGCCTTCGCGTTTGATTCGAAAATAAAAGAAGCAAAGAAAGAATTGGATGTAGCTTTAAAAGATACAGTGTGGGATAATCTTGTTATAGCTTTCTTTGGAGAAACAAATGCAGGTAAGAGCACAATCATTGAGACATTTAGAATTCTTTTCGATGATAAACGTAAGAAAGAGGATGGTCTTATAGTGGGTGATGGCAGACACGACTTTACAAAGACATATGAAGAGTATCATTTGTCTATTGCGGGTCATCCTTTTACTTTGATAGACGTTCCTGGTATTGAAGGAAACGAAGCAGAGTTTAAAGATGTGATAAAAACGGCTTTGCATAAGGCTCATTGTGTCTTTTATGTTCAAGGACATAATAAGAAGCCAGATCGAGCTACAGCTGAAAAAATCAAGAAATATTTAGGAGATTGGGTGAAGGTATATTCAATCTATAATGTGCGTGGTAGCGTCGGCAATTATGACGAAGAAGAAGAACGCGAAACATTGATAACTTCAGGTGTCTTAAAGGCAGAAAGCTTAATACAGGCAGAGTTTAAAACTATATTGGGTGATGTTTATGCTGGGCATGTAACCTTGCAGGGTCTGTTGGCTATGTCTGCTAAAGCATCATTTTCGTCTAAACGAGAAGATTTGATAAGAGGACAACAAAAGTTATTGAAGTATTTTGGTGGTTCTGCTGATAAAGTTTTGGAGTTTAGCCAATTCAAGACTTTGACAACTCTCGTTGAGCAGAAGGCTTCAAATTTCAAGTCTGAAATCATCGAAGCTAACAAACAGAAATTGGTATCTTTAGCTGGTAATATTGCCACCGATGTTGAACAGGTAATGGAAACTCAGAAGAACTATTTGGCCAACTTGGAGTCAAATCTTCGAACTATAAATCGAGAGGTATGCAATAATAGTATGGATTTGGCTTTAAGAAACATAACTAACAAGACAAAAAATGCTATTTCAAGTGCCTATGGCGAATTGAAATCAGAGATTTTTGATCTTATAGATAATGAACCAAGTAATATTAATCAATTAGCAGAACAGTACCAAGAAGATGTTATAGAGAATTTAGAGAATCGTATTAAGTCTATTGTTAACGATGAATTAAAAAAAGTTCGTAATACTGCAAATCGAAAGATAAAAGATTTGGATGGTGTAAACATAAAGCCAATACAATTCAATCGAACTGTTGAGGTTGGTGCTGATATTGATTTCTCTGGTGCGTTAGAAGAATTGGATATTGATTTTAGCGATGTTCTTTCATGGACAGCTAAAACTGCTGGGACTGCTGCAGCTGGAGCTGTTGTAGGCTCTTTCATACCTGTTGTGGGTACTTTAATAGGTGCAGGTGTAGGAGCTGTTGTCGGTGGCATTGCTCATGCATGTTCTGGAGATGGAGGAAAGGCTGATGCTCGAAAAAGTGTATCTGATGCAATAAGTAAAGCAACTCAGCGAGCTAAAAGCAATGTAAATTCAATATTGGCACCAGTTATTAGAGATGTAGAAACCCAAAAGCGCCAATTAAGTAATTCTGTCAGGACTGAATTGGCAAATATTGAGGAATTACAAGAAACTCTTGATGCTTTTGATGTTGAAATGTCTGAATTTATAGGTGAATTAAAACATAAACGCTATGGAAGAATTTAATATAAAAAGCAACAAATTGCAGAAACTAACCGCGTTGAAACAACTTCTGCAAAAAGGCGTGGAGTATATACCCGAATTGCAATCTTATCTTGGTAAGATAGATAGTATAGTGGATTCCATAAACGATGGAGAAATAAGCGTTGTCTTGTTGGGTAGTTTCTCTGATGGAAAGACGAGTGCTATTGCTGGCCTATTGGGTAGATTGGAAGACAACATGAAGATTGATAATGACGAGTCTTCCGACGAACTTACCATTTATCGCCCTAAGGATCTGAAAAAGGGATTCAAGATAGTTGATACTCCAGGACTGTTTGGAACAAAAGAAAGGGAAATAAACGGTCAGAATATAAAGTTTTCTGAAATTACAGAACGTTATATTTCTGAGGCTCATATTATTATATATGTTTGCGACGCCGTAGTTCCGTTGAAGGAGAGTCATGTTGAGATAATTCGTCGTGTTATGCGTGATTATCATAAACTTGACAATACCATTTTTGTAATAAATAAAATGGATGAAGCTGGTTATGACCTATTGGACGAGTACGACTTCGATAATGGATGTAAGATAAAGAAAGAGAACCTTATTTCTCGTTTGCGTAGTACTATAAACTTGACTCCTGACGAGGAGAAACGTTTGCATATTGTATGTATTGCTGCGGATCCCTAAGGAAAGGGTTTGCAACATTGGTTCTCTAAGATAGACAGTTATTATGAGCGTTCACATATTAAGGATTTGAGAAAATGCGTAAACGCGGTTGTCAATAATGCTGATACAGATAAGTTGTCTTCGTCTTCTTATGAAACATCTGTTTCTGAGGTGATTGATGGTTTGCACAAAGCAATAGCATGTACAGAAAAACCTGTATCGAAGGCAATCGCCAAAATGGAGCGAGACTGTACTGAGATAAAGGAGGATGGTAAGCATCTGAAGTCTGAACTTACATTATCACGTAATGAACTTCGTCAAGCTATTAATGAAATAAAGAACGACGCTATTCGTGAAATCAATGGCGCTTCATTAGAGACTATTGGCGAAGTTATTTCTAACCAACTTGGAGTACAGAACAATCAGGTTACTTTTTATGTCTTCCAAGACAAACTGTCTGCTCAAATTGAGCAATGTTGTGAAGCTAACGCCAATAATGTAAATCTTGCAGCCGTGAAAATAGAAAAAGCTTATTCTATGCAAGATGCCATGTTGAATGATGCCGTGAAGTATGGTGTTGGACAATTGAAAAACCTGAATATCTCAGGTGAGCAGATTAAGGCTGTCAGAGATGTAATAGCCAAAGGTTATAAGTTTAAGCCTTGGGGTGCTATCAATATGGGAAAGAATATCACCAAATGGGCTGGTTGGATAGGAGCAGGACTTGGAGTCGCTTTTGAACTTTATGGTTGGTATAAAAAGTATGAAAACCAGAAGAAGTTGAGTGAACTTAAGAACTCATTAACTAATGCGGTAAATGATTGCATATGCAATGTGTTCAAAACTTTTGAGTCAGACAATGAGTATTATAAGAATTTTGCACCTTCTTATTTACTCTTATGCCAAAAGATAAAGGAGCGTGATGAAGAAATTGCCTCCTTAAAGCAGAAAGTCCAAGATTTGGAGAAATACAAACGTGATATTGATGCATGGAAGAATTCTGCTGAATATGTCGATTTTGAAGAAGTTTAACCATTTAAATATTTTAGAATCATGAGTGGAGATACAATTAAAACAAAGAAAAAGGACAAGAGTGTTTGGAAGAGTCTTGGCATGGCGGCTGTAGCCATTGGAGGGCTAGCGGTAACAATAGCTAAAGAAATGAATAAGAAGCAATAATTCTAGTATTTGACTATTGGGAGTTTCTCTCCCGATAGTCTTTCTGCTGATTTCTATATGAACAAGAAACTAACAGTGAAACGAATTGACGAAATACAGAATCTTTTAAATGATGTATTTAGCCTGAAATGTTCGATAACAAACAGATAATGAATATGAATACAATAACTGGTTTTACATTTTATGATAGCTTAAATAAGCTGACTGTTGGAACATTGCTTTTACTTCTGCTAGGAGGAATGGTTGGAGAAAAAGCAGAAACGAATATATTGTTTTTCGTCACAGCTTTTATCATTGGTATTTTCTATCAAACAATTATAAAAGATAGAACACGTTTCTTGACTAACAATTTGCACATGATAAAAAACGCATATAAAAATGTTACATTGAGAAATAAATGTATGGCCAAAGGTGATAATCTAAAAGCTTCTTGTGATACAGATGATTATCTGAAAGCCTATTATAATGTAGTAAAAAATGGATTCTTAATGAATATTCCAACACTTGAGGCTCATGAGAATTTCCTTAGAAATATATGGCTTATTTGTCTTCTGTATTTAATAACGGTACTCGCTGACTGTTGTCAAAGTTCCATTAGTGAAATCATATGTCAGTACAGTAAGTGTGCGATTGCAATGTTCCTTTTACTTTTAATATTTTTCATACCTTTTGTATGGTATAAAATTCAAATGAAGATTTATGAATTGGTATGGGAAGGAGACTACTATGCTGAAAGACTAGATCCGAAAAACGGAATTCGAGTACACCCTTGAAGGTGTTAATATATGAAGTTATCAATTACTTATGCTGAGCTGCAGGATTATGTAGCCAATCATTTTCATAAGACTGATAATCTGGAGTATGTAGACGGGACTACTGTGTCTGTCTCCGTGCCCATTAAGGTGCTGGGCTTTACAAAGTCTATAAGCATAAATCTTATTGTAAAGAAGATTGAGGGCACGGATTTGTTCTTGTCGTATGACGGCAAGATGGGTATCGACCTGCTTGTGTCGCCAGCCATCTCTTATGCTAAGAAACTTGTACCGGAGAAAGCTTGCTTTGTAGAACAGATGCCTGGCAACATAGTGAAACTTCGTCTTGGTGATATCGATAAGTTGCAGAAGGTGTTTGAAAAGGTGAAACTCAACAATATATTGTTTGAGCAGGAAGATATAGTTGTCGAAGCTACTATTATGTAGCAGAACAAGTGCATTCAAGGAGAATAACTTTAAGGATGCTACAACTGGAGAAATAACAAAATAAAAATGTAGACAAGTATGGAAAACAAAGAAAACAAAATCTTGGAGGAGCCTATACGCCGTGGTCCTATCATGATAGATCCTTGTCCGAGCTTTATAGGCAAGTTGATAGACTTGTTCTCGAAGAAGAAGTCCTGATTTGTGAATTAACGGATTATCTTCGTGGCGAATTATCGGGCGAATCTAAAAAAGAAGTGTTTGATGCAATAGAAGAAACGGAATCAAGACTTCATCCAGACTATTCAGATGGAGATATTCTTGTTGAAATAAATTCAATGAAGGACAAACTCAGTGGTGAGGAATCATAAATAGAATATAATATGGCAAAAAGTTTTGACGAGATTCTGACTTCAATGTTGGAACAATTAGAAAACAATCCTGACCAGGATATTGATGTGCTGGTTAAGGGTGAGTGTGAGAAAATGGGAGTTTCAGAGGAAAGCATGGCATTACTCTCTGAGACTAACGAGTATATTGATGGCTTTGCAGAGAGAATGGCTGCACTGCAAAAGGCTAAGGATGAAGGCAAGTCTCGCAAGCAATGGATGCTTGAAGAGATGGACAGAATATTGGAGGGACGCGACGAGCAAGAGAAGGCTGAAATCGTCTCTGCCATTTCTGGTGCTGGTGAGAATGTGAATAATGAAACCTTAAACGATGAGGAGGACTAAGATTATGAAGTTTATAGCATATAACGAAGATGAAGGTCGTAATGAGTTTGTTTCTCATGTTGAAGGTGAAAGTCGCAAGTACTCAGCTCTCCAGTCATTGTTGTCTGGCCGCAAATTAGAACAAGAAGAAGTGGAAAGCCTGAAAGAGTTCAAGGAGGTTCAGCAATTCCTGGACTCACCTGTAGGTGATGCTTCTGAAGCAAAGTTGAAGAAGGTATTTGCAACTGCAATTATAATAGCAAATGAGCAAGGAACATTACCTTTTTCTATTGAAGACAAGAGTCCGATTGCTATTGCGAGTGCAGTAGACGAAGGTCTGAACCGTGTAAAGTTTTCGTATAAGCTTGCCAATGAGGATTTGGATGCTATTGAAGTAGCAGACAAATTGATTGACGCAACAGTGGCTCGTGTTATAACTGTAGCTGATAAAGTAATAGAGCGTGGAGTACCGGTAGTATTGAACCGCGTTTGTGATCTGATTTCAAAGGTCTATCCTCCTGCTTCGGTTTTCGTTCCAGTTATAAAGAATGCAGAAAAGTTTATCGTGCCAGTAGCAAAAGCGGCAGTACGAAAAGGATTGAACTATGTGGCTGAAGGCGCAAAAACGGTAGTACGTTCTGTTGCTAAAGGTTTAGTTAAAGCCAGTAAGAAACTGGCTTCTTGGTTAGGATTATAATATTATGCGTATAATAGCTAAAGCAAAACCTATACGAATAAGAATAAAATCAGGCGGGGAGGAACACTTCTCGCTTGATTCTTTGCGTCAGAACCTCAACGTACAAGATTTGTGGCCATTGATAAAAGACAAACGTTTGTCAAGATGGTTGATGCAGTTGGGAGAAACAGAATTAGCACATTCTGTAGAGTCTTTAATAAATGAAGAACCTGATGAACATGCATCTTTTTATGTGCTTAAACTATTCTTGAAAGAACGATTCGATAATTCTCAAATTCATAATATCTACTCTCTGTTTGAGTATTGGCATGATTGCGAAAAAAGAACGTCCAAGAATTATGATTCTTTATGTAAGTACTTGCTTAGCCAATATGAAGGTGCCAAGTTTATATTTAAGCAGTATGCTGAGGAGTTTTCTGATGGTGAATGGTGGGATGTGTTCTGTAAATTCAAAAAAGAAGAAGACCCTGAATTCTTGTTTGAACAAGGAAAACTTGCATTTGAGGGATTTACAAAAAGTGATGGAAGTAACTTTGACAAAGACCTTGTGCATGGCATAGAACTGATAGAGAAGGCTGCAGAACTTCACAATCAGAAGGCTGTTGATTTTGTTAATTCTAACACCTTTGGTGCTGCTCGGAAGAGAGCGATGTTGACTCCTAAAGTAAAAGAGAAAATAGATAATTTGATTTGCAGATGGAAGAATGATAAGATAGGCTTTATAACAAAAAAAACAGCTTATGATGAGGATTTTGTTCGAGATGTCAAGAAATTACTACAGGATTTTACCTCATTATGGAGAACTTCTGTAATGTTTGATAGGAAAGCTACTATAGCTGAAGCAGAAGCTAAATATGATGACCTTGATGAATCGGATGTATTTTTCAAGGAACGTAAGTTTGTGCTGGATTTGGTACGTTACTCTTATAGTAAAGAAAGTACGTATTTTTTATAAGTGATTGAGAATGAGATAAGTTTTTATCTCATAAAAAAAAAGAAGAGGTTACGAATTAGAAATAAACAGAATGTAGCATCCTGCTGTGATTTGCATAACCATCCAAAGAACTCTTTCGGTTGCAAAGGTACGATATTTAATCGGGGATAAAGAATGTCTTAAGATTTTTTATCCTCGATTTTTTACTTGGATAAATCTGTTTTTATTAACCATATTCTTCTCTATTCTTTGCTATTTCCATTTCAATCCATTCAAACTTATGTGGCAAGGGTTCCTGTTTTTTGAATGGTCTATTTCGTTTGCATATTCTCATCCTTTCGTGTGTTCTGTATAAAAGTCAGCCGTCGTCGAAGAAAGACAGTCCTCGTACCTCAGACTAACTTCCTCCGACTATGGCACGGCAAGAAAAATCCTTGGCGGTATGCCTTGAAATACTTCAAGACTATACTGCCAAGGACTTTTCTTTGTTTGCCGTGCTGACAACGGCTGACTTTTATAGCCACAACTCGCAGTCCCATTTTTATCGCACAATCCAAACGACATGAAACAGTGGCACGCCACCCTTTCATGTCTTAGTAGTACGGCATGAGGAAAAGTGCTTCTTTTTGTCGGTTGCAGGCTAACCGATCAAAAGAAGCACCATTCCTTGATTTGCCGTACCATTTTGTTTGCATACTCCACCGCAAGAAAGAAGTCATTGATGTAAACCTCAACGACCACTTTCATGCTTGGCTGCACAGCCTTGGAGAAAACCCGATGCAAGAAGCATGGACAAGCCATACTCTTCTTTCATCGGAATTTCTCTGAAGGCTGTGCCATTCTTGTATGCGATTTCCATTTTCCTAAAAACATTTGCAAGACAGTAATTGTATCCATTTCTCAGAAATGAGTATGCGATAATCGGGCAGTCCAAAAACTTCCGTGAAGTTTCTATTTTCATTTGCCGCTCTGATTTTCTTTCCTCCACATGGTCTTTCCTTTTGGCATCAACCGTTATCGTGCAGGTGCAAAGGTATGGCAGCGGGCTTTGGAAATAAAAGGTCGAGCCTTCGGTTTTCGAAAAAATCTCCACACCGTTGGGTAGTATTTTTCTTGAAAAAACTGCGGGAATAACTGAAAAAGAATGCTCCGATTTTGTTTTTTATTGCACTTTTTGCATCGCCGCACGGCCATGGGTGCAAACTGGGCTTTCCCCCCCCGAGAGCCCCGTTTTTGCTGGTTGATTGGAGAGGCTTCCAGGGTGGGTGCGAGAGGCGAGGGCGTTGTCTTGCCGTCTCGTGGCGTGTTCCGCTACCTTGCCGAAGGTTGCTGATGACCACACTTAGTGAAAACTAAAGGTCGCGCTGGATTGTTTGTTTCCTCTGCGTGCTGTCCAATGGCTATTCGTAGTTGTCCACGGGCGTGGAGCCCATGTGCACGGTGAGCGTGCCGCCCTGGGCGAAGCGTTGGAAGGGGATGCGCGGAGTGGTCAGTCGCGTGCCGTCGAGGGAGAAGCGCTGCACGTACTCGTTATGGTGGCTGTTGTCCACGGCCTGGATGACAAACTGGCCTCCGGGGTAGTAGCGCGGGTGCAACTGGATGGTCACGCGGTCGAAAATCGTGCTGCCCAGGCCCAGTGAGGGCTGGAGGTCGTCGAGTCCCTTCACGTCGAAGAGGCCGATGGAGGAGACGGCGTACCAGGCCCCCAGCATTCCCTGGTCCTCGTCCTGTCCGTAGCCGTAGCCGTGGATGCCGTCCGTGCCGTAGAACTCATTGAGGATGGCGCGCACCCAGTGTTGCGTCCTCGACGGGCGTCCCGATTCGTTGAAGAGCCACGAGATGTGGAGCGAGGGTTCGTTGCCCTGGTTGTAAAGCGTGCGCAGTCCGGCAAAGGCCTCCACCTCCGTGCCTCCGCTGAAGATGCGTCGCTGCGAGAGTGTGAAGATGCTGTCGAGGCGCGCGTTGAAGACCTCGGTCCCCACCTTGGCGATCATCGCCTGCGGGTCGTGGGGCACGTAGAAGGTGTATTGCCACGCGTTGCCCTCCTGGAATCCGCGCCACACCTCCAGCGGGTCGAAGTTCTCGACGAAGGTGTCGTCGTCGTAGCGTGGCCGCACGAAGTTGCACGTCGAGTCGTAGAGGTTCTCCCAGCCGTGCGACAGGCCCATCAGCCGCTCGTAGTCGGCCTCTTTGCCCAAGGCCCGGGCCAGTTGCGCCACGGCGTAGGCACTGTAGCTATACTCCATCGTGTGGGACGCCGAGAAGTTGTAGAGCCCTCCGTCCGCGGCATGAACGTGGGGCACGTAGCCCAGGCGCAGGAAGTCCTTGGTGTCGGCCTTGCCAGCTCCCCGCGGGCGTTCCTCCCATCCCAGTTCGTTCTTCAGGCAGGCCTCGTAGGCCAGCGGCAGGTCGAAGTCGCGTATGCCCGCCATATAGGCCGCCACGATCATGTTGCTCAGCTGATTAGTGCCCACGCCCGAGACGAAGCGGCTGCAGGCCAGTCCGTCGGCCAGCCAGCCACAGTCCTTGTAAACCTGCAGGTGGCTGCTGATATAGTCGCTCATGTGGTCGGGATAGGCCATCACCCAGAGCTGCGTCAGTCCCCACTGCGCGCCCCACATGGCGTCGGTGTTGTAAAGGTGGAAGGCCGGACGCCCCTCCTTCGTCGGCAGGTGACCCACCGTGCCGTCGTGCTTCGGATAGTCGCCCGAGACGTCGCTGCAGACGCCGCGCCCCAGCAGCGCATGGTAGAGGCCCGTGTAGAACTTCACTTTGTCCTCCCTGCGGTCTGTCTCGACGCGGATGCGCCCCAGCATCTCTTCCCATTGGCGCGTCGACTCTTCTCTGGCCTTGTCGAAGGTCAGCGTCCGCGCCTCGGCCAGTCGGTTCTGCCGTGCGTTCTCCACGGAGGTGTAGGAGATGCCCACCTTCACCGTCACCTGCTCGCCCTCCTTCGTGGCGAAGGAGAGATAGGCTCCCGCGCCCTCGCCGCGCGCCTCTCTCACCTGTCGATGGATGGTGGCGTCGTGGAAGGTGCCCCAGCGCTTTGGTCGTTTGCTGGTCGAGGCCGAGAAATAGATAGGCACGGTCGCCCCAGGCTGGTAAGCCTTGACGTATTCGGGATAGGTGACGACGTAGCCCTCGATGGTGCCATTGTCGAGGATGCGCACCTCGGCATCCTTGATAGCTCCGCTCTCTCCCATACGGTGGCCGATGTCGAAGATGAGGTGGCTCTCCTGCGATTTGGGGAATGTGTAGCGCTGCAAGGCGACGCGCTGCGTGGCCGTCATCTCGGCGCGGATGCCATAGTCCTGCAGCAGGACGCTGTAGTAGCCCGCCGTCGCTACCTCGTCGTCGTGGCTGAAGTGGGAGCGGTAGCCCTTTTGTATGCCCGCCTCCGTGGTGTCTCCGGGCACGGTGATGAGGCGCCCCGTGGTGGCCATGACGCTGATGCCGCCCACCTGGAACTCATGGGTGCAGGGAAAACTCTCGATTGATTGGTCGCGATAGTCGTAGCCCGTGGCCTGCCAGCCGTCCACGTTGCCGTAGTGGCCGTTGGTGGAGGGTCCGGGTTTGGCCATGCCGAAGGGCAGTGCGCCGGGCGCGAAGTGGAAGTAGCGACAGTGGGCCGTGCCGATGCGCGGCTCCACATATTGTCTCAGACCGTCTTGGCTCTGCGCCAGGACCGACGTGGAGAGAGCCCATAGCGCGGTGGCGAGCAGGGCGAGGAGGAAGATACGTTTCATCTATTTGGTGGTGTTGCTGGTTGGTGATGGTTGAAATTGACGTTGCAAAAGTAGCAAAAAAGGACTGATTGCGCAAATGATGCTAAAGAAAAAAGTAAGTAAGAGAGACGATAAAAGATGAGGAAAAATAGCATAGTAAACGTTTAAACGTGTTTTTGAAGAAAAAAGACCGCCCACAGCGTGTTGGTATGAAGAAAAATGACTAACTTTGCAAGAGAAGCCAGCCCTCATGGCACGCGCTTCCCAACAAACAATTATACCTGAACGTTATGCAGAAATACGCTGAATACATCAAGGAGATAGAGATCGACTCGCTCTGGAGCGGCAAGAAGCACGTCTGCTGGGAGTTGCACCGACAGGTCAACATCCTGAGCGGCATCAACGGTGTGGGAAAGAGTACCATCCTCAACAAGGTGGTGCGGAGCCTGGCCCGTGGCGGCGAGTTGCCGAGCCATCCCGTCAAGGGAGTCCGCCTGCGTGTGGCGCCTGAGGAAGCCCGCTGGGTACGCTTCGACATCATCCGCTCTTTCGACCGCCCGCTGATGAGTACGGAGATAACGGACAAGATCGACGCCTCCCTCGTCACCGAACTCGACTGGCAGATCTACAAACTGCAGCGGAAGTATCTCGACTACCAGGTCAATATCGGCAACCGCATGATCCAGGCCCTGCAGAAGGCCACACCCGAGGCTGCCGAGGAGGCCCAGCGCATCAGCCAACCGAAGCGGAAGTTCCAGGATCTCATCGACGACCTCTTCTCCGAGACAGGCAAGAAGATCGTGCGCACGGAGAATGAAATTCGCTTCGAACAGATCGGCGAGACGCTCATGCCTTATCAACTCTCCAGCGGCGAGAAGCAAATGCTGGTCATCCTGCTTACCGTGCTCATCGAGGACGGGCAAAACTACGTGCTCTTCATGGACGAGCCCGAGGTGAGTCTCCACGTCGAATGGCAGAAGCGGCTCATCGACCTGATACTCGAACTCAACCCCAATGTACAGATCATCCTCACCACCCATAGTCCCGCTGTCATCATGAACGGCTGGCTCGACAACGTGACGGAGGTGTCGGAGATAACGGAGGACGAATAATAGGGAAGGCTGCGATATGGCAAAACGGCTGAAAGACAATATTACCTCCGACTACGTCACTGCCTCCAACCGCCTCAACGGGCGCAAGGCGAGGCGCAGGATCGTGGCCTACGTTGAGGCCTACGACGATGTCTTCTTCTGGCGCATGGTGCTTGCCCGCTACGAGAACGAGCATCGCTACTTCGAGGTGATGCTACCCACGCGCAAAAAACTCTCGCGCGGCAAGAAGTCGGTGCTGACGAGCCTGCTGCTCCACGGCACGGGCAAGGACATGCTGGCCTGCGTCGATGCCGACTATGACTACCTCCTCCAGGGGCGGACGGAGGACTCGAAACAGGTCTGCGACAATCCCTACGTCCTCCACACCTACGTCTATGCGATAGAAAACTACCAGTGCTACGGACCGAGCCTCCACGATATGTGTGTCTCTGTGACCCTCAACGACCGCAAGACCTTCGACTTCGACGCCTTCCTGCGTCGCTACAGTCAGATCATCTACCCCCTCTTTCTGTGGAACATCTTCTTCTATCGGAGGAGGAAGAACAACCTCTTCACCATCGCCGACTTCAACAATGTCGTGGCTCTCGGCGCCTTTTCTACGGGCAAGGCTTCCGTCCTGCTTGACAACCTGCAGCGCAAGGTCAACCGCAAGCTCGCTGCCCTGCGCAAGGGCAATCCGGGGACGAAGGAGAAGCTCGGTGAATTGTCGCGCGATCTGCGCCGACTGGGTGTCACGCCCGAGACCACCTATCTCTACATCCAGGGCCATCATCTCTTCGACGGTGTCGTTGTGCCGATGATGCAGAAGGTCTGCGACCAGCTCATCCGCTCCCGTGAAAATGAGATCAACCGTCTGGCGGTCCACAACACGCAGCGTCTCAACGAGTTGTCCTGCTACGACCACAGCACGGTCGATATTGTGCCGACGCTCCGCCGCAACATGGGTTTCATGCAGTCGGAACCCTACCGTCGCCTGCTCTCCGATGTGGAGCGTTGTCTGAAATTGGGAGAAGTCAAGGTCAAGCCCGCCAAGCACGAGGACAACCCCGCCGAGGTCAAGCCCGCCCCCACCAAGGTAGAGACTAAGCCTGTAGAGGTAAAGTCCGAGACTACCGAGGTAAAGCCCGCTCGTCGAGGCTGAGAATGAGAAAGAGGAGTTGGGACAATAACAAGCAATGATCAAAACACCCCAGTCGCTCCATTTATCGGATGAACCAAAAGAAAAACAAGGAAAAGTTTGGCCCACTAAGCTAAAAACCGTATCTTTGTGCCAATGAAAAAGCAAGGAATCAATCCCGTCAATTGGAGCAAGAATATTATCATCGTCGATGCCGATTTCGTCGATCACGTCGCCTTCGACCTGATAGTCAACTTTGAACGCATGTTGGGGCGTCGTATCCCCCAGGCCGACCTCAGTCAATGGCTGGTGGACGTCGCCCTCGATGGACGCCTTCGCCCGGGCGACCACGAGACCCAGGTCGTGTTGCTCCACGACCGCAAGACCCCGAAGCTCCTCCATTTCTCCCCCGCCGACTATGAGTCCGAACTCGATGGCAAGGCCTTCCGCTCAGAACAGTTGGGCGAGTTTATCATCAACTGCATCGCCACGGGCGAGGAGGGACAGGCGAAAGGTCCCGTGCTGGCCGACTTGGTCCGCCTCTTGCTCTCGGAAGAGGAAGTGACGCGCCTGATGATAGTCCCCGATGGCAGTGACCCCTCGCTCTGGCAGGAGCTGCGCCAGGTCCTCCGCGATGTCGATGACGAGAAGAAGCACGTCACGCTCTTCACCATGCAGCCCACGCAGACTGCCGGCTGCCGCGAGGAGATGCTCGGATTCTCCCTCATGGACGCCCTCGGCATCACCCAGGCAGAGATAGACCAAAAGATGAAATAACAAGATAAAACGAAACATAGAATGAGCAGAGTATTAATGATCGGCGCGGGTGGCGTGGCTACCGTCGCCGCTTTCAAGATTGCGCAGAACACGGACGTCTTCACCGAGATGATGATCGCAAGCCACCATGTGGAGAAATGCGACCGGCTCGTGAAGGCCATCCACGACAAAGGCTACAAGATGGACATCCAGACGGCCGAGGTCGATGCCGACGACGTGGAGCAGTTGAAGACCCTTATGTCGAGCTACAAGCCCGAATTGGTCATCAACCTCGCCCTGCCGTATCAGGACCTCACCATCATGGAGGCCTGTCTGGCCTGCGGCTGCAACTACCTCGACACCGCCAACTATGAGCCCAAGGACGAGGCCCACTTCGAGTACAGTTGGCAGTGGGCCTACCGCGAGCGCTTCGAACAGGCGGGCCTCACCGCCATCCTCGGTTGTGGTTTCGACCCGGGTGTCTGCAGTATCTTCACGGCCTATGCCGCCAAGCACTACTTCGACGAGATTCACTACCTTGACATCGTAGATTGCAACGCTGGAGACCATCACAAGGCCTTCGCCACCAACTTCAATCCGGAGATCAACATTCGCGAGATCACGCAGAAGGGCCTCTACTACGAGGATGGCAAATGGCTTGAGACAGACCCGCTGGCCGTCCACAAGACGCTCAACTATCCCAACGTGGGACCGCGCGAGAGCTACCTCATGCACCACGAGGAGCTGGAGAGCCTTGTGCTCAATTTCCCGACCATCAAGCGCGGTCGCTTCTGGATGACCTTCGGACAGCAGTATCTCACCTATCTCGACTGCATCATGAACCTTGGTATGGGACGCATCGACGAGGTGACCTACGAGGCACCGCTCGCCGACGACCCGACGAAGAAGGTGAAGGTCAACATCGTGCCGCTGCAGTTCCTCAAGGCCGTCCTCCCCAATCCGCAGGATCTCGGCGAGAACTACGAGGGCGAGACTTCCATCGGATGCCGCATCCGGGGCATCAAGGACGGCAAGGAGCACACCTACTACGTCTATAACAACTGCAAGCATCAGGAGGCCTACAAGGAGACGGGTATGCAGGGCGTGAGCTACACGACGGGCGTCCCGGCCATGATCGGTGCGAAACTCTTCTTGGAAGGCGTCTGGAAGAAGCCGGGCGTGCATAACGTGGAGGAGTTCGATCCGGATCCTTTCATGGAGCTGCTCAACACGCAGGGACTGCCCTGGCATGAGGAGTTTGACAAGGACTTGGAGTTGTAATCATCCCTTTTCCCTCCCCCTGCTTCGCCGAAGACCCTCCGTGGCTTCCGGTCAAGCAGGGGAGGAGGGAGGTTTAGCAAGATAACACATAGAAAAAAATATGGCAAAGAAAGAAGATGCCGCGCAGGACCCGAAGGCCGACAAGATGAAGGCCCTTCAGGCAGCGATGGCCAAGATAGAGAAAGATTTCGGCAAGGGTTCCATTATGCGCATGGGCGATGAGCATGTGGAGCCCGTCGATGTGATCCCCACGGGCAGCATTGGCCTCAATGCTGCCCTGGGCGTGGGCGGCTATCCCCGTGGCCGTATCATCGAGATCTACGGACCAGAATCTTCTGGTAAGACGACGCTCGCCATCCACGCCATTGCCGAGGCACAGAAGATGGGCGGTGTGGCCGCCTTTATCGATGCGGAGCACGCCTTCGACCGCTTCTATGCCCAGAAGTTGGGTGTAGATGTCGATAATCTCTGGATCTCGCAGCCCGACACGGGAGAGCAGGCCCTGGAGATCGCCGACCAGCTCATCCGCTCCTCCGCCATTGACATTCTGGTGGTGGACAGCGTGGCGGCCCTGACTCCGAAGAAGGAGATCGAGGGCGACATGGGCGATAGCAGCGTAGGACTCCAGGCGCGCCTGATGAGCCAGGCACTGCGCAAACTGACGGGTACGATCTCGAAGACCAACACCTGCTGCATCTTCATCAACCAGCTGCGCGAGAAGATCGGCGTGATGTTCGGCAGTCCCGAGACCACCACGGGTGGCAACGCCCTGAAGTTCTACTCCTCCGTCCGACTGGATATCCGCAGGATTTCCTCCATCAAGAATGGCGACCAGGTCATCGGCAACCAGGCCCGCGTCAAAGTGGTCAAGAACAAGGTGGCGCCGCCCTTCCGCAAGACGGAGTTCGACATCATGTTCGGTGAGGGCATTTCCAAGGCCGGTGAGATTATCGACTTGGGTGTGACCTACAATATCATCAAGAAGAGCGGTAGCTGGTTTAGTTACAAGGACACGCGCCTGGCGCAGGGCCGCGACGCCACGAAGCGACTGCTCCAGGACAATCCCGAACTCTGCGAGGAGCTGGAAGCGCTCATCATGCAGGCCATAACCAATCCTTCCGAGGAGCAGAAGGTTGCAGCGAGCACAGCGTCCAAAACCAACGACGGCGACAGTATCGAAGGCAGCGAGGCCTAATATAGAAAAGCCGCAGGCGGCTATGATATAGAAAAAGGGGGATGGAAAGCAAGTGCTTCCCATCCCCTTTTTCGGTCCCTGGCTCTCAGGCCAAAGAATTTATCTGTCAGCCTGGAAGAGCGGATCCTCCGGCATCACCATGATCGGCTTCTGCTGCTCGGCCTTGATGATCTCCTCGGAGCAGTACTTCTTATTGACCACCAGGCGGAACATGAAGTTCTCAAACCACTCGTTGGTCATGATCAGGCAACCGCCCTGACCGTAGCTGGCGCCCCAGCTGTTCTCCACCTTCCATTTCTTCGGCTGGCCGTTCTCGTCGAGATCGACGGCCACGAGCGTCATGGCGTGGGTGGAACCGCTATCGAAGGTGCTGATACGGTCGGCCTTGTCCATGGGGAAGGTCGTTCCGTAGAGCGATCCATAGTCGTAGTTGTCCATGGCGAGGTAGCCGCGCTTGCGGTCAAGCTGCTTGCCTACGTCGTAGCTGGAGTACATCTTCGTGCTGTCCTTGAGTGAGGCGATGGCGAGCTTGGCAATCTCCTCCACGGGCAGGTTGAGATACTTCCAGTTGTGGCCGTCGTAGGTGTGGCGGTCATACTCCACCTCGTAGGTCTTCCAGTAGGGACGGCGCGGGTCGTTCATCACCATCACGAAGGTGCCGTTGAGCGGATGGCCCACGGTCTCGTCGTAGAACTCCTTCGGGGTGTACTTGCGGGGCTTGCCCACGGTCTTGCCGTTCTTGTCCTTGAAGGCGTAGGTGAACTCCTTTACCGGGTTGCCCAGCGAGACGGTCAGCATGTGATAGACCGTGCCGAGCATCTCAGTCTTGCGGGCCTGAATGTCGCGCTTCGACTTCTTGGCAGCCACCATCTTGCGCAGCTCCAAACCAAACTCGCGCAACTTCGAGGAGATCAGCTCCGCCATACGCGAGGTGTTCTCTGCGGAGTAGGGCTCCGGCATGGCCTCCATCGGCACGACACCATACTTCTCAGCCAGGTCGGCAGCACCACAGAACGTACCGCCGTCATTGAGCGGATTTTTGAAGAAGAACTGCACGCGCTGGTCGTCAATGGGTTTATCGGCGCAGTCGATCACGCCCTGCAGCATCAGGTTGGCCTTCTCCAGCTGGTCGTAGAAGGAGAGATAGACCTGACTGTACTCCACGCGGATGCTGTCCTTGTGCAGACGGGCGAAGTTGGCACGCAGCACGTTGAGGCCCGAGAACAGCCAGCAGCGTCCCGAACTCTTCTGGTTGTGGATGCTCTGTGCGGGGGTCTCCACGCTGAAGTAGGTGTCCAGACGGCCCTGCTCCTTGAAGTTCAAGGCCAAGTCGTCGATCTTGTTGGTTGCCAGCGCATTGCTGATCACGCGGTCACTACTCTGAACGCCATTGCGCTCGATCTGTGTGAGCATCTCGCTAGAGATGCCGCCACCCTTAGTCGGCGTCTGCGCATGGCCCTGCATCGTGAGGCAGAGAAGAGCCGCCGCTAAAATTTGGTTCTTTCTCATACTTTGGTTGGTTGTTTCCCCGCCCCACATCCGCACTTGCCGATGGGGGGGGGGGATAGATATTAGGATTTGCTATTTTATTGTATTTCTCAAAATCGTGTTGTTTCTCTCTCAAAGCCGTTAGGTCCCTTGAGTCTCTGGCCCCGAAGTCCTACTTCTCGAGGTCGTAGGCGTGCTTCGGGTAGTCGATGGTGTAGTGGAGTCCGCGACTTTCCTTTCGCTCGATGGCCTGTCGTGTGATGAGGTAGCCGACGTTGATCATGTTGCGTAGCTCGCAGATGTCCTTCGTCGCCTTCACGCGTTTGAAGAGGGCTTCCGTCTCCTCATAGAGCAAGTCGAGGCGGTCCCATGCGCGCTTCAGTCGCAGGTCGGAGCGGACAATGCCGACATAGTTGGACATCACCTGTCCCACCTCCTTGATGCTTTGCGTGATGAGCACTTTCTCCTCGTTGGTCATCGTGCCCTCGTCGTTCCACTCCGGCACACGGTCGTTCCAGTCGTAGCCGTCCACCACCTGCAGGCTGTGCTTGGCTGCTGCGTCCGCATAGACCACGGCCTCTATCAGCGAGTTGCTGGCCAGTCGGTTGCCACCGTGCAGTCCCGTGCAGGAACACTCGCCCAGGGCATAGAGTCGATGGATGGAGCTCTCGCCATTGAGATCCACCTTGATGCCGCCACACATATAGTGGGCCGCCGGGCGCACGGGGATCATCTCCTTCGTGATGTCAATGCCGATGCTGAGACACTTCTGGTAGATGTTGGGGAAGTGCTGGCGCGTCTCCTCCGGGTCCTTGTGGGTCACGTCGAGGCAGACATGGTCCAGGCCGTGCGTCTTCATCTCCTTGTCGATGGCCCGCGCCACGATGTCGCGCGGGGCCAGGGAGAGGCGCTCGTCATATTTCTCCATGAAGGTCTCACCTGTGGGCAATTTCAGAATGCCGCCGTAGCCACGCATAGCCTCGGTGATGAGGTAGGCCGGATGGGTCTCACCCGGATGGTAGAGCGACGTGGGGTGAAACTGTACGAACTCCATGTCCTTTACCGTGCCCTTGGCGCGATAGACCATGGCCTCGCCGTCGCCTGTGGCGATGATGGGATTGGTCGTCGTCTGATACACCGCTCCGCAACCGCCCGTACACATCAGCGTCACGCGGCTCAGATAGGTGTCCACCTTCTGGGTCTCCGGATTGAGCACGTAGGCTCCGTAGCATTCGATGTCGGGCGTGCGCCGCGTCACCTCAACGCCGAGGTGGTGCTGCGTGATGATCTCCACAGCGAAGTGGTTCTCCTTGATCTCGATGCGCGGATGGTTACGGCAGGCCTCCATCAGGGCGCGCTGGATCTCGGCGCCTGTGTCGTCGGCATGGTGCAGGATGCGAAACTCGCTGTGGCCGCCCTCGCGGTGGAGGTCAAAACTGCCGTCCTCCTTGCGGTCAAACTGGGTGCCCCATTCGACCAGCTCCTGGATCTGTGCCGGCGCGTTGCGCACCACCTGCTCCACGGCCTTGCGGTCGGAGATATAGTCACCTGCTATCATGGTGTCCTTGATGTGCTTGTCAAAGTCATCGACGGCGAGGTTCGTCACCGAAGCCACACCGCCCTGCGCGAACGAGGTGTTGGCCTCGTCGAGCGTCGTCTTGCAAATCATGCAAACCCTTCCCTTGTGCGCCTTGGCTATCTTCAAGGCATAGCTCATTCCGGCGATACCAGCGCCGATGATCAGGAAATCGTATTTATGAATCATTTCTAAGCAAACAGTTGTGCTCCCTATGGGGAGCGGAATAACGTTTCGCCCGCAAAATTACTCATTTATTGGCAGATGGGCGAATGTTTCTCCCGATTTTTGTGCTTAGTTCCTTTGTGACGGCAGGAAGTTGCATGTTTTTTGAGAATTTATCGCCCAAGGCGAGGTGTAGATCTATTTTTCTTGGATCGAAATGGGAGTGGCTCCCCATTTTTTTCGTACCTTTGCAGTCGAACTATGACAAGAGTATTTCATCATCGACTCACGCTGGGCGAACTGTGCGGCATCCTGCTCCTCGCCCTTGCCTCGCTCTATTGCTTTTGGTTCGGCACGTGGCCCATGGCTGTGCTTGGTGCGCTGCTTGTGGCCGTGGCCGTGCGGGGCATCGACCGTGGCATCCATACCGACTATGTCCTCGACGACGACCAACTGACCACGCAGAGCGGCAGAATAGGGCGCCAACGGGGACAGGCCATCCCATTGCAGACCATCACGGCACTTCGCCGTATGCCCCGCCACCTGCTCACGGGCAGCTATGTGATGGTGGAGTATGGCGACCACAACATCAGTATCTTCACCCCGGAGAACGAAGCCTCGTTTGTCGAGGCAGTCGGCAAGCGTGTCTCTCTTGCCAAGAACACTTGCAAAGAAAAAGAAACAGAATCTTAATCTTAAAAACCTACAAAACAATGACAAGTATTCGTAGAAAACTTTTCTTCCTTTTGGCCGCCCTGCTGGCTCTGCCCATGCAGGCGCAGGTCAATCTCGTCTATGTTGATAGTGCCCGTGTGGCTCGTCTCCTGGCCGAGGACGCCGGGCTGGTGGCAGCATCCGTTGTCGAAGTGGCCGACACCGACACGGTTCCTTTGGCGGACCGTCCCGTCGTAGCCGATGGCGCCGATTTCGACCGCCTTTGGACCGATAGTTTTGCCGACCGCATGGCCGCCATCATCGAGGATCCACTGCTTCAAAGTACCCAAATGGCAGTGATGGTTTGGGACCTCAGTGCCGATCTGTGTGTCTATCGCTTCAACGAGGCCCAGCGGATGCGCCCGGCCTCCGTCCAGAAGTGTGTCACCGCCATCACGGCCCTCGACCGCCTCGGCGTGGACTATCAGTTTTCCACGCGCCTCTACTGCCGTGGCGACATCGACTCCACGGGCGTGCTCCACGGTTCGCTCTATTGTGTCGGTGGCATGGATCCCCTCTTTGGCGACGCCAATATGCGCGCCTTCGTCCGTGCGCTGCGTGAAAAAGGCATCCGTCGTATCACGGGCGACCTGCTGGCCGACAAGTCGATGAAGGACGATAAACCGATGGGAGAGGGCTGGTGCTGGGATGACGACGATAGCAATCCGCCGCTCTCGCCCTTGCTCTACAACCGTCGTGACCGCTTCCTGGCCGAACTCTCTTCGCGCCTGCGAGCGGCCGGCATTGTCCTGGAGGGAACGCTGGGCGACGCCACGCTCCCCGCAGGATCCACGCTGCTGGCCGAGGAGACCCACGACCTCACGCGGGTGTTGCAGCGGATGATGAAGAAGAGCGACAACCTCCATGCCGAGTCGGTCTTCTACCAGTTGGCCAAGAGCACAGGTGTGCGGCGTGCAGGTGCGCGCCAGGGCCGACAGGTGATCAACCAGGTAGTGCGTGCGGCAGGCCTTGATCCTGCGCAGTACTACGCGGCCGATGGTTGTGGCCTCTCGCTCTACAATTATGTCACGGCCGACCTCCTCGTCCACCTCTTGCGTCTCAACTACCATAACACGGAGGCCTACGAGGCCCTGCTTCCCACGCTGCCCATCGCCGGACGCGACGGCACGCTCCGCAAGCGGCTTCGTGGCACGGCGGCCGATAGCAATGTGCGGGCCAAGACAGGCACGGTGACGAGTGTCAAGACGCTTGCAGGATTCTGCACGGCCAGCAATGGCCACCGCCTGGCCTTCTGCATTCTCAACCAGGGAACCATCCGCGCCAGCCAGGCCAATGGGCTGCAGGACCGCATATGCCGGGCGATGTGTGAGTAGGACCGATAATAACTTTCAGAAACCATCAACCAAATACCCTATATATAATGACTAAGATCGTAGAAAGAATAGCCGCGCTCCGCCAGGTGATGGAGCGCGAGGGACTGGGGGCTTTCATCTTCCCCAGCACAGATGCACACAATAGTGAGTATGTCGCCGACCACTGGAAGGGCCGCGAGTGGATCTCAGGCTTCAATGGTTCGGCCGGCACGGTCGTCGTCACGATGGATGCTGCTGCGCTCTGGACCGACTCCCGCTACTTCCTTGCTGCCGAGGAGCAACTCCGCGGCACGGGTATCATGCTGATGAAACTCAAGGTGGAGGGCACGCCGACGATCACCGACTGGCTGGCCGAACAACTTCGTGGGGCCTCCCATCCTGTGGTGGGTCTCGACGGATGGGTCAATGGCACGAACGAGGTGCAGAGAATGCAGGCCTTCTTCCAGGGCTACGATATCCAGGTGCGTACCGATTTCGACCCGCTCAACGAGATTTGGACGGACCGCCCCTCCATCCCGACAGCTAAGGTGGAGCTCCATCCCCTGGAGTTTGCTGGCGAGACGACGGAGAGCAAATTCGCCCGCATCCGTGAGTCGCTGCGCAGTTGTGATGCCGAGGCCATGCTCGTCTCAGCCCTCGACGACATTGCCTGGACTTTGAATCTGCGTGGCTCCGACGTCTATTGCAATCCTGTCTTCGTCTCCTACTTGATGATAGAGCAGGAAAGTGCCACGCTCTTTGTCAACGAGGAGAAACTCGACGACGCGGTGCGTCGCTACCTCTCCGACCTTGGCGTGGCGGTGCAGCCTTATGCTGCCGTGGCCGACTACCTGCGGTCTCATGCCTTCGAGGACGGTCTGCTGCTGGACAGTGTGAAGACTTGCTACTATCTCGCCTCCTGTGCCCTCGAGAAATCGGTGGTGAGGTTTGCCCCGTCGCCCATCCCCGCCATGAAGGCGGTCAAGAACGAAGCCGAGATAGCGGGCTACCGCCGTGCCATGACGCGCGACGGCGTGGCGATGGTGAAGTTCCTGCGCTGGCTTCAGCCTGCTGTGGAGGCAGGAGGACAGACGGAGATCTCCCTCGACAAGAAACTCACGGCCCTGCGTGCGGAACAAGACCTCTTCCGTGGCATTTCCTTCGATACCATTGTGGGCTATGAGGCCCATGGTGCCATCGTCCACTACGAGGCCACTCCCGAGACGGATATCCCCGTGGAGCCCCGTGGCTTGGTCTTGATCGACAGTGGCGCACAGTATCAGGACGGCACGACCGATATCACGCGCACGATAGCTTTGGGTCCTGTCACCGAAGAGCAGCGCCGCGTCTATACGCTGGTGCTCAAGGGCCATATCCAGTTGGAGTTGGCAAAGTTCCCCGATGGTTGCAGTGGCACGCAGATCGACGCCTTGGCACGCGAACCGCTATGGCGCGCGGGTCTCAACTACCTCCACGGCACGGGCCACGGCGTAGGTTCCTACCTCAATGTCCATGAGGGTCCCCACCAGGTGCGCATGGAGTATATGCCGGCTGCCCTGCGTGCGGGAATGACCGTCACCAACGAGCCGGGCATCTATTTGTCCGACCGCTTTGGTGTGCGCATTGAAAACACGTGCTTGATCAAGGATTATATGGAGACCGAACTGGGCCGCTTCTTGCAGATGGAGTCGCTGACGCTCTGTCCGATAGACCTTGCGCCCGTCGATTGTTCCCTCCTCACCGCCGAGGAGAAGCAGTGGCTCAATGACTACCACCAGATGGTCTGCGAGAAGCTCGCTCCCCATCTCGATGGCGAAGACTTGGCCTGGCTCCAGGATCATTGCAAGCCCATCAAGGCGTAACCTTAGGTCTTGTCTCAGAAACCATGGCAATGTTGTCTCGATTGCGACGTGGCGTGTTGTGGATGAGCCGGGCAAAGTATTGCCGTGGCTTCGGTATCCAGTCACCCTGGGCCTACCGCTTCGTGCGCTATGTCGTCAATGAGCACTATCCCTACTATGCCTACGACGACCTCCGCCCCCTGTTCCCGCATCTCTCAAAGCGGGAACGGAGGGTCTGCGAACTCTACCTCCGTATCGCCAACCACCAGCAGGCCGACGAGGCCGTGCTGGTGGGCGATGTCTCGGAGGCCAAGCGGGCCTACCTTCATGCGGGTTGCCTCCGGATGGTATTTTCTTCGATGGGGGAGGGGGCTTGCTCACTTACTGAGGATTCCTTCTCGCTGGTTGTCGTGGCCCATGGACAGGATATGGAGCAGCAGGTCTTGGCCCTGATCAACCGGGCCACAGATGCTTCCCTGCTCATCGTGGAGGGCATCCACCGCAATGGAGAGACCCGCCGAAGCTGGGCGCGCATCTTGCAGGACAAGCGCGTACGCGTCAGTTTCGACCTCTACTATTGTGGCCTTCTCTTCTTCGACAAGAAGAAGTATAAGCAGCACTATAAGATCAACTTTTAGTGCAAGAGGCTCCCGTGTGCTCCCAAGATTCGTGGCTATTTCTATTGATATAGGTAGTTATTCCTGCTTATATAGGTAGTTATTTCAACTTTGTTTGCAGTGTGTGCGAAAAAATACGCCATAGCGCTTGCAGTTCAAATAAAATATAGTATATTTGCACGCAAATTTTTATAAACTTAAAGACAGAAGACTATGTATTGGACTCTTGAATTGGCTTCAAAGCTGGAAGACGCGCCATGGCCCGCAACAAAGGATGAGCTGATAGACTATGCCACACGATCGGGCGTACCTCTGGAGGTGCTCGAGAACCTGCAGGAGATCGAGGACGAAGGAGAGGTTTATGAGGGCATAGAGGATATTTGGCCCGACTACCCCACCAAGGAGGATTTCCTCTTCAACGAGGACGAGTACTAATCGCTCACAAGCTGATTATCTTTATCTCAGCTCGAAGCATTGAATATAAGCGGTATGGGAATTTCGCAGCAAGATTCCCATACCGCTTTTATAGCCTTTATCGCCAGGCAAGCTGCTTACTATAGATAGCATGTTGTCATAGATTAATAGCGTGATAATACTACAGTTCGTCCTGTAGCAACAGGGTAAGCAACGGCTTGATTTAGGTCAAAAATGGGCGATATTCTACCCAAATCTCCCTTCTTGGCATAGATTTGGGTAGAAAATCGCGTGTTTTTTCTTTTCACCCTCAAATAGCTCGCAATAAAAAAGCGGAGCGAAGACTGTGGGAGGGCTGAGCCCCGACCCGTAGTCTCTCTCCGCTTTCGTTGTTCCATTGCTGGGCAATGGGCGTCTATGTGTGTGCTTTTCTTAGAAATCGAGGTTTACGCCGACACCAAACACCTTGTTGGTGCGGGTGAACTGGTCGGTATTGTGGGCCGTGGCCGACATGCCGGCTGCGCTATACTCCTGGTTATACTCCTTGTCGAAGGTCTCGTAGTTGGTCCAGAAATAACTGGCCTCCACCGTGACTTTCGGGGCGACGCGCACCTTTGCGCCAAAGCCATAGGAGTAGCTGCTCGTCGTGAATGACATGTCCGTGAGGTAACTGCCGTCGCCGAGACCATATTTCGTGCGTTGCATTCCCGCACTCACCGTGAGGGCGTCCGAAATGTCATACTCCGATCCCAAGGCCCACTCCCAGGTGTTGCTGCTGAGCAACTTCTGCTTGTCCTTGTCCATGCGGGCGTCCTTGTCGAAGTAGTAGTGGTAGCTCGCCATCACACGCCAGGTCGGCAGTATCTCGTAGCAACCACCTACGGTTAGGATGCCCGGGATGTCGTTGGGCGTGTTCACACCGTCGGCGAAGAGCCCCGTATCGTCCACCTTCGTGTCGTTTTCGATGTTGAGATGTGTCGTGAACTCCAGGCGCGCGCCGAGGTTGAGTTTGCCCCAGCGGTAGTCGATACCGATGATCGGCGTGATACCCCATCCGCGCTGCGTGCAGTCGAGGTTGCGGTCAGCCACCTGACTCCGCACGCCACCAATGGCCTGCGCGCCACCCTGCGCCAGTTGCGCACCCTTCGTGAGTTGCTCAGCAGCGGCAGCATACTGCTGTGCGGCCTGCTCGTTGCCAGCGAGCGTTGCCTCTTGGGCCAAGCGAGTATAGTTGCTGGCCTGCTCCTGATAGGAGAGCGCCTGATTGGCCAGGGCGTCCGCCTTGGTGCCGAGGTAGCTATAGAGATTCTCGTTTTGGCCGTTGATGTTCACGGTGATGTTGGAAATGCTTCCCTCATACTTGTTGTAGATGTAGTTGAAGCGGAAGCCGCCATAGACGGCCAGATTCTCATTGACCTTGTAGGTGGAACCAAACTGGAATCCGAAGACGTACTGCTGACCGTGGATGTAGCTCTCTACGGAGTAGCCCGGCGTGTTGCTTCCCAGTCCGAGGTCGATGCCATACTGCTGCTGGTAGGTGGTGTTGGCCAACTGCAGAATGGAGGGCAGCAGGGCCACCTGGCGCTCGAAGGATCCGAGACCGCGGTTGAAGGTACACTTACCGCCACCGCCCACGAGGCCGAAGGCAAACTGAAATCCCCACTTGTCGTAGTTCAGGGCTGCCTGTACCGAAGGTACGAACGGAGCAGAAGCTTCACCCTTGAAACTCTTGATGCCGTTGGCATCGCCTCCGTTGAGGCTCAGCGGATGGGCGTAGGGCGACTGCATCCATTGTTCGTCGGTCATGGGGAGGCCAGCAGGTTTGAGGAGCGTCATGCCGCTACGGATGGTACGCGTCTGTGAGGCGCTCTGACCACCGAGAGAGAGGTGGAGGCCCTTACCCAGGAAGGCCACGCCGGCAGGATTGGAATAGACTCCATCGATAGCAATCACACCATCACGGGCGAAGTTGCGACCGAAGATGAAGCTCTGGTTGGTGTTGGTCAGAAGACCACCCGCGAAGACGGCGGTCTGCGAAAGCATTGCCATCGCAATGCATGCAAGTTTCTTTCTTTGCATTCGTTATTTTACGTTCGTTGGTGAAAAACGGGTGCAAAGGTAGGTAGATTGTTCTGTACTTCCAAATTTTTGGTTATTTTTTCTGTTTTCTCCTACATTTTTCTGTTCATCTTACCCCTTTTCAGTCCAAGAAAGGGGTGAGAAGCAGGGTTGTTTAGAAAAAAGACAGTAGGGTAGGGGCAGCTTTACGGTCCTGTTGTGTTGTTATTTGTTGTTTCCCTTTCAGCAGCATTTTGTGTTGTTATATTGTACTTGTTGTTTTAGTTGTTTTTCCTTATTAGCAAGTTGTTTTCCCTTTTGTGTCCTATTGTAGTAAGGGAGGGGATAAAACAAAAAATCCAAGTTGAAAAATCAACTTGGACTTCGAAGCAGTTGGGATACCCGGACTCGAACCAGGAATGACAGGACCAGAATCTGTAGTGTTACCATTACACCATATCCCATTGTTTTTAGCAACCGTCATTGCTTGATTGCGAGTGCAAAGGTACGCATTATTTTCTTTCCACCAAAACTTTTTCCCACTTTTTTCTCTCTTTTTTCAAAAAAAAACTCCGAGACCGCCCAAAAGACCGTCTCGGAGGCTCAAAATAGGGATTTTAGCACCCTTCGAAGCTACTTTTTCCCGAGGCGTTCCAAAAACTGCTGATACTGGTTCTCGTAGCCATTATAGACATTGATGTCCACATCTCCGCGGATTCCCCTTACCCTTCCGTCCGGCGACAGTTGCCAGTAGGTCAGTTTGAAGTGAGGCATATACTCGCCATAGCGGGCTATCCAGACAAAATAGTTGTCGCCCAGGTCGGGAGCCAGCGGCATGTGCTTCAGTGCAAACGACTGACTAATGTAGAGGATGGGATAGACTTTCCATTCCCGTTGCACCTCCTGCAGCCAGGCCCGCACTTGCCGAAACATCACCTCCGCTCCGCCCGCCTGGCTGATCTGCCAGTCCGTGGGCTCCACGTCAAGCACGGGCGGCAAATCCCCCTTGCGGTAGTGGCTCTTCTCCAGGAAATGGCGGGCCTGCGCCTTGCCCCCCGACGTGAGCGAGAAGAAATGATAGGTGCCCGTCCTGATTCCCGCCTTGCGCGCGTCGCGGTAGTCGTCTTCGTAGTAGGCGTTGAAGACCGTGCAGCCCTCCGTCGATTTCACGTAGGCGAAGGAGACCGGATAATCGACCTTTCCCCTCACCCGCTTGTCGCTCAGCGTGCCGAGGTGGGTGATGCGCAGTCGGGCCCAGTCGATGGGATAGCATTTCCCGTCCCGCTCGTGTTGGTGGCGCGACACGTCGATACCGTAGATGCGCTCCTTGTTATAGGTCAGTTTCTCCCCCTTGAACACGCCCTTGCGCCATTCTCCCGCCTGCAAGTACTGGCGCGGAGCGATATAGAATCCGAACCCGTCGGGCAGTCCCGCCTCGAAATGGCCCTCGTAGTATTCCCCTTGGTGTCCCCAGCGCCGTCCGTAGCCGCTCGGCCGCTTCAGCGAGTCGAGCTGGCCGGTATAGGTGCCGATCGAGTCGCGGATCGTGCGGTCGTCGTGCTTGCCCACCTTCTTCTTGCTGGGCTTCGCCTGGCGCTGGGCGATGGCCTCCTTGCCGTCGCCGATACCCATGTGGGTCACGACCCCCACGGGCGTATGGTGGCGGGGCAGTTGCACGACCACATAGCCGTCCTCCTCGTCGCTCCAGAGCTCACACTCCTTATTATATATACGCTTTCCCTGCGCGCTGCGGACCAGTTTGTAGCGGATCACGCGCCGCAGACTGAGCCGCTCGTCGGGCTGGATGGCAAGCAGATGCTTCGCTACTGTGCGCAACGAGTCGATGCGGTGGTCGATCGCCACCGAGTAGGTGGCGATGGCCCCATAGCCGTAGTCCTGCACGTTGTGCGTCCGCCGATAGTAGTGGAGCTCGTTCTGCTGCGTCTGCAGACTGGCCAGTTCGTTTTCGATGCGCGCCGCCTGGCGTCGCACCATCGTGTGGAGCTCTTGGCTCCCGCTATCCACCAGCTGCGAGGAGGCGGGGGCAGCCTTCGTGACGATGCGCCCGTGGCAGGAGGGGAACCTTCGGAAGCGGTTCACCCAGTAGCCTGCCGATAGCTGCACGTGGGCCGCGGGTTGCAGGGTGTCCGTGCTAATATTCGTCAAGGCCGTGTCGCCCTCGATCTCGCCGACCGTCAGTACCGCTCCGCTGTCGTTGCGCAGCTCATACCACGACCTCACCTCCACCACCAGTTCGTTGCGGCGTACCTCCGCGTCCGAGACGGGCGTCAGTTGCCAGATGATGACGGCGATCACGGCCATCAGAACCACCGTCCCCCAGGTCCGCTTGCTCCGGAGCCGTCTGCCGAAGCTGCTCCGGGGGCGGCGCTCCTTTTCCTTGTCTTGTTCCTTGTTCTGTTCCTTGTCTTGTTCCATTGTGTTGGTTGAAGAAGATCGTAGTCCCAGCTCCATTCGTTGGAGCCCCTTGTCGGGCTATTCTGTTGGATGCGTTCGTTGGATCATGCCTTCGGCGTCTCCTGTGCCCACGCGATCTCGCCCGAACCGTAGCAGCGGTGGTGCGTCTGGTCATAGACCACACAAAACTGGCCCGGCGCTACCCCGTGGATCGGGTCGTCAGAGTGAACCACCATCCTTCCGTCGGACAGCGTTTCCACCGTGGCGCAGTGGAATTCGGGCGTATGGCGGATCTTGAATGTGATGCGGTCGGGCACGCTCGTCACGCCCTCCGTCAGGAAGTCGAAGTCGTGGATGGCGAAGTCGCGCTTATAGGCCGTCGCCGGGTCGTAGCCGTGGGAGACGTAGAGGATGTTCTGCTCCACGTCCTTGCGGATGACAAACCACGGTCCGCCGCCCAGTCCGAGGCCCTTCCGCTGTCCGATGGTATGAAACCATAGACCCTTGTGCTGTCCAATAATGCGCCCCGTCTCTTGCTCGATGATATCTCCGGGCTGCTCGCCGAGATAGCGGCGCACATACTCGTTGTAGTCGATGTTGCCCAGGAAGCAGATGCCCTGCGAGTCCTTGCGGCGGGCGTTGATCAGATGCTCGCGCTCGGCGACCTGCCTCACCTCGTCCTTCATGTAGTGGCCGATGGGGAAGAGCGCCTTCTTCAGTTGCCATGGGTGTATCTGCGCCAGGAAATCGGTCTGGTCCTTCACGGGGTCCGGACTCGTCGTGAGCCATTTGCGCCCGTCTATCCACTCCGTCTGCGCATAGTGGCCCGTGGCGATGAGGTCGTAGTCGTGGCCCCGCTTCTCGTCGAAGGCACCAAACTTGATGAGGCGGTTGCACATCACGTCGGGGTTGGGCGTAAATCCCGCCCGCACCTTTTCCATCGTGTAGCGCGTCACCTGGTCCCAGTATTCCCGGTGGCAGTCCACCACCTCCAGCCGACAACCGTAGCGTTGTGCCACGACCGTCGCCATCTCCATGTCCTCCTCCGAGTTACAGTCCCATTCCTCCTGCTCCTCCAGTCCTATCTTGATGTAGAAGCAGTCGGGGTGCAGTCCCTGGCGGGCCAACTCATAGACCACCACGCTACTATCGACACCGCCCGAAAGCAATACGGCGATGCGCTTGTCTTCAATGTTCTCCATAATCTATTTTTGTGTTCCTCGGGCTATCATCCCCTGTATCTCTGCGATCCGCTGCTTGCGGGCGATTGAGAAGTCGCTGCTGTGACCATCCACATAGTCGTAGAGGCGGAAGGCCTTGTCGAGCAACATCCCTCTCAGGGGCTGCTGCTTGTAGCTCCCCTCGGCATAGAGCAGTTCGGCGAGCATCTCCAGTTTTTGCATCCGCTGTCCCTCCGCCCATTGCTCGTGGGCGTAGCCGATGGCCTCCTCCACGGTCATATTGCGCAGCAGCTCGTAGTCGCCGACATACTGGCGGTAGAGGTCGCGCAGCTCGTCGTCGTTGCGCTTGCCCTCGGCCTTTTCCAAAAACCGGGCCACGGCGGCCATAAACTCCTCGATGATGCGTATGAAGTAGTCTCGTTGTTGCATAGTTGCTTTTTCTGTGCTTGTCTGCCCCCGTCTGTACGCAGGGATTTGAGGACACAAAGATACCACAATCGCCACGAAGCACCAAATTTATTCCCCATTTTCTCCATTCCCCCCGCAAAAAGAGTTGTTACTTGTTGTAAAAGTTGTTCAAGTTGTCTT
>ULUW01070569.1_pt1 | contig 57838 bp, 58 predicted proteins | sample 1959041 | NCBI WGS metagenome assembly ULUW01 (sample SAMEA4835775, study PRJEB28245) | human gut metagenome | biome: gut microbiome; material: fecal sample | place: Denmark | collected 2008
ACAGGGAAGTTTTGGGGAGGAAATGTTGAAGTTGGGTTAGTCCTGAATGGTGGTATTGTTGTAAATTTCTTTTTAAAGAATTTTATACTTTTGCAAATAATTTAAAATAATGTTGGATATATTATTATGAAAATCGTTAATTGCAAAAGGATTTGTCTGATTGCGGGATTAATATATGGGGGAATGAACATTCACGCCCAGTATTTGCGTACTTCTTATTTTATGGAAGGAACGAGTTATCGTTTGCAGATGAATCCTGGTTTACAACCTACCCGTGGCTATTTTAACTTTCCTGTGATTGGCTCGCTTAATGTAGCTGCGTCTTCTAATGTGTTGGGGACAAATGATATTATTGATATTCTTGATTCTAAAGAGGATTTGTTTACCAATGATAAGTTGTATAATCGCTTGAAACCAGATAACCGGTTGAATGTGAACTTCAATACAGATATTCTATCATTTGGATGGTATAAAGGAAAAGGTTTCTGGTCTGTGAATGTAGGACTTCGTACTGATATAGGGGCTTCACTTACCAAGTCTATGTTTGAGTATATGCGGAATATTGATGGATTCAATATTGAAGAGGGAGGAGTCCATTCTTATGAATTAGGAAACCAAAGAGTCAATATAAATGCTTATGCTGAAGTCGGTCTTGGATACTCTCGTCCTATTACGGATAGGTTGACTATTGGTGGACGTGTAAAGGCTTTATTAGGAGTTGCTCATGCCGAAATGGAGGTAGAACGCTTTGATGTGGATTTGGAGATGCCGGATATGGCGAATGTAGATCCTGAAAATTTGCGTCCGGAAGACTGGTATGGTAGCCAATATGCTTATAATGTAAAAGCAAATGTAACTACTTCTTTCTCCGGAGGAGGATTAGGCTTTAACGAAAATCAGCAAATTGATGGATTTGATTTTGATGGTGGCATTGGTATTGCAGGTCTTGGCTTTGGAGTTGATTTAGGTGCAAGTTACAAATTGTTGGATAATCTGACCTTGTCTGCTGCTGTATTGGATTTAGGTTTTATCAATTGGAAAAAGTCGGAAACAACAGTTGCTTCAGTCGAAAAATCTGCACAAGAAACTATTGATGAAAATAATTATAATCAGTTCTTGAGCAGTGATTTTCTTAACCTGGAGCGCTTTAATCTTACGCAAGATGAAGAAGCTGCTGCCTCCTACAAGACTCGTCTTTCATCTACTGTATTAGTGGCTGGTGAATATACTTTTTTTAATAATAAGTTAGGAGTAGGAGCGATGTATTCTGCTCGCTTTGTAGAACCTAAAACTTTGAATGAATTGACTCTGAGTCTGGCTTATCGTCCTAAGAACTGGTTTAATATAGCTGCAAGTTACTCTCCTGTTCAGGCAAACGGAAAATCTTTTGGAGTCGCTCTGAAATTAGGACCATTGTTTGTTGGAACAGATTATATGTATCTTGGAGGTAACTCTAATTCTGTGAATGGATTTATAGGTATTTCATTTCCGTTAGGAAAGAAAAAAACAGAATCTATCTGATAGATTTTATTGAAGCGATTCGGATATAATACTGAAGGCTGTCTCTGTATTTATAGCTTTTTCTTGTCTGTCTCTTTAAATAATAAAGCTATAGCAGAGCAGCCTTCTCTTGTTTATACAGTAGGATTATATTCTTTTAGCAGTTTTCCTTCCAGAGTGTAGACGCGTACTGTCTCTTTTTCATACGTAGCAAACGTAGGTGGGTTTCCTCCTTTAGGGAAAGTAATGGAACCGGTATTGCAAATGACTGTGCCGTCCTGCTCTTCCAATTTCCATAAATGGGTGTGTCCATAAAAGAAATAGTCGGGATGTCCTTTCGGCATTTTATCTTCGTTGTAAATATGGCCGTGAGTGAGAAACAAGCGTTTCCCGTTATCTACAAGAAGTGCATAGTCCGCCATTACGGGAAAGTCGAGTAGCATTTGGTCTACTTCCGATTCGCAGTTTCCGCGAACTGCTATAATCTGGTCGGCCATGTTGTTCAGACGCTCGGCTATCGCTTTGGGGTTTAATCCTTCGGGAACACTGTTTCGGGGACCATAGTTCAGAATATCTCCCAGTATGCAGAGCATATCACATTGCTGCTCATTATAAAAGTTTAATACGGTTTCTAAAGTAGGCAGAGAGCCATGAATGTCGGATACAATTAAATATTTCATTTTTCTTTTTTAGTTGATTTGAGTAGGCAAATATACTTGTTTTGGCTGATTTTATTGGGTAATAAAAGGAAATCTTGATTGAATGAAACCCTTCAAGAAACGTGACTTGTATCGTGAGCTCTCGATACAGGTATCGTTGCTTGTCGATACAAGTATCGTTGCCTTACGATACAAGTCACGTTTTTGAAGGGTAAAAGAGCACGGAAAACATGAATGCGATTATCGCATATCAATGATTTCGGCATTAGGATATTTTTTTGCGTCGAAACGGAAACTGGCTGCTGTCAGTCCCTGTACCGTTTTGTATGAACGTATAATAAATTTCTGCTGCTCGCCATTAGATTGTTTCACAGAAATGTCTGCTGGCTGATAAGCAGTTGAAATATGTAGTACGACCGACGAAATTTCATGATTGCCTGAAGTACGGGGAGTAAGCAGAATTTCGTAGTTCGACTTCCCTCCTTGGTTTTTAACTCCTTTGTACTGATAGTTATAATGTTGACGATAAGAGGTGAGGATGGCGTATGGATTTACGCTTTGCAGCTCTTCGGGAGTAGGAGTGGAGATTGTCACTTCTTCGTTTTCCTCTACGTAACTCCACTGAGTTTTTCCGTCAAACCAGCTTTTCACACCTCCGCAGTCCAGATAGAAACAGGTGCCTTGCAGCATCAATGTACCTTCCTGGCTTCCTCCAAAAGTTAGACTTACTCCTTTAGACTGCTGGAAAACAGCAAGAGTTTTGTCTAAAATTTCACGGGCTTTGATGTCTTGTTGTGCAAATACCTGACCGATTCCTGTCAAAATCAGGCCTATTGCAAGCATATAAAGTTTCTTCTTCATTGTTTCAATTCTTTAAATTGTTCATACGCATTTCCAGATCGTTTTCGTCTATGCAAAGTACATCACGCGCTTTACTGCCATTGGCTGGACCTACTATACCGGCTCTTTCTAATTGATCCATAATGCGTCCGGCACGGTTGTAGCCGATAGAGAATTTGCGCTGGATAAGAGAAGTTGAACCTTGCTGATGGTAAATGATCAGTCTGGCTGCTTCTTCAAACAGAGGGTCCAGACGGTTCATATCTACATCGCCTACTGTACTGCTTTCGGCATTTTCGTCAATGTATTCTGGTAACATGAAAGCTGTCGGATAACCCTGCTGGCGACTGATATAGTTGGCTATTTTTTCTACTTCTGGGGTATCCACAAATGCACATTGTACACGAACCGGATCATTGCCCTGTAAATAGAGCATATCTCCTTTACCGATGAGCTGCTGAGCTCCCGGACGGTCGAGAATCGTACGTGAGTCCATCATAGAAGCTACACGGAATGCAACTCGTGCCGGGAAGTTGGCTTTGATGGTACCGGTGATGATATTGGTTGTCGGACGCTGAGTTGCGATAATGGCATGAATACCAACGGCACGTGCCAGCTGTGCGATGCGGCAAATAGGTAATTCAACCTCTTTTCCGGCGGTCATAATCAAATCCCCGAACTCATCGATGATGATGACAATGTATGGCATAAACCGGTGTCCCTTTTCCGGATTCAGTTGCCGGTTGATGAATTTTGCATTGTATTCTTTGATATTTCGGCATCCGGCTTTACGCAATAAATCGTAGCGGGTGTCCATCTCCACACAGAGTGAATTGAGTGTCTGGACTACCTTTGTTACATCAGTAATGATGGCATCTTCTCCGTCGGGTAGTTTTGCAAGGAAATGCTTCTCGATGGGAGCATAGATGGCAAACTCTACTTTTTTGGGGTCGATAATGACGAACTTCAGTTCGCTGGGGTGCTTTTTGTACAACAACGATGTGACGATTGCATTTAATCCAACCGATTTACCTTGTCCGGTAGCACCGGCAACCAACATATGTGGTGCCTTAGCTAAGTCTACCATAAAGACTTCGTTGGTAATGGTTTTTCCCAGGGCAACAGGCAGGTCGAAAGTTGTTTCCTGAAACTTTTTGCTGGCCAGTATTGAGCTCATGGGTACAATGCGCGGATTGGCATTAGGTACTTCAATACCAATGGTTCCTTTTCCCGGTATGGGGGCGATGATACGTATGCCTAAAGCCGAGAGACTTAGGGCAATGTCGTCTTCCAGATTTCTGATTTTGGAAATACGTACTCCTTCTGCCGGAGTAATTTCGTACAACGTAATAGTAGGTCCTACGCTGGCCTTGATGGAACTGATTTCAATGCCGAAGCTACGTAATACCTTAATGATACGGTCCTTGTTGGCATTTTGTTCTTCCATATCAATGGTAGGCTCATGGTCTCCGTAAGAGTTGAGCAAATCGAGTGTCGGAAACTGATAATGTTCCAAATCCAGACGGGGGTTATAGGGTTGGCTAATTTCGCCATGATATTCTTCGTCTTCTTCGTTGTGGTTGTCATCTATCTCGAATGAAGGCTCTTCTAATTGCTGATTGGGCTGCAAATCTTCTTGTCCCATTTGTATAAGCATCAGATTTTCTTCCTCCTCATTGTCCTTTGTATGAGGATGGTTTGCAGGCTGTTCGTCGACAGTTAGTTCTATTTCGTTAGGCTTTGAGTCCGTGTAATTCCCATTTTCCGGCTCTGTATATTTGTCTGTGTCATCGTCGGTTGTGGATAATGTCTCTTCTTGAATGGTATGAGATTCTTCTTTGTTTTCTCTTTCCTTCTTTATGGCTTGTGAGGCTTCAGATTGCACAGATTCTGCTCTTTCGTCAGTCATTTTTTTCTTTCGTTTGGGCAATGACGGATGAAATAGTTTGCGTACCATCTGAATGGTAGATTTGGAGAAAAATACACCTAATAAAATGGCGGTAATGAGTAATCCAAGCAGCAATCCTGAAGCTCCGATTTGTGAACATATCCATAGGCTGATGTTATATCCGTGTAGTCCGCCCGGATACAAGAAAGAATCCTGAAATGTCCCTTCAAACATGAAACCCAGGGCAATGGACAGCCATATCATCAGTAAAGAGCATCCGGCAAACCATTTCCGTAGTTTAAAATCGTATGCTTTCATTAGTTTCATACCTGTCACTATAAGAAATACGATAATTAAATAGGCCGAAATACCGAAGCAGTCATTGATTAGAAACTGTGATAATTGTGCTCCTCGGGCTCCGGCATAATTCTGGATGCGGTTTCCTGTTTCCAGCAATTCGCCAGGGTTGGGGTGTGAAAGTATACTTTGGTCATTTCCTCCTGTAAAAAAGAAAGAACTGAAAGCAAGCAACATATATACGCCAAAAATTACACAGAAAAGACCGACTGTAAAATGAAAGGTCTCGCTTTTGATGGCTGTTACCACTTTCCCGGCACTGATAAATTTCTCTTCGCTGGTTTTGTTATCTGTTTTTTTCTTTGTCATAACACCTTATTTTATACATGCAAATGTACGAATAAAACTAAAACTGCGAAATTTTTTTCATACCTTTGCACCATAATATGGAGTTATGGAAAAGAACACAAAAATTATATTCGATAAGAATACAGTTGAATTTGTAACAGTGGCGGCTGAGTTCTGCGGATTCTTGGAACGGGTGCCTCAGATTTCCCGTCGTTCGTTTGTAGATAAGTCTCTTAAGTTGCTGCCTTTGCTTTATCTGAAGGCATCTTTGCTCCCTCAGGGAGAGCGGATGGATGAATTCGATCCGGAGTTGTTTGTCACAGAGGGAGACTATCAGCGCATATGTGGTGGAATTGCTGCGCTGCTGGGTGAAAAGGATGATTATCTGGAAGTGTTTCTTGATGATATGGCTTACAGTGATACTCCTATTAAACAGAATATTTCAGAAGGACTGGCAGACATTTATCAACCCCTGAAGGATTTTGTATGTGTGTATCAGTTAGGATTTGAGCAGACAATGAATGATGCCTTGATTATTTGCCGTGAACAGTTCGCTGAATTTTGGGGGCAGCGTTTGGTTAATGTGATGCGTGCATTGCATACGGTAAAATATGCTGCAGGAGCGGAAGATGAAGAGGACGAATATTCTAATGCAACTTTGCATGGGGATGAGGAGTTCGATGAAAATGACTTGTACGAAGGGCTTGAAGCTGGAGAAGATGATGGTTTTGGAGACCGTTGGGAATAATGATGAAAAACCCTTTACAGAAAACTTGGAATGATTGTACTACAGAATAAAATAAAAAAACAGATAGTAGCCGAAATGCCGAAAGTGGTTTTCCCAGGGCGGATTTTTGTAGTCTATACAGAAACGGAAGCACGGAAAGTTGTCGATTATCTAAACAGGCATGAGGTGGTAGGAGTTGATACTGAAACGCGTCCTTCGTTCCGTCGGGGTACGACTCATCAGGTGGCATTGCTTCAGATATCTACACAGGATACATGCTTCCTTTTTCGGTTGAACCGTTTGGGATTGCCTGATTTTCTGGAAGATTTTCTTTTGAACGATGTGCTGAAGATCGGACTTTCGCTGAAGGATGACTTTGCCATGCTTCGCAAACGGAATAATAAAGATCCGCGTCAAGGCAATTGGATTGAATTGCAGGATTATGTTCGTCATTTTGGAATAGAGGAAATGAGCTTGCAGAAAATCTATGCCTTATTGTTTGGAAAGAAGATATCCAAAAGCCAGCGCCTTTCCAATTGGGAAGCTGAGAGTCTTACAGAAGCACAGCAGTTATATGCTGCAACTGATGCATGGGCTTGTGTAGAGATTTATACCTACCTTGAGGAATTGAAAAGGGAAGGTAATTTTCGCGTGGAGCGGGTGATAGAAGAAGCTCCGGTTAATAATTGATTTTATCCGTTACATTTATGTCATATAAGAAAGTATATCTTAAACCGGGAAAGGAAGAATCGCTGAAGCGTTTCCATCCTTGGGTTTTTTCGGGAGCTATTGCCCGTGTAGAAGGGGAGCCCGAAGAAGGTGAAGTAGTAGATGTTTATACTTCGAAAAAAGAATTTATAGCTTGTGGCCATTTCCAGATTGGTAGTATTGCTGTGCGTGTACTGTCGTTTGATCAGGTGGAAATTAATGCTCAGTTTTGGAGACAAAAACTACAGGTGGCAAAAGATCTGCGCTGTGCACTTGGCTTGATTGGCAATCCGAAGAATAACACTTATCGTCTGGTACATGGGGAAGGTGATAACTTGCCGGGCCTTATTATTGATGTATACGACCATACTGCTGTGATGCAGGCACATTCTGCAGGTATGCATGTGTATCGGATGGAGATAGCCGATGCTTTGTCGGAAGTGATGGGAGATATTATTCAGAATATTTACTATAAGTCAGAAACTACATTACCGTTTAAGGCAGATCTGCTGGCGACAGAAAATGGCTTTATCAAGGGAGGAAGTCCTGAGAACGTGGCTATGGAGAATGGACTGAAGTTTCATGTGGACTGGTTGAAAGGACAGAAAACCGGATTCTTTGTCGACCAGCGTGAGAACCGTAGCCTGTTGGAACGTTATGCAAAGGGACGGAATGTTTTGAATATGTTCTGTTATACAGGAGGATTCTCTTTTTATGCCATGAGAGGAGGAGCAAATCTGGTGCATTCGGTAGACAGTTCTGCAAAGGCTATTGACTTGACAAATGATAATGTGGAGCTGAACTTCCCGGGAGATACCCGTCATAAAGCGTATGCTGAAGATGCCTTTAAATATTTGGATCGCATGGGTGACCGGTACGACTTGATTATTCTCGATCCTCCAGCTTTTGCCAAGCATCGTGATGCACTTCGCAATGCACTTCGTGGATATACCAAATTGAATGCGAAGGCATTTGAGAAAATTCGTCCCGGAGGTATACTGTTTACCTTCTCCTGCTCGCAGGTAGTAAGCAAGGAAAACTTCCGTAATGCGGTGTTTACTGCTGCTGCACAGAGTGGACGTAGTGTACGTATCTTACATCAGCTTACACAGCCCGGAGATCATCCGGTAAATATTTATCATCCTGAAGGAGAATACTTGAAGGGATTAGTGTTGTACGTAGAATAATTAAAATATACCTATGGATATCCGGACTATACTTGCCAATTTGAAAATCGAACAGTTGAATGCCATGCAGCAAGCTGCTGTGGATGTATGTAAAGAAGGAAGCGATCTGATTCTTTTGTCACCTACAGGTACTGGCAAAACGTTGGCTTATCTTCTTCCGCTGGTTTCATTACTGAAGCCTGGTGTGGAAGGGGTACAGGCTGTTGTCTTGGTGCCTTCTCGGGAACTGGCATTGCAGATAGAGCAGGTTTTTAAAGCAATGGGTACGGATTTTAAGGTAATGAGCTGCTACGGTGGGCGTCCGGCAATGGACGAACACCGTACAATGAAAGGAATTCGTCCATCGGTCGTGATTGCTACTCCCGGCCGTATGAACGATCATCTGATTAAACAGAATATCGATGCTTCATCTGTCCGGACATTGGTTATCGATGAATTTGACAAATGTCTGGAGTTTGGATTTCAGGAGGAAATGGCTGAAGTGATAGGTAAACTTCCTGCCTTGAAGCGTCGTTTTTTGCTTTCTGCTACCGATACGGAAGATATTCCACGTTTTACTGGATTGAACAAAACAGTGAAACTTGATTTTCTCGATCCGGAAACACAGGGGATAAACCGTATTCATATATATAAGGTAATGTCGCCAGTCAAGGATAAACTGGAAACATTATATAAGTTGTTATGTAGTTTGGGTGATCAGTCTACGCTTGTCTTCTGTAATCATCGTGAAAGCGTAGACCGGGTAGGTAAGTATCTGCATTCTATGAAAGTGTATTGTGAAACTTTCCATGGTGGAATGGAACAGGACGACCGCGAACGTGCGCTTTACAAGTTTCGTAACGGAAGTTGCCATATATTTATTTCTACCGATTTGGCTGCCCGCGGACTGGATATTCCAGATATTCGGAATGTAGTGCATTATCATCTTCCGATAGCTGAAGACGGTTTTATCCATCGTAATGGACGTACTGCTCGTTGGGAAGCGGATGGTAATGCATATGTTATTTTGCATCCAGAAGAGTCGATCCCTTCTTATCTGAAAGGAAATCCAGAAGAATTTGTATTACCGGAACAAACCCCGAAGCCTGCTTTGCCAGCCTATGTTACTTTATATATTGGTAAAGGGAAAAAAGATAAAATCAATAAAATAGATATCGTGGGTTTCCTGTTTAAGAAAGGCGGGTTGAGCAAGGAAGATATCGGTCGGGTAGATGTAAAGGACCATTATGCTTTTGCGGCTGTTTCACGGAAAAAGGTAAAACAAACGTTAAAACTTATACAAAATGAAAAGATAAAAGGGGTAAAAACTTTGATAGAACAGGCAAAATAATATCTTTGTGATATTATTAATCTTTCATCTTCCACTCTTCTCGGGTGGTATGCTATGATGACTGGAATGCCTGTTTGTCATAGATGGGTATGGCTGTGCCAATTTGATATTTAAATCTTTGTTTTAAGAGTAAAATGAAAGTATAAATATTATAATACTGGAAATTTATCATCAAAACTTTTGGAAGTCTGAAAATAATCGCTAAATTCGCAAATGTCGAGATTAAAAACAAGATTGTTAAACCAAAACAAACTTCCAAATGAAAAAGCATAATTTTAATGCGGGGCCTTCTATTCTGCCGCGCGAGGTGATTGAAAAAACAGCTCAGGCTATTCTTGATTTCAACGGTTCAGGGCTTTCGTTGATGGAAATCAGTCACCGTGCTAAAGATTTCCAGCCAGTGGTAGATGAGGCAGTAGCCTTATTCAAAGAACTTCTGAACATACCAGACGGCTATTCGGTGCTTTTCCTTGGGGGAGGAGCAAGTATGGAGTTTTGTATGGTTCCCTATAACTTCCTGGAAAAGAAAGCTGCTTATCTGAATACGGGTACTTGGGCTAAAAAGGCACTGAAAGAGGCTAAAGGATTTGGTGAAACTGTAGAAGTTGCCTCTTCCGAAGCTGAAGGTTATACTTATATACCGAAAAACTATACAGTTCCTGCTGATGTAGACTATTTCCATATCACAACCAATAATACCATTTATGGAACAGAATTGCATGCTGATTTGGATGTAGATGTTCCAATGGTAGCCGATATGTCTTCTGATATTTTCTCTCGTCCGGTTGATGTTTCTAAATACATCTGTATCTATGGCGGTGCGCAGAAAAATTTGGCTCCGGCTGGTGTAACATTTGTAATTGTAAAGAATGATGCATTAGGTAAGGTTTCTCGCCATATTCCTACGATGTTGAATTATCAGACTCATGTAGACAAAGGGTCTATGTTTAATACTCCTCCGGTAGTACCTATTTATGCAGCTTTGCAGACATTACGTTGGATTAAGGCACAGGGTGGAGTTGAAGAAATGCAGCGTCGTGCTAAACAGCGCGCGGAGATGTTGTATGCAGAAATAGACCGTAACAAACTGTTCAGAGGTACGGTTACTGTACAAGAAGACCGTTCATATATGAATATTTGCTTCGTAATGGCTGATGAGTATAAAGACCTGGAAGCTGACTTCTTGAAATTTGCTACCGAACGTGGTATGGTGGGTATCAAAGGACATCGTTCTGTCGGTGGTTTCCGTGCATCATGCTACAATGCAATGCCGGTAGAAAGTGTACAGGCATTGATAGACTGTATGCAAGAATTTGAAAAAACACATTAAATCTTACTATTATGAAAGTTTTAATTGCAACCGAAAAACCGTTTGCTAAGGTAGCAGTCGACGGTATCCGTCAGGAAGTGGAAGCGGCAGGCTATGAATTGGCTCTGTTGGAAAAATATACAGATAAGGAACAGTTACTTGATGCGGTAGAGAATGTAGATGCAATCATAATCCGCAGCGACATAATTGATGAGCAAGTATTGGATGCTGCCAAAGAGTTGAAGATTGTAGTTCGTGCCGGTGCCGGTTATGACAATGTGGATTTGGAAGCTGCTACAGCTCATCAGGTTTGTGTGATGAATACACCGGGACAGAATTCAAATGCTGTAGCTGAGTTGGCTTTCGGTATGATGGTGATGGCAGTGCGCAATTTCTATGATGGAAAAGCCGGTACAGAGTTGAAGGGAAAGAAGTTGGGTATCCATGCTTACGGGAATGTGGGCCGGAATGTGGCTCGTATAGCCAAAGGCTTTGGAATGGAAATATATGCATACGATGCTTATTGTCCAAAGGATGTGATGGAAAAAGATGGTGTGATACCATTGGATTCTGTTCAGGCTTTGTATGAAACATGTCAAATTGTGTCATTGCATATTCCGGCTACTCCTGAAACCAAGAACTCCATAGACTACGATTTGGTTAACCGGATGCCGAAGAATGGTGTGTTGGTAAATACGGCTCGTAAGGAAGTCATCAATGAGGTTGATCTGCTGCGTTTGATGCACGACCGTCCGGATCTGAAATACGTGACCGATATTATGCCTGTTCATCATGAAGAGTTTGCATCTCATTATCCTGGACGTTATTTTTCTACCCCGAAGAAGATGGGGGCTCAAACTGCCGAAGCTAATATCAATGCAGGTATTGCAGCAGCTCGTCAGATTGTAGACTTCTTCCAAAACGGCTGTGAGAAATTCCGTGTCAATAAAAAATAACTAAAAATCTAATACTATGGCTAAAATCAAACCTTTTAAGGGTATTCGTCCTCCTCAAGAATGGGTGGAGCAGGTTGCTTCCCGGCCTTATGATGTGTTGAATTCGGCCGAAGCCCGTGAAGAAGCAAAAGGGAACGAAAAGTCACTTTATCATATCATTAAACCTGAAATTGATTTTCCCGAAGGGACAGACGAACACGATCCTGCCGTATACGATAAGGCTGTAGAAAATTTCCGTATGTTTCAGGAGAAAGGATGGCTGGTGCAGGATTCGAAAGAATGTTATTACATTTATGCCCAGACCATGAATGGGAAAACGCAATATGGATTGGTCGTAGGAGCTTATGTACCCGACTACATGAATGGCGTGATAAAAAAACATGAACTGACTCGTCGTGATAAGGAAGAAGATCGCATGAAGCATGTGCGTATCAATAATGCGAATATTGAACCTGTATTTTTTGCTTATCCGGATAATAAGGTGTTGGAAGGTATTATTGCAAAATATACGGCACAAAAGCCAGTTTACGATTTTGTAGCTCCTGATGATGGGTTTGGACATACTTTTTGGGTGATAGATTGCGATGAGGATATTGCTGCTATTACAAAGGAGTTTGCTTCTATGCCTTCTTTGTATATTGCAGACGGACATCATCGGAGTGCAGCTGCAGCTTTGGTAGGAGCTGAAAAGGCCAGTCAGAATCCTAATCACCGGGGAGATGAAGAATATAATTATTTTATGGCAGTTTGTTTCCCGGCCAATCAGCTTACTATTATCGATTACAACCGTGTGGTGAAGGATCTTAATGGGCTGACTCCGGCTCAGTTCCTGGAAGCTTTGAAGATTCATTTTGATGTCGAAGAAAAAGGTACTCAAGAGTACAGACCGTCTGCCTTACATAATTTTTCATTATATATGGATGGCAAGTGGTATAGTCTTACTGCCAAGCCGGGTACTTATAATGATCATGATCCGATAGGTGTACTGGACGTAACTATCTCTTCAAATCTTATTTTGGATGAAATTCTGGGCATTAAAGATTTACGCTCGGATAAACGGATTGACTTTGTAGGAGGTATACGTGGATTGGGAGAGTTGAAGAAACGGGTAGATAGTGGTGAAATGAAAATGGCGTTGGCTCTTTATCCGGTTTCCATGAAACAGTTGATGGATATTGCCGATACGGGTAATATCATGCCGCCTAAAACTACTTGGTTTGAACCTAAACTCCGTTCAGGGCTGGTGATACATAAGTTAGACTAATATCGAAAGTTGTTTTTTGTTTCTCGTCGGAGAAAGAATAGAAAGTTTTCAATTTCTATGGCTTATGTGTTATGAACGATGATATCATTTCCATAAAATAGCCCTAAGGAGGGGAGGTCAGGATATTTTAGAGAAAGTATCCTGACCTTTTTTTATGTGGTAAAAATAAGATTTTCTACCTTTGTCTTCATGATGACAGAAGATACTTATAAAACCATAGCAGCTCCGGCAGAATCTGTTTATACAGAGAAACGGAGTAAATTTATTGCTATTGCTTTGCCTGTACGTACGCTTGCAGAAATCAAGGCCTATTTGGATGAATATCAGAAAAAGTATTACGATGCTCGCCATGTATGTTATGCTTATATGTTGGGGGCGGAACGTAAGGAGTTTCGTGCCAATGATAATGGCGAACCTTCCGGTACTGCAGGAAAACCGATATTGGGACAAATCAATTCTAATGAACTTACAGATATCCTGGTAATTGTTGTCCGCTATTTCGGGGGCATTAAATTGGGCACCAGTGGTCTTATAGTCGCTTATAAGACTGCGGTAGCACAAGCTTTGTCCGAAGCACAGATTATTGAGAAAACAGTGGATGAGCAAGTGACGGTAGTATTTGAATATCCTTTTATGAACGATATTATGCGTATTGTCAAAGAAGAATCTCCTGAGATTCTCAATCAGTCATACGACATGGATTGTGTGATGACTCTCCGTATTCGTAAGTTGCAGATGCCCCGGTTACGTATGCGGCTGGAAAAGGTGGAGACAGCACGTATATCTGATGATGTAACATTTTTGTAATACATTTGACATAATCTGTTTATATACCTCCCATACTTTTGTGGCCAAAAAGAAAATACTTCATGAGAAAGCAACTTTTAGCGTGTACAAGCACATTGCTGATGGCAGTTTCTTCATTCACAGCAACTGCACAGACCATCGACTTGAAAGATTATTTGCCGGAGGTTCATGGTACTATCCGTGGTAAATACGAGTATCAGACTACTAATGACGAACAGCGCTTTCAGGTACGAAATGCCCGTATCAGTTTTTCTGGAAACGTTCACCCTAAAGTCCGTTACAAGGCAGAAATTGATTTGTGCGATGAGGGGGAAATGAAGATGCTGGACGCCTATGTATGCGTCACTCCTTTTCAAAACTGGGAAGTTACAATCGGACAGAAGCGTGTGCCTTTTACTATCGATGCACATCGTTCTCCTCATCAGCAGTATTTTGCTAACCGCTCTTTTATTGCCAAACAGATGGGTAGTTTACGTGATGCGGGTGCTACTGTGAAGTATAAACAAAAAGAGGGATTTCCTTTTGATATAGAAGCCGGATTGTTCAGTGGCTCCGGACTTACCGAGCAAAAAGGCTGGCATAAGGTATTGTGTTACTCTGGAAAAATACAAATGTTTCCGTTCAAAGGATATAATCTTACCTTGAGTACTCAGCGTATTCGTCCTGCAGATACCAATATTTACATGTACGATGTAGGTACTTACTACGAATGGAATAACTGGCATTTCGAAGTAGAAGCTATGTACAAGCGATATGCTCATGTTGATTTTGATGATGTATGGGCTGTCGATGCATTTGTTAATTACGATTGGTTCTTCCGTAATCAGAAAATGCTGTTCAAGAAAATGTCCATTTTGGCCCGTTTCGATTATATGGGAAATAATAGTGAAGGAGTACCCGATGAAAACGGACAGTTGGTGATTGATGATCATGAACGTAAGCGTATTACCGGCGGTCTCACTTTCAGTCTTGGAAAGCCGTTTCAAGCCGACTTAAGAGTAAACTACGAAAAATATTTTTATAAAGACTTATCATTGGCCAAACCATCAGAGCAAGATAAGTTCGTAATAGAAATGATGGTTCGTTTCTAAGCGTTATAAGCAGGAGAGCACGGAAGTTTTGCAGAAGCAGAGCTTCCGTGCTCTTTTTATAGTAATCTGTAAATAGAAGTTTATTATTTTGTACCTGATATTATTTTCATAGAAAAACACTCTCTTCTGATAAACTATTTGTCTTTCAGTTTGTTTGTTAAATAAAAGATTGTTTTTATAAATATATTTTGTTAACTTTGAATCACAAGGAATATTCTTATGAAAAGCATATTTCATATTATCTTCATGTTTTTGGTAGCCTGTTCTTTCTTTTTAGGCTGCGAACATGGTCAGGCAAATAAATATTCATTGTTGGACTGGCCGGATACAGCCCGTGTTGATACTCCTCTTTTAATTTTTCCTCCTAAAGCACGTCCCCTGTTGGCATCCGATATACAGATTACTAAAGAATTGCTGTACGACCGTTATACATTAAAAGATACCTACTCTTATAAAGATACGGTGCGTAGTTTTAAATGGGAGACCATCCGTAAGTGTATAGCCTTTGTAGAAAATCTTCTTGCCGACAGTTTGCAATTAGGTGTTTTTAAAAACTATAAAAATCTGAATAGCGAAGCTCCTTTAGTAAAACAGTTTGTACGAAATGTGTATGGACGTGTGGCAGATACTCTTGGCGTAGAAAGATATCAGTCGGTTCCTTTGTATCATCCTTCCGATGAGGAAACTCCTGTGCGTTATGGCCGCGATGGTAGTATAGTAAATATTCTCGAAGAAGATTCTGTCTTTTATCGGGTAGCTCCTATCACCATCGAAGGTGAGTGGCTTGTTCCACGCCGTTATATCAAACGCTTGAAGTATCCTACTCATTTCCTTCATCTTGTTTTTGTCGACCGTAGAGATCAGAATATTGTTTCTTTGGAACGTGAATCCCGCGGTCACTGGAAAGTACGAAGTATGAATCCGGCTACTACCGGTCTTCATCGTCCTCCTTATGCCCAGGAAACTCCTTTAGGCATGTTTCTTCTCCAACAGAAAAAAGAACGAATGGTTTTTCTGAAAGACGGTTCGTCTGCAGTAGGAGGGTATGCTCCTTATGCCAGTCGTTTTACAAACGGAGCCTACATTCACGGAGTGCCGGTTAATGCTCCTCGTACTTCCATGATAGAATACAGTTGGTCATTAGGCACAATTCCTCGTTCGCATATGTGTGTGCGCAATGCCACTTCTCACGCCAAGTTTATTTACGATTGGGCACCTGTTGAGGCTACGTTAGTAGTGGTTATCGAATAATATTTAACAATCCAGATTCTTTCTATTCGGCTGAAAAACAGTATCTTTGCCGCCAAATTATAAATAGACATCATGCGGCGAATTATATTTTCAGTTATTTTATGGTGTATTCCTTTTGCGGCCTTTAGGGCAGGAAGTTCTTCTCCTGTGAATGAAATGGTCAAGGTAGACGAATGTGAAGAGTTGTACGAAGTCATGCAACTTGATGGAGTGGTCAACCCCGTAGCTTTTCGTCAGGCTGTAGCCGGATACAATAAGATAGAGCAACGTAAACGCGATATTCTTACGCTTATCGATTTTTCCAAACCCTCCACGGAGAAGCGTCTGTTTGTATTCGATATGCGTCAGCGCAAACTTCTGTTCTCGTCAGTAGTAGCACACGGCAGAAACAGCGGAGGCAATTATGCCACTTCTTTCTCCAATAAAGAGGGTTCTTATAAAAGCTCTTTAGGCTTTTACCTTACCGAAAGCACTTATCAGGGACGTAACGGTTATTCCCTCATACTCGAAGGGCTGGAAAAAGGTATAAACGACCGTGCCCGTGAGCGTGCCATAGTGATGCATGGAGCTTCCTATGCCGATCCGTCGGTTATTCCTTCCAGCGGACGTTTGGGAAGAAGTTTAGGTTGTCCGGCTCTCCCGCAGAAACTTTCCCGTCCTATTATCGATGCCATTAAAGGAGGGAGTGTTATTTATATTTATGCCGACCAGCCCGATTACCTGACACAAAGTTCTATTCTCCATTCTATTGTATAAGTCAAAAACAAGTGCTAACTTTGTGCCACTTAAAGATAAAAACAGTAAACTTATGTTCAGAAGTCATACTTGCGGTGAGTTGCGACTCGCCGATGCAGGCAAAAGCGTCACACTGGCCGGATGGGTACAGCGTGTACGTAAGATGGGCGGAATGACCTTTGTCGATCTCCGCGACCGTTATGGTATCACTCAGTTGGTATTTAATACAGAAATAAATGCTGAACTTTGCGAGCGTGCCAATCACTTGGGACGTGAATATGTCATTCAGGCTACTGGTACAGTAAACGAGCGTTCCAGCAAAAACAATAACATTCCTACCGGTGAAATTGAAATCATCGTAGCAGAACTTGTTGTGCTTAATGCGGCACAGACCCCTCCGTTTACTATCGAAGACAATACAGACGGTGGTGATGATCTCCGTATGAAGTACCGCTACCTTGACTTGCGTCGTAATGCTGTACGCAAGAATCTTGAACTCCGTCACCGCATGACTATGGAAGTACGCCGTTATCTCGACAGCAAAGGCTTCCTTGAGGTAGAAACTCCGATGCTTATCGGTTCTACTCCCGAAGGTGCACGCGACTTTGTAGTACCTTCACGTATGAATCCGGGACAGTTCTATGCACTTCCACAGTCTCCGCAGACATTGAAACAGTTACTTATGGTATCCGGTTTCGACCGTTACTTCCAGATTGTGAAATGCTTCCGCGATGAAGACCTTCGTGCAGACCGTCAGCCGGAATTTACACAGATTGACTGTGAAATGAGCTTCGTAGAACAGGAAGACATCATCCAGACTTTTGAAGGAATGGCTAAACACCTCTTCAAAGAACTGCGTGGTGTAGAACTCACCGAACCTTTCATCCGTATGCCATGGGCCGATGCCATGAAATACTATGGTAGCGACAAACCCGATTTGCGTTTCGGCATGAAGTTCGTAGAACTGATGGACATTATGAAAGGTCACGGCTTCTCTGTATTCGACAATGCAGCCTACATTGGCGGTATCTGTGCAGAAGGAGCAGCTACCTACACTCGTAAGCAGATCGACCAGCTCACAGAGTTCGTAAAACGTCCTCAGATTGGAGCAAAAGGTATGGTTTACGCCCGTGTAGAAGCAGACGGCAATGTAAAATCAAGCGTAGATAAATTCTATACACAGGAAGTTCTCCAGCAGATGAAAGAGGCCTTTGGTGCAAAACCAGGCGACCTTATCCTTATCTTGAGTGGAGATGATGCAATGAAAACCCGTAAACAGCTTTGCGAGTTGCGTCTTGAAATGGGTAACCAGCTTGGCTTGCGCGATAAGAACAAGTTCGCTTGTCTTTGGGTTATCGACTTTCCGATGTTCGAATGGAGCGAAGAAGAAGGCCGTCTGATGGCAATGCACCATCCGTTCACTCACCCCAAAGATGAAGACATTGCACTTCTCGACACTAATCCGGCAGCCGTACGTGCCGATGCATACGACATGGTCATCAACGGTGTAGAAGTAGGAGGTGGTTCTATCCGTATCCACGACTCACAGTTGCAGGCTAAGATGTTTGAAATCCTTGGTTTCACTCCGGGAAAGGCACAAGAACAGTTCGGCTTCCTGATGAATGCCTTCAAGTTTGGTGCTCCTCCTCACGGTGGTCTGGCTTATGGTCTCGACCGTTGGGTATCTCTGTTTGCTGGCTTGGATTCTATCCGCGACTGTATCGCATTCCCGAAGAACAATTCCGGTCGCGATGTGATGCTCGATGCTCCTGGATACCTCGATCAGAAGCAGCTTGACGAATTGAATTTGGTTATTGACATCAAAGAATAATCTCAGCTAAACGAAGAGGATGTGTCGGTACCGGAATGACGGAACACTCCAGTCACTCTTGTAATGATCCGGCGCATCCTCTTCTTTTTTGTGTATACACAGATGAAAGAATCCGTCCGTATTTTCCGCTTTGCCGTTATTGGTACCTTGAATGCACTGATTACTGCCCTTGTAGTCGGTATTATGATGCATTATGCAAACCAAGACTATATGCTAGCCAATATTGTAGCTTATGTCATTGCGCAGGCACACAATTTCGTCTGGTCCAAATACTGGATTTTTCCTCTGCAGACAGAAACAAAAAAAAATAACATCTGGCATCAGATGCTATTCTTTTCCGGCGCTTTCCTTATAGCTTATAGCGCACAATTTCTTTTTCTGCTATTGTTGGTAGAGATTTTTCATTGCAATGAGTATCTGGCTCAATTCCTCGGTCTGTTTGTTTACGGAGCCGTCAATTTCATGAGCAATAAATACATCACTTTTCGTTGAGTCTCTCAATAAATCCGGCTGGAATTTCTACCGCCGCATAACCCAGATTCTCAATCCGTACACTTACCCGGGTTTTTCCGTGCGTTTCAATCAGTTCACCTGTCAGGCCCTTCAGCGGTCCTTTCAGAACTTGTACCTTTTCTCCCGGATGAATCGGTCCGTCTGTAAATGTAACGGCTTCTTCCGAGAAATCCAGCATAAACTTGAAGCGCTCCATTTCATCCTCCCGAATGATGGCAGGCCGATGCGTACAGCGATCTATCAGAGTTCCGGTCACACTTGGTAGTTGCTGCATCAGTTTGATGCGGTTTACTTCATCCGTGTGTACAAAGATCATCATCGGTATTACTACCATCTGCAATTTCTTTTTCCGGTCACTCCATTGGCGTATCACCTCCTGTACAGGCAGATAATATTCCACTTCCATCTGTGCTAACCTTTCTGCTGTTCTTTTTTCATGGTGCATACGCACATACAAAGCATACCAGTTTATTTTTCCCATGAGTATAGACCTTGATTTAAAATTTACTGAAAGTCAGTGTTGCATAATCCGAACGCAATACCATATTTTTACCATCCGATTTTACTATTTCGAAAGTGGTTTCCAGGCTATTCAGTCCATACGGCTGCAAGTCTTCCAGTTTGGTCGGCTCTTTGCTGTCTGTCGTTCCTTTCCGGTAATAAAAATCCTTCATAATCACCGTATTTCCATCCTCACCATAAGCAAATCGTCCGATTGACGGTGCGTATCCCTTTGTTCCCTGCTTTTCCGCTATATCTACCACCCACAGCTGGATGCTATAATAAATCCGTTCGCAAGGATGCGTTACCCCATCTTCCGTTGTTGTATATTCCTCCAGTTTCCACATACCCTCTATATCGCTGTTTATAGGAGTCTTTTCACATCCCCCCAACAGTATGAGTAAGAAAACCAAAAGTCCTGTATATATTCTTTTATTCATACACTATTCCGTTTTTTCAGTTATAAGATACCTCCAGTCTTTCTTATCGTCAGCATACCTCCGGTAGAGTTACCCAGATAATTTCCCCGGTCCACTCCTAAAGCAGCCGACACACTCCATCCTTTCGTCCATTGCGGAGTATAAGTCACCTCATACAGCGAACTAAACTGCTTTCTCTGCTTGTCCAATGGCACGAAATACGTACCCCAGTGACGGGCAAACGATACCAGTACCCGGTAGTTCCATTCCGTAGCCGGATTACCCTCTATGCCCACATGATGCGAGCGTACACGGTTACTCTTGAATGTAATTTTTCCATCCTGATTGTAGATAGGACCGGGCAGGAGAGGATTTCCCATTCCATAACCCCAGTGTTGCCAGGCCTGATACCCCCCGTTGTTATAATAATTATCTCCGGCACTTACCTGATACTCCGGAAAACTGCCAGCAAAGCCATCATACAAAATCGGTCCGGTCTGATCCTTTGTCGACATCATTTCCCATACTACATTACTCACGAAACGGTTTTTAGGTAAAGTGATATCAATACCCAACTGTCCGTCCTTCCATCTTCCATACTGCCAGAACATCTGCGAGTGATCGTCAAAATAATGTTCCAGATATACCCTGAACTTCCAGTCGTGTAAATAATAATTCAAGGCAAAGTTCCAGCTGCCCACATGGTTTCCTTCCACATTTGCCATTTTATCTTCACTTCGTACCGGTAAAAATGCCTTTATAAAACTGTCCAGTCCGTCCGGCATATCATGTACCAGTGTACTGCTTCCGTCCGCATTCTTTTTCATCTGATCTCCGGCAAATTGCGCTACATCCAGCAAACCGAATTCAAATTCCAGCGGCAGTTTTTCCCTGTTCCCGATTCGGAACATCAGCGCTTTGCTATGATACAATATATCCCTACCGTACGACTGTCCTACAGCGGCAAAACTCTCTTGCCAGCTATCGTCGGTAAACATACCATACGCGATATGGCCTTTCAGAGCCAGCCATCCCTTTGTCCCCGGAACCGATACATAGTCGGCAATCTCACCCCGCACCTGAGGCACCGGACGTGCATTATTCCCTTCCACCAGCATACCACTGCTTAAATGTTCATTCTTTTCCAATGGTCCGCCTGTACGTTCCTTACTACCGATACTCAATGTAAGAAAACGCCAGGAAATATCTCCATAAGCCTGTTGTACTACAAAGTTGCTTGTCTGGTTTACAGTTCCAGCCAAGTCCAGTCCAGCCTGAATACGCCAATGATGCGGCAGTTGCCGGTTATACGCGATACCAGCCCGTAGAAATCCGCTGTTTGGTTCTTGGCTCGACAGTCCGTACCGGTTAGCCGTAAACCAGAGCGGTGCGTATGTACCCTCCGATACATTTCCACTTGCCTCTATGCGGTAGGTTAAGGTAGAGTCCGCTTGTTCCGCCTGTGCAGCACTACACAAACAAAAAGCAGCAATAAATAGATTCGTTTTCTTGAAATTCATAAGTTGCTTTTGGGTTTGAAAAACAATTTGACAAAGATAGCGAAAGGCGAGAACAGAGGCAAATGAAAACACAGTTTTCAAGTTTGAACTATGCCGAGCCGCCTCCTGTCTTCTGAAAAGATAGTGAAAGGCGAGAGCAGAGGCAAACGAAAACACAGTTTTCAAGTTTGAACTATGCCGAGCCGTCTCCTATCTTCTGAAAAGATATATGAAGGCAAGTGCAGGTACCAAACCAAAAGCTTGTTTTTGAGCAAAGGTAATGCCGGACTTATATATCCGTACTATCTCTGTGCTTTTTGTTTCATATACCACCGGCAGAAGCAAATCACGCTAATCAATAAAGACAAGGAAGATACCCATCCTATATAGCCCTTATTCATTCCTATTCCTTCCGGAGCTACGGCAATATATGTCAGACAAACCATGGTCATAAATAGCGCCGGTATCAGTGTCATCATAAACGACAATCCTTTTCTTTCGCGTACCAGCCATACTGTGATGGTCCATAAAGTAAATACCGCTAAAGTTTGGTTAGCCCATGCAAAATATCTCCAAATCACTTGGAATCCGTCTGCGTCACGAAGACTATACAACAAGATAGCCCCTGCTACGCAAAACATCGGAATACAAATATACAAACGCGATTTCAAGCTCTTTTGTTCAAGATTCATAAAATCCGCCACAATCAGTCGTGCCGAGCGGAATGCCGTATCCCCACTGGTAATAGGAGCCGCTACTACTCCCAATATCGCCAGTACACTACCTATAGCTCCCAACCATTCTTTACTGATTTCAAAAACCACTACAGAAGCATCACTTACTCCCATACCATTCTGGTGAAAGAAATATGTAGCCACAGCTGCCCAAATCAGTGCCACAATACCTTCCGTAATCATTGCACCATAAAAAATCGGCCGTCCGTTGCGTTCGCTTTTCATACAGCGGGCCATCAGCGGACTTTGTGTCGCATGAAATCCCGAGATAGCCCCGCAGGCAATGGTGATAAACATCATCGGGAAAATAGGAGTCGATTCCGCTTTCGGATGCGTATTGGTCAGCCCTTCCCACAGCTCCGGCAGCGTCGGATGGTTTACATACAGCATCACCAGCAATCCCAAAGCCATAAAAATCAAAGCCAGAGCAAAGATCGGATACACCTTACCGATAATCTTGTCTATTGGCAGAAACGTAGCCAGTATGTAATAAATAAAGATTATAACAATCCAAAACGTGATATCCAGATGCTCCGGAGTCAGTTTCGCCAGTAAGGTAGCCGGTGATGCCACAAATACCGCACCTACCAGTATCATCAGTACCACAGTAAATACACGCATCACCTGTTTGGTAGATTTTCCCAGATACCTTCCTACGAGCTCCGGCAAGCTTTCCCCATGATTCCGTAAAGACAGCATTCCTGAGAAATAATCATGCACCGCCCCTGCAAAAATAGAGCCCAATACAATCCACAGAAAAGAAGCACTTCCAAACATAGCTCCCATAATTGCTCCAAAGATAGGCCCCACTCCGGCTATATTCAAAAACTGAATCATAAACACTTTCCAGTTCGGGAGTACTATATAATCCACCCCATCCGCATCAGTCACGGCAGGAGTCAAGCGGTTATCAGGTGCAAAAATGCGTTCAGCCAGTTTCCCATAAATAAAATATCCGGCTATCAAAGCCATCAGACAAAGAGTAAATGTAATCATCGTGTATTAATCTTTGGTTAAAACAATCGTTCTATTACTTCATAATTATTTGTACTTCCCGAATCTTATATTTTATAGTTCGTTTCAAAGTGCGGTGCAAAAATAATGAATTGTTCTAAAAAAGAATAAAATAAATATATAAACAAAAATCGCTACAGCCTCTATACAGAAGAGACTGTAGCGATTGGTAGCTATCCATCCACTTTCAGCGGTGTGTCAAGATATACGTTATTTCCCTTTATACATATCTTCATAATACTTCTGGTAGTCACCCGAAGTCACGTTATCCATCCATTCCTGGTTGTCCAGATACCAGCGGACAGTCTTTTCGATACCCTCTTCAAACTGCAGGCTTGGTTCCCATCCCAGTTCTTTCTGCAGCTTGGTAGAGTTGATGGCATAACGCATGTCATATAATTTTTGAACAATGTTAAAGTAGCATGTTCTATATAAAAATGGTCTAAAGTTGGAATATTGATTGAATAAAATTATTTTTGCTGAATGAAAAATAAATATGTAAATATATTGGGAAAGATACTGCCTACTTTGATATTTGTATTGTTGATACCTCTATCAATAGTATATATTTCTTTTTCTGTAGTAATTAGATTTATCCGAAGAGCTTTTCATAAATAAATTTAGCCGGAAATAACAAGGCTGCTTGTATATAGCGTTTGCGTGTATGTTTTTCTTTATACATCCTGTATACAAAACGTAAATTCAGTTTATCCGCCCATGATGGATAATAATCTATTTCATTTTTAGAAGTTTGATGGATAAATCCTCCACAGGTGAATCCTATTCCTTGAAATCCATGATTTTTTGTTAGCAATAGAAATTTCTCCTGCATGAGTGCTCCCATGCCTACGATTAAAAAATCAGGATTTATTTGTGTGATTTTTTCTGCTTCTGTATCCATATCTTTTTCTGAGTCAAAATATCCGTTTCGATATCCTGCAACAATGAGATTCGGATAACGTTCCTTGAATATTTCCATTGCTTTTTCTACCTGATCCTGTTGTGAAGCTACGATGTATATAGACTTTTGCTCTTTTTCTGCGTAACTTAATAGTTCTGGTGCAAGTGAAGTCATATCGAAACTTCTTCGTGTAACAGTCTTTCCATATAAGGTTTTAATAGCTGCTACCAGTATAGAGCCGTCAGCAAAGATACCATCGAATTGCTCAAACAGTTTTTTGTTGTCCAATGCTGTCAAGTAGGATACGGGGTTAAGGAAAGTATATATTTTGCCTTTCTGTGTAAATAAAAGGTTCAGATTGTTTGTTTCTGTTGAAACAATATTTTTAACTAATATTGAAGACATAGCTGATTAATTATTTTTACCAAAATGGGTATAATATTCAAACTGTGTAGTTTTTGTATTATTACTTTCCCATTGAGCTGTATTATCTAATAGTTTTTCTCTAAACTCTGTATCTTCTATTCCCTTTTTAAGTAAAGCTGCAAGCTCTTTTTCGTCTTGGTGAATTTCTGTTGAAAAGTCTTTTTCCAGTGTTGAACTTTTAAAGATACATTCATCCCAGAAATTTTTATTGCTAAACATTTCTTCGGGTAGTGCTTTCTGTGTTCCGATGAATGGAATACGCAATGAGGAAACTTCTGCAAGCACAATAGGAAAACCTTCATAAATACTTGATAATGCAAATAAGTATGCACGTGCCATGTACTTATAAGGATTGATGTTAAAAGGGAGGAAATGTGTGTGTGCTGATATATGTAGTTTCTCCGCCAGTTTCTTGAGTTCTTCAGTATATTCTCCATGTCCCATTAAAACCAGTTCTACTTTTTCATTAGTCTGTTGGCGGTAAATAGAAAAAGCCTTAATTAACTTCCATTGTGCTTTTTGGTCAGAAAATCGACCTATATTCATGATGTATTTTATATCAGGCTGAAATATAAAGTTGTCGATGAGCTCTTGTGCTTTTTCTTTTATATCATCCCTGTCTACATAATTGTTGATAATATGTATATTTTCAGGTTTTACCTTAAAGGAGTCTATCAAGTCGTCTTTTACTTGTTTGGAAACAGCTATAACATTCGGGCAGCGATTGTACATCCATTTAATAATACCGTATACTAAACTTCGTACTTTATCCGACTTTATTTTTGTGTACTGAATGGATAAGACATTATGTACTGATACTACTTTGGTAGCATGAGTCGAGGTCAGGATTGTTAATAGATTACTTTTCTCTAAGAAAGAGAAAATGACATCTGGATCTATTTTTCGGACTAACGTTTTAAGCCTAAAATATAAATTGAACTGCTGAACTGCTTTTCTCATTAGATTGTTTTCGTCTCTACCTGAACCATAGGTTACATTTAGACCTTCTGTCCATTTGCTTTCTCCCTTATGTCCTGATAAGACAAAGACATGTGCTTCATGTCCATGTTTTTCCAAGTAGTGATAATAATCTACAAGAATACGTTCTGCTCCTCCGGTTGCAATATGGTCTATTACTAAGATATATTTCATTGCTCTTTTAATTTATAGTATTTTATCCAATCTACCTTCATTTCACACGGAAAAATTGATTCATCCATGCCACACGTACCTCCCCATGCGCCATATGCTACATTCAAAATTAGGTAATAAGGTTTGTCGAATGGCCAAGGCTTTCCTTCTTCTTTATGAAATTCGTAATGTTTTTTATTGTCAAGTAAGAATACAAGCCTATCCTTGTACCATTCCAATGTATACAAGTGATACTTGCTAACGTTAGCGTTTACCATTTTAGGGTGCATTTTTCTGACTTTCTCTCCTTTATCCCTTGTCTCTACATGAACGTTTATCTGATATTTCTTAGACTCCCAACAATCGATATATTCCATTATATCTATTTCTCCAAATGGCAAAGACCATTTCTCTGGTACCATCCAAATAGCTGGCCATATTCCTTTTCCTGTGGGACATTTAGCTCTTATTTCTAGTTTACCATATAGAAATGAAACTTTTCCTCGTGTATGTATTCTTCCTGAAGTGCATAGAGCTTTTCCTTTTTTTTCATTTAAAGCTCGGAGTATAAGATTTCCTGATTTACAATATATATTTTTTGTATTATTTGTATAAAACTCTAATTCTTTTCCTTGCATACCGATAGTATAACTCCAATAGCTGCTATCAGGAATATGCCGTTTTTGGAACTCTTCAGTCCAAATAGGTTTGGACTCAAAGTTGGATTGTGCAAAAGATTCTAACTGCTGGAAAATAATTAGTATTATAATGGTAAGAAGTTTAGTAAGGTAGGTAGGCATTGATTATAATAATTTAGTAGTTGTTTTTTATATTGTCCAAATAAATCTTATAGGTATTATGTATTTGGGTATTAATCTTCTCAATTTGTACTTTAATTTTTTCGAGATCTGGTGTTTTGTGCCTTTTTTTGAAAATATTAATAAACAACTCACAATCTTGCTTATTTTTGATAATGGAGTGAAATTCATTTAGGTTGTAAGTGGTAAGCAAGTTATTTGTTTTAGAGAAACCGTTTTTATTAAATCTGCTATTTTCCCAATCAATAGCAAATACAGGTGTGTTATTTCGTAATGTAAAAACAGAGTCATGGAATCGGTCAGTAATGCTTATATCAATGTATTTAAATAATGCTCCCCATTCAAAAGGAGATAAAGTCATGATATTCCAATCGGCATCTGGATTGAAGTGTGTTGAAATTACGTAATACCCTTGTTCCTTAACAACTTTGCTTATGCTTTTTTTGTAAGGACATTCTCCTGTAAAGTTAACTAAAGCAATTTTCTGTTTTTTCTTTATTTTCTCTAATTTATATTTATATATAACTGAAAGTTTCAGTAAAGAATTAGGTATAAGATAAGTTGGATCTGGTTGGAGCTGTATCTTATTTTCTGGTATACCTAATTGTTCAATCAGCATATTTTTAGTAACCTTATCTCTTACTCCCAGATGGATTGATTTTTCAAAAGATTGAGCTAAGTCATATTTATATTTGTCAGGAATAACGAAATTAGCTGGTGCTGCGCTGGCTGCAAAAAATACCTTTTGGGTATTAATGTTATTCAACCACATAAGTCCGATATGATTATTCCTTTCTATATTGATTAGGATTGTATCACTTCCTACACATATTAAATTGTATTCTTCAGCAAATGCCTTAAATTTTTTCTCATCATAATCAAAGAAATTGAAAGTATCTTTACTGAAATGGAATAATCTTTTATATAACAGTTCATATTTGATTCTTCTTGGAATCGCTAATGCTTTTGATTTTAGAAAAGTAAAGTCTTTTTTCTGTGTGGTTATACTTCCTTTCTCTTTTCCTGTTAGGGAATATAGCCTTTCGTGATTGATGTACTCAATGGAGGCTTTGGGGAAAATTTGCTTTAATCCGTATTGGACTCCATAAGCCTGAAGAAATGTTCCAGGATTGACTTCTCTTGTATATGTTATGATTAATATTTTCATATAATTTTTTAATGAAAGGTCGTAAATGTATCAGGAGAGAAACGGGCAGATTTTGAGACAACTATTTCATCTGGATAGCTGCCGATAGCAATCAATAAAACAGGTATTTCATTTTGAGGAATCTCCATACCTTGCACTTTTTTAAGTACTGATAATTTTCTTCCCATAGTTAAAGGTATACTTGCAACTCCCAAAGAGGTTAAAGCATATATTAAACTCATAGAAAACAAGGAAGCATCTACATAAGGAAGATGCATTTCTGTACTGTAATATCTATTTAAATCTCCAGTAATAAGAATCGCTTTATTAGCTTCTTTATAGAAACTGTTTGCACCTCCTTGCGTAGATAAAATCAGGTCTTTTTGTTCTCCAGAAAAAATATGGATCCGATAAGCTTGTCTATTGCAGGCAGAAGGGGACTTTTGAGCTATCTTGATAGCAGCCTGAATTGTATCTTCTGATATATTACCATCCCCAAAGTGACGTATAGAATATCTGTTTTCTGCTAATGTCTTGAAATTTGCATTTGTTAGGTTTTGCATGAAGTTTTTAGAAAGAGAAAGCTTTCCTGCTTTATTAAAATTTGTTTCAGGTTGCTTAATGGATTCTATTATTTTATTTATTTTATTTTGTACATAGTCAAGTTCTTTATTACTGAATTTTACTTCCTTTTGATAGCTCAAATATGCAGTAATAAGTGAAATAGGCACTTCTAGTTTTGAACTATAGCCATATTTGGATATATATTTTTCTATATTGTCTGTAAGTTGGATAGATTTGGCTACTCCAAATCCCTTTTTAAGGTTGTGAAGTGAAAAAGCTTTTTCCAGTGCATGAGTTGTCATTAAAATATCTGTTAATAGCTTTTCGGGATAATGCGACATTTGGCATCTTGCCATTTGTTTAGAGAAAGTCCAATATTCCCGAAGCATATATGGAATAAGTTTTAGAAATAACAGAATATGTATTTCACTAAGTTTGTTCTTTATTTTCTTCATCATATTATATTATTAAACATGTTGATATATTTATTTATAATTACTTTTTCGGAGATATTGTTATTGATATATTCTTTTTGTTTACTTTTTATTATATTATATGTTTGTGGGTTTTCAATGACATTTCTCATAAGTGATGCAAGACTTGTAACATCATCAGTCTTAAATAGTAATCCTGTTACATTATTTATAATACTTTCTTTAAATCCTTCAAGATCAGATGCTATAACAGGTGTGTTATATCCGTATGCTATTCGTAGTGGACCACTTTGAGTGACGGATTTATATGGAAGAACAAGATAATGAGTTGTGGTAAATAAGTCTGGAATATCAGTGTCAGGAATACTTTTTATGTGCAAATCAAAGATTTCTGGATGCTTTATTAATTGTTGGTATGGTTCCCAATTTCTACAATGTCCTACAATTCTAACTTTAAAAGGAAGTTTGCAGTATTTTTTTACTTCTTCCGCAGCTCGAATAAGCAGTCCTATATTTTTGGTCTCTATAATATGTCCGAAAGATAAAAAAGTAATGCTAGTTGGGGATGGTATTTTATTACTATGTCCGAAGTCATTTAATGCAAGAGGAATGATATGACATTTTTCTTTGTTCCCGCTAAAATATTTAGCTTGTGATTCAGAAAAATATTGAAAGTGGAAATCTTGTCTACAAAGATATTTTAGATAATATTTATATAGGTGTCTTAATTGCATTCCCTTATGTATTTTTCCATGATGCATGGTCATAATGACTTTATTATGAGGGATGTATCTTTTTATAGCGAATAGCAAATAAGGAAATCCAATTATATTGAAATAATAAATATCACTATTAAGTGATTTTAGTATCTGCATTTGTTTGCAATATTGCTTATAACACAAGGGAGAATATCTGTGACCTTTTATAGTGAAAAAAGTTATGTCTATATTGTGTTTTTGCGCATACTCTCTAGCTGTCTTAGCTTTATCTGAGTTTGGTTGTGCATAGACAACCCATTTTAATTGAAAGTATTTTTTCAGATGAAGCAAAACAGGTAAATCTACTTGTAAGAAGTAATCAGGGGTTATCCAAGTTATAGTTTTCATTTATTTAAAATATGGTTTCCTAATATTTTTATAATAAGCAAATTGTGTACAGTTATATTGTACGTTTCTATTTCTGCTTGATATTTTTTTTGCAGGTATTCCAGCATAAATACCATACGGTTCAGTATCTTTAGTTACAATTGCTCCAGCTGCAACAATACATCCTTCTTTTAGTATAACTCCTTGTAAAATAACAGCATTTAGCCCTATCCATACATTGTCCTCAATGACAATAGGTGCAGAAGTATAATCAAAAGTTGGAGATTGGGTATCGTGACTTGCGGAACAAAGAGTTACTTGATGAGAAATAGAAACATTATTTCCTATAGTGATATTGCCTCTGGCATCCAACAAACATCGTCTATTGATATGTGTGTTAGTTCCTATCCTAAGTCGTTCAGGAGCAAGAAAATAACAACTCATATCTATAATTGAACGAGAAGCAATCCGTATTCCCACTAACCTAAATATTATTTTCCTCAAAGTCCAAAAAGGCATAAATGATACAATGTAATTCAATAAGTATGAGGAAAAAAAAGGTTTTATATATTGATAAATTCGCATATTTTATTTTTTAGTTGATAAAAAATATACAATCTCCATTTAATACATCTTACTATATATATGCATGGTTTGTATTCTTTTTCTTTAAACAGTTTTTTTAGTTTATTTATTAATAATCCTGTAGTATGAATTATTAAATCTTCTTTCTGAGGATAATTGTATGAGTACCATTTTTCATAAGGGAAATAAGTTACAGCTTTTGCGTTATCTGAATTATTTTCCGTTCCTACATTATAATAAACAAGTGGCATATTTACGTATCCTATATTTTTTGTACAAAAAGCTCTTAAAATTAAGTCAGCATCTTCTCCCCTTTTTATGCCTTCTTTAAATAAAGATATTTCTTTCAGCAGTCCTGCTTTTATGCAAAAACAACTTGTTCTACAAAATTGAAAATTAGGAAATAATTTGTTTAATATGAATTGTTTATGAGCGCTATTTGGCTGAACTAAGATTTTAACACCATTAGGATAAATATTCCAACGGGCAGTAAAGGAACTTCCAATATCAGTATATGTATTATAAAGTGTATCTACTTCCTTTAAATATTCAGGTAACCATTCGTCATCTGCATCCAAGAAACAAATAATTTCTCCTTGAGCCTTTTTAATTCCATTGTTTCGAGCCACAGATACACCACCGTTGTTTTGGTGTATGACCTTTATTCTACTATCAGAGTCAGCCAGTTTGTCACACAATTGTGGACATAAATCAGGACTTCCATCATCTATTAAAATAATTTCCCAATCAGTAAATGATTGTTTTACAACAGAGTTAACTGCCTTCTTTAAATATTTTTCAGCTTTATAAACGGGTATAATTACGCTAAATCTCATTTTTTAAGTATTTTATTGATTCCTGTTTAATGTGAGCCAGCTGTGCTTTTATTTCAGAATAGTCTATCTTTTTTATTGCAGGGGTAAAATTGCATTCCACTAACAGATCTTTTCCTCCTATTTTATTTAGTAAAGATTCATATCTGCCATCGTGCCCATCATTTAGTTTCACTGAATAAAGTGGTCTTTCAAATATAATAGAGAAGATAGTAGCATGAAATGAACTTGTAATAACACATTGGGCATATTTTATTAATGACACGAAATCTTCAGGAGAGTATAATTTATTGGATAGGTTGATTACCTTACAATTCATTTTTATTGCTAACTCTTTTGCCTTTTTCATTAAGATAGAAGGGTTACTTTTAGGGTATCTTACTTGATATACTAAAATATATTTTTCCTGTTTCCATCGTGATTGTATCATACTATCCCAAAAACTACTATCTGTAAGTAATACCGGATCCACATCAATTCTTCCTTCAACATTTGTTATTTTTTTTATAGCCTGACAAATTTCATTTTCCCGAAATGAAAGAGAATGAAAGTTTTTTGTATATTTCAATAATATAGAAGGCTCTATAGATTGAATGGATTTTAGATTACTGCTAATTGCATAACCTATGATTTTACTTGTAGCTGGATGTGGAAATTCTCCAAAGTAAATAGGATCAAGCCCTCCAGTACAATGTAGTCCCCACATTTGATCACTTCCTATAACATAACAGTCAAATTTGTCAATGATTTTATCACAAGGTTGAGTTAGATTGAGGTATTGATGCTGAAATTTTTCAAAATTCTTTTTTTGAATTTTTCTTACATTTATATCCTTGATATATTTCAGCACTTTTCTTGGATGCAATATCTGATTTCCCAAATACTGTATGGAAAAAGTCTTATATATTTTTTCCGTATACTTTTGGCGGTAATCTATAACTTGGACATAATGCCCCATTTTCTCTAATGTTTTTTTTAGTGCATAGCATTGTAATACGGCTCCATAGTTGTGTGCCCTATGAAAGGTCAATATACCTATTTTCATTTTGCTGATTATTTTTTAGGTTAGACAGATAAGTTATGTAGAGAATTATTCCAATAATAATCATATTTCCGGTTCTATATATTTCTTTTGAAGTTATTATAGAACCTAAAAATACGGTTACTAAAGTAAATCTTAGAAATTGATATTCAGGATTCTTACAAAATCTAATACACTTAAATATAAGCCAAGAAAAAATTAAAACTGCTGGTATTCCAATGATAAAACTGAGGCCAATGAGTCCAAGATCTACCCAATACCATCCATATACTTGATAAGCTGTTTCTAGAATTTTGGCATAATGATTGCCATCATACACAGGAGCGCCCCCTCCAAAGATTTTTTCTCCAGGCTTAGTAAAGATTTCCTTGTTAAAATAATCAAATTCAATGTATCTGATATAATCCTCATTGGCAAATGTCTGATCTGAATCTTGCCGTTCCATCATTTCATCTATTTTGTTCGAAACAACCGGCAGAGTAGTACTAAAATATAGAAGTCCTCCCAAAGGAATGAGCCATAATATTGTTTTTTTGCTTTTTGCACTTAAAAACAAGAATAACATCATAGAACAAATCAGGGTTAAGGCAGTCAGAGAACGGAATCCCATTACAATAATGGGAATTCCACCTACAATCATGTAAATAATATTCTTTATTTTTTTTGTTAATAAAAGTTCGTTGAGACCATAGAAATAAAGAATATATGCACATATACTCCCTTGCATACGCATTCTAAAATATGAGCCACTAATATTTGTTTCATCTGTTGCACCAGAAAATAGAACCGTAGGATAAATTATCCATTGAATAATATAGCAGACGCAAAATAAAAGAGAAATTGTAACCAATAGTTTTTTACACTCTTTCAATGGAACCTTATAATAAACAAGAATAAATAAAGATATTATTCCAAAAAAATCTAATGACGCAACAAATGTTTTTACCAAATTTTGCCCATTATAAATTGCAGAGTAGATGCACGAACAAATTATAAAAGCAAGAAACAGCAGCAATTCTTTCTTATACAGATAAACACTATTATACTTTTTACAAAAAAAGAATAGCAATATAGGTACAAAAAAATAATAGAAGGCATGGGAATTAATAATTGTCAATCCCCAAAATTGTACTAAAAGTAAAAAAAGAAATAGTATGAACTTATATCTATTTGATTTCATTTTTTAAATATTCTTTTTATCTTATTTTCCACTCTATTACATTTATATCTCCATCCCAAGTTTCCATACCTTTTAGCCACAGCAGCAAATCCTTGCTTTTTATATAGTTTTTCGAAGTCTGTCCATTGGGTATCAAATTTAGATGGTTGTTGAAGGTTGGGTTGTATGCACAGCTCTTGAGTAGTAGACAAATAGTTCAATTCTTCTTTTCTCTTTTCAAAGATTTCCAATCCTTTTTCTGTATTCACAAAAAGTAAGGAACATCCTTTATTATCTTTATTGAAGTCAGGAGATAATTTTTCCCATCCCCAGTAATCAGCTAAAGTAAAATCAGAAGGGCGGTTGAAATTAGTATAATGGCACTTGCTACAAGAAGGGCGTAGCATAATATGGCGGTAAAACAGATAAGTATAGGTGTTAAACTCTTTCTTACTTCCATCTTGAAATACAAATGACTCAATATGTTCGTTCCATCCAACTCGTGATTTATCTCGGAAGTTTACTTCCACAATTGGTTGTTTATACTTCTTTTCCAAATAGGTGAGATAATCCCTCCAAATATAAGGAGCAGGGACTCCGTGGCAAACAATGTCTACAAGAATCAGTTTTTCTCGTAAACGCTTGCCGATATAAGAAGCTAAACCTGCTGTTTGGCAGGGAGTGCCGGAAAATAATACGGTCAGACCTTGTTTTAAATCTGCTTTTACTTGGGGAAATATATCTCTTAAATCACTTTGCACATATTTCGAACCTTTAAACTCATTCCGTTCTTCCTTGTTGGTTGCACGTTTGTGTATTACTCGAAAATGCTCGGCATACCCTGCGCCATATACCACACCTCCCTGTTCCAGCACATAATCTGAAATAGCGATAAAAGCAGCACCGCTTCGGCTGGTTTCTATCTCATGCATATCTTTATGACGTGCTGCATAGATTTGTGGCTCTGACAGATTCAGACTTTTGTCGTAGTTGGGATTAAAAGCACATACTTTTTCGCAGAGTCCACACTCTGTACATTTATCGGTGTCGACTTTGGGATAGAGGAATCCCATTACATCCGGTTCCATGCTGATGGCATGCTGTGCGCATATACTGGCACAAGCGGTACATCCGCAGCAATCTGCTTTGTTGGTGATTTGTATCATTTTCGAGTAATTTTAGTTCTAATTGTGTCTAATTTTTGATGAATGAATTGCCGCTCCTGGCGATTGCAGCCTATGAAGTAAATGCTGATAATAGTACAAACTACAGCAATCAGGCTGACAATAATGAAACCAATAAACGTTTCATCGATATACTGTGTACTGATAAGAGGCAGTACGATGGCAATTGCACTGACAGTAAGAATGTTGAAATAAACTTTTTGGAGGTATTTCCGTATGGAGACACCAATCATTCCTCTTAATAAAACCAAACGCGCTGCAAGGCAACACTGTGAAATGCAGATAGCCACTATAATGACAATTTCCGGGAAGAATCCCAAACGTAATAGTAGATAGGAGATGGGTAGATTCATCATCTGTAATCCACCTACAATAAGCTGATAGTTACGTATTTTACCAGTTGCAAGCATGGCTGTTATCAAAGGTTGAGATATGGATTCACTCATGGCAAAAATCAAGACCAATTGAACGAAGAGAACCGCATGCTCGGGCACTATTTTTAGCCATAATTCCAAAATATAATGCGTGTTGACTAATATTGGTAGTGATAATAAAAGCAACATATAGAAAGAAAGCCGTGCACCCTGAAAAATCAAGGTCATCATGTATTCTTTGTTCCCTGCTGCATACGATTTGGTAATCTGAGGGTTAAGTGCTGTCATAAAGTTTGTCACAAATTGATTGACAGCTGTATTGACCTGAAAGGCTATTCCTCTGGCTGCATTAACGGTTGGGCCGCAAAAGAGGTTGATTACTACATTTCCTCCCTGATCGCGAAGCACTGCTGAAGCTGCTCCAATAAAATTCCATCCGGCAAAGCCAAACATTTGTTTTAATAGTTGCTTGTCCCAAATAAAATGGTAAGTGCACTCGCTGAAATGTCGTTTGCAGTAATTGCCATAAGTAAAACGTACAATAAGTGCTACCACGCACATCAGGATGGCGTAGAATATCAGTTTATCCATTGGCGATACTACAATGAGGTAGGCAATGGCCAGTTTTCCTATAGCTTCCAGAATACTGATGTAGGCAAATGCAGACATTTTTTCGTGGGCAATGATACTGGCATTATAAGGTACACTAATCAGGTTAATGGCAAAAGTTAGAATGGAAAACTGAAATACCCAATTGGCTGCTTCCATTCGCATTTCCGGTATGTTCATTTTTACATTCAGAAACCAGATACCTATCGTTTCGGCCAGTAGGATAATGATACCTGCCAATCCTATTTGAATGGTGACTGCTGATGAAAATATTTTGTTCAGGTTTTCCTGATTTCCTTTTCCTAATTCGTATGTGATAAATCGGCTGATGGCAGCGGACAGTGAGCCTGAAAGTACTGTAAACATGGCTACTACACCTCCCACTACATTGTAAATACCGAAGTCTTCTACTCCCAAAGCATTCAGCACCACGCGTGAGGTATAAAGACTGACTGCCATCATAAACAGCATCCTTACATATAGCAGTAGCGTATTCTTCGCTATTCGCTTATTATTCTCTGTTGTATTTGTCATAAAGGACCAGTGTGGATTTTATTCGTTTGAATAAGTAAATAATAATGTTTTTAACATTTCAAATTTCTCTCCACCACTTCTCCGCCACCTCTCCGCCACCCATAAATGGAGTGAAAATTTCAGATTTTCCATATGGCGGAGAGGTGTGGAGAACAGAGAAAATATACAACTCCGACATTTTGGTAGAAATGTATAGAGTTGTAAATCTGTTGTTTAATTTTTATGCCTGTCGGGGTTGTCGGGGTTGACAGCTATTTTCTAAACTTTTTATATATATGTGTGGAGAGATTTCAATTTCATTTTCTCCACACTTACGCGTATAAGTTTTATAAAATAGGGTGACAACCCTGACAACCCCGACAAACTTAGCCGTTTTACGCGACTTGTATCGTTGGCTTACGCGATTAGTCGCGTTGCCTTACGATTCAAGTATCGTAAGCTCACGTGAATAGTCGCGTAAACTCACGCTTTATTGTTCTTCTGGAATCCGTAACCGTATCCATACCCGTAGCCGTATTTCTTGCCATAGCCGTAACCGTAGCTGTTCTTGCGCTTGGTCATGTCGATGTCGTTGATGACGGTGGCCAGTTTGGCAAATTTCTTTTCGGCTTTCAGCTCGTTGATATATTGGTATGCCACTTTCGGAGTGACTTCTGCACGGCATACATAGAGACAGAAATCTGCCACACGGCTGACGATGGCGGTATCGGTCACGATGCCGATAGGAGCAGTATCGAGAATAACATAGTCGTAGCGCTCTTTCAACTGAGCAATGGCATGGTCGAGTACCGGGCGTGCCACCAATTCAGTGGGGTTAGGCGGTACGGCTCCTCCGGGTAGAATGTCCAGATTAGAGTGAATTTCCGAAGGTTGTACCAGAGAGAAGAGATCGGTATGTTCCGGATCGCTCAGGTAGTTGGTAATACCATGTTCACGATGTGAGATGTTGAATACACGGTTCAGACCGGGCTTACGGATGTCCATACCTACAATCAGTGTCTTCTTTCCGAGCAAGGCCAGACTGACTGCCAGATTTCCGGCTACGAAAGACTTGCCTTCACCAGGCTGGGTAGAGGATACGAGGATGACTTTTTCCTCTTTTTCCAGCATAAAGAGAAGATTGGTACGGAGTCCACGGAAGGTTTCTTCCATGATGTCGTTGTGATTCTCACGTACCACGATGGCTCCTTGTGCAGGTTTCTGACAGTGGGGGAGTTCGGCGATAAGAGGTACGGTAGTGAGTTTTTGTACATCTTCTGCATTTTCAATCTTATATTTAAATAGGTCAATCAGATAGATAAAACCGACGGGAATACCCAAGCCTAAAATAAGGGCTGCCAATGCAATGATTTTCTTTTTAGGTGCTACCGGATATTTATCGGGCAGTGCCTGTTCGATGATTCGTCCGTTGGTCGCTGTAGCAGCCAGGGTAATGGCATTTTCCTCGCGCTTCTGCAGCAACATGATGTAGAGCTGTGCCTTGATTTCCTGCTGGCGGGAAATGGTGAGGAATTCTTTTTCCTGTTTGGGGGCATTACTGATGCGTCCTTCGAACTTGCTTGCCTGGCGGTCGAGATTACCCTTGGTGATATGCAAGCCTTCGAGTACGCTGGCTACGGTAGTCTGTACACTGTGGCGCATGGCTTCGATGCCGGTCTTCATGTTTACCACGGCGGGGTTACTTTCTGAAGAAGTACGGAGCAGGCGTTTGCGTTCGATAATCATTATATTGTACTGGTCGATGACCGAACTTAAATTCTGGTCTTGTAATCCCACGTTGGACGGAATGACTTCATCGGCATTGGCAGGATTGTTGATATAGTCGCGCAGGAATTCCACCAGGCGGATCTGTGTCTGGTTTTCGATGCGGAGCTGCTCGTATTTGGAGTTTTCTTCCAAGGCTAATTTGGCATCACTTGCCAGGTCGGTCAGTCCGGATTTCTGTTTGAAATCAGCCAGTTGGCTTTCAGTGTTACCCAGTTCACGATTGATGATGCCGATGCGGTCTTCGATAAAGTCGGCTGTCTTTTGTGCCACTTCGTTTTTCTCGTCGTTGGCATCTTGGTTGTAGAAAGCTACAAGGGTGTTGATGAAATCGACCGCGCGTTGCTTGTTGCTGTTTTTTAAAGCAATTTGTGCGATGGTGGTAGTCTTGGATGTGGGTTCTACGCTAAGACCTTCTCCATAGCTTTTTGCTACGGCAGTAGGAGAGGCGACGTAGGTAATGAGCCGGATGTCTTTTGCCGGCTTGTCTTTTGTTTTCATTAGAGCCAAGATGCTATCATTGGGAGCAAAGCTGAAGACACCTACAGGGGTGGGCAATACGGCCGGAAGTGCATCGAACGTTTTTTCTTCCTCCATTTCTTCTTCGTTGAGCATGTATTTCGCCTGTACACTCAATTTTCCCTCCGGAGTATAAACCATTTTCAGTCTGGCTCCTCCTTCCAGTTTCTCGGCTTCTTCCGGTGTAAGATAGACTTGTACGGGAGCATTTTTGTACAGAGGTGTGTTGTAACCGAAAGTGCGGTCTTCTGAAGTGGAAATGTAGAGTCCCAAATGGGTTACGACTTTACGAATGAGGGTGCGCGACTTAAGAATTTCTACTTCATTGTCGAAATTGTTGGTCATGGAGAGTCCTCCCATTCCCTGTAAAGCTTCGATGGCTCCATTGGCTGCTTTCATGGCATGCGTGCGTGGATCGTCTTCTTTTACCAGTACAGCGGCTGTGACATTGTAGACCGGTGTCTGGAAGCGCATGTATACAAAGGCTGCGCCTAAGCAAATTATGACACTGGCTACAAACCAGGGCCAGTAGATGAGGTATTTGAAAATCAGACGATAGAGATTGAAGTCGTCTTCTTTTTGTTCCGGTGTATCGAATTGGTTGTTTTCGTTCATAGGTTTGTTCTAAGTTTGTTAGTTTTTTAGTTTTTAAGTTTGTTTGTGTAAGTTCTTAAGTTTGCGATTTAAGTTTTTGAGTTTTTTTATTTGCGTGTATAAGTTTTTGGTTTATTACTGTTTTGAGATTAACCAACTAAAAAACTTATAAACTCAAAAACTCATAATCAACCAACTAAAAAACTTAAGAACTTAAAAACTTACTTTTTATTTTACAATATTTACAATCAAACTGGCGATGGATACCAGAATGGAAGTGGCCGAAACGGCTACTGTAGTAGTGTTACCGATGTCAGAGTTTCTGGCCTTGGTTTTATTGGGAGTGACGTAAAGTATGTCGTTCTGCTGCAGATAGAAGTAAGGGGAGAGTACAAGGTCGGATTTGGTAAGGTCGAGCATGACGATTTCACGTTTACCCTGTGCGTCTTCGCGGATGAGTTTTACATTGTCGCGTACTCCGTATACGGTCATATCTCCTGCCATGGCCAAGGCTTCGAGTACATTGACTTTTTCGTTGGATACAGTGAAGGTACCCGGCCGGGTAACTTCTCCCAATACGGATATTTTATAGTTGGCCATTCGTACTGTGACAATGGGAGTTTCTTTTAAGTAGGGTTTCAAGCCTTCTCGTATGAGGGCTTCGGCTTCATTTTTTGTCATACCACCTACCTTGAGTCTGCCCAACACAGGAAAGTCGATTTCTCCCTGATTATTTACCAAGTATTGTTGCAGAGAGGGTTGGGTAGTGGTATTGATATTTGCAATAGCTGCGTTGAGTGGGGTTTGTACCGTAAGATTAAAAGGAGCTGCAGCCTGTGGGTCTGTGGTATTGACCGTGATGCTAAGCAAATCCTTTGGCATGATCTTGGCATCGTAGAGAGGAATTTCTTTTCCGTAGGCGTTTACAGTTTCGGGATCCTGCATGTAGGGTACTTTTTTGTAAGAAGTACATCCGGTAAACAGGATGCCTGCTGTAGTGATTACGATAAAATGTTTTAGCTTCATATTTTTTTAAGTTCTTTAGATTTTTAGTTTTTAAGTTCTTTAGTTTTTGAGTCTTAGGTGACTAGGTATCAGGTGACGAGTTGACGAGGCAGTTGTTTAAGTTTTTTGGTTTGCAAGTTTGTTGATGTCCTCATACGCAAACTCATAAACTCAAGAACTAAGAAACTCATAACCTCTTGTCCCCTTGTCAACTTGTTTCCTTGTCAACTTGTTCCCTTTACTTCTGTTTTCCAAATACTCTGGCAAAGAACCCCTTTTTCTTGGGGATATCGTGGTAGCTTTCTTCTTCGTATTTGCGCATGAGATCTTCGTAGGAGAGTTTTTGGGTAATCATTTCGTAGATGGTTCCCCAGTCAGGTAATCCTCCGAGATTACGGTCGTCGATAAATAAGTCGGCTTTAAGTTTGCGTGAGTAGTGACGGTTGGCTCCTTTTTCTTCTTCCGGATAGTCTCGGTTGATGGCATAAAATTCAATGCCTCGTTCACGGCAGAAAGTAATGGCTTCGTCGAGTAGACGTCCTTCGCGTACAGTCCAAAGAATCAAACGATGTTTGTCCTGTTGCAAACGGCGCAGAGTTTCGAAGGCAAAAGGTATTTCTTTGCCTATTTCGGGATACTTGTGTTCGACAAGTGTTCCGTCGAAATCAATAGCTATAATCATAAAAAATAAGGATTTACTACAGGTCCGGATACGCTTCGCGGTTACCTGTCACATTTTTATTATGGAAAGGTAAATAATAAGATGTATATTTTTCGCAAAACTAAATCTTATTTCCCGTACAGCAAAGACTTTTTAAAAAAAAATAAAGCGTTCTTGAAAGATTTGAGTTTTCAAGAACGCTTTATAAGTAAGAATAATACAAACAGATGTCTTAATATGCGTTTTTTTCACCATGTATGGCATTGGCCACGGTGCGGTAAATGATGTAGAGATCGAGACCGAAGCTCCAGTGCTCAATGTACCAGATGTCACCGTGTACACGACCTTCCATGTCTTTCAATTCTTTGGTCTCACCGCGGAATCCGGTTACCTGACTCCAGCCTGTAATGCCTGGTTTGACGAAATGGCGTACCATGTATTTGTTGATAAGTTTGGAGTATTCTTCGGTGTGCTTGAGCATATGCGGACGAGGACCTACGATACTCATATCCCCCAACAGTACGTTGATGAATTGTGGAAGTTCATCGATGTTGGTCTTACGCATGATATTACCCCACTTGGTTTTACGCGGATCGTCTTTGGTAGCCTGCAGTGTATCTGCTTCCTTGTTGACCTTCATGGAACGGAACTTGTAGCAATAGAACTCCTTGTCGTTGAGCCCGTTTCGTTTCTGGCGGAAGAAAATAGGACCAGGCATGGTAATTTTTGTGATGATGGCCACAATTATTAATATAATAGGGAATAAGGTGCAAAGGAAGAGCAGAGAAAATACGATGTCGAATGCTCTTTTCATTGCTTTATTCTCAATGCGGCTCAATGGGTCCGGGCGCAAACTGAGGTAGGGTACATTACCAATGAGGTTAAAGTATACCCGGTTCTGCAGATAGTTGTGCAAGTTGGGGACACTGTAGAAGTGGACTAGATTATTCTCGCAATAATTGATAATAGGGAGAATGATATGGCCGTATCTGGATGGCAGACAGCAGTACAGATAGTGAATATTGGAATGTTGTTGCAGATAGGAACATACCTGATCGGGAGTACCTAAATAAGGACACTCTTTAGAAAATTCAGGATTGGGTTCAAAATCGAAATAACCGTATACGCGATGGCCTGTAGAAGGATCATCGGTAAGTTCATGATATAGTTCCCGATTGTTTTCTGTGCTGCCTACCAGTACTACGTGATCCAAATTTTTGCCTTTGAGACGGACTAATTTGATGATAGATCGGAATATAAGGCGATAAGTGATTATACAAATAAATAAAGTCAGTATGTACCCGGCGAAAAACCAGGAAAAAACATTCATATATTTGCCAATGCTGAGAAGAATGCCTGACAAAAATATGAAATAGATGACGGTGCGGAATACACGGGTCACAATCTGATAGGTGAAGACTTTACGAAGATGTAAAACGACTCCTCCTTTCAGCGCACAGATGAAATAGCACAAAACTAATGTGATCTCTACTTGAAGTAGAGAGGCATTTAAAACATTGCTTCCTTTATTGATTGCCCAATAGTAAAATAGGATAAATAATCCTCCGCAAATGCATAAATCTCCAAAAACTACGCAGGCTTTAATCAGCCCACTGTAATGGGGGGTGTGGTGATAATCTGCCATGATGCTTTGTTTGTCTCTTTAAAAAAAGTTTTTTTACGATTATTTACTAACTCAACGTTGCAAAGATAGGCTTTGTTGTTGAAAATCACAAGTAATTCTTTTATTGTTTTTAATAATGGACTTTTTCTTATTGGTTAATACATGTTAATTAAAAGCGTTTTTTTGCTGTTTGTTATGTTACATAACATAAAACAGCTATCTTTGCATCGTGTTTTTCATGGTATTAGATTTAAGGTTAATGAAGATTGGGAGTCTGGGAAGATTCCCTTTTTTTATATATGTATACTGATGAAAATATGTTATATTTCATTAATATGACAAATTTAGGTGGCGGGTTTAGGATTGACAAAAAGTGTCCGGAGCTATGTGTGATATCTTGGAATAAAAAAATCTGGAGCTCCAAGATGGTTTTCAATTTTATTTTTTACCTTTGTTTCTAATAAATTTTACTTAAAATGCTATGAATATAAAAATCCGCCTGATCATTATGAACTTCCTGCAGTTTGCAGTGTGGGGAGCTTATCTGACTTCAATGGGAACTTATCTTGCCAATATAGGCTTGGGAAGCCATATTGGTTTGTTTTATGCAATGCAAGGAATTGTTTCGCTGTTTATGCCTGCCATTCTCGGAATTATTGCAGACCGCTGGATGCCGGCACAGCAGTTACTGGGGTTGAGTCATTTACTGGCCGCCTTGTTTATGGCTGGAGCCGGTTATTATGGAATGACGGCGGGTGATATGGTTTCTTTTCCTGTTTTGTTTGCTTTTTATTCGATGAGTGTGGCGTTTTATATGCCTACGCTGGCGTTGTCGAATTCGGTGGCGTATACTGCTTTGGAAAAGAAGGGGCTGGATACAATCAAGGCTTTTCCGCCTATCCGTACATGTGGTACCATCGGCTTTATCTGTTCGATGTGGCTGGTCGATCTCATGGGTTTCCAGAATAATTATATGCAGTTTTATACGTGTGCCGTATGGGGAGTGATTTTGGCGGTGTATGCACACACATTGCCACACTGTCCGGTAAATAAGACTCATTCTCAGAAAAAAACAATTGTGGAAGCACTGGGACTCAATGCCTTTCTGCTGTTTAAACAGAAAAAGATGGCGATATTCTTTGTGTTCTCCATGTTATTGGGAGTATCGTTGCAGATTACCAATGGGTTTGCCAATCCTTTTATTACAAGTTTCAGTTCTATTCCCGAGTATGCTGATACGTTTGGAGTACAGCATGCTAATCTGCTGATTTCACTCTCGCAAATCAGTGAAACGTGTTGTATCTTGCTGATCCCGTTTTTCTTGAGCCGTTTTGGTATTAAAAAGGTAATGCTGATTGCGATGGTGGCTTGGGTGTTGCGTTTTGGTTTGTTTGGCTTGGGAAATCCGGGAAGCGGAGTGTGGATGTTTATTCTTTCCATGCTGGTATATGGAGTGGCATTCGACTTCTTTAATGTATCCGGTTCGTTGTTTGTGGATAAGGAAACTGATATTTCAATTCGCTCCAGTGCGCAGGGATTGTTTATCATTATGACTAATGGAGTGGGTGCTACTGTGGGTACACTGGCTGCTCAGTGGATAGTAAACCAGTTTGTAGACTTTAGTAGTACGGCTCCTCAGGTTGAAGGGTGGAGCAATGCGTGGTTTATTTTTGCTGCGTACGCACTGGTGGTAGCGGTTGTGTTTGCTTTGGTTTTCCGTTATAAACACGAACGGACAGTTTGACAACGTTATTATTAATTAATATTATAAAAGCTATGAAAAAGAGTGTGTATGTATGCCTGATGTGTTTGGCCATGATATGGCTGGCATCGTGCTCAAGTGAAAAAAAGTATGTGAACGTGTTGCCGGAGAATCCGGGGGCAGTGGTATCTGTAGATTTGAAGCAACTGGTGCAGAAAAGTGATTTGTCTGCAGAAGATACTAAGGCTGTTGTGACTGAGATTAAGAATACCTTGGGTAACGGATTGGATGCGCAGGGTACGGAACTGATAGATAAAGTGTTGGCGGATCCTTCGGAAAGTGGACTGGATTTGAAGCAAAAAGTGTATCTGTTTGTGGATGACAAAGGAGAAAAAGGGGGCTTGCTGGCATGTGTGCAGGATAAAGGAAAACTGAATGAGCTGGTTGGTTTGCTGGGAAAACAGCAGCCATCGGCAGCTATAGAAGACAAGGGAGCGTATAGTCAGGTTGTACAAGAGCAAGGGGTGTTGGCGTATAGCGATTGCTCTTGCTTGCTTTTGTTCTCGGACAAAGGAAAGGATGCTGATTTGCAGACCTGGGCTTCTGAATTAATGGGAGGAGAGAATAAAAATTCTTTCTGTGATAGCAAGGGCTTCGAAAGTATGGAAAAGATAAAGGGAGATATCTCTGTCTTTATGTCGATGGTGATGCTGCCTGAAGAATATAAGATGATGGCTAAAATGTCTATGCCCGCAACTGTTGATTGGAAGGATCTGAACATTGTGGCAGGAGTACATTTTGAAAAGGGACGTATGGTTCTTGACATTGAAACCCTTATCAATGATGCCTTGAAAAAGGAATACGAAAAGATTCGTCCTATTTATTCGAAAGAAATTACTGATAAGTTCTTGAAGATGTTCCCGAAAGGTTCGTTCATGTGGGTAGATATGGGCTTGAAAGGAGATAAATTGTATGAAACATTGATGAAGGAACCTGCTATGGCAGCACAGCTGGGTGGTGTACAGACCATGTTTGACTTGAAGTCGGCATTGAGCGCGATTGATGGAGAAACAGTAATCTGTATTTCTAATCTGGAACCTTTGTCGTTTGCATTGATGGCTGAGGTGGAGAACTCGGATTTTATGCAGAGTTTTGAAAGTTTGAAGCCGATGTTGGACATGACCAGAGGACAAATGAAGCTGGTGGAAACCGGAAAGAATGCGTATGAGTTGCAGATGGCAGACGGACGTATGATGGGTGTGCAAGGCAACGTGTCTATATATATAGGCGTAAAAAATGGAGTATTTTATCTGACTAATGATAAGATGTGTGCCGAACAGAAAGAGGTCGATAACTCAATGAAGAATGAATCGTGGGCTGGTAATGTGCCGGGTAAACGGTGCTTCTTTGTGATGAATTGTTGTTCACTGAATGAGATAATGAATGCTAATCATCAGGTTTATAGTTCGAAAGATCAGTTGACACAGCGGATGCTGAGTGTTATGGATTACATGACAGTAGAGGCAAAGGATGATACTCACGGACGTATGGAACTGGGTATGAAGGATAAGGAAACAAATGTCTTGAAGCAGTGGATTGCGTTGGGTAAGGAGTTTGCTGTCCGCTAATTGAGGTCTTGATATCTTGTAGTTATGTCCGAATGGTTGCATGGAATGGTGCTGCTGTTCGGACATAATTTTTTTATTTTCGTTTGTTTCTGCGTTTGCTTTTCGCTATCTTTCTAGAAGATAGGATGCGGCTCGGCATAGTTCAAACTTGAAAACTATGTTTTCGTTTGCCTCTGCTCTCGCCTTTCACTATCTTTGCACGAGTAAAATTTTAAAAAAGAAAAAGATATGCATGTATTTTATACACCGGATATTGATACTTGTCCGGAACTTCCGGAAGAGGAAGCCGGACACTGTTTGAGAGTATTACGCTTGGGTGTAGGCGACGAAGTGATGCTGACAGACGGGAAAGGATTTTTTTATAAGGCAGTCATCAGTGCGGCTACGGGAAAAAGGTGTCAGGTGAAGGTGGTGGAGAAAATAGAGCAGGAGAAGTTCTGGAAAGGACATTTGCATCTGGCTATGGCACCGACCAAGAATATGGACCGTATAGAGTGGTTTGCCGAAAAAGCAACGGAAATAGGCTTTGATGAATTGAGCTTTTTGAATTGCCGTTTTTCTGAACGGAAGGTTATCAAGACGGAACGTATTGAGAAGATTGTGGTGTCGGCCATGAAGCAGTCGTTGAAGGCACGTAAGCCGATTGTGAATGAAATGACGGACTTTGCTAAATTTATGCAACGGGATTTTCAGGGACAGAAATTTATCGCTCACTGTTACGAGGGAGAGAAGCCGTTGCTGAAAGAGGTTTTGAAACCTGGGGAAGATGCACTGGTTTTGATTGGACCGGAAGGTGATTTTAGTCCGGAGGAGGTTCAGAAAGCTGAAGCACTGGGCTTTCAGCCAATCAGTCTGGGTAAATCGAGACTGCGGACAGAAACGGCTGCGCTGGTTGCTGTGCATATGATGAATTTATTTAATTCTTAAAGTAATGAAAACACTGAAATATTGGGTAGGGGCAGCTGCTGTATGGGTACTGACGGCTTGTTCGGGAGGTGCAGACTATGAACGTGTGTTGCCGAAGGATGCTGCTGCGGTAGCGACTGTCGATCTGAAAGCGATGGCTGCTAAAGCTGGCTTACAGAATAGTGAAGGACAGGTGGCGATGAACCGGCTGGCTGACTTGTTGAAAAGTGGACTGACTGATTCGGAGAATCTGATTGACAGAATTGTGGCGAATCCCGATGAGAGCGGATTGTCTTTGAAAGACAGGCTGTACTTGTTTGTAGAAAAACGCTCGGTGTCTGCTGGTGTGCTGATGCGGGTAACTGATGAAGACAAACTGACAGATTTGCTGGAGATGCTGAAAGAACAGGGTGTGTGTGAGGCGTTACGTGAAAGCGACGGATGTACTTGGACGGTAATGGGAAAGATGCTGATCGCTTATAATGAAGATGCTTTTCTGTTGGTGATGGACCCGTCTGGAAGAAATGCCAGTGATATGCAACATTCGGCTGCAAAATGGTTGAGACAGAAACGGGAGGATAGCTTTGCTGAAACTGAAGATTATCAAAGTATTCAGGATGCAAAAGGAGATATTTCAGTTTGGGCTTCAATGGCTTTGCTGCCGGAACGTGCGATTTATCCATTGACAATGGGAGGGTCGGCTGAACTGAAAGGGGAGGACGTGAAGGCCTTGGCTACAATGAATTTTGAGACAGGTAAGCTGGTGTGTGATGTACGTTCGCTTACCACCGATAAGGTGATGATGAAGGTGGCGGAAGAATATTTTAATGCTACATCACCGGTAAAAGGAGACCATTTGGATGATTTTCCTGCCAATACGTTCGGTTGGAGTACATTGTCCGTAGACGGAGCAAAGTTATATAAATGGTTGAATAGCAATCCTGCTGTGAAGCGTATGTTTGAGCATTCGATGATTCCGCTTGATTTTCATGCCATTTTCTCTGCTGTAAAAGGTGACGTGTCGTTTACTGTGACTAATCCGCTGTATGGAGATTATATTTTATTGGCGGATGTGGTGAGTACGGATTTTCTGCAGACTGTTGAGGATCTGAAACCGATGATTGCCATGACTGGAGGGCAAATGCGCTTGATGAATCGTGGAGAGCATGCGTATGAATTTTATATGATGGATGGTAGTGTATTGAATATGCGTCCGGGTCCGGTTCATGTGTGGTTTGGAGTAAAGGATGGTAAAATGTATTTTACCAATAGGGAGAATCTGGTGGAGAGAAAAGTGCTGGGGTTGTCGATGAAGAATACGGAATGGGGAAAAGAAGTAGAAGGAAAGAGAGTGTTCTCTGTAGTGAACTTCATTTCTTTGATGCAGACCGTATCGTCTACACTTCGCAAGCAGCAGATGCCCCCCGTGTTTATAGGCTTGGACAGACTGGACAGGATGACAGTGGAAATGAGAGAAGAGGATAAAATGGTGCATATGGAACTGCTCTTTAAAGATCGGAACAGAAACGTGCTGGAGCAGATGACGGCATTGGTAAATCTGACAACCGGAAAATAAAATTGGAAAAATGAATACAATAGAATTGCAACAGACTTTGCCTGCGGTTTTTGCAGACAGGGATTGTGTCGTGTCGGATGTATGGCACAAACAGATTGCGTTTCAGAAAGGACAGATTTGTTTGGTGGAAGCTGCTTCGGGAACGGGGAAATCTTCGCTCTGCAGCTTTGTGTATGGATACAGAAAAGACTATCAGGGAATTATTTCTTTTGATGGAGAAAATGTCAGAAAGTTTACGGTCAGCCGGTGGGTAAACATAAGAAAAAAAGAATTGAGTATGCTTTTTCAGGAGTTGCGCTTGTTTCCGGAGTTGACAGCAGGAGAAAATGTAATCTTGAAAAACGGATTGACAAAGTATGCCAGCCGAAAGCAGATGGAGGAGTGGTTTGACCGGCTTGGAATTGCGGACAAATGGAATCAGAAAATCGGACAAATGTCGTACGGTCAGCAACAGAGAGTGGCTTTTGTAAGAGCTTTGTGCCAACCTTTCGATTTTATTTTTCTGGATGAGCCTATCAGTCATCTGGACGATGGAAATGCTCGGATAATGGCTGATATTCTGAAGGAAGAAGTAGACAAACGTGGAGCCGGCGCAATTCTGACTTCTATAGGAAAGCATCCGGAGATGAATTATGACAGGGTATTGAAACTGTAGAAGAAGATGACTTTGAAACTAAAAATTCAAAATAAAAAATTAAACAAATCATGCTTTGGAAATTATTGAAACAGCATATTAGCGTGGCGCAATTGGCTGGATTCTTTCTGGCTAATTTGTGTGGAATGGTGATTGTGCTGCTGAGTGTGCAGTTTTATAAGGATGTCTTGCCTGTGTTTACGCAGGGGGATAGCTTTATGAAGAAGGATTATTTGATTCTGAGTAAAAAGGTAAGCACATTGGGGTCGCTGGTGGGAAAAAGTAATACGTTTTCGGCTGGTGATGTGGATGAAATTAAGGAGCAGCCTTTTACGGCAGAGGTCGGAGCTTTTAAGCCGACTCAGTTTCGTGTATCGGCAGGAATGGGAGTACAGGGGATGCAGATGTCTACCGATATGTTTTTTGAATCGGTACCCGACCGCTTTGTAGATGCAAAACTGGATCGCTGGAAATTTGATGCTTCGCAAGAGGTGATTCCTATCATCGTACCACGTAATTATCTGAATCTGTATAACTTCGGGTTTGCGCAAAGCAGAAACTTGCCTAAGATATCGGAGGGACTTGTGGGTATGGTTAATTTGGATATCCGATTGATGGGTAACGGGCAGGTGAAAGTGATGAAAGGGAATATTGTAGGATTTTCTGACAGATTGAATACAATTCTGGTGCCGGAGACTTTTGTGGATTGGGCAAATAAAGTGTATGGGACTGGACAGCAGACTGAACCGTCGAGACTGATTGTAGAGGTACACAATCCGGCAGATGAGAGAATTGCACGTTTCCTGAAAGAAAAAGGGTATGAAACCGAAGGTGACAAGGCCGATGCTGGAAAAACTGCTTGGTTCTTGAAACTGATTGTGGGTATAGTGATGTCTGTAGGGTTGATTATCAGTATACTTTCATTTTATATTCTGATTCTCAGTATTTATCTTTTATTGCAAAAAAATACCAAAAAGCTGGAAAATCTGTTGTTGATAGGATATAGTCCTGCACGTGTGGCACGACCTTATCAGGTGTTGTCTGCCGCGGTCAATTTACTGGTACTTATATTGAGTCTTGTTGTGGTATGCCTCATACGGGGAGAGTATCTGGATGTAGTGAATGGATTATTCCCGGATTTGAACCCTGGTGGGCTTCTTCCATCTTGTCTGGTAGGAGGAATATTGTTTGTGGCTGTTACGATACTGAATGCCATTATTGTACGCCGGAAAATTAATGAGATATGGATGAGAAAATGAGTAAATCTTAAAAAGAGTTTTCTCATTGAAAGTTGAAAAATACGCTACTTTCTGTACAGAGGAGTACTTTGTATGGAGGGTAGCGTTATTTTTTTAAGGCTATGAAGGGGAATGAAATCGTATATATGTGAATAAATGTTTATTCGTGTTCTCTATTGTAAAATGAAATGTTCAATATTAGTTGATTTGTGTCTTATAACATAGTTTTAAGGCTAAAAAATGTTATATGGAGTTACACCCATGCAAGATTATTCTATAAATTTGCGTAACACAAATAGTCAAACTTTTAACAATTGAATGACCAACTTTATTGGAACTTTTGTGAAGGGAGACTTTTAAAATTTAAAAGTATAGCTTATGTCAAAAATCGTTGGACACATTTCGCAGGTAATCGGTCCGGTAGTCGATGTACACTTCAAACTTGAAGGCAAGGATGCGGAACATGCTTTGCCGAAGATCCACGATGCGATGACTATCGTAAGACACGATGGCCGCACATTGGTGGTGGAAGTGCAGCAGCACATTGGTGAAGATACTGTTCGTACCGTGGCAATGGACAGCACGGATGGATTGCAGCGCGGAATGGAAGTCGTGCCAACCGGTCAGGCAATTACAATGCCGGTCGGTACTCAGATTAAAGGACGAGTAATGAACGTTGTCGGTGAAACTATTGACGGCATGAAGGAACTGGACAAAACGGACGGTTTCCCTATTCATCGTGAGCCGCCTAAATTTGAAGATCTGGCTACTACTCAGGAAGTCCTTTTTACAGGTATTAAGGTAATTGACCTTTTGGAACCTTATCTAAAAGGAGGTAAAATTGGATTGTTTGGTGGCGCTGGTGTAGGTAAAACAGTGCTTATCAAAGAGTTGATTAACAACATTGCGAAGAAACACAACGGTTTCTCTGTGTTTGCGGGAGTAGGAGAACGTACTCGTGAGGGTAATGACCTGCTGCGTGAAATGATTGAATCAGGGGTAATCCGTTATGGCGATGAATTCCTGAAGAGTATGGAGGAAGGAAATTGGGATCTTTCCAAAGTAGATTATAATGAAGTGGAAAAATCGCAGGTAGCAATGGTTTTCGGTCAGATGAACGAACCTCCTGGTGCACGTCAGTCTGTAGCTCTTTCCGGTTTGACCTTGGCAGAATCTTTCAGAGACAGACAAACCGGAGAAAATGGACCGCGTGATATCTTGTTCTTTATCGATAATATCTTCCGTTTTACTCAGGCCGGTTCTGAGGTATCTGCCTTGTTGGGACGTATGCCTTCTGCAGTAGGATATCAGCCTACTCTAGCTACAGAAATGGGACAGATGCAGGAACGAATCACTTCTACCAAAAACGGATCTATTACTTCTGTACAGGCGGTATATGTGCCGGCAGACGACTTGACAGACCCTGCTCCGGCTACTACATTTACACACTTGGATGCGACTACGGTATTGAGCCGTAAGATTACCGAGTTGGGTATTTATCCGGCTGTGGATCCGTTGGAATCAACTTCTCGTATTCTTGATCCGCTGATTGTTGGCAAAGAACATTATGAAACTGCTCAGCGCGTAAAACAAATTCTGCAACGTAATAAGGAATTGCAAGATATTATCTCTATTTTGGGTATGGATGAACTTTCGGATGAAGACCGTCTGACTGTGAACCGTGCACGTAGAGTACAGCGTTTCTTGTCGCAGCCATTTGCTGTAGCCGAACAGTTTACTGGAGTTCCCGGAGTGATGGTATCTATTGAAGATACAATTAAGGGATTCAAGATGATTCTGGATGGTGAGGTAGACTATTTGCCGGAACAGGCTTTCCTGAATGTAGGTACGATAGAAGATGCCATAGCAAAAGGTAAGAAATTGCTGGAAGCTGCTCAGGGATAAGCCGGACCGGAACAGAAAGGCTTGTCAATTAAAATAGAATAATATGAAAGAACTTCATTTGGTAATTGTTTCACCCGAACGAATCGTGTTCGATGGTATGGCAGAGTCGGTTACATTGCCGGGAGAACTCGGAGAGTTTCAGGTATTGCCCGATCATGCTCCGCTCATTTCGTCGCTTGTGGAAGGAGAGGTGAAATATGTTGCCGGAAAAGAAACACAAGTTTTGCAGATTACTGAAGGATTTGTGGAAGTTAGAGATAATCAGATATCAGTCTGTGCTGAACTTTGAGAAAAGTGAAGTGGACGCTGAACTAAAAACGTTTTGGTAGTTTCCGATTGAAAAACTACATAATACTATGTTAATGTTGGCCGTAAAGAAAAAGTTTGTAGTAGAACATACTCTTGCAGGAATTGTTCTGACGGGGATTGTGGCCTTAGTATACCATTTGTTTATACCGGAACGGTATTTTCTGTGGTTTCCTGCCATACCGATATTCTTCTATCTTTTCGGCTTATTTTATATAGGTATGTTTACGTTCAGTATCCGGCTGGGGCAAGATAAAATAGCCATGACTTACATGGTATGTAAGGCGATAAAGTTTATATTGAGTGCATTTGTTATGATTGCTTATGGCTTTTTTGTACGGCATGAAATTGTAGCTTTTATCGGAACGTTTATCTTTTTTTATTTTGCCTTTCTGATTTTTGAGACACGCTTCTTCCTTCTGTTTGAAGAGAAACTTAAACAAGAGAAAAAAAACAATGAAAAAACTTCGGTACATAGCAATAATTCTGCTTCTGCTGGTTAGTATGCCGGGGATGGTATGGGCTCAGTCTGCGGGAACGGCTTCACAGGAAAGTGAAGAAGAACTCGATGTGAATGAACTGGTGTTCGGTCACATTGGCGATGCATACGAATGGCATATCGTGACGTTGGGTGAGACAGAGCTTTGTATTCCACTGCCGGTTATTGTGAAAAGCAGCACCGGATGGCATGTATTTTCTTCTTCTCGACTGGAAGAGGGAGAATACGAAGGATTGTATATCGCCAAAGGTGGAGCATACGACGGCAAGATAGTAGAACGAAATGATGCCGGTGAAGAGGTTCGTCCTTTTGATATTTCCATTACGAAGAATGTACTGGGGTTGTTTATAAACAGTGCACTGCTGCTCGTCATTATGATGAGTTGTGTACGCTGGTATAAAAAACACCCGGTAGAACAGGGAGCTCCTAAAGGAGGAGTAGGTATGATTGAGGCATTGGTGCTGATGGTGTACGACGATGTGATAAAAGGTTGCATCGGAGAAGACTATAAGCGATATGCTCCGTATCTGCTGACTGCATTTTTCTTCGTATTGGTAAATAATCTGATGGGACTGATACCGTTTTTCCCCGGAGGAGCTAACGTAACAGGTAACATTGCCATTACTTTGGTCTTGGCAGTATGCACGTTTATCTTTACGAATCTGTATGCTACGAAGGAATATTGGAAAGAAATATTCTGGCCGGATGTGCCTACGTGGCTGAAAGTTCCAATACCTATGATGCCGTTGATTGAGTTCTTCGGTATATTTACAAAACCGTTTGCGCTGATGATTCGTCTTTTTGCCAATATTATGGCAGGACATGCGGCTATTTTGAGTTTGATAGCCATCATCTTTATTACTGTAAAGGTGGGTCCTGTAATAAATGGCTCAATGACGGCTGTAGCAGTGATATTCGGTATTTTTATGGATGCACTGGAAGTTCTGGTAGCATTTATCCAAGCTTATGTGTTTACTATGCTTTCGGCCGTATTTATCGGTTTGTCGAGAGTAAAGGAACACGAAGCAAGTAAATAGAGATTAAAAAAATAGGAAAGTATAACCATTTAAAAATTGTAAGATTATGTTATTGTCAATTTTATTGCAGGCTGCTGCAGGTGTAGGTATTAGTAAATTAGGTGCCGCTATTGGTGCGGGTATTGCTGTATTGGGTGCTGGTATCGGTATCGGTCGTATTGGTAGCTCTGCAATGGAGGGTATTGCCCGTCAGCCGGAAGCATCTGGTGATCTGCGTATGAATATGATTATTGCGGCTGCTTTGGTAGAAGGTGTGGCTTTGATTGCCATTGTAGTTTGTTTGTTGACTTTGTTCTTGTAATTTATAAGGTAGTTAAGGAAATGCGGGCATCGTATCTCCTTTCCTTAACTACTTTCAATTTTAAAATAAGAAGATATGGGATTATTAACTCCAGATCCGGGATTGATGTTCTGGATGATTATAGTGTTTGGAGTCGTTTTCTTTGTGTTGGCAAAGTATGGCTTCCCTGTAATCATCGGCATGGTTGAGGATCGGAAAGCATACATTGACGATTCGCTGAAAGCTGCACGTGAAGCAAACGAACAACTGGCTAATGTGAAGGCCGAAGGCGAAAAAGTGCTTGCGCAGGCTCGTGAAGAACAGGCACGGATACTGAATGAGGCTTCTGCTACACGCGACCGTATCATCAAAGATGCACAGGAGCGTGCCATGCTGGAAGGACAGCGCCTGATGGATGAAATGAAAAAACAAATTGAAACTGAAAAAGAAAGTGCAATTCGTGATATTCGCCGCCAGGTAGCAGTCTTGTCAGTAGATATTGCAGAAAAGATCATGCGCAGTAAACTGGCTGATGAAAAAGAGCAGATGGAGTTGATTGACCGTATGCTGGATGAAATGCTTGAATCTTCTAAAAAATAAATGTTATGAATACTGGAGTTGTTTCTATGCGTTATGCAAAGGCATTGCTGGCGTATGCAAAGGCACAAGGTAAAGAAGATGTAGTGTACGAAGAAGTAAAATCGCTTGCTGTACATTATGCGGAGGTGCCGGAATTGCGTCGGGCCATAGAGAATCCGGTACTGGATGTGGAACAAAAACTGAATCTGCTCTGCGAAGCCGCAGGAGGTAAGACTGTTTCTGAGGAACTGAAGCGTTTCTTTAATTTGGTGCTGGAGGAAAAAAGAGAGAAATTCCTGCAATTCATGACTTGGTCGTATATAGACTTGTACAGGGAAGATAAGCATATCCTCATCGGAAAATTAACAACTGCGATTCCTTCACCTAAGTTGGTAAAGCATTTGGAGGTGTTGGCTAGTGAACGGACAAAGGGAAGCGTGGAACTGGAAGCAAAAGTTGATCCTGCTCTCATTGGAGGTTACATTATCGAACTGGCTGGGTTCCGTATGGACGCCAGTGTGGCCAATCAGCTCAAAAGGGTGAAGCGTCAGTTTATGGCGAGAAATAGAAGAATAGTTTAATATTAGAAGTTGGAGATATAAAATATGCCAGAAAATACAATAAAACCCAGCGAAGTTTCGGAAGTATTGCTGCAGCAGTTGCAGGGAATTGATACTTCCTTGAAATTCGATGAAGTGGGAACTGTATTGCAAGTGAGCGATGGTGTGGCGCGTATCTACGGATTGCGAAATGCCGAAGCCAACGAATTGCTGCAGTTTGAAAACGGTATCATGGGTACTGTGATGAATCTGGAAGAGGATAATGTGGGTGCCGTATTGTTGGGACCTACAGACCAGATCAAAGAGGGGATGATTGTAAAACGTACAAAGCGTATTGCATCTATTAATGTAGGTGAAGGTATGCTGGGACGTGTAATCGACCCACTGGGTGTTCCTTTGGACGGACGTGGCGAGATTGGCGGTGAACTGTTCGAAATGCCTTTGGAACGTAAGGCACCGGGAGTTATTTTCCGTCAGCCGGTAACTGAGCCTCTGCAGACAGGATTGAAAGCTATTGATGCCATGATTCCTATCGGTCGCGGACAGCGTGAGTTGATTATCGGTGACCGTCAGACCGGAAAGACAGCAATTGCCATTGATACCATTATTAATCAGCGTGCTAACTATGAGGCTGGGAATCCGGTATACTGTATTTATGTGGCAGTAGGACAGAAAGGCTCTACAGTGGCTAGTTTGGTAAACGCCTTGCGTGAAAAGGGAGCAATGGATTATACCATTGTGGTAGCTGCAACAGCTTCAGACCCTGCAGCCATGCAGTATTTTGCTCCGTTTGCGGGTGCTGCCATCGGAGAATACTTCCGCGATACCGGCCGTCATGCTTTGGTAGTTTACGATGATTTGTCTAAACAAGCGGTTGCATATCGTGAAGTATCTTTGATTCTTCGTCGTCCTTCCGGGCGTGAAGCATATCCGGGCGATATTTTCTATTTGCATTCACGTTTGCTGGAACGTGCAGCTAAGATTATTTCTCAGCAGGAAGTGGCCGAACAGATGAACGATTTGCCACCAAGCCTGAAGGGAAAGGTAAAAGCAGGAGGATCGTTGACTGCTTTGCCTATTATCGAAACACAGGCTGGAGACGTATCAGCTTATATTCCTACTAACGTGATTTCTATTACCGATGGTCAGATCTTCCTGGAAACAGACTTGTTTAACCAGGGATTCCGTCCGGCTATCAACGTAGGTATCTCGGTATCTCGTGTAGGTGGTAGTGCACAGATTAAGAGTATGAAGAAAGTGGCCGGTACATTGAAGATAGACCAGGCACAATATCGTGAATTGGAAGCCTTCTCTAAATTCAGTAGTGATATGGACCCTGTTACAGCAATGGCTATCGACAGAGGACGTAAGAATAACCAGCTGCTGATTCAGCCTCAATATTCACCGATGCCTGTAGGAGAACAGGTTGCAATCTTGTATTGCGGTACACACGGATTGATGCGTGAAGTGCCTATCAGTAAGGTTCGTGCTTTCCAGGATGCCTTCCTGACCACTATGCGTGCAAACCATCAGGCTGATGTACTGGATGTACTGGCCAGCGGAAAGATCAGCGATGAAATTACTGCAGTAATAGAAAAGGTGGCAGCTGATACAGCAGGCCAATTTAAAGAAAGATAATTGTCATGGCATCACTGAAAGAAGTAAAAGGAAGAATAAATTCAATTCAAGGTACGCTGAAGATTACTTCGGCTATGAAGATGGTGGCCTCGTCGAAGCTACATAAGGCTCAGGAGGCAATAGAAAACATGCTTCCTTACGAACGACGACTGCATCGTATGCTTACCAACTTTCTGAGTGCGGGGCTTAGTGTAGAGTCACCTTTCATTGTGAAACGTGATGTGAAAAAGATTGCCGTTGTTGTGTTTGCTTCGAACAGTAGCTTGTGCGGTGGATTTAATATGAATGTGATTCGTCATTTGACTGAAATCATAGAAAAATACAGTGCGAAGATTGGTAAGAAGAATATCCTGGTATATCCGGTAGGGCGTAAGGTGGCCGATGCCGTGAAGAAAATGGGATTTCAGCCGATGGGTGATTTCCAGCATATGAGCGGAAAACCGAATTACAAGGAAGCATCTGACTTATCGACCGATTTGATAAACCGTTTCTTGAGCGGGGAAATACAACAGGTAGAGTTGCTGTATAATCATTTTAAGTCGACTTCTACACAAGTTCTGACACAAGAGACCTATTTGCCTATCGACTTGTCTGCTGCTCAAACAGCGGATGAAGCAGGGGAAAGCAACGTGCAAGCTGATTATATCATAGAGCCGTCTGCCGAAGAAGTGATGCAGGAATTGTTGCCTAAGGTGCTACGTATGAAGATTTATACAGTTTTGCTTGATTCGAATGCGGCAGAGCATGCTGCACGAACCATGGCTATGCAAATTGCAACAGACAATGCAAATGATTTAATTCAGGAACTGACTTTGATTTATAACAAGAGTCGTCAGCAGGCAATTACAAACGAATTGCTGGACATTGTCGGAGGAAGTATGGCATAAGACTGTTGATACTATAGAAAGAGGAGGCTGTCTCAAAATAAACTTGAGATGGCCTCTGTTGT
>ULUW01005573.1_pt1 | contig 53382 bp, 87 predicted proteins | sample 1959041 | NCBI WGS metagenome assembly ULUW01 (sample SAMEA4835775, study PRJEB28245) | human gut metagenome | biome: gut microbiome; material: fecal sample | place: Denmark | collected 2008
AGTTCAAAGTGCAGGGTCCCGTCTGTCCGGAAAGTGGTGTTGGACGCAAAAATTCCCGTGCCTTTGCCGAAGTCATGGTTGACCGTGCCGCCTTTTGCGATGTCTACTTCTTCGCCGTATGCGCGGGAACTGTCGTTGTACCTCGACTTGACGTGCACATAGTCAAGACCGTCGGGCAGCTTGATGTCATAGGTGTGCCACTTTTTCTCTGTTTCCACATAGTGGTTCCACACCAGCCGGGGCTCCGACTTTACCGCCACGGCGGCAGCGATCTTGTCGTTGAGGGTCTTGCCGCTGAGGGTGCCGTCCGGGGCGATGTCCAGATAATCGCCCACCTTCACGCCGCCCAGCAAGGTAGCAGTGGCGGGGCGAAGGGGCATGTACTGCTCAAGCAGCTGCCTGATCTGGTTTTGCGTCAGGTAGTCTGACAGATCCACCTCTTTGCGGGTATCGACCCACGCGCCGGTGTCACCGTCCCACGTCCAAATGGTGTCCGTAGTACCAACGACTGCCCACCAGCCATTTTCGCCTATGGGAACAGCGGCTTTCAGAGCTTCCGGCGTGGCGTACCACCCCTGTGCACCGATGGTGATGGTGCGGACCTGCTCAAAGTATTCTTTTGTGCCCTGCAAATAAGTAGCAGACTGAGATTCCGAACGCTTTGAATTGGTTTCGCTTGTCTTGGCAGCAGCAGCAGACAAAGCTGCATTTTCAGAGTCTGCTTTTACAATTGCAGAAACATCTTTTGCGGCATTTTTTGCAGCCTGTTCTGCTTTTGCACGTTCTTCCGCAGCGGAACTTGCCGCAGAAACGGCTTCCTCTTTTGCGTTGATGGCACCTGCAACTGTACTCAGCTCATTTAAAGTGGATGCGTTGATTGGTGTACCATCCTTTATGGGTTCGTCGTTTCGGACAAGCGTTACAACTTCAGACGACCCATCCTCACGGACTAACGTCCACCTGCCAGGATATTTTGATATGCGGTCTTCAAAAACCATATTGGTCCTCCCCAGCCATGTATTCGCCAGAAAAAGTAACGTAAGTTTTGGCGATTGATTCTATGTCTGACAAAATGCTTTCAAGTTGGTTCATTGTCTCGAATCCGAGCCTATCCATAGACGTAGGTGTCGGCGCAGTTTTGGCGTCTCCTGAGTTTTTAGAACGAATAGATTCGATATTCGACAGCCACCTAGTAGCATCTGACGTGGTAAGATACCCGTTTATGTTCCAGTCCGTCTTGACATCTACGTCCGCACCAAGAAGTGAAGCAAGCTCTGATATGCCGGTTTCTATTCTCGAAAAATCTCTGTAGTCAAGAGCCCCTTTCATACCGGAAAGCCACTCTGCTTTTTCCTCATCCGTCCAGGTCCCGTTCACGGCTTTGCCGTAAATGAACTTTAGACGGTCAACATCGTCTTGGCTTCTGTCTGTAATCCAAATCGCCATAGTCCCTCCTTAAAGCAAAATCTTTTTGCCGTTGCCGACTTTAGTCGTGGACGGAAGCGTGAAAGCAGGGCTGAACTTGTTAGAGCTCCAAGCATTGTACTGCTCTGTGAGGAAAAAAATCCTACCTGCACTAGACGTTCCAAGACTGTAAGTCCCAACGTGTTGGCCCACGATATAGTTTCCATCAAAATCTTGCCATGCAGGGGAGCGTGACCATCTGTGGATAAGACGATTGACGGAATCATCATAAGACTGAACAAAAACATTTCGGGTTTGCTTTGGTAGTACAGAACCTTCTTTTTTGAAAAATGGGTTACTGCCATTTACATAAACATCTGCGTTTTTGTCTTCCGGGTCAAACATCTCATAAATAGACGGGAGAAAAACACTGCGAGAAAGCGTTCTGATTTCCGTAGTTTCACCGCCTACCGTGTAATAGAAAGAGGTAAACCCCATTGCGGACTTGACGGCATCGTTGAATTTGTTTTTGTAATCGCCATTCAACAATTTGTCGATGGAACTTCCAGCGTATGTATTGACGTGCGTCTGGTTCCACACTGTTTCAGCAAGAGGTTCTTTCCTGATAAGAAGTGTTCTACCGGGACCATTTAAGCCAGGCTCATACCCATTTTTTGCGACAACAAACTCTACATCCGCACCACTTTCTTGAATGTAAACAGACGATCCTTCCAGCATATCCAACAAAGACGGAGCCCGACTGATAACGGTACACTTTGCAGATACGGAAGATACGAAGGCTGTGACTACGGCATCTCCACTGGAAACAAAAGAAATGTCGCAAGCAGAAACGCCGCCTTTGTTGGAAGCGATCGAAACGGAAACAACGCCGGGAGGAGATGCTTCCCATCCGATTGCCGGGGAATCCTCTGAGGAAGGGACAAGCGTTGCGGTTAAACGAACGGTCTCTCCAGGATCCACAAAAACGGAGTCCTTGTCAAGTCTAAGGGCACTTACGCTTTCCACCATATATCCTTCCATCGTCCCTTTAAAACAGCCATTAAAGGTATACTTGGCATCCGTAACGAGAACGTTCGATGCATATCCAAACTGATGGTTTGTTCTAACAAAAGACAACGCATCAATATGAGGGCTTGCACGAAATTCCAAGTTTACCTTTCTTCTGTTAGAAAGAAGTGCGTATGTTTCGGTCAACGCATTTTTTGCGCTAGAAAATACAGATTTCGATACAAGCGGATTATTGATGCTTTGGGTCGCTCCGTTCCCACTAGCTCCGGCTGGATAAAAAACGGATTCGCCGCCAACCTTGCACGATACGTTTTTTATTTTTGTCGAAAACGTTATTTCTGGGTATTTAAAGCTATTCAAGAGCGATATTTCCTCAATACCAGACCTCGTGACTGGAACAAGAGGGACACGTTCAATGTGAATGACCCCATCTCTGGATTGGTAAAGAGCCATCCCGGCTGCGTTTGCAGCAAGCTGAAGAACGTCTGCGTTTTTATAAGAGGAAGCATCGGAGGAAATGTCGGAAGAATAGTTCTTTAATTCTTCCGAAATTTCGTAAGATATTCCGGAAACATCCAGAAGTTCCAACGCATCAAAGCACATCTGATAAAGGGTTCCGCTCGTGTGCCCGGTATAGATGGAATCTTGGAGGAAAGACAAAGCGTCCCTGGCATCAAACGACGCCGTTATGCCATTTGCTGGAATTGTCCACCCAGAAAGAAAGAACTTCCCTCCATCAATCCATTCGACAGCATCTCCAATGTCCATGCCGTACTGAACTGAAATCTCCTGACGTTCATAGAGATACCGATAAAGTCCACCTGGATTTACCGGGTTCCAGCGTTGCTCGGAGTTGTCAACAGAAAACGAAACGGAATCTTTGGAAAGCTGCCCAGAAATTGGGTCGCGTTTTGATTCGTGCGTATAAGAAAGCAAATCCGATTTGCTAAATTGGATACGCAGACCAAATTCAACTCGCTCCACTCTGGCTCTGCGGCCCTGGATGCACCACTCTAAAATTTCCAAAGTGATTGAATCATATCCGGAAATCTCAAAATCTACAGAGGATTCAACAGACTTGTTGTCGTCAACTTGTTTTGTTGCAACAAGCTCGCTGCCGTTATAGACCGTTAGTTTAAAAGATTTTGCATATTCATTTAAAGCAGACGACCACACGATTATAATTCCGGGGATTCTTTCAGTGTGTGTTTTGCTGAAAGAGAAAGTGATAATCGGATGGTTTGTGTCAGAAACACAATCCATACTTAAATACCCAGCGTTCTCGTAGGGCTCTGAACCTGGGACCAAAAGTTTGCTCCCATCAAGAACCCACAAATTAGGTTCTCCGGTGGCATAATTGGCCAAAGAAGCAGAATCCAGGTCTGTGACAGACAACGTGTTGCTGAATAAAGCCTGGTTGGAAGAGCTGGCAATAGCGTCTGCTTGCGCCTTATTGTCAGAGGCGTGGTAAGTGATGCGAACAAACATCTCCGGAACAAGTGTCTTGTCGTATTGTTCAAGCCACTTGTCGGAAGGCAGAAAGCCCATGAATAATCACCTCTCTTAAACTTCAACAAGGCTAAGAGCCGCTCCGACCCATCCCATAACGTTTCCGTTGGACGGAGAACGCCTCCACATCCCAGCTGTTCTATCGGAAACATACATTTGCCTTGTCGTGTAGCTTGCAGTCGCTTGGTTATAAAACCGAACAGTGCAGTAAAAGTTTGTGGTGAACGGCCCGATGACGTCCGCCCACTGTCTTGCGGTAAGATAATTCCATTTTAGAGAAATCTTCGCAACATCGTGCCGCACCACAGACCCAACGACTTTGCCTTGTACGTTTCGTCCAGAATCGACTATAGTGCTTGTTGTAGCGTCGTAGGAGGAAGGCTCAGGCAGCTCTCTGCCATTTACTGTGACGAGAGATTGCATAAAACGTAAACCTCCTTAGTAGCTGTAAACTTCGTCTCCCATAATCTGGAACCCACGCTCAGACTGCCGTTTCTCAACGGACGCAGTGATTTGCTTTCCGTCAAGGTAAATCTTGAGCTCTTTCCCTCCGGTAAGCTCGTCTCCGTACCGCTGGAAGATGTCAAGGAATGCGTTATAGCAACCATCATGGACGGCACTGCGGAGCTCTGCGGGGCTCGCTCCGCTAGCGGAAGAACTTGGGTAATAGCTACCGGAAGACGTATTGGAGCCATTGGCGGAATCATAATCGCTCGTGCCAGGGTAGCTTGAGTAGTTGTCATTCACAGACGGGCGGGAGCTTGTTCCGTACTTTCCAACAAGCGTTCCGACAATTCCTGCGATGGCGGCTGCAATTGCAGCGCCGCCAGCAATCATGATGACGCCGGTTGGAATGCCAAGAGAGGTCAAAACGCTGCCGATCGTCTGCAAGATGCCCATAAAAGCAGCTCCAATTTGACCGATAAGCCCGGCAATGCCAGCGATGATAGATGGGAACTGGCTCAAAACGCCAGAAGAAAGGCCAATACTGATCGCCCTGCCGGATGCCGAGATTGGCCCAATCAGAGAAGAAAACGAGGACGCAATTTTACTTCCAAGACCGACGACCTGCGTGGAGATTTCTCCAAATTTTGAAGTAATCCCAGCTAAGATATTGTTTCCGACGAGTTTTGCAGAAGAAAATACTTTGGAACCAACGGTCTTAAGAGCACTGGTGAGATTGGAAACCAAGTCGGAAGCGTAAGACTTGACCTGTTTTCGGTTTTCTTCCCCCATTGCCTTCCAGATAATGGCCGCTGTGTTTTCGGCGACGGTTTGGATATCGCCTTTCTTGACCGCATCAATCATGCTCTTAATCGTGCCAACGAAGTCGCTCTTAAGACCGTTGTCGATTTCATTCCACTTTGCGTCAAACGTATTGACCATGTTATCAACAAAGCCATTTGCAACGTCTGCGCCATAGTCAATCATCTCGTTTCCCTTCTGCTGAACAACGTTTGCCAAATTGGTCATAGCTTGTTCAACATAGGGAGACGCAGCAGTGATACCGTTTGCAAGGCCCTGATCGATGTAACCACCAATCTCATAAAACACTGTGGACGGCGAATGGATGCCAAGTGCATCTTTGAAGCCGTTGATAAATCCATCTGTGAATCCCTTGATTCCGTTTGTGATGGTACTCCAAGCGTCTTTTAGGCCATTGATAAGACCGTCCCAAATAAACTTGCCAAGTTTCCTCAATTCGCCAGGAAGTTTTTTGAACTCGCTGACAATAGACGAAATGATTTTTGGAACTTCAATAACAACGAAAGCTATCATGCGCTCCCGCCATTCGGAAATAGTGTCAAGAGTTTTTAGGATTGCAGTCCAAATATTGCCCGGTAATTCTTCAAAGAATTTAACAACAGAAGAAACAATTTTGGGAACTTCGGTTGTTACAGTAGTAACCATGTTTCCAACCCACTCCCCGATTTTGCCGACGGCAAAGCCAAGGGCATAGCCGATTTTTTCAGGAAGAGAGTTGAACCACTTGCCAATGCTGTTTATGATATTCCCGACCTTTCCGGGAAGAGAAGTCATAAAATCAATAGCCGCATTCCACTTGGTAACGATAATTTGCTTGATGGCTTCAATGCGCTGCTCAAAAACATTTTCGACATAATGCATTTTAATGTCGGCTTCTGCGGCAGCATCTGTTTTTTCGCCACTCTCTTTAGTGCCCCATTTGATGCCAGCCCAGTGAAGAACAAGGCCAATACCGACACCAGCAGCGGCAACGGCTCCAGCAACAGGAAGGCTTGCGCCAACAAGCAATGCAACGCCAGCACCAGCAACGCCGCCAAAAATTCCCATCAAAGCAGCAATGATGGTATCAAGAACCGGAAATTCTTTCAGCTTTTCGCCAAGAGAGAATGTAATTCCAGCAAAGGTAATAAGACCTGCAAGACCGATAGAAAGCGTTGCGGCTGTACCAGCAGCTACTCCGAGATTGGTAAGTAGTGTGATACCAGTAATAGAACCGAATGCTGTTGTTAAAGCAGCCTGAATCCATGTGCTTGCATCGCCAAGATTGGCTTCGCCGGTGCCAAGAGCATAAGTAAGACCTGCAAGGCTTGCCACAAAAGCGATGCCCATTCCAAGCGTGATGCCATCTGCGCCCATTGTGCGCCAAAGAACAAAAGAGCCAAACGCGGCAGAAACCACTTCGCCTAAAAGCTCAAGAGGGTTCCCGCTAGATGCGTAACCTTTTGCAAAGTTGAATACTAAAGATGCTTCGACAACAACTGTTACAATTGAAAGAGCCAACTTTTGCAAATCTGTCATTTTAGAAATTGCTGTTGCAATGTCCGTCAGGAAATTTGTAATTTTCCACAATGCGAGTGCAGCAGAAACAGCGCCGATAAACGGCAGCATATCTTTGATTTTTTGCTTGCTAGCGTCAATCTGCTTTGCAAGCTCTTCGTTGTACTGCTTGAACATATCGTAGCCAGACAGGTCTACATCGCCCAAGATGTTGCCAGCAGATGTGCCGCCGCCAGAGTCGGAGCTTCCCTGTGTGGGATCAATGATGTTCAGCTCATCAAAACCCATCGTGTAGTCTTTGAGGGCTTTGGCAGCTTTCTTTGTCGAATCGGCTGTATCATCCATTGCGTCACCGATACCGCCAACGCTGTCAGCGCTCTTTGTGAAATCAGTGAACACGACCTTCACGCCCATCAGCTTTGCCACCCATTCAACAAACTCTCGAATGAGCTGCACAGCGGCAATCAGCGGGGGGAGAATGGATTTCAGGGCAGGGTAGAGCAGAGAGCCAACAGACTTCGCCAACATATCCAGCTGCGCTTTCAGAATTTTGATCTGGTTTGCAGGGCTTTGGATGGTCTGTGCAAGGTTGCCCTGTACGTTGGCAGTCTGCTTCATAATGGCAATGTAACGCAGAACTGCCTTATCTGCCTGAGACAGACTAGAAACCTGTTTATTAAAGCCCAAAGCAAGAAGTTCCTGCTGCAACCGCGCCTGAGACAAGTCAACGCCCAAGCGGCGAATAGGCTCAAGTTCTCCAGAGATAGCAGAAGCAATTGCGGTAAAGGTAGTAGCGGTATCTTTATTCCAATAGGACGATTCGTCATAGGCAAGCTGAGTCAGGTTCTTGGACAGAACGTATGCTTTGTCGCTGGCCAGACCAAACGAAGTACCCAAGCTCTGAATGGTAGCCATGTAGGTCATCGCTTTGGTCGGGTCAACGCCAAGCAAGCCCTGCATCTTGCTAATGAGCGTATCGGCTTCACCGCTCAGATTGCCCATAGCATTATGAAACAGGTCTGTCGCTTCATAGAAGTCGTTAAACTTCGCAACAGCGTTGCCAAGATACTCAGCAACGGCTTTCAGCGAAACCAGCTTTGCCATGTTTCGCATAAAGCCGTTCATCTGATTGGACAGGCTAAGATAGCTCTTGCGCTGCTTTTCGTTGGCTGCGGTCACACGGTTCGCCTGTGTCACAACTTTGCTCAACTGCGGAGGGAGCTTTGCAAAGGCGTTGCCCACCTTGTCAAGCTGAGATGCAAGAGGAGTGAGGGCGGCGGAAATCTTCTGACAAGAGCTTGCAAAAGAATCAAGGTCTGTCGCTTTCAGCTTGTCGGTTAGGTCAGGAACCTTTCCGATTGCATTGAAAGCACTGCCAAGAGCTTTAAGGCTCGATGCGTCCAAAATGGACAGTGGAGCCAAAGCGTTAGTAAGCTGAGTAATGCTTCCAGACATGGAGTAAAAGTCCACGCCGTTCAAGCCAGACACAGCCGCAGGAATCTTCTTGATTGCATTCACGACCGTGTTGATGCTCTTTGCGCTTGCAGTCGTGTTGACGTTGGAAAGCCCATTTAGAAAGCTGGTGATTTTGTCCAGACCAGACATTCCAGCGGATGCCTGTTTCAGCGCTGCAATGGAACCGGCCAGCCTGTCAAGGCTGTTCACAACCTTTGCCACGTTGCCTTTTGTCCGCAAATTAGAAATGGCGGTAGCGAGCTTGTCGATATTAAGCTCTGCACCCTGCGATTCCGCAGAAATTTCTACGGATAAGCTCGTAATATCAACATCAGCCATCACTACCACCATCACTTTCCATCATAGAGAACATCATTCTCTTGATTCGCTCCTGCGCCTCAACTGCGCGTTGGTATTCATACTCGTCTTTCTCCTTTTGGGTAATGGGAAGTGGTCTATCCATGTACTTGATGAGCTTAGACCCTTTCTTGCGGAACATATTGCCAACCGTAGAGGAAAGCGCAGATGCCATGTAAAAGCCATTTCTCCACGCTTCTGTGTTGGCTCTGCGTTCCCGCAGCTCCTCTGCGTCGCGATAAACCTTCGCCAGCCAGACATCGCCGTACCAGAACTGGTCGTAGGTCATGCCGATGGAGATGTAATAGGCTTCTACATCGTGGAACAGCTTGGAAAAGGAGAACGGTTCTCCTTCTCTGTCTGTTTCCTGAGATTGTGTAGTTACACAACCTCCCACGTTGCGTTTTTTGCGGTCTTGTCCTCAGTGTCAGTTGCCAGCAGAGACTTGGAAGCGTCCATGAACATCTCAAGCAGAATGCCCATAAGGTCTTCCTTATCCTCGATGTGCTGGAACATCTCATCAACTACCTTGCGCTTGATGCCCTTGTTCCGTGCGATAAAAGCGCCGTAGAACAGGGCACGAGAGTTGGACAGCAGGTTGGTCATCTGAGTGTACTGGCCAATCTGAAAACCCGCACGCTCGGTGGCCTCCACGCTGTCACGAGTAAAGGTCAGCTCGTAAGTGTTCTTGCCATCGGGGGAATGAAAGTTGATAACTTTAGCAGCCATAATAAATGCTCTCCTTTATAAATAGGGGCAGAACCAAATCCGATGTTCAGTTCTGCCTGGTTTGATTGATTCGATTTTTGCGGCTTAGCCGCCGTTGACAGTCAGGGTTTCGCTGAACTCAGGCTTCTTGGTGAAGATGCAGTTGATGGTCATTTCCACAACCTCGTCTACGCCAAAGCCGGACAAGCCAACCTGATGCATGCCCTGCCAAGTGAAGCCGGAGCCGTCCTGCATCTTCAGGGCGTAATACTTTACGGCGTTGCTCTCGGAAGTCTCATCATAGCCAGCGGTCTTGACCTTCGTATAGTCGGCCTTGTTGTAGTTGGCAGTAAAGGACTTGGTGTCGCTCTGGATGATGCCGAAGATGTTGACCTGCATGGGGTCAGACAAGGTGGTGGCATCCAGAAGGTTAGGCTCGGAGATCAGGTCGGGCACATCCTTGATGTCGCACAGCTTCGTCAGAGCGGTTGCGCTGTCGCCACAATACAGGGTGGTATTCAGACCGGAGATAGCAGTACTCATAGAATGTTTACCTCCTTAGTTTCGGTAAATCATTCCGTCCTCTCCGATTGTTGCCCCGTAGCTGCAATCAATCCGATAGACGGAATTGTTGTACAGCCCATTCAACGGGGCAAACGACTTGCGATAAAATTTAAGCGGTTCAAGAACAGAATCCACGATGCCAACGATGGAACGTGCTTCTGCAATGCGCCCGGTGTTCTTGTTAGAGTAGACCCGCACACGCAGGGAAACGGCGGCGTATTTGCTGTGACCGGCAGAATCAATGTGCACAGGAAGGTTGCTGTTTTCCTCTATCTGCACACACGGAAACTTTTTGACGTTGCTGTCATTGATTTCTCCAGTGACGAAAATACCGGGGACTTGCTTTCGCAGTTCCTTAGCAACAGCCGTGAAGATAGAATTGAAATAATCAATCAACTATTCCAAACCTCCCTCCACGTTGCTTCGACTTGAGAAGCCATTTCCTCAACAGCTCCCCACATAGCCATAGCTGGCTCGTTGCCACTGGTGTAATTCAACTGGCCTTTTCCGTCCACTTCCTTAACAGGAGTGCCAGCATTGCCAGTTTCACCGTAGTAGTACCAGCGCTTGTGCTGTCCGTTGCCTTTTCCGTACGTTCCGTGTTCACCAACGCCGTCAGGAAGTTCGCCGCCATAAGCAGAGTGCATAACGCCAGTGCCAAACTCGATGAATGCAACTGCCTTTCCGTGCGCTACGATTGCAAAGCCATTTGGCGTTTGTACCGGGTCGTGCTCAACTGTTACGTCATTGTCTCCAGCATACTGTGCGTTAGCAAACCGTACAGTCGCAACGTCAATGCCTTTTTGCGCTAGCGCCTTTGCAAATTCCTGCGCCTTTTTGTTCAGGGTGGTCTTGTACTCCTGTATCTGACGTTCCGCATCACGAAGTCCGGCATCGCTCAACCTCACTTTAATTTTCACTTGCAGCCACCTCTTTCAGCGCATACTTCGTATCTGTGATATGCTCTGCGACCTTGACCACAATGTAATTGAAGGGCTTTGAAACGTCCGTCTGAAACCAGACGTGTGTGCCTTCATAAAGCGGTGTATTGTGCTTCTTGCTGGACGAACTGACAACGTAGCTATAATCCGTGAACGCTCCAAAAGGGTTTGCTTCCGCAGCGCCAGTAGGGGGACTGACATTCAGCATCAGCTTTGCGGGTTCGCTCCACGATTTGTATGTGGATTCGCCAGTCTCATTTCCCCACTCGTCCACAACAGGCGTTTTCTCACCGACCGGGTTTGAATACCACAGCGGGCGTTTATCCAGCGGGCTACCATTGAACATCAGCCGATAACACCTACTCTCGGAACCACTTCATTTAGCAGGGACTGCGCCACATCGGAGCTTTCCCACACACGAGTAATGCCATTGTTGGTGTAGCTCGTCTGTCCGTTTGCGCCGATGTGGTTATACAGTTCCGCTGCAATGCGTATCTGCAACGACTGATACTGCGAGGGCAGCTCGTCCGGTCTGTTACCGAAGGGGTAGCCCTGTGCAAATATCTTGTCTTTGGCAAAATCAAGCAGCAGGTCGAAGAGTGGGTAGTCCTCGTCCGTGATTTCACGGTCAAGTGCAGGAGCAATGTACTGCCCCAGCTTGACTGCCGCTTCGGAATACTGGTCTCCCATGCTGCTTTCCTCCTTTCGCCTTAGTAAGCCTTGATGCAGTACACAGCGTCCATGCGCTCAAAGGACGGCAGGACGATTTCAGAGACGTAGATGTTGGTGTTGACAGGATGCACGGTCTGCTCGGTGGTAACAGCAACGCCAGTGTTCACAACGGAAACCTGTGCGTTGGAGATTCCAGCCATCAGGTCGGCTTCCTCAGGGGTGGCAACATAGTACATATTGCCCAGAGAGCCAGAAGGAGCCAGCACGACATAGCCATCAGGCAGATACTTTTCGGCAGCAGCGGTCTCCTCCGGCTTGAACATCTTGTCGTACAGATGGATGCGAATACCGGATGCGGTTTCGACAACGGAACGTGCCTCGGAATCAACCAGCACAGCGGTTGTGGTCTTCATAACCGTCAGGAAACGGTTCTTGATTTCATCCGCAGCAATCATCTTGTTGAAGGTGTTGGTGTTCATGTAGGCTTCGGTGATAATCTCACCGGTGTTTGCCAGCACGGTGTTTGCGGCAGTGGTCATCGTGGCGATGGGGGTTGCGGTGGTAGGCGCATCCCACTTCTCCTTGGTAGCCAGAGCCTTGTAATTGGACTGCTGCCAAGTTCCGTCCGGGTCGTAATCGTAGACGTAACTCACGCCGTTGGATTCGATGGAGATGCTGGGCTTGCCAGTCTTAGGAGCCAGAAGCTGCCACACCATGCGCTCAGGCACAATGCGAGCGCCGGTAATAAGCTGTGCGGTATCATCGTAGACGCGATTGATAACGTCTGCCGCAAACTCCTGATTGGTAGCCAGAACAGAGATAATCTTACGGCGGTCTTCCTCGTCAATGTGAGTGCCCTCACGGAAGAACGGCATACTGGTCTCGGTCATCTTAATGCCCTGACGAGTACGGAACGTGGCCTTAGTGTCGAACACACTAGGCTTCAGCGAAACGCCAACGCCTTTGTGGCCACGCAGCCACTTCAGTTCCATACTGACCTTCTTGCGGGCAGGGAACAGAGCATCAGAAGCATAGGGCTGCGCATTGGTCGGGTCATTTGTCCAGTAGGCGGCAATCGCAGCAGGGGAGAAGATTTCATTCAGATTCAGTGCCATAATTTAGTCCTCCTTACTCGCCCTTTGCGCCAACATCGGTACGGCAGAAAACGGCGGGAACAGCCTTTTTCAGAGCGGCAATATCGTTTGCAGAATAGGTAAAGCCGGACAGCTTTGCCTTGTCCACATCAATAACGCCCTGAATCAGCAGTGCGCCATTGGGGTTGACAGCGGGGTCAACAGTGTGCAGCAGAATGCCAATGGCATCGGTGGCTGCATCAGCAGCACTAGTGCCAGTAGTGGCAGCAGCTTTCAGACCAGTCTTTGCCATAGGATAGCCAGCCGGAACAGCATTGGTCTCCTTGACGGTAAAGGGAATGGCAACGTAGGTATCAGCAGCCAGAATAGTGCTTTCAGGAGCCGATACCGGAGTATTGGTGTACTTCATGTTTTCCTCCTTAATGGAAAGCAGTCATTGCGTCACTCGATGCCTTGTTTGCGTCTGCACGCTCCTTCGCAAAGCGTTTAGCAAAGGAAACACCTGCGCTATCTGCGCCGTCACCATTGCCATCCGCACCCGGAGGTGTGGGCATATCCTTCAACAGAGAAGCCTTGTAAGCGGTGTCGTGGGCGGTCATAAACTCCGACTGGAACTTGAACAGCTTTGCGGTGTCGTTTTCAGCCAGAGCATTAGCTGCTTTGTCAGCCAAAGCAGCTTCATAGCCCTGCTTCACGAACTCTGCCTTGTAAGTGGCAATCGTCTTTTCCTTTGTCAGAGCATCAACCGTCTTAGCGTATTCCTCGTTCTGCTTCTGGAGTTCGGCCAGCTTGTCAGCCTGTTCCTGTGCGTCATTCTCGTCATCAGTAAGCTTTGCCTTAAGCTGCTTCTTGTACTCGGCAGCTTCGCCATTGGCTTTCGTCACGGCGTTGCGCAACTTCTCAATCTCTGCGCTAGGGTCTGCAACCTTTTCAAGCGCAGAAATGATTTCATCGGCGGTCATGCCCTCTTTGTAGGCATCACCAAGCAACACATTGAGTTTCATATCGTTAATTTCCTCCTGCGTTTTTTTACCGTTGCTTCCCTGCAACGCTGCGAAATTTATATCCCGGCTTCCCTGCCGTGTTTATGGCAAAGGACTATTCGTCCTCTGTTTCTTTATTGGTATCGGCAGACTGTTCATCTGCTATGTTTCCAGCATTTGTGTCGGCAGCATCCTGTTTAGGCTGTTCCTGCGGCTTCGGTGCTTTCCCATCCTCGCCCAGCTTGCCAGCGGCAATCAGGAAAGGCTTGCTCATTTCGTAAGCAGCCTGTGGATCAGGGAACAGACCGGGCGTAGTAAACGCCAGCTGCGGGTCAATGGTCTGCTGCAGCATCTGTGCAAAAATCTGAACTTTGCTCTGCTGGTTGTCGTACTGGCGGCGTGGCAGTTTGATGTTGATGTCGCTTGCCATCAGCTTAGAGCCAGTCGTATCACGCAAGATTTTCAGCATTACAGACAGGCTTTGGCGTTCAGCATACTTAAACATATTCTCGTACTGCTGTGCCCTTGCTTCGGTGTGATTCCAGCCGTTACGGACGATGACCGCGCCCACGTTGTCGGACGTTGCGTTCTCGCTACCAGTGGCACTAGGCATGGCAGTCAGGCTGCGGTACACGTTCAACATGGAATCAAGCAGGGTCTGGCTCTGCTGCTGGTCAAGCTCGTTTGCAATCTGCGAAACAGAAGCGGGCAGACCAGAAGTAGATTTCAGGCACATTGCGCCAAGTTCCTTCACTTGGTCGAGAGCATCCTTGTCCACAAGGCAGTTGGTAAACACCATGATGGACTGAATGAACTGCGCCACACCGTCCAAACGGTTGCTTTCAAGGTCATTGATGGCATCCAGCACGGGGATAGCTGGTTCAAACAGACCCATCCGCTCCGGGTTCAGCTTGTATTCGACCATCGGCAGCATTCCGAGAGAGTGATTCTCCGACTTTGTGACTTTGCCGTTGTCGATTTCAAAGTACTGGTTTGGCGTATACACGCAAATCAGGTCGTTCAGGTCATTCTGATAATTGCGTGGGATGTGCAGAACATTGGCAATGGGCTTGTGTCCAATGCCGGAGTTGTAAATCACATACGCCATGTCCGGGTCGGGAACGTCCACCAGTAGGGGCGTTTCGTCCGGGTAGTTGCCGTTGTACCCTTTGTCAGGAAGAACGATGCGATATCCCTGTCCGCACTCCAACATCCACTGCCAGAGCCGCCGATCGAGTGCATCCTTGCCCTCATACTGCAAAGCATTTGACAGGCGGGCGATTTCCTCACCGTCACCAGTTGCCGTTTCAGACCGCACATAAGAGCAAGGAGTGCCGCTCATGTAGCCGGTGTAGAAGCCAACGCACTCGTTGGCATGATTCTCTACAATGCGATTTGTGATTTCAGCGTGGTACTCTTTCGTGCGGTGGAGGACAGGCTGGCTACCCAAGTAGTAGTTGTGCAGAAAGCGAATCTCGTTCTTATTTAGCAGATGAATAGGCTCTGCCTTGCCCATAACAACTTTCAGCACGTTTGACCGATTGATTTCCGTCTCCGGCGTTTCAATCGGTCTACGACCGGTCAGCGGTTCATTCAAAAAGCCGCCAACAACCGTCTGATACTCAGCCATGTGTTCCTCCTTTCCGGCAAAATAAAAAGCGCAGCAAGACAAACCTGTTAAGGTCTATCTCACTGCGCTTACAACTGCGCTTCAAAAGCTATTCAGTTTTTAAACTTTGGTACGGAGACCCATGTATCTTTTGGAAGGTTGGAATCTCCAATTGTAATCCAATGGCAAAGAGGGCACAGAAGGGAGAACTTACCTTCTACTTCGCCAAGATAACGTCCGCAATCACACGGATTGCCGTTTGCGTCTTTTCGAGGACGCTTGCATCTGACTTTCGTTACCATCTGTGCTCCTTTCGTTGGATTTCTGGAAACAGGCTGTTGAGCACAGGCCTGTCAGAAGCTACCGGGAAACTATTCGCACTTCCAGCCGTGCTATTCTTCGCCTGAAGAAAACCATTGCAGCCTTTACATTCAGTTGTTGGACAGACGTAAACGGGTAAGCTGCAATTTTGGTGCTGCATAATGGATTTGAACCAATATATGTCCGGTTATGAGCCGGGTGCTCTAGCCTAACTGAGCTAATGCAACATAGAAACCCGGCTTAATTGGTTAACCGCTGCTCTTTGCAATGTCATGTCTAACCATTGCATCGAGAGCCGGGAGTAGCGGTGGAGGATTCAGAGAATAGAAAGCCAAGCAAAGAAGATGGTTGTGCTGCGTAACGGAATCGAACCGTTGCTTGCCAGCCGTGGGGGAGACAGTCTGGCATTCCCCTTACAATTGGAAACGCAACATATAAAGCCCGGTGAAGGCAAAAGAGTGAGAAAACCTCCACCGGTGAAAGGAGGAATATGCCTATTGACGCCCAAGCAAGTAAAAATGAAAAAACCTTGCTGCGCTGGGATATTCCTTAGAGGAAGCTGCAAATCTTCCTGCGTACATTATAAGCCTTGTCAAGTGGTGAAATCAAATAAATAGACCCAGCGAACACAATATATTGTGTTTTTAATCAAAAAGGCCTCTTGACAGGCTCAATTTTACTGATTCCGTTATACAATTCATCGGCAAGCTGTGCCAGACTATCCGGTGCATCATCGTGCGGAACTTTGCCAAGCTGCGTGAACATTGTCACCTGTTCCATGAATGCCTTGTACTCTTTCGACTGGTGCTTTTCATCAAGGAAGTAGAACCGCTTGATGTCCGGCGCATACTGGATGATTCTGGACAGCTTGCTTTGACCACTTGGCGCACGTTGGCTGCGAACAGAGCAGTGATAACCCTGCTGCCGAAGCTGGCTGTCTACCACGTCACAGTATTCGTCACCGCCGTTGTTGGCTTCGCCGCGCACCACATTGATTTTGTGCTGGATGATTTTGCCCACGACTTCCGGTCTGGTCACGGTCTTATCGCCGTTATTGAACACAAGGTCTGGGATGAACACAGCATCTCCGTACACATAAGCGATAGGACAGGCGGTGAAGTCGCCGCCGCCCCATGCAATATCCATGACCATGAGCTTGCGATCAGGTTCTCCATCGGGCAGAACGCCGTTAAAATACCGCAGTTCATCGGCAGGGAACAGCAGACCTTCACGCACATATGGCTTGCCCATGTACTTTGCCCACCATGTTGCATCGTCAATGCTGGCTTTCATATCGGCATAGTAGGCATCGTCAAATCCAACGCCATAGTCATAATTGAAGTTGCTGTGTCCGTTCTCGTCCACCGCAGGAATCACACGGAATCTGTACTTTGGATTGTCCGCATACTGATTCTGGATGCGTCCCAGAGGGTCAAGCACGTTCCAACGTGTACCGACCATCAGCTCTAATGCGCCTTGCTTTTTACGGTCTTTCAGCTGATTCAAGTAGGCATCGTATTTGTTGTTCAGACGCTCAACGTTCAGGCTTTCCTCCAAGTCCTCGATCAAGTCATCGCTGTACAAAACGCCGCCCTCGCCGATTTCAACAGCACCAGTCAGCGTACCGCCGATGGAACGACAGGTCAGGGTGGGAAAGCGCTTTTTTCGGTTCAGGTCAACGCTTTCGTCCTTTGCGCTTTTGTCCACAAGCTGAACGTCAGGGAAGATTTTGCCCCAGTTGTAGGTAACAGGGTCAGTGATGATGGACAACACTTCACCATAGAAGCCGTTGGTCAGCTTGTCAGAGTGTCCGCTCATAACCGATGCAACGTCAGGGCGATTGCCCATCAGCCATGTGATGAAAAATATACAGAGCGTACTTTTTCCTGTACGCGGGGGCTGACTTACCCCAAGAAATTCTACACGGTGGAAAAATAAGTCCTCTAGGTCACGAACCAACGTCAAAAGAACCTTTCTTCTCGGCTGGTAGAACTTCTTCTCCGGCGCACGGTTCCATTCGAGGTAGATACAATAGCTGTCGAACACATCCTTTGCTTCAAACAGGTATGTCCGGCTAATAATGTCATAGACCTTCGCCACGTCCTCGCCTGTTTTCATCTTGCCCATCATGGCTGCGCAGACAGAGCGCAGCTCACCAGAGTATTTGTAGGCATCGAACCGCTTGTCTTGCGGCAGAGCATCTCTCAGGTTCACCACCGCCTGAAACCAGTCCTCGTAGACCTGCGCTTCTGTCGGATTCTGCTTTGCATACGCTTTGATGCTGTCAATGATGGCGATACACTGCTTTGGCTGCATAAAAAAATAGGCACCCCCCTACCTGAAAATGTAAAGAGTGCCTACAACTGCACAAAAATTGAATATTCGATTTTTATAATGCAATTTTAGAAAATTTCTTTCTCAAAATCAATTAAAAGAACTGCCCGACCGTTTCTAACCCTTTTTCTACCTTCTTCATTATGCTGTTTTCGGAGAGATACTCCATACCTTTCAAGGTAATCTGCGGGTGAATCGGCTCTACAATATGTGGGAACTTGTTCGTCAGGTCTTGCATGTAGACCAGACCACGAATGAAACCGTTCATTTGCAGTTCGATCATAATCTGCTCCCAGTCAGAGACCTTTATCTTCATTGCTTTTGCAGAGATAAGCTCATAGTCAAATTCTTCATCGCCCTTGTGCTTATCCAGCAGTTTGAGAATTTTGTAGATGGCATTAAAATTGTCCATAAGCTACTCCTTTCACCTGTTCTGTTCAGCAATCCGATACCATGTCTGGCGGGTCACACCAAGCTGTTTGGCAGCGTCATTCTTTGTATAATGTCGGCTCACGTTTGCCATCACAACCAACTTTTATAACGTAATCAAGATATTGTTTTACCATCGTACTATCTTCGCAAATGCTGGCATACATAGCAAGCTGGATATTCTGTCCTAAGTTTGATTCAGTTGGTTTAATGGTTAATCCTTCATTTTCAAAAATCAGAATGGAGTTTGCTAATTTGCATCCTTCAACAAAAGCAAACAATTCTTCGTATTTCACAAAATCAAAAATTGAACGCAGCTTTGTTGTTCCATCTTGAACAATCAAATTACCGCCATGAATATTTTCTAGCTTTTCAGTTAAATCCATCTTTTGTTTCTTACTCATATTGATGTTCCTCCAAAAGAATGGTATACTGTGGTTGCACCATTCTTTTTCCTGTTTTGATGAAGTTGGTGTACTCTTAGCGGTGGCTTGTGGTTGGGCTGCCGCTATTTTTATTTGCGTATCTTTCGACACGCTCATACCAAGTGGATTTCCCGATGCCAAGCTGCTTGCAGCACTCTTTTACGGTAATTTTGCCTTTTTGCTGTTGCTCTAATAGGCTTTCAAACTGCTGCTCGTCAACTTGCTTTTCCTGTCTGCCAAAGCTACGGCCTGTTCTGGCCGACACTCTCTTGCCATCAACAATAGGCATGGCAGCTATGCCCTCTGCCTGACGTTGCTTGGTTTTCTTGCGTTCCTGTTCAGCTACTGCGCCCAAAACCTCAATAAGGATGTTGTTTACCATTTCTAGCACCCACGTCTGGTCTTGGAAGTCAATAAGCGTAGTCGGAATGTCGAGAATGCGAACAATCACGCCTTTTTCTTTGAACCATTGAAGTTCTCGCTTCATCTCGTCTTTGTCACGCCCGAATCGGTCAAATTCCTTAACAATGATCTCATCCCCAGCCTTGACAGTCTCTTTTAATCGTTTATATTGCGGTCGATCAAAGCTGCTGCCTGTCATTTTATCACAAAATACATTCTCATCTGGGATGTCGAACCGATCTCGTGCGATTTTAAGCTGTCTCGCAAGATTTTGCTCTTTGCTCGACACTCTCGCTAAGAAATAACGCATTACAATCACCCATTACTTGTCAATTTTGATTTTATAGGAGTATTCATCCAGTTCCTTCGTGGTTTTCGGCCTAAGAATGACTTCGTAATCCAGTGCTTCTGCAAATTCGCATAATTTTTTCACAGACATATTGTTGCCCTTCAAACGTTCTCCAACGCCAGAAGCAGACTTGTAACCCATATCGTTAGCAAGAACTTCCATCGTTTTAGGAGGGCGGCTCTTAATCATAATGTCTTTAATGATTTCGGTGACAGTCATTTTAATTTCCCCTTTCTTATAACGGCTCCTTTTCTGCATCCATGTTACCATGTTTTCATGGAAATGTCAAGCGTTTGTTTTTATATATTATATAAATATACTCTAGTATGTATAAATACATACTAGAGTAGTATAGGAATGTTTACTTAGTTAATCGCAATCAGGTAGAAAATTTTCTATAATAAGGAGTAATTCTTCCAAACTTCATTTCCGTAAAACTTTGGGTCTTGACAAGCATATTTTCACGCTTTATACTTGTTCCAGCGAAAGCGAGGTGATAGGCTTGGCAAGACGAGCAGAAACCTCGGAACGTGATAAGCTGCGCATGATAAGCACCCGGCTCACTGAGAACCAGATCGCAAGCATGGAGAGCAGCGCAAAGGCATTGGGTATCTCAAAGGTTGATGTTATCCGCATGGGTATCGAGTGGGTAGCATCCTACGTTGAGAACATCAAAGCATAAAAAAATAAGCTACCAGCGGAACTTTGGACGGCAACGCTGATAGCTTATCCACGTCACGAAACGAGAACCTGCAACCACCAAGGGGGCAGTCTCCCTTTTCGGAATCTATTATACCAAAAAGGGCTGCTCTCCGCAAGAGTTAGGAGAAAAAACATGAATTTTCCTACGACAACCGAAGAATTTCTGAAAACCATTGCCCATGGCAAAGAGCCGACCAGCGAGGACAGGGAGTACGCAGAAGCGCTGGGTAAACTGTCCGAACTGAACTACCGGGCAGGGTACGAAGCGGGATCGGCCAAAAATAAGGGTTAAGTTTTGTGCAAATCTACAAACTTTTAGATTTTGTACAGATACCAGTACTACATTAAGCGTTTGCGTAATTGACAAGCCAAAACATATTTCGTATACTGGTTGCACCCACATGAAGGGAGGTGAGTTTATGTACAGTCCTTATCTCGAACGCCACAATCACACGTTCACCGTTGCGCTGACCGAGCGGCAGTTCCAGTGGCTGAAAGCCTATTGCACCGAACACAAGGTCGCACAGGCCGCAGCCATCCGTGACACGTTCTTTGAGGTGCATCCTATCCCGGAGACCGATGAAAAAGAATAAGACGCTCGCTAAAGTTTGCAGACCACAGCGAACGTCTTATGAAACACTCAGAGAGTATAGACCCTCTTTGGGTTATTATACCAGAGATGGCCTACTCTCGCAAGATAGAAAGGTCAAATTTCTATGAATAATAATCTCGAAACCATCCGAATCTTCTCCGAAGATGTTATCCCCGTGTACGACACTGACACCGGCGAAAAGGTTGTGCTGGGTCGTGAACTGCACGAGCGGCTCAAAATTAAATCCAAATATGCAGACTGGTTTAAAAACATGGCTGCCTATGGATTTGAAGAAAACGTAGACTATGCGTCGTTTTCTAAAATTTTAGAAAACGGTGGCCGCTCAATCGAACACGCTATCAGCCTTGACATGGCCAAGCACATTGCAATGATTCAGCGGACACCGCAGGGCATGGAAATTCGCCAGAAGCTGATTGACCTTGAGAAGAACGTAGCCGTCAACCAGTTTGCAGGGGCATCCAAAGAACTGCAAGCAATCTTCGTTCTGGACAACCGTTCCATGCAGCACGAAAAGCGCATCTCTGCTCTTGAAACCAACATGACAGTGGACTATGAGCAGCAGCGTGCTCTTCGCCGTGCGGTAAACCGTGTCGTGGTTGAAGCACTTGGCGGCAAGACATCTCCTGCATACCTTGACAAGTCCACCCGGTGCAAGGTTTACAGTGAATGCAACAAGGATGCACAGGACTGGTTCCATGTGAACAGCATCAGCAACGTTCCTCGCAAGGATTTTGACAACGCCATCGCCTATATCGAACAGTGGCGGCCTTGTGCAAACACCGTAATGATGATTCAGAACGTCAATAGCCAGACTCAGATGGCAGTTTGAAAGGAGAACAACTATGCTTACCGCAGATAAGATTCAGGATATGGGGGAATACCTCAACTACGCTTTCGAGACCATGCTGAAACTCTGGCGCGCCGTTGACTACGGCGAGTGTGTCAACGAGCCTGTTATCGCTTGTGACGGAAATGTTGTCGATAGCGGCCAGCTTTCCTTTGAGCCGGACGAAAACGGCGAGATCGAGCCAGTTTTGCTCCGTGACAGCAAGTGTATCATGCACGATGTGAAGTATTGGATGCCCTTGCCCAATGTTGAGTACCATCCCTATCACGCTGAAATCGTGAAATAAACAGCCTATAAGAAAAGCCAGTGGTTAGAAAATATCTAGCCGCTGGCTTTTTGTGCTATGCGATTATTTTTCTACAAGGTCTGCGATGGCTCCTATTTGTATTTCTCCATTTATTTAACTGGCGTTAATAGAATTTCCGTGCTAATCGAAAGTTCAATATGATAACCGTCTTTAATGGTAACATTCTGCTTTTCGCCAGCTTTTTCAAATTTCAGTACATCGCTCACATCGTCAGAATTTGCATCAGACACAACAAATACTGTCGCTTCTTTGTTTTGATTCTCAACTTCGTATGTACCAGTCGGAACCATGTACCAGATATATTTATAACCACTCTTGTTTGTTTCTTCTTTTCCATAATCACCAAGAACTTCATCAACTAAAACAATAGAGCCGTTCTCTTTTACGGCTTCTTCCGAAGTAACAGACGGATTTTCAGATTCTGTCTTTACAGATGACGCAACGGATGATGTTGGTTTTTCGCTTTCAGAGCTAGCCGAAATATCTGTTTTGTCACGAGGGCTTACCAAATCCATAATAAAGGCCAATACAAACATTATCGCAATGACTTTGAACCAAAATCTTTGATAAACAGGTTTCGGAGGTGTATTTTCTCCACCGCACTACGGGCAGGTTTTAGCGGTAACTGCTATCCTTGCGCCGCAGTGTTTACATTTTACGAGTTTTGCCATTTTACAATGCCCATTTCTTACGGTCAAGTATAGCACAGATTAGATCAGGAAAGGGGTCTTTTTGTATTTTTCGGAATTTTTGGAGACTTGCACAATCAGATAGGATTTGTTTTGTGAAGGTGGGGTGGGTGTTGGCAACACGAACCCCGAAAAACGCCTTTTTCTTTGGAAAATTTTATCGCGGGCATGACCCACCCCACCCCCGGCGCTCCCTGTATACCCCGCCGGTGGAGACCCCAGCCACCAGCACACCTGGACAGACCGCATATCACAGGCAGCAGGGCAGGCCGTGCCAAATGCAAGGCAGACCATGCACGCCCGGACGCTTTACGCGCTGCACCGGTCTGTGCCCGATACCAGACAGCCCGCGCCGTGCAGATCGTACCGGCGGCGGGGTGCTAGAGGGCGGGCAGTGTGTCCGGCAAACTACACTTTTTCGGATGCAAAATATTTTCCATGCAAACATGTATAAGCGTTGCCTGTGCAACTTGACTTTTCCATGGATTCGTGTATAATATAACCAGAACACGGAAACATGGAAACATGGAAACAAAATCAACCACAATACACCAAAACAGGAGGCCAAAACCATGATGAACAATAAAGAGATCGAATGCACCACCCGCCCTGTTCCGGGGGATTATGAAGGCCGCAGCCATCGCGCGTGCGTATGGTACAACAGAGCCCGCGCCGCGTTTGATCTTGCCACGCTTGACACGCTGACAACCGCCGCAGATAAAGCCGCTGACCGCGTGCCCACTGAGGCATACGAAAAAGCAAGAAAGCTTCTTGACAGCGTGCAGCGTTGGGGGCTTGCAGATGCAAGAGCGTGGGAGCTTGACAACGACAGCCGCTATTATAACTCCGAGTGGCTCAAAACCCGACAGGCTCAGCTTGCAAAACGGCGTGTAAAGCTCAACAAAGAGCTTGCAGAATACGGCTTACAAATTGACAGTTACGGCTTGTATCCTTGCATTAGAGAGATCACCAAGCCGGGCACCGATATGAATTTATTGTACTGGTTTTAATGGGAGGTGTGCAACGTATGAACAAACTTTTTTTGAAGTAAACAACGGCAGAAAATTGAAACTTGTGCAGCGGAAGGACAACGGAACGGTCCTTATTTGCTCCCTCGATGCACCGGACAACGAGGTATATATAAGCGCTGGCGACTTTGTGCAGCTGATTAACCTTTACCGCTACTGTAAGCGGTACGATATCCAAAACGATTGGATTAACCCCAACGGCAAAAATACGGAGGTATAATAAAATGACCAGATCAGACGAATTGAACGCAGAAATCAGAAATCAGGCCGTGCGCCTATATCCCAAGTGTGCCGGGCTGTTTGAGCTGCCGCTAATGGTATACACTCAGATTGTAGCGGACAACCTGACCTGCTCCAAGCCGTACCGCTTGAGCGTTGAGCGGTGTAAAAAAATCATTCTGACAATGCCGGAATTTGATTAATGGAGGGTTTGCAATATGATTACTCTTGACTTTACCCAGTGGGCCACCCTCTGGTATGTGGGCGGCATGATTAGCGGTGCACTCGTTATGATTGCATTTCTCAACAGCTAACAAGGAGGGCAGAAAATGACAATCAATATTTACAAGCCGGAACTTGCTGCAGAGTATCGCGGCAGCGTAAAAGCCGCTATCCGTGCCGGTGCTTATAGTGTATGGGACGCGGAACGCATTACAGGCGCTTTTAATTTTGGGCACGGTACGCAGGCCGATTTTGAGCAGTACAAAAAAACAAATTCTACATCGCATCTTTTTATGGAGGTATAAAAGTGACGACGTTTGAAGAAAAGGTGAACGCATACCGCGAAAACAAGCGGCTAATTGAAGAGCTGGAAGCAATGAATAACGCCGTAAAGGCTGAAATAATCGCCATGATGCACGGCGCGCCGGAAATGGTACAGGGCACCGCAAAGGCCATTTATAAGGACGTGCAGAGCGTCCGGCTTGATAGCAAACTTTTGCAGGCCGCACACCCGGATATTTACGCTGAATGTAGCAAAAAGACCGTTTACAAACGTTTTAGCGTGGTCTGAGGGGGTGCGACAAGTGATATTATCTTGCATCCTGTTCTTTTTCTGGTTTTTCTCTGCACTCTTCAAGGAATCCAAGTGATACCGCCCGGACACTTTAGCGGGGCTGCACCGTAAAGCAACCCCGCCCCAGCCCGAAAGGGCAAAAAACTTTCTGCAAGTCCTGTTTTTGGGGCTTGCGATATGATATACTGTGAAAAAGGGCAAAAGCCCCAGAAAGTGAGGTTTTTTATGATGTACAGTACTTTTTCCGTCCGTGATGCAGTCAAGACTGCCTGCCCTGAGTTGGTAGATACCATTTATCGCCGTGCTCCGTATAAGTCCAAAGAAGCATTTGATGAGATTTATAATCACTGGCAGCACATCTATGACGCCGGAAAGCAGTGGGCAAAAGAGCCCATTGCTCCATCCGTTCCTCTGACTATTAAGCGCTCCCCGGACAGCGATCTAACCGCTCAAAAAGCAATCACCGCCGAATGCGACAAAGAACTTTTTGCTCTATACCTGCATATTATGTGCATGGACATGCCGGGAAATATCGTCCGCGCCGCTGCTGTCACGGTAAACATTTTCGGGACGGATGATGCATACATTCACATTGCGGGGCACGACATTACTTCGGAGCAGCTTGTAACCGCATGGAATGCCGCAAACCCCAAAAAAGAAAAAATTTACGCTTACTAATCCTTACTACAAATCCATCAAAGCCCGGTCACGATGTGGCCGGGCTTTTCTTTTGCCTTGCATCTGCTGAAGGTGCAGGGCTTTTATTTTGCCCTGCTACAATACAGCTATATACAATCGTTTACAGCGGTTTTTATATCATTCATGCAGTTATACCACCCACACGGTAAAACAGCGCACAGGGCTTTACATGTGCTTTTCCTACTATTTGCCGTGTTTTGCCGCTGCTGTTGTATGGCTGTGCATCCGGCTATGCCGCACTACCTGCGCCACGCTGGAGCGTATCACAGCGCCTCAGCACCTCCAGAGCATACCAGATACCAGCGCTCCGCCCGGACGCTGTGCAACTCTGCACAGACGCCCTATTATAATAAGGTATATAAGGGCGCAGCATACCGCAGACCGTGCAAATCCGGCGGGGTCAGCGTCTCCACCTGTACAGGGTCAGCCCGGCGGGGTCTCGATGCTTCCCATGTCTGGCATTAGCCTAGCACCTGGTTAGCCTGGCATTGTGCTTTCTTCCTGGCACGGGCGGCGCGGAACCATTGGCGGCTTGCGCCGCAGCTCTTTTCGGGCTTCCGCCCGATAGCTAATAGAGGTCAGCAATAGTCGTGGCGTTCCGGCTGGAATAGTCGTAACAGCTTCTGGAATAGTCGTAGCCAATAGTCGTAATTTCTCTAATAAAATAGTCGTAGAATCGTCGTAAAGTCATCAGATGATTAGCTTTTGAAAGTCCTATATATCGTATATTAACGAGCAGTCTGCTAATAGTCGCAGAGTGATAGCCGTAGCGTTTTCTTGCGAACCATCGTCAAATAGTCGTGTATTTTTGTGTGAAATAGTCGTTCGCCTTTTAGAGAAAGAGAGGTGCGATAGTCGCTAAGCCATCCGACACCCCCAAAATCAATATGTGTCAAGACACCTGTCAATTTTAATCCCAATCGCATTACCTCAAAATCTTTAACAATCGTACTTATTATAATAGTCGCAGATAATTGCTCAATCTTTTTAACTATTATTCTACTAGAATAGTCGTACCCTCTGGTTCAGTTTGTTTCTCTTCGATTTAATTACCGACAACTACAATCATATCATATCAACTAACTAGGATTATCCATTTGGCAAATACCTCAATACTTTTAACTATCTAATAAGGCTATCCGGCTGGTCAGTCACTTTCAATTTGTAATCAACTGCTTATACAGTCATGCAACATTTCTACATATTCAACCGACTGCAAAATGAAGTCGATTCTCCATGTGGAACAGTCACAGACCATCCACCAGTCCGAACCTCACGCCAGCTCTCACCTACGGTCTGCTCTGCTGGCTAACGGTATAGCTTTGGAGATAGAGGGTTGTAGGGAGAAAGAACCTTTGCAAAGCATTTTGTTGTCATTTTCGGTTGTCGCAGTTGTCGCACCATTTTGGCGTGGGGGCCTCAAACAATTTATTTGTTTGAGGGGGGAGTTAGGGGGATTATAGGGGGTAATAGGGGTTGTAGGGGAAAGAGGGGGAAGAAAGGGGGGAAGATTGGTATACCATGATACCAACGCATACCATTCGTATCAACTGGTACGATTCGTATCGCTTGGTATACAATAGTCGCATCCATTTCGTCTCATGCACTCTGCTTTCGTCTAATCCTCCCGTCGATCGAGGCGGATTCTACTCAAAATCAGACCTTTCCGTTTTCTCTCGATAAATAACAGACGAAAAAAGCACGGAATAGTCGCAGAGGGTAGTTTTACCACCTGATACCATTCCATGCTTTCTGATACGTTTGTCGATTGGAGATTTTAGCTGAGATTAGATTCTACCATATGCTTGCATCTTGCGCATACGCTTCGCAGCCGCTTCTTTCTGTTCGTCCGTCATAATTCTTGTGGTTGCAAACCGAACCAGTCGCTTGGGCATCTCATACCACTTACCGTCCTTGTCCTGTTTGACCAGCTTGTACGACACAGGCTCCCGCTCGCACAGCTTGTCAAGCTTGCGCATATACACCGGGTCAGCGGTATAAACCGATGCAGTATCTTCCGCTGCATTGAAGTTGACGATGGTCTCTTGTTCCAGTCGAGTGATGTTCATAATCGTTTTCCTCCGTTTGTTGATTGACGAAAAATATTTATGGGGTTCAGACGATAACTTTATCGCCCAAACCCTGTTGTCTTTTTTTCTTGCCTATTCTACTGTGACGATACAAGCGCAGAAGCGATGCTAGGCTACTATCACTCAATCGCTTCGTATGTTTTTTCGAAAATGTCAGGTTTGCACGGGTAGATTTCACCATTTACGCCACGAATGATATAATCGCCAGTCCTCGCAATCATAGTCCCTTCAAGCGTTTTAATCTCGCACCACGCAGGGTCATCGTGAAACTTTCCGAAATCATGCGTGATAATATCATTTCTACTTACTGCATCCCAGAACCAATCTTCTCCAACAAGTCCTCGTGCATTAAGCTTGAACGCTTCGATAACAACTGGTTTTTTGCGGTATTTCATGTTTATTCTCCTCTCGTTACATCCACACGCATTCTTTGAACTGCTGTGTTTCCATCTGGAACGTGATGTCCAATGACCCCACGTTGCCCTCTTTGTTCTTCTCAAGCGCAAAGTGATAGTGCTCTTCTGGTCTCTTTTGCGTTTTCACTTTCTGCGCCAGTAGGATGATTGCATCTGCGTCCTGCTCGATTTGCCCGGATTCTCGCAAGTCTGCGGCAGTCGGTGGGATGCCCGCTCTTGCGGTCTCTCGATTGAGCTGTGCAAGTGCTACCACGAGCGTTCCCGTGGACTGTGCAAACTCATGCAGTGCCATGCTGATTTCCGTGACGGCACTGTATCGGTCTTTCGCTCCGGCTTGATGGATAAGCTGCAAATAGTCGATGAACACCACTTTGGCTTGCATCCTGATGGACTGCGTTCTAATCCACCCAACGCTCTTACCAGCGGCAGAACGGACGAACAGCGGATATTTCTTGATGGCTGCTAGTCGGTCAAGCTCGTCAATGCTGACGGTCTTGTTTTTGACCGTGTGCAGCGGTACGCCTAACTGATTTGCGATAATACGGGCATAGAGCGTGTCTGGGTCGGTCTCTAGGCTAAAATATGCCACCTTGCGTCCGTTCTTGGCTATTTCACAGGCAAGTTGCAGAGACAGAGCTGTCTTGCCAGCAGACGGTCTGCCGCCGATCACAACGAAGTTGCCCGGCACAAGATGCAAGTTGTTATCCAGCACTCTAAGTCCTGTGCTGATATACTCCGGCTTATCATCCAGCTTGCGGATGTAGTTGTCTATGCCATCACACATCGGAATGAAATCGCTTCTCTCGCTGTGTAGGTTGATAGCTTCGCCTAGCTGCTCATAGATGCCTGTCAGGTCTGCGTATCTGGTTGAACCATCAACGATTTTGAACGCAATCTCTCTGGCTCTGGACAATGCTGCCTGTTCTTTGACGATTCCAGCCCATCCAAGCATCATGTCATGGGTGACGTTGCGGATGAACTCTGCACCAAAGGCATCCAAGCATTCACCCATAGTTTTCTTACAGTTATCGTACCGTCCCATGACTTCTACCGGGTTCCACTTGTCGTTGTGTTCCCAATAGCCACGAATGGCAGCGAATGTATCATGCAGTTCAGGACAGAAATCGTCGATTTTAAGGTCTTGCAGCACATCGGCATACTCAGAAAACGTAAGGACTGCCCCCAGCAGGATGTATTGGGTCTGATTTTCAATATTCACCGCAGAAAGTCTCCCTCGTCAGGTAATTCAGCCATTGTCTGCTGATAGCCACCATTCCAGTCCTTCACGTTACGCATCCAGTTCCGCGCAGCAGCTTTCCAGTCTTTCATAGGCGACTTGCCGACCTTCCAGCCATTTGCCGTGAAGTGGTCAACAAACCGCTCTGCTTCTGATTCCACGTAACCTTTCTCGGAAAAGTATTCTCTGGCTTGCTCGACGGTCGGTGCTTTGAAGCGTTTGACTTCGTTGGTATTTTTCTTTTCACATTTTTCTTTTTTATCAGATTCAGATACAGAATCAGATACAGATAAGGCATCGTTTGCATTCATTTGCATATTTTGCATACCAGCGTATGCGTTTGCATCATTAGTATGCGTTTGTATGCATTTGCATTTTTCATCGTTCCAACGCTTATTTGCACTCCGTCTGTTTTTCTCGATTCGCTCCTGTCTTTTCTGTGCATTCATATCATCGAACGCCTTAACAACTTTCCAGAGCATCCGCATAGCACGGTCGTTGTCGTATGCTGGCTCAAGCCCAGTCTCAACATACTGTGCGTAGTTGCGGATGAATGCTCCAAATTCCTCGTTTGACAGCTCGTCCATCGCATGAACGTGTTCCAACAGAAGAATCATTGATGTTCTCGGCTTGTGTTCCTGCTCCATGCTCAGTCCTCTTTGTAGCGTTTGTTCCATGCTTCGATGGCTTTTTCCTTGCCAAATGTTACAGAAGTGCTCACCCCGCATTTTCCGCAGACCACCCAACTAGCCATGTTAATGTCAAGTGGATGAAGCACTTTTACAGTCGGCGGTTTCGCACCGCAAAACGGACATCTCTTGAGTTCTGTCATTTTCTAAACCCTTCTCTTGTTCTTACAATTCGTTTGAAAACTTCATGTATCTTTGCGGCTTTACGGTATACAGGCCGATTGCGCTTCTGCTTGATGTAACCGCACTGCGTTTCGGACTGCCTGACAGCATTTGCAAAATGTTCAGCTGATGCAGCACATTGGTTCATCGCTTCTGTTAACGCTTCAAATCCATCCATATTTAGTCCTCCGTAGGCGGTTCAGGCATAGGCATCCAATGTGTAACATCTTTGAATGGGATGCACTCTCTTGCTTCGCACCAATCACCGTTTACATCATAATATGCTATCCAGTCACCAGCTTTTTTGTCGTGAACCAGAACATAATCGCTGGCAAAATCGTTTTTCGGAATATCGGGCAATCTATCCTTGACATTAATCCAATTGCTCATGCTCATTACCTCATACCATTGGAAACGTCATTCAATGCGTCACAGGACACTGAATGTTCGGGTCAATAGTCGGTGTTGCATCAATAGCATCCAGCACCTCATCATAGAAAGCTCCTCCATCGGGATTCGAAAACGAACTAGCTCTGTCTGCGTCCAAAGCGCATTTTTCAATCTTCTGGCGCAGCGCATCTGCATCAATCGGTCTCATATCTGTCAACCCTCCGGCGCATAAATGCGCATCCAATGTGTGACCGTCACGTTATCCGGCAGTCTCTCGCCTATCTCGTCCCAGAACTGACCGTCTGCGTAACAGCCAAGAAAGTACGCTGTCGGCGAGATTCCTTGCAACATTTTTCCATCTTTGTCACGCCACGTTGTCTTAGCCGCAAGCAACAAAGGCTGTGTCCGCTCTCGTGGCAGCTCGCTTGCTGGATGCCAAAGTGTGTTAGCCATTATTTTCCCTTTCTTCAAAATTTGCGCAATATTCGGGAGGAATGTTGAAAGGCTTTTTGAACGGCACTTTGCAAACATATCTGTAATATTCTTTTTCTCTCGGGGAACGCTTATAATACAGGTTCTTACATCGGTCGCAAATAGACGTTTGCTTTGCGTGTACATCGTGAACGATTAAAAGAATTACAGCTATACCCCAAATAATGATTATCACCGCATTTAATGCTATATCAAACATCCATTCTTTTCCCTTCAATCTCCGTCCCATACGCCGTCAGGACGCATCTTTGCAAACGCCAGCAGACCACACAAAGCACGTTTGGCGTTGCCCTCTGTGGCGTTCCAGTAGTCGCTGTCGTCCACATCGTCACCTAGTGCAGAAATAGCTTTTTCAAGCATCGGGATGCTTTCTGCGCCTGTTTTACCATAGATGGAGCGGATGCCCTTTCTACCCAACACATCATCACGACGAAAGTACATTCCATAATTATAGGTGATATTAAGCCAAAGTTCCTTTGTTCCTCCAATAGAACGAGTACCGCCATCAATAAAGTGCATATCATCCACTTCAAGCGTTTCATGCGTTACGGGGTCGCATAGCGAAATATCATAGCTCATCTTTCTTCTCCCATTCCTTGCATCCACGTTCGCCCCACACGAAGTCTGCAACGTGTTCTGACTGGTCGTTCACGCATACGCCCTCCGGCTCTGCGTACCATTTGCAAGAGCCACAGGACGGCTCAGATTTGTTCTTACAGGATTCTGCCGTACATCGGATAGCCTTACCAGCAGAGAACTGCTTTATGCCCATGCAAGAGCAATGTTCGTTAGTGCAGTAAATGTCCATTATCTCTGCCCTCTCTTTCTCCTTCTGTTGGCATTGAACCGCCCGATCACTCGCTTGTACTCCTCATAGCACTCTGGGCAAAGGTCGCCTGTGTCCATGCGCCACGCCCGGTCCTTGAAGTATTCGTCAGGGTTCATCATCCTGCCGCCCAGAACTGCTCCGCAGCGGTCACATACTCGCTTGTGGTAGATTCCTCTGTCAGTTTGCATTAGATTCACCTGCTTTCTTTTTAGATGCGCGTTTTTTCTTTGGGTTTTCAATCTGTTGTGGAATAGAATCAATCAGCTTCTTGAACTTCTGCATAGTTTGATATTCAGTCAAACCAAACATAAACTGCGCTAATTCTAACGGCGTTCCAACCTGTTCCGAACGACCGTCAGGATATGTAATGATTTTCATTGCTCGTTCTCCCCAACATCCTTGAACAGGATTTCTTTGTCAGCTTTCCAGTCTTTGATTTTGCACGGAATATCCGTACCGGGCACGTTCTTTTTCAGCCCATCCATCTGCCAGATGTTCCATGAGATGATAGCAGCCATGTTGCGAACCTTCCCAGCGTCAGGCTCTATGCCGAATAGCCACTTAAAGTTCTCTCGCCATGTCAGGAGCATATTTGCTCTTGCCAGCAAGAGGTTGTCTCCCTGCCACTCATAGCCGTATGTCGATGCGTAGGCGCTGATTGCCCAACACATCCACATATCGTAGTCATGGAACTGCTCTGCCAGAACATTCAGCTTCCTATCCAGCAGACCTATTCTGTCCGGCACGGCAATCATCTGCCCTGTCGTGGTGTCGTATCGACTTGTCAGGAACGGCGCTTCTCCACAGGTGACTTCAAGACAAGTCTTGTTGATGTACTCCTTCCAGTCCTCGCCCACCAAGTCCTTCTCTGCAACGTCTGTCATCTTCTTGCAAACCCAAGTCGGCGTAAATACCTCTGCTTTCTTGCTAGTGCGCTTCTTCTGGTCTGCAAGCCGTTTCTGTACACGAGGAACGAGTTGAACCCTGTCCAACTGTTCCAGTGTGATTTCATCTGCAAAGCCTACGCCCAGTTCAGGCGGCGGATCTGTCGCCCAGATGATGTTCTTTCCTGTCGTGTGGTCTTGCAAGAGAACAGGCAAAAACGAGCGCAGACAGGGGTCGGAAAAATCAATCAAAGTTCCCATTGGTCAGCCCTCACCATGATTGTGTTCTTCTCTTTCAGCCAGTCCTTGACGCAATGAAAGCAATGCTCACGGTTCTGGCAACGCTCCTGGTCACGATGCTTGATAAGCTCGCAGATGCCCCGCGTAAAGTTTTCTGTAATATCTTCGTCCGTCATGGAGCGGATAAAATCTCCGTTAGTCATGTTTTTCCCTCTTTATGTTTCCTGTCAATCAGCTTTTGTTACGACTGTATCTGCTCCATTGACAGTAACCCATCCATGCTTCAGTCTGGCTTCAGCTTCTTTCATCTGAATCAGTTCTGGAGTGATGGATTCCGATACGATACGATTTGATTCTGCTTCTGCCTGTGCTTCGATCACTTTCACATCGGCTTCCGTCTGAGCCTTCACCTTATCCGTCTCAGCCTGTGCAAGAGCAGTCTGCTTGTTCAGCTCAGCGATTTCAGCGTCCTGCTTTGCTTGTTCTTTCGCTCTAATTTTTTCGGTCAGGGTGTCATCCAACTCTACGTCAATCACGAGGGCACTTGAAACGTTGATTCCGTATTCATTGGTAAGCTTTTCGTTCAAATAATTTGTAATTGCGTTGTTTACTTCCGTTTTCTTTTCAGAATAAATATCCATTACAGAAAATTGGGGCGTTACCTCCTTGACGTAGGCGATAATGCTGTTCTGGATGCGGCTTTCCACAAGCGTTTCGCCATCCATTCCGTTAAAACGGCTGTAGAGTTCAACAACACGGTCTGGAATGAAGTTATAATTTACGGTAAGGTTTACTCCAACCATTCCACCGCTTGCAGGAGCATCAATATGCCAATCTGCGTGTTCTTTTGCGTTATAATCTGCCGGGTCATCCGAAAAAATAAGTTGCTGCTGGCTGATAGGGAACTTGCTAACGTGCTTCATGGGAGAAAGAAAGTGCCAGCCCTGCGACAAGGTGTTCTGCTCAACGCCTCGTGCCGAATAAACAACTCCAACATAACCAACAGGCACTCTTTCCAAACACAGCAAAAGAACTACTGCAACAAAAAACGCTGCTACCACAGAAGAAATAATAGTTGCTACCTTTTTCATGTTTTACTCCTTATCGTTAAAATTGTTGATAATCAAAAAAGCGACCGCCCAAGATAATAAAAAGAAAGCAATGAGTTCTTTCACTTCTCCGTCACCTCTCTGTACTCCACGTCAATCCCTTTCGGCAAAGCCGTCTGGTACTTCTGGGCAAGCTGTTCTGCGCTCTGAGCATCGCCCAACGGCTGCTCAGGCGGTGCAACGGTGACTTCCACGTTGTCACGCATACCAAAGTAGTTCTTGGCTCGGAAAATCCACTCTGCTGGGTTTTCCTGACCGTACATACCGTTGTACGCCCACATGGACTGCATTTGCAGAATCAGTTTCAGGATATACTTCTGCTGTAAGCTATCGTCACGGCGTTTGCCCGCCATAATCTGCTTAAGGCTCACCCATTCGATGCCCAGCACCAGTGCAATCCATTCGACCACAGGGGAGATTCTGGCTTCGATGCAAGCGTCAAAGAAGAAGTCAAGACGCTGCTGCACTTCAATCGGGTTGTTCATGTCCACGCTCGGAAGGTCGCCAAAATACTTGGCTGCAATCATGCCGATAACCTTCTTGTCCTCTTCATCACCGATTCTCGACTGCAAATCGCCTGTGCTCAGCATCTTAGACCTCGTGATTGCTAGCTTCTGCTGTTCTTTCACCTTTTTACTCACCTGTGAACGGATAGATTTCCGCTTGTTAAGCATCTGTTGTTTCTTCTTCTCACGTTCTTTCTCACGCTTCGCAGCGGCTTCTTCTTTCGCCTTTTGCGCCCGCTTCTCACGCTTTTTCTTTTCCGCTTCGGTCAGCGGCGGTCTGCCACGACCACGCTTCGGGGGTGTTGCCATGTATCAGACCTCCTTTGGCAGTTCAGGGAGGGGCATCCAGTGCGTAATTTTGAATGCACTGGCGTAAGGCTCCATAGTCGGATAGCACCAGTTTCCACCATCAAAGTTCATTACTCGCATAACACCCATAGAATTTATTGTCAGCACATCTTTAGATTCGCCGTATTCAGCATTGGGAAGTTTATTTTTTACGCTAATCCATTTGTCAGGAAAACCGTTCTCGCTATAATAAGCGATTTCAAAATAATGCGTAGCCATTCCAAGTTCTTGCTCAATATCGCTACGAATGCTCTTGTCGTCATCGTCCGCTTCGGTTTCGAAAACAATGTAAATTCGCTTTTTCATGTTCTCACCTCTTCATTTTCGTTTCTATGTTGTCCAGCTTCCGTGCAATCCACCAGACGGAACAGCAGCTATCCAACTGTCTCCACCAAGCGCACTTTTCTTTCTCGCATACGCACCGACCAAGCGGATTGCTGGTCATCTTCATCGGGCAGTAAAGTTCGTTGTCCATCAGTCATTCCTCGTTCATCTCATAACATTTGCTGTCGTTCTCGTTGAATCCAAAACACCAAGCTAACTCGGAAGCGATTTTCTGATAAATGCCTTTGGTGTTAATCTCAGTTTCGGATTTAGCGCATCCGCAATCATCATTTCCACCCCATCGCAACAGCCGTACAAACGGCCAGACACACGTTGATGAACAGCCAGACGAGCATTGCCTGACGTTCTTCAAACAGGTTGTCTACTATGCCTTTGATTGTCCGTTCGGACTGAACCACCACCGCCAGCAGGACTAGGCAGACCATCCAGCGAGTTGTAAATTCAAACATTGTCAAAATCGCCTATCTATAATTTCAAATTCTCTCATGTGAAGTTTCCCACCGCAAAACGGACAAATTCTTTCCTTTTGAAATTCTTCCTTTTTCATATACGCTTCATGCTTCACGGAGGTCATGCATCGATCACAGGAATAGTTCAACTGAAAGTGAACTGGTTTTTCTTCCTTCTTTTCCTTTGGAAAAATCTTTTCTTCAAAGACATCGTACAGCTTTTGGAAGCCAGCTTTTGCGCTCTTTACCCACATATCGTGCCCGGCTTCTGCTTCCTCTTTACTGTCATATCCTCGAACAACAATCCACTCCCCACCCCTAAATTGTTCGTGTTGAATCGCCGTTTCGTAATTCCAATCCCTATCGTCAACAGCGCAAGTGTCAATGTGATAGCCATTGATGGTATCTTCCTTCAGTTCTCGTTCATAGCGAGGGCGTTGATTCATAAATCCAAAAAGCTCACTTGCAAAATCAAACATTGTTATCCTCCATCAAATCGTCCATGCTCAACTGACCACTGATGTTGTCATCTTCCATCCACCAGCGAAAAACGTCCATGCCGGTCTGCCAGTCACACGGCAAACCTTTTGCTTTTCTGACATCAATCATTCGTTCAAACGATGAGATGTACATTTTTTCGTAGGCTGGCCAGCGCATAAACTCACGCTGTCTGCCCCCCTACCGGCCATAGGACAGCCTATGCAGCCAACACGCTTCTGCCCTTCGCAATACAGCGGATTAACTGGCAGGTGTTCGCTGTGCGTGTAGTCCCACACATCATCGTCAGACCAGTCCACGATCGGATTGACGGTCATCTTGCCCTTAAGGTTGCAGGTCTCGAACAGCTGCCGCTTTTCATCGTTGTCGCCCATAAGAATGATGCGCTTTTCCTTGTCACGATGGCTAAACTCCATCGTTCCGCGATTTTTCTTTCTGTTTGTGGATTCAGCCCAGCGAACGCCGGTAGCGATAAATCTATCACGGTCAGTATTTTCTTTGAGAACGGCACAGCAATACCGTACAAGTCTTGTCGGCGGCATTAGCTTTTGCGGAATCAGTGTCCACATGGACACAGGTTTGTCCTTGTATCGTGGCATGACGATGGAACATTTTATTCCACGTTCTTCCATCGCCTTGAACTGCTCACGGATGAAATAGACCGTCTCTGGCGCATCTGCTGTGGTATGGCTGTTGATCACTTCAAAGTTAATTCCTGCACGTTCAGCCAGAGTTACAAGCACTTGTGAATCCTTGCCGCCAGAGTATGTGACCATGAGCGGTTTCTCGTACCGATGCTCAGATAGCCGTGCCGCGTCCTGCAACCGTGCGATGGCAAGCTGTTCCTTATCCATTAGCTCCACCTTTCTCTCAGCTCTTTTTCGACCTGCTCCGACTTTGCTGTGATGTAATCTGCAAACTCGTCAGGGGTCATGCCCTCTTCTTTGAACTTGCCGACCATCTCCCAGTACCTGTCACCAATGCGGATGATTTTCTGCACCTGTTCATCGGTCAGGTCTGCATCGCACCGAAGATTCTGAATCAGTGCGCCCCATGTGGCAGTGATGCCATCCAGAGCCATGCGGAATCCGTACAACTGGTTCTGTCGGGAGATTTTGCGGAGGTTGGCTGACATTGCCTGTTTGCCAGACGATGGGCGGTTTCTGCGCTCATTCATGTGACTGCTCCTTTGCTTCAAGGCGAGAGAGCCAGCGGTCAAGCTTTATCTCGGCAGTCTTGTTGATTTCCTCCGAAACCCTTGCCTTAATGCATGGTTTTGAATCAGATAAATAGACCGTGAACGCAACTTTAATGTCTGCTAGTTCCTCTAGCAGATTTTCTTCGCACTCTTCCACGCTCTTCGGCGTCGGGTTCGTGCCATCCAGCGCCCGGCGCATCTTCAACGCAGCCTGTGCCAGTTCGGACGCTTCTTCTGCCAACTGCGCCAAGATTTCCGTCTTGGGCAGAATGTCTGAAACTTTCTTACTCACTTTTTTTCTCCTTTCAGCCAGTCGTTCAGCTTTGCCATGCAAGAGGGGCAAAGAAACGGTTCATCATAGAAATCGCAACTCCAATAGTCCCATGCGTCATGCACGTTCTTATCAACCAGAATCACGGCATTTGGCTTATGCCTTCCCATCTCATCGGGCGGTTCAGGATTAAACACTTCACCGCAGCGGTCACATTTCATGCTCATTTTCTTTCTCCAATCTCTTTAGCAGTTCATCCACGTCATACCGCCAATGGACACGCAGCCTTTTTGCTTTGACCTCTATCCCCTCTTGCTCTGCCCACTGCCAAGGGATGCTCTTCCGGCTCTCGTTGTAACGAAACGCCAGAACCTTGCTGGCGGGGATTGCAAAGGTGCGGTTGACCGCCCTGTAATTGACTATCACATGGGCAGTCTGGCCGCTGTACCCCATTGCTTCCACCATGTCAGTGATGTGCTTTTCCTTGCGGTACTTGCACTTTGGCTTGTCGTACTTGCCGAACACCTTTTCCAGAGGAATAGAGGGCGTTTCTATGGTTTTCAGTTCAAACAGGTGATTCATCGGGTATCGGTACACAAGGAAGTCGCAGATGTTGTCGATGGAAAAGGACAGGTTCTCGTTGCCACCGTAGTAGGTGGCAGCACTGTCTTTCAGGCGGTAGCACCACGCATCGGATGGAACGGATGCTTTGAAGTCCGCTTCAAACTGCTTGCCGGTGTTCATTCGCCATACTCCGCATCGTATTCGGCTTGCATTTTGGCAAGTTTCTCTTTGAGTTCAGGGATGATTCTTTCATATCGCTGAATCGCCAAATGGTATTCATAGCTTTTGCGAATAGTTAAATGGGTTTTGGCGTCATCAGAGTAAATGTTGGTTTCAGGAAGCGATGCCAGCTCTTTTTTCAGCCATTCCAAATGGCACTCATCTTCATTGAGTGTTCTTTCCGTTCTGTTGATGGCATCTTTTTTATCAGCTTGTTCAAAAATGGAAATAAGGTAGTCATGCACAGCTTGCGCTTGCTTATCGCCCTTTTCAGCTTTTTCTGAAAGCAAATTAAGAATCCGTTTATCCCTTGCTTGCATTATCGTTCACCTCTAAATTCACTTCCGAGAAACCGCTTCTTGCCTTTTTCCCGGTGCTTGTCCTCATAATCACGGTGGTACACGCTCTGGCTGTGGTTCAGCTCATACACGAATGCCTTGCGTTCCTCGAAGTCTTTCTTCTCTGCCTTGTACTTCTCGCAAGTATCGTGGCAGGCTTGGTGGCGTGATGTGCAGTTGAGACAGCAGGTAGTCATCTTTCCAAACGCCCGTCCAGCCAGATAGCGCAGCTCTTATATAAGGTATGTGGTTCGCCTTTTGTCCCGGTAGCGTAACCGTTAGTCAAAAGGGAGATCAGAACTGTCGTCAATCACAGAGAAGTCGTCTGCGTCACCCTGAGAGTAGTTCTGCGGTGCATCCTGCGCCCGATCGGCGGGCTTGTTGTCAGACTTGCCGCCGCAGAAGTCAACCTTGTTCGCCATGATTTCCGTTGCGGTACGGTTATTTCCCTGCTTGTCAATATACTTCCGGGTCTGGATGCTGCCAGTCACCAAAATCAGACTGCCCTTCTGGAACCACTTGGAAACGAACAGCGCCGTATTACCAAATGCGGTGCAGTTGAAGAAGTCGGTTTCCTTCTGGCCGCCGCTCTGACGGTTGCAAGCGATGCTGAACGTGCAAACATCCTTACCGGACTTCGTGACCTTAGCTTCTGGCGTGTGAACCAGACGACCCTGAATTGCGATAGAGTTGAGCATTGTTTAGCCCTCCTTCGGCTGTTTCTGAGCACAGTCCCAACACAGGACGTGCCCAAAGCGTTTCTTCGTGCTTCTTGCAGTTTCCAGCGGAGTGACGGTGCGGTTGTTGTACTGAATAGGCTGCAACTGCTTTCCGCAGCAAGCGCACGGAGGAATATTTTCTGTCTCCGCTTGCTTTTGCGCAGGCTTGTTTGCTCTGCTTGCGGTCTGCTTTTGATACTCGTCCGTGTCAGCGTCCTTCGTATCGTCAATGCAGAACAAACCGTTCAGAGCGTACTTTCTAGCATAGCTACTTGCAGTGCCGGTAATCTGCGAATCGTCCATGCCCTTCTTAAATTCAGGCTCACGAGCGTATGCAGTCACCGTGTAGGTGGCACCATCCTGCGATTCAACCGTTGCAGTGGCTTCGATGTAGTGCCAACTGTCAACGATAACAGGCTTGTCGGAAAGCCGCAGCACAAGGCTATGCGCTTTCAAGATGGGCTTGACCGCTTCGAGAATGTCCTCACACGAGCGGTACTTGTAACCGCCAAATTTGTTCATCTGCCCCTTCGGGGCTTTCAGCTCTGATTGAACAGCCATCAGAGCTTCATGGATTTTGCTGTTGTCCATCAATTATTTTCCTTCCTCGCTTCTTTTCTCGCTTTACGGCAAGCTGGGCAACGCTTAGGCAATGCCATGTTATGCGATTCAAAGAAAATGCGTTCTGCACGGGTGATTTCAAAAGGCTTTCCGCAATCACGGCAAATTTTCTGAACGCTCGTGTCCCAGTCCCAGGAAGCTCTTCTTGCGGCATCTTCGACAGCAAACGCTTCCTCGATTCCGTCATAAGGTCTCCTGACAAGCATATGCTGCGGTGCATGACCGTTTCTGCGAAGCGTTTCCTCCAAATTGTTCCTTTTGCAACTTTTGCAAAGAGTTTCGGTGCTGTTTGGGAACACTGAAAAAAGCTTATTGCACTTTTCACAGTGCTTAATTTCTTTCTTGTGTTTACCCATTTTCTTTCCTTTCTTCGGCTTCATTAGGCTTCATTGTTCTTACTTTGGCTTAACTTGGCTGTACAAAATCAACCAGCCATCAGTTCTGCCAACTGTGCGCGGAGGTCTTTCAACTCTGCTTCCCTGTCCTCGATTTCAGACTGCAAGTCCTCGATTTCAGCCAGTCGGTCAGCTTCTTTGGCTTCTGCCATCTGCTCGTTGGTCATAAAGTACACGCCGTCCTCCGGCTCGGTCACACCACCGAATCTGTCAAGGCTAATCATCTTTTGGTCTCCCTCTCTTACGTTCCTCTTTGATTTGCAACGCACTGTACCACTGGTCTTTGTCAATTTCGATGGTAGACCACCGATGGTTACAGACAAGGCACTTTTTTCTGCGAACGATGCTGTCGTGGTCTGACCGGCTGTCAACCGTTGTAATGTTGTCGCTACCGCACATCGGGCATTTCATCGCGCATCCCTCCACTCGTTTGTGTGGTGGGCAACACGCTTGATTTTGCGGCATTCTCGCTCGCTGCGTTCGTCTTCCTCGGCGCTGACTGCCAGTGCGCACAGGACAATGGCCATTGCGAGAAGCCCGCAGGACACAATCACCCAGCCAAGCATCTGCGCTGTGGTCTGGCATCCTTGAATCGCATCACCGCAGCCAACTGCTGTGATTGCCGCAACCAGACCAATCATTGACAACGCCGCTCCTTTCAAAGTTTTCATTTGTTCTCCTTTTTGCTTCCAAAATTAAAAATCCACACAGTTGCCATCACGGCAGCCGCTACGATGATTCCCCATGTGCCTTTTGTGCCGACCAGCAGTTCAACCAGATGTACCAGCCACAGGTCCAAAAGGAACACCGCCAACACCACCGCAAGAACAGTTCCCCATATCATAATGATTTCTACCAATGCTTTCATTTCTATTCCCTTTCGTTTATTTTTTCGCCATTGCAAATCACGTCTATGCCATGCTTTGCCACTGCAACACCTATCTACGCAATTCCTTCGCTTTTCATTGCTTTTCCTCGCGCTGCCTCGCCTCCGCTTATCAAAGCCACGCCTTGCATACATAGCCATTGCTTTTCCAATATTTTCCTGGCCATTCCATTGCTCGTCTGAGCCTTGCTTCGCCATGCCTTTGCAGGTCTCGTCAAATCACCGCATTGCCGTTGCCGCTCAAGTCGCTTCGTCTCCAAGCGTTGCCTTAGCATTTCTGAGCAAATCGTTACTATGCCGTTGCCGTTCCACGCCGTGTGCAGCACAGCCCCGCCCAGCCATAGCAGTTAATTGAGGATTTCGTAGGTATAGCGGCCTTTTCCGCTGTTGCGCCACTGGCCGATGCCACGCAGAGCACCGTAGTCCAACCACTCACGCACGACCTTCTCGTGAGAATCGTCCAGAAGAACGATTTCAAACTCGCAGGTCGAACCAGCTGGAATCTGCTCGCTGTTGGCAAGACTGACGCGCTCGCCCTGCGCGGTCTGTGCGCGAAGCGGGCGCTGGCACTCGGTAATCTCGCCGTTCACATGAATGGGAATCATGCGGGGCTGAATGAAAATCAGACCATCAATGACCTTCTTGTAGGCTGTCAGCTTGCCGGATTCGTTGACGGCTTTCTTCTTGCCGATTTCGGTCTTGCCACCGATACGCCCCAGCATACCGCAAGAATCCTTGAAGAAGCCCTTGATCTGATAGTCATACAGGATGGGTTCGCCGTTCTCATTGCGAGGGAACACGGTCATGCCCTTGTCTGCTACGGCATCAGCGCCCAGAGCCGCCACCTCATCCTCGATGGTGTTTGCATCAGGGGACTTGCTGGCGATGAACTCTCGCGCGATGTTCTGGTTGCTAGGCCAAGTGCCGAGAACCGCTTCGATGAATGTGATTCTGACTTTGATTTTTTTCATTTTTGTTCACTCTTTCTTTCTCGATGTGTCTTAGTCGGTCTTTCTCCCGGCTGTGCCAGCGGATTTCCCGCTTTCCGTAGTACTTACCGTTCATAAGGCCAACTCCCCTGTTGCGAGCGTCTGTGACACTTCGCCGTAATGCTTGCCCAGTTTGTCCGCAAGGGCTTGTACTTCTCCGATGGACGGAAACGTCTTTTCCGGTTTGTGCGCTGCCTTCTTGCGTTTCCTGTCACGCTCTTTGTCAACCTTGCGCTTGCATTCTGAACAGTACTTTTTTGTCGGTCTGGCAACGCCAAGATACAGGCCGCAACGCTCACAGTACTTTTCTTCCACGCTGCATCTCCTCTTTCAGTCTGGATTCCCGATTGTGACGTTCAAAGCACTGGTTGATGGATTTCTCCATCCACAGCACCTTGTTGGCATCGTTTCTTGACACGTCAGCAGCCATTGCCAGCTTCAGTCTGCGCTTGTGGCTTTGCGCTTTGCGAAATTCCATCACCAGCACTCACCAGCCTTTTTGGTGATGAACGCAGGCACATCCCTGCCGGTAGTCCGACACAGGCAGACACATTTGGCAACCCAAATATCAAAAGAAGCAGAAGGGATGCAGCACGTTGCATTTCTCTTAAAGCTTTCATTATCCGGTTTACTAAGCCAAACAGAAACTGCCTTGTAGTCATACGCTTCCGTGACTCTGCACCATTCGATGCTATACCCATCCAAACACAGTCGGTTCATAATACGCATTGCCATAAGCTTTGCTTCGATGAGTTCTCCTTCTGTCCACTTCAGCTTGTCCGATTCATAGACCTTGACCGCCTCGTCAATGGCGTGGTGCGCTTCTTCCGGGTATTCAAGGTCTACTTTCAAGGTGATAATCTGTTCCATACCACTTATTCCCCCTTTCTTTCATTCAACAGCTCTTCCAGAGCTTCTTTCACCTTAGCTTCCGCATTTTTAGGCTCACGCTTACCGTTTAGGATTTTTCCCAAGTATTCCGGTGCGCATCCCATTTTTGCAGCAAGCTCTCTGATTTCGATGCTGTTAACGTGAAGTGTTCCCACAACATCGCCTGTCCACTTAGGAAGCAAATTTTTTCTCCTTTCTTGTTCTAGTACTTGAACTTTTTGAAAGAATATGATAATATTATGGTGTCAAGCAAAAACATTATCGAACGTTCTTCTATTTGTTCAAAGTCTTTAATTTGTTCTACCGATTGAACCCGGTAGCCTTATTAAAGCACAAGTAGTAGAACTTTTCAAGTGTTTTTGTTCAAGTGATAGAACTTTGTCATCTTGTACAAACGCTGGAGGTATGTTTTGTGTTTTTTGACAATTTCGTAAGGCTATGTGAGCAAAATGGAGTAAAGCCGTCTCGTGCTTTAACTGAAGCTGGCGTTCCGAAATCTGCTTATAGCTATTGGAGAACAGAAGCAAGTGCAGGGAACGATGCAAAGCCGACCAATCAAAATGCCGTTAAGCTGGCACAGTATTTCGATGTTACGGTTGACTACCTTCTTACGGGCAACCAAAAAGAAAACCCGCCCCAGCAGCCGCAAAGTGAAGTTGATGCGGATATTAAATGGATTGAGCAGAAGCTAGTAGAGATGCCGAAAGAAAAGCGTGAAGCTTTGATGAAGCTTATCAGGACTATGTGAGGTGACGGCGTGGGCAAAAAGAAATTTAGCAAAGAAGAACTGCTGAACGACAAAAGTTCTCACATGGGTGATAGGTTTTCATTTGCCTTCGGTGCGCTTTTCTTGGTTGCTTCATTTATTTTCCTTGTGTATTCTTCAACCGCCTTTTTAATCGTTGCAGCCATTGGGGCTATGATGTTGATAAAAGGTAAACGCGGATACGATATGTTTCTTGAAAGAGAAAAGCTCAAAACAAAAATGTACGAAACACCTGTGTCCGCAAAGATTGTAGGCTCTGGTGAAAGCAAGAAGGCCGGAAGCGCCGCACTCCGTTCCGCTGTTGGCGGTTCAATTGCCGGATTGCCCGGTGCTGTTTACGGTGCAGCATCCGCAAAATCTAAAACAACCGTCACGTTTTATGTGACGTATGAAGATGGGCATCACGGAAGCGAAACTGTAAATTCCGATTCTAGCCGGTTCTTAAAACTGATGAAGGTCTGTGAAGATTGACCCGGTACAAATAAAACCCCTTGCGCCGGGCTTTCGGTAGCCTTATGCGCAAGGGGTTTTGTCATGCGTTAGTTATTATTTCTTTAGCTGCCGGAATCTTTTCAGGGTGTTCCAGCAGCCATGCAATAAATCGGTCAATCTTGGCTCTTTCCTGTTCACTCATTGTGGCATATCCTCCCGATCGGCAAGTGCGGATGTTCATTTGATACGATTATACATCTTTCTGTTGTACAGTCAATATCATTTTAACAACTTCGTAAAAATCGAATGTTTTCTTCACATCCATTACTTCACGTCAGGGAAGCCGCGAGTGTTCAAGTCAAAAGGGACAACGCCTATCCATCTTTCCTCCAATCACAGCTCTACGAGCTGTCCGTCAATGCGTTCGATGTTGTCTGCTGGGTCTCGTCCATCGTCTAATGCGGCTACGGCGCGTTCCAGGATGCCTTTTGCTTCGAGGTAAACATCTTTATCAGCTTCGTACCCAGAAAGGCTTAGGACAAGCTCTAACGTCCGTTTGCGAGCGTATGGAATAATCAGAGCATCTACGGTTCGTTTCATTCGCTTTCCTCCCACGGTTCAGGTGTGTGCGGCTGCCCATCGGGAACGCTTGCAGGCATTCCGTCGATGATCGGCATACGTTCATGGTTCCAGATTACAGTTTCTTTCATTTTTGTTCCACTCCTCTTTGGAATTTTTTTGACAATACAGTTATAACATAGGCTGCTGTTGGTTCTCCATAGCAGCTTTTTCCATTTTTTGGCTTGTCGAACCCGGCAGGTTTGCCGGATTTTGTTGAAAGGGTGAGAATTTATGGATGAATATTTAGTAAGAACAGCCAAAGCATTAGAGATAGCTCGAATGCGTTCCGGTTTGAGCCAGCAGAAATTGGCGGCACGGATGGGCGTAAATCGTGGCACGGTCGCCAATTGGGAGCAAGGTCTGGCAGCCATTTCCCTTCCGATGGCTATGCGCTGGTTCACCTGTTGCGGCGTATCGGTGGCTCGATACATGGACGCTTGCATTCACCCAGGGCTGCTGGAGCATCTGGAAGATGGCCTTTCCGATTTGGAGAAACGGAAGGTTCTCATAGATGCTATGATGGAGTGTTCCTCCTACGAAATAGATGCCCTGTTATACATTCGGTACGGAGATCACGGTTCAGATCACATCGGCGTACTGACGGAGATTCTGGCAAACCTCCACACGCCCTTGAAAGACAGGGTCGCTGTCTGCCGGATGGTGTCTGGTAGCTATGAGATGGCGCAGGCCACTAAAACAGACCCAGACCCGAACGGAACCGCCCCAAAGATGGAGATTCTATATCAGGCGCAGGATGCTGGAACGGAAGCTGCTATGAAGTCTAACGATTCCTATACCGTGAATCCCAATAATATAAGCGGCTGATTGTCGAACTATCGCATTTTTTGATGAACATTTTGTCCACGTTCATCCACTTTTTGTACACCTATCGGGCAAATTCACCTTGTCAATCCGTCCCCCATAGGCTGCAAATCGACAACATTTGCGCGTAATAAATAACGAATTATCGTCAATCTATTGCTTGTGATTGGTTGGATCGTCAATCCGTCCCCCATAGCATCGAATTAAAAGTTTTTCATCCACTTTTTGTACACGTTAGGTAAACCTAACCGTTAAGCGTTTCAACCTTTCGGATGTTGAACATCTGTTTATTTAGCGATATTTGCTTTGTGTTTTCCACTTTTTAAGAAAGAAAAGATTTTGTGGAAAATTTTCTTCTTCTGCTATTAGTAGAAGTTATTTTATAATCTTGTTAATAGTCTTGTTTTATATAATGTAAAGAGGTGTACAAAAAATGGAGATAGGTGTACAGATTGTGGAAATAGGTGTACAGATTGTGGAAAGAGGTGTACAAAAAGTGGAAACAGGTGTACGCTTACTATTGATTTGTGCACCTGTTTGTGGTATACTCTTATACGAGAGGAGGCGTGATAAGAGTGTCCGATATTAAAGGCGGGAACTTGGTTGAAAAGAGCCGACAGCTTGTTTGGGCAAAGTTCACTGATTATACAGCAGGAGAACTACGGTTACTTGAAGTGTATCTTAGCCGTATCAATCCGAGAGACCCCGAAACTTCAACGGTTCAGTTTACGTTACAAGAATATTGCGAATTTTTGGGGTTAAAAATCAATTCTAGGAATTTGAAAGCACAGGTTAAGCATTTCATCGACAACTCCGTTGAAGTTCCTAGAGGTGATGGTTCAGGCTCGTTTGACTTGTATCCCTTGTTCAGTAGAGCAACTGTAAACTTTGAACCTAGTTTAATGAATATTACTGTGTCATTGTGTTGCAATCCGCTTCTGCAACCTGTTTTCTTTGACATTGCGGAGCGTGGATATGTCAAGTATCGCTTGCGCTACACAGCGAATATGAAATCGCAGTATAGCATTTTGCTGTATTCAATTCTTCGAGAGTTCATCGGACGTGGCGTGAGCCAACCCGAAATTACGTTGGATAGATTAAGGGAACAGCTTGGTGCAAGAGAACCTAGCTATCAAGAGTTCAAGCATCTTAGGCGGCGTGTCATTGATATTGCGGTAGCTGAAATAAACGAAGTATCAGACCTGTGCGTTGAATATGACAAGGTCATGAGAGGTCGCAATGCAGTTGCTGTGAAGTTCAATGTAGCTTTCAAGTCTAATGAGCCAGTCATAGACGTGGAAGCTAACGAGGTTGAAAGCGTAGAGTTAAAAGATGTTCCAAAGAGCCAACGACCTGCCAGAAAGCCCCGCAGCGGCGCATACGAGGATGTGGATTGGGCATCTATTGCGCCGGAGATGTCTAAAAGCCAGTGTATCTTGACCGCAAAGCTGGTGGCAAAGAGATTGCCGGAGAAGTATCCGAACATCAAGCCTAACAAGAAAAAAGAAGCTGTTGTGAACATCATTGAGAATGCATACAGGATTCTTGTCAGCGAGCGACTTGATAGGATTGAAAAAGACCCCGGCGCTTATATGTACTCAATTTTGAAAGAAGCAGACATTGACGATTATGCTACGTTTGATGATAGCTTCTTGAAGTAGTCAGATGTAGCACATTGAGCAGATGATGCAGAAAGGAGAAAGAGTATGGTTCCAATGTTTCCGAAAGGCTATGACAAGGACAAGTGGTACATGACTAAAGATGTTATGCCGGATAAAAGCCTAGAAGGATGGACGCGTGGGCTTTTACTTCGCATCGAAGATGAGAAAACAGGAAAAAAAAGTTCCACAATCGGCAAGTACGATACAATCAACGGCAAATGGTTTGATTCCGATAGTAATGAAATCAAAGGGACTGTAATTGCATGGCACGTTACGCCTGTGTTGTGGGTTGGAGACGAGATAAAAGCAGCATATCCGTTCTACTAAAAAGAAAGAGTGATAAAATGGCAAAAGTTCAAAGTTCCGTTTTGTACAGAGAAATAGCGAAATTGCGAGACAACTTTGACTGTAACAGAGTTGAGTTTTTCGCCGTTGGGGACGGAATTGATACGCCGATTCATGTAATGGTAGGCTCTCGTGGACATGGCACTGTAGAACCAGACGAAGCGATTGAGGAAGGAAAGGCGCTAATTGAAGCTGGTAAGGCTACAAAAAAATTTAAGTATAACGGTTATTTTGTAATATGGGGAGAATAAAAATGGCAAAAATCATAGCTGTCGCCAACCAGAAAGGCGGCACAGGAAAGACTACCACAAGCACCTGTCTAGCAGGTGCGTTGCAGTTGCTTGGCAAGAAAGTTCTGCTGATGGACTGCGATGCCCAGTGCAACGCAACGGACACCTACGGCGCACAGACAGAGGACGTATGCACCCTGTTTGATGTGATGACACGGCAGGGAACGGTCGAAGAAGGGATCCAGCACTGTGAAGCTGGTGACATTCTGCCGTCTGATAGCGCGTTGAAGGACATTGACGAGCAGCTTGTCCGGGACATGGGCAAGAACTTCCGTCTGCGAGAAGCCCTTGAGAGCGTGTCCGGGCAGTACGATTACATTGTGCTGGACACTCCCCCGCAGCTTGGTCTTGCGCTTGTGAACGCGCTGATCGCCGCCAACAGTATCATCGTTCCAATCACAGCAGACCGATATGCACTTGCCGGATTAAGCCAGCTTTCGCAGACCATCGGCGATGTTCGCAGATACTTCAACCCAACTTTGAAGATTGAAGGTTTGCTTCTGAACCAGTACAAGAGCCGTGAGAACCTGTCCAAAGAGGTTGTGGAGCAGCTTCCTGTGATTGCACAGAGCATGGGTACAACCCTTCTGGACGTGAAGATTAGGCCGTCTATGGGCGTTCGCAAGGCTCAGGCTGAACGTCACAGCCTGTTTAGCGGCGACACGGCAAAGAGCACCAGCGCAGAGGATTTCAAAGCGTTGGCGCAGATGATTGTGGAGGGAGATAACAATGCGACTGATTGATAAAGAAGCACTGCTAGAAAGGCTTAATTTGTTTATTTGCGAGTATGACAGAATGGATCAAGAAGAAGCGATAGAAGCAATAAGAACCGTGATTAAAGCCGTCAAAATGATGCCAGAAACCCGGCACTCAAAGTGGGTTAGAACAAAAAACTTGATTATATCTTACAAATGTTCTATTTGCGGATATGAAACAGAAGTTGCACAAATGAGATATTGCCCGAACTGTGGCGCACGGATGGAGAATGTGAAATGAAATCAACCAGCAAAAAATCTTCAGGTTTGCTTGGCGGGTTTGATTTTCAGCCTATTTTTTCGGAACAGGCATTAAGCCGAAGTGAGCCAAAGGAAGAAGAAGTAAGCCAAGCAAAGCCGAACAAAGCCGAACAAGCACCGATTAAGCCTAGTGAAGCCACAGACAGCCATACGCAGCCTAATGAAGAACAGTTAAGCGATATTAAGCCGAAGCAAGCCAAAGACAGCGAAACACAGCCAAACAATGCCGTAGTAAGCGAAAGTAAGCCAAAGAAGCTGAAACAGGCGAAGGAAGTTCAACGCCTTATCGAACAAGGCGATGTTCCCGGCGCACTAGCAGAAGCTGGTTTGACAAAGAAAAAAATCCCGATGCCGGAATCGCATCAGGGCGTTGCAAGCGGTGACGGCAAGCGTTCCAAGCGCATTACCATCCTTATGAGCGAGGAAGAACGCAAGTACATCAACCGTGAAGCCAGACGGCACGGAATGACGATTGGGCAGTTCGTTTACGCTTTGGCGGTTGCGGCGGCAGATGGAAAGATTGAATTAGAAAATTTCTTGGAGGATTGACGTATGGAAGAACGCGAATTGAAACCATGTCCGTTTTGCGGAGAAAATGTTAGAATAAGCCATGATGGATTGCGTAAAAGCGATAGCGGAATGTCTTATAAAACTGTTTGGACTATTTTTTGCCAGAAATGTAAATGCAATATGATGAAAGAAGAAGCATATTACAGTTTTAATTACGATGGCGTTCTTGAAGTTTTAGATGATGGACGAGCAACGCTTGTAAAGCGATGGAACACGAGGTATTAAAATTTAAGCAATGAAACGCTAGAGAATAGAACAGGCAGCTATCGCCCATCGTTAGGAGATGTGGGAATCACCCCACCTAGCTTTTTCAATAGTAAACCCCTGTGTAGCCGTTAAAAACTACACAGGGGTTCTGTTTTACTTATCAGCAATGCAATCCCAGTAGAGATACGCCTTGCCATCTGCCGCCATGCTTCCGGGCTGTAGAACTCCTGCACATAGGATTCACAGGTGTCCGGGTTAAGCCGCTTGCAGTAGATCACGCCGCTGCGCAAGTCCGGGCAGTAGGTCGGTCTGCCGTACAGGTCGGACGGTATCGCCAGAAATTCCTCCCTGCTGGACACAGGTCTGCCAAGCAACCAACCGCCATCTTGTGCCGACTGCTGAACAGGCTGCTGCCCATTCATCGGCTGCGGACGCTGCGGTTGTGCCTGTTGCATCTGCGTGTTCGGCATGGGAGTGGCAAGTCCCACCGTGCCCATGCCACCGTAAGGATTGACAGGCTGCTGCGGAACGTAGGGCGTTCCGGGTGTCGGATAATAGCTCATAATACATCCCTCCTGATGCTCCCAGTGTACCGCATCGGCAAAAAGTGAAGGACAACGAAGGTACAACGAAAGACAAAAAAAGAAAAGCGCCCACACAGCACAAAGCCGCATGAGCGCTTAATTTTTACATATAAAACAAAAATCCCCCACTTTGCCTACAAAGTACCCAGCGTGGCACGCAGGGCTTCGACAAAGCAGGGGATTTTTTTGCTTATCAGCTTATGTGCGTAGGAGTATACAACGGAATAAATCGCTTCCAGCTGTGGCAGTGTCTAGGCCAATACCGAATAAGATACCAATCGCCAAACAGGTGAAAAGTGGTATAATATTTTGCAATTCTTGCAAGCTGTTTTTCTTTTGTATTGCACATAAGCATCACCATATAAAATCGTCTCCCGCATGGTACGCACTATAAGTGGGCGGGCGGGAGACTGGTCGGCGCCTATCTGGCAACCGCTTTTTTCATTCCCAGATAAAGCACTGGGCTAGCTGGCAAATATCCACCCTAATGCGCTTCTCCGAGAGGCCGGGAGGATTTGTTGAGATTATTATACCACAATTCGTGCAAAAAGAAAAGCCAGCGGGTAAACGTTCTTCCGCTGGCTCTCTGTACACATTTCTCCGAAGTGTGTGTACGCTACTTCGGACGGTACAAATATTATATCACGCATTCAGCATTTTTTCAATGCCTTTCAGCCGGTAGCTTATCGCCGTCCGGCTGTAATGTGTCTGTGCTGCAATGTCCGGCAGCGGGAGCCGCTCAACGTACCGCAGTAAGGCTATCTTACGGTCTACCCTCCCAAGCGGTGCGTTTTTGATGGCGGCGGTCATCTGCTGTCGGTCAAGTCCTTGCAGTGCAGCGGGCAGCACTACACGAGCCGCAGCCACAGGCAGTGCCGAGCCAGAAAGGCTGCGGCAGCTGTCCGGCGTTGCGCACCATATTGCCAAGCACGGCAAACTGGTGACAAAACGTCACCATTTTGTTGACATTGCCGAGATGGTATGTTTTCGTGAAGCCACGAAAACGTGCACAGACCATTTTCGTGATGTCACCGAGATGGTGGTATGTAGTGCTTGCCATGATATCCTCCTTACTGCGTGTTTTCCTCAGCGTTCGCCTTGTCCTCAGCATCCAGTGCGTCGTAGTACGCCTGCGCAAGAGCTTCCACCTCTGCGATGTCGTCCTCCGTCAGCAGGCCGCTGTCCAGATGGACATACGTCCTGTCCAGCCAGTATGCCACGTCACGTCCTGCGGAAATCTCCCGTTTGATGGAGCGCAGGGTCAGGTCGTGGCGAGATTTACTTTTGATTGCCATAGTAAGTCCTCCTTTAGGTCATGGACGCTACTGCGTCCTCAAGGTCAGTGATCCGCTTAATCGGGTCTGCGCGTCCCGTCACAGTCACGCTGTCTACATCGGTTATGACCGTGTTTGTGCCGCTCAGAGCGGGGATTGGCTGTGCGCCGGTTGCGGTGAAGGGAGTGGGAGTGGCGAGCTTGTAGCAGACTTGCACAGGGGTTTCGGCTGCGTACTGGGCGGCGAGGTAGGATTTCAAAGCGGCAACGTCTGCAAATGTAGACCAACGCAGATATAGGGATGTTTTCCACCCGTTTACTCCTTGTACCGTATTTGAACTTGAAACCGATGCAATAGGGAACGTTGTGCAATAATCGTCCCTGGACAGCGCTCTTGTTCCAATGGAAATCGAAGTGCTCTGAAAATAAAGAGCATCACCGGATCCAACGGCATTCCATGGCTCCGTTCCATCCAGCGTCAACAACTTCCATCTCCCCCGTCCTTCTCCCGTCACCGCGTCTACCTCACCGCCATAAACGGTTTCAGGCAGGGTCAGGGTAGCGGTTTGGCCGGTGTAAGGGGCGTATGTTGTTGCAGTCGTGCCTTTCTCTATCTGCGGTTTTGCCGAAACATTATCCAGTATGCCAGAGGTGGTAAAAAACAAGGAGGCATTTTGTATGTCAGTCTCTACCGTAAATGTACACGGCTGCCCAACCTGTTGTGCAGCAACTGTAGTATCGCCTACATCCCTATTGAGAATTGACATACGGAAATACGGCATTGCGCTAATCGTGTATGTGCCCGCAGGAAGCGAAAAATAATCAGAGTTGTAGTATGACGTCCCATTTGCCGTTCCGTTTGCCGTTACAGTGCCATCGGAGGTTATTGTCCACGTTAATCCGTTGCTCAAGGTTTTTTCTGGCATCCATGCAGGATTAAACAGGTTTTCCCCGCACCTTATCACTGTGACGCTGTCACGTCCCTTGATGGGACGAATGTTTTCGGGGCTGGGTGTCCCACTGCCTTCCTGCGTCGGCTCCCAGCTCACCTTACAGCCCAGCGGATATCCCGCCACCGGGCAGAACTGCGCCGGATTCCCCGTCTCAGAAATGGGCGGGCAGAGCATGTCTACAAGGTGCTTGCTGCTCCAGGCGTCGGTGCTGACAACGGTGTCATCTATGACGGCTTTTCTTGTCAGCTCGTCGCCGGTCACTTTAGCGTCTGCTGCCTTGCCGCTCTGGCTCAGGGTGGCGTCCACGGTGGCATCCTTGCCAGGTGCTCCGTCCTTGCCGTCGGCACCAGCAGGGCCCTGTGCTCCGGTCTCGCCCTTCTCGCCTTGCGGGCCCTGCGGGCCGGTCCTGCCCTGCACGCCCTGGATGCCGGGTTGTCCCTGCGGCCCCTGCTCGCCACGAGGGCCAGTCTCGCCCTGCGGACCAGTGGCTCCGGTAGCGCCTGTGGGGCCTTGAGGGCCACGCTCACCCTGCGGACCGACCGGGCCGATGGGACCGGGGTCACCTTTCTCGCCTTTGAAGTCACCAGCGGCGATGCCGTCCTTGAGCGCCTGCAAGCTGTCAGCGGCTTCCTGAGCGCTCTGATTCGCATTGCCCGCACTGGTGGCCGCTTCGCTGGCGGCCGTTTGTGCATCGGTCTTGGCCTGTTCTGCGGCGGTGGCGTCGGTGTGCACGGCCCCCACCAGCTCCTGCCATGCAGGTGTGCCCGGTTCCGGCTCTGTGCCGTCCTCTGTGCCGCTGTTGGCGCTGACACGATACCG